>Ga0233425_10000927_pt1 | contig 70294 bp, 63 predicted proteins | sample Watercolumn_Towu_2_FD_181712 | JGI IMG/M metagenome (GOLD analysis project Ga0233425, IMG submission 181712) | Freshwater microbial communities from Lake Towuti, South Sulawesi, Indonesia - Watercolumn_Towuti2014_140_MG | ecosystem: Environmental > Aquatic > Freshwater > Lake | place... | reverse complement strand
GATGAGGGGTGCGCCCCATCAGCACGACCTCCAGCGCCGTGTAGCCGTCAGGAACCGTCGGGTTCTGCGACACGCGGGCGACCACGCGGGCGCGGGCGGCGGCGCTGCGCCGCAGGGCATTCGTGCCGTTCAACAGCACGCTCCCGGCTTCCGGGCGGAGCGCGCCCGTCGCCACCCGCAGGAGGGTTGTCTTGCCAGCCCCGTTAGGGCCGACGATTCCGACGATTTCACCGCGATCCACCCTGAGGCTCACGCCATCCAGAACGGGCTCACGACCGAAGCTGAACGACGCCCCGATCACCTCGATTACCGGGGTCATGACCGGCGCCTCCCCATGCGCGCCAGCAGGTACAGGAAGAACGGTGCCCCGCAGAACGCCGTGACGATGCCGACCGGAAGTTCGCTCGGGCTGGCGACCGTGCGAGCCACGAGATCGGCGAGGATCAGGAAGGCTGCGCCGGCTACGGCCGCGAGCGGCAGGAGCGTGCGGTGGTCAGGCCCCCAGACGAGCCTCACCACGTGCGGTGCGACGAGCCCGACGAAGCCGATGACACCGCTCACCGACACGGCCGCCGCCGTCGTCAGGGTTGCCAGGATCACCAGTATCACCTTCGTCCGCTCGACGCTCACCCCGAGCTGCTCGGCTTCGTCCTCGCCAAGCTGGAGCACGTTCAGGACCCGGGCGTAGAGCAGCATCCCGGCGACACCGACGACGAGGTAGGGGAGCAGGACGGCGGTGTGGGACCATCGCGCTCCGGTCAGTCCGCCGAGGAGCCACCCCAGCAGCGGGCGCACGTCGGGGTTGGACCGGATCATGATCAGGCTCGTAAGCGCGCCCGCGATCGATGCCACGGCCACGCCGGCGAGGATCAAGGTCGCCAGCGACATCCGTCCCGACTGCCTGGACACGACGTACGCGACCGCGACGGCGGAGGTCGCCCCGGCGAAAGCTGCGATCGGCAGGAGGCTGACGCCACCTTGCCGGGCCGGGAGGCCGGCGACGAGCACGACCGTGGCTCCGAGGCCGGCACCCGCCGCGACGCCGATGAGGTAGGGGTCGGCGAGCGGGTTGCGGAAGAGGCCCTGGTAGGTGGCGCCGGAGGCCGCGAGTGCGGCGCCGACGAGGCCGGCGAGGACGACGCGGGGCAGGCGAAGCTGCCACACGATGGCGTCCCAGGCCTCGGGCCACGTGTGGTCGAACGCAAGCCAGGGGAGGTGGTCGGCGACGATCCGCGCCACAGTCGACGGAGGGATCGACACCGACCCGATGCCCGCCGCGATCAGCCCGACCACGACGACTACCGCACACGCCACGGCAATCCGAGGCCACGGGTACGCCATCGACAGCGTCCTGCGGCCCTCGACTCGCACAGGGCTCCCTCCCCTCGCCCTCCCCGAGTCCTGTCGCGCCGCAAGCTTCGCCATCGCGGACCTCCAGCCGTACCTACCTGAACCGACCCGGGTACAGGCATCCGGCCAGCTCGCCGATGCCGTCGATCAGTCTGGGTCCGGGCGCGCTCACGAGGGCGCCGTCGATCTCGCACAGTCGCCGGCTGACGACCGCCGGAACCGTTTTGAACACCGGGTCGGCCGTGAACTGGTCCGTGCCTCCCGAATACGTGCTGACGATGACGTCGGGGGCGCGGTCAACGATCTCCTCCGGGCTGACCTGCCTGGCCCCTTCGACGTCAGAAAAGGCATTAGTCGCCCGCAGCAGGTCGAGCATCTCCGATGTGAGCGACCCGGAGCCAAGGGTCCACAGCATTGGCGAGATGTCGACGAGGACGGACGGCGCCACGCCCACGTCCGCAACCTTCTTGCCAAACTCGGCCCGTGCTTGCTCGAACCGGCTTGCGAGCGACTCCCCGGCCGATGGATCCCCCACGATGCGGCCCCAGAGCCGCATCTGGTCGGTGACCTCCGCGAATGTCGCCGGAGTTTCGAGGTAGACCACCGGCACGTCCAGCTTTCGGAGGTCGGGCACGAAGCGGTCGAAGAAGATGTAGACGAGGTCCGGTTTGAGCGCGGCGATCGCCTCGAAGTTCACGTTGAAGGCGTCGCCGACCTTCGGGATATCCCGTGTTTCGGGAGGGTATTCGACGAAGGAGTGCGTCCCCGCCACACGGTCGCCATGGCCGATCGCGAAAAGGATCTCGACCGCGGCCGAGTCGAAGGCGACGATGCGCTCGGGGGGCCGGTCAATCACGACGGTCACGCCGTCGCTGCCGACCACCGAAAGCGGGAACGGGGAAGGCGTCGCAGCCACCGATGCGGAGGCCGTGGCCGGGGCGGTCCCGGCGGTATCGCCGCCGCAGGCGACGGACACAAGCAGCCCGATGAGGCTGGCGAGCAAGGCCAGTGGAACGAAAAGCGGAGCGGACGCGGAAGAGAGCGGTGCCGGACGGTCCTTCATGCGAGTCCCTTTCGCCAGCAACAAAAAACCCTGGCCCACTCTGGCCAGGGTTTGCACCGGTCGCCCGAACGGCGTCAGCTGATGCGGACGAAGGGCTCCAAACGAGCTACCCCGTACTGCGCAGAGTAGAGCCTCGTCCTCCCGGTAGGTCTCCTGGCTCCCGGATCGCCGCCCTCGTTGCCTGCCTTCCCACCCCGCCTCGGGGCAGTGGCGTCATCGGCAAGGGGCTCCCCGGTCACAGTGGCGCGACCGCAGCGGCTTCACACCGCTTTCCCTTATTCAGTCCCGACCATGTCGGGACCACCTGGAGGCCGATATTCAGTTGTCGGACGCCGCTATCCTAAGCGCTCCCCACCGAGCGCGTCCACCGCCGCCGGCACCGGGCCGCTCACCGCTTGCGGCGCGCTCGGCGGCGACTCCTGCTGCGGTTCCGCCGTCGCCGTGGCGTACTCGCACCACGCGTGGCCCTTCGTGATCGACCGCTCCCGCGACACGCCCATCCCAAGGATCGCCTGCAGGAGCGCAGAGTCATAGGAGCAGATGGCGTCGTCGGTCAGTGCCACCGACCGGAAGGGACAGTTGCTAAGCGAGATGCGAGTGCGGTGGCCGTCCTGCCTTGCTTCCGGGTCGAAATTGCCGTCCCGGAGTGCCTGCAGCGCGGCGGCGAGAGGGGTATCCTCCGCCGTCCCCTGGTACCGGAGCGCCGCCGCCTGGCCGAGCTTCGCCAGCGCGCCTTGCAGCGCCTCTGCCCCGCTCTTCCCGGCGATCTCGTCGGCACCCGTCCGCGACAGTTCCCCGACCAGCTCCCCCAGGAGGGCACCGTATCCCTTGGGCAACGACTCGTGCCCCGGCTCGGTGAGCGTGAACGAATGTTCAGGCCGGCCGGTCCCCTTGCGGACCTCTGAGAAGACGACCAGGCCATCGCGCTGGAGGATGTCGAGGTGGCGTCGCACCGTCGCCGGCGCCAGTCCCAGCTCCTTCGCCAGCCCACCGACTGTCTCGGAGCCACGACGCTGGATGATCTGAAGGATCCGCTGTCTGGTTGACCTGATTCGATGCCCCCTTTGCCGACCGTGCGTGAATATAGGCGGTCGGTTTGGCTGCGTCAATCGCTTTTGTAGGCATTTATGCTTTAACAGCAATGTATAAGCAAAAACTTGACCGAAAGGGGCCGACCAGATACAATTTTGAATCTGGAAGGGGCGGAATGATGGCAGGTCGAGGCAAGGGAAACGGTCGCGCAACGCGTTCACGAAACGTGACCACTGCGCGCGCCTCGGGTGGCCGGGCGCGGCCGGCTGCCCGTACGACTTCGACTCGGCGTCCATCTACAAGCTCGAAGCGACCGAAGCCTCGCCCTGTGTCACGGCCTTCGAACCAGGCGGCGCGACGGACCGGCTCGCCGACGGCTCGGACACCCGGCGCCCGCAGGCCCGCGCGCACCGGCGGTAAGCCCTCTGCCGGTCGACCGTCGGTCGGTCGCAGACCGTCCACGGTTCGCAAGCCGGCCGCGGACCGCAGTACGGCGTCGGCTCACAGGCCAACCGCCCGAAGCGGCGGCTCGGCCAGGACTTCGGTTCGCCGACCCCCGGCCAGCCGCCCCTCCGGAAATGGTTCCCGCGGGTTGTCGCCACGGGCCGCGGGGCGGGTCGCCGGTGTTCGTACGACGAACGGACGGCATCCCGAGGCCTCTCCGTCACGGCAGCCGAAGGTTGCCGGTCGCAAGGTTGTTGCTCTTGGCGCTCGTGTTGTCTCACCGGCCGCAAAGAACGGCGCACGCCCGTCTATCGCCCGACCGACAGGCCTGGGCCCGGCTGCGGTGCCGGCGGTCGGCGCCGCGTCCAGTCGTGCTCCGTCCGCGCCGCGCGGCGCCTCGGACCGGACGCCCCAACCGAGAGCCGGCGCCGTCGTAGCACCGCCGCGACCCGCCCCGAAGCAGGCACGCCGCTCGAAGGAGGTCGCTCCCCTTCCAGAGGCTCAGCCGGGCGGGTGCGTGCATCAGTGGGTGATCGAGCCCCCCAACGGGCCAACGAGCCAGGGCAAGTGCCGGCTCTGCGGGGAGGTGCGGGCGTTCCGCAACTCGCTCGATATTACGTACTGGGACACCCAGCGCCACGGCGCCGGGGCGGCGCAGCGCCGCAAGCCCGCCGGAGCAGCCGGTGCCGCGGGTACGCCCGGCCCCAGCGCCGCCCGGCCCGGAGCGGCGGCGCCTGGTCGGCCGCCGGCTTTGTCCCGCACCACTCCTCAGCCGCGCACGCCTGCGCCGGTACCACGCCCCGCCGCACCCGCAGCGCGCACGTCCGCGTCGTCGGCGCGCACGCCAGTCGGCGCACGGCGGTAGCCGCGGCCGTCCGTCCCGGACTCGGCACTAGCGGAACAGGTCCTTCTCCGGCGCCCGTCTGAGCGGCGCTCCGCCCGCGTCGTCCGGTTTCCACGCGAAGCCGCGGACGACCGCCGCCGGAAGCCCGCCCATCTCTCCCATCACCAGCTGCGCGGCCGACGCCAGCTCGTCGGCGACGGCGACCATGGACGTGCGAAGGACGCGGCCACGGTCGTCGAGCTGCCCTCGCAGGTCCTGCAGGGCCGCCATGCCGGCCACGCCCAGCGCCACGTTGACGCTGCCCTCGCGCCAGGGCCTCCCGAACGAGTCGGACACGATCACGGCGACTTCAACCCCGTCCCGCGACAGGGAGTCCCGCAGGTTCCTCGCGGAGCGGTCAGGATCGGCGGGCAGCGTCGTCACCTGGCCGTCGGCAGCCGCGTTCGAAGCATCGACGCCCGCGTTGGCGCACACAAAGCCGTGCCGGGTTTCAGTGATCAGCACCCCCCGGTCCATCCGCACGATGCGGACGCTTTCCGTCAGCACGACCTCGACGACTCTCGGGTCCTTGCCGGTCACGCTGGCGACCTGCTGGGCGAACCTCGAAGGCACGACCGTCGCGAGGTCGACGACCGACCCCTCGGCCTTGGAGACCGCCTTCTGGGCGACCACCACGACATCGCCGTGCAACAGCGGTCGGCCGGAGTGCCGCAGCGCATCGCCGATCAGCGTGGCCAGATCGTCGCCCTGCCTGATCTCCCCGATGCCGCTGACCGCGAAGGTCTGAAGATCGCTCATCGCAGCGCGTCGATGCGGTAGATCACGCCGTCCTCTACCAGCCCGTAACGGTCCAGAATCCCGGTGCGCGACGCCGCGAAGACGGGCGTCACCCCCAGATTGTGCGCGATCAGCGCGTCGACCCGGGCGTCGAAACCGGCCGGAGGCTCGAGTGGCACGCGCGACGGGTATTGCCTGCGGATGTCGTCCCAGTACCAATCGAACTGCAGATGCGGCACCGATACGACCATCACCTGGCGCGCGGGGTCGGCGAGGTACGACTGATACCAGAGCGAGAATACCCTCTCGCTGTCGGAGGCGAAAATCACCGAGCCCTGGCCGGCGGTCTCGAAGGCGGCGGTGACGAAGTCACGGGCCGCGCGGTCGTCACGCAGGCTGAGCGATCCGGCGTTGGCGAATAGCGAGTAGCCGGGGACCGCGACCGTCGCTGCGGCAAGCAGTCCCGTCGCGGCGATCACGGACTGTCGAGGCGCTCCGGCGAGAACGGGGAGCCGCAGCGCCGCCGCCGTCAGCCAGGTCAGGCCGGCGGCAATCCACACGGCAAACATCAGGAAGGCCGGGATTAGGTACAGGAACGAGTCCGGCGTCGAGTAGCCGATGGCGTAGAACGAGACGAGGACGGTGCCCACTGCCGAGCCGGCCGCGAATGTGCGGCATCGCGACCACAGCGCGTACAGCCCGGCCAGGCCCAGCCAGAGGCCCACAACCGTGTACTGGGCAAGCAGGAAGTCCGCCCAGGTCGCGACCCTGCCCGGAAGCAACGACGGGGCCAGCCCGAATGCGTAGTCGCGGTAGATCGAGCCGCTGACCATCCACCAGAAGCCGGAGGCCGTGTGCGGATGTCCCCAGTTGAGGGGGGGCTGCTGGCTAGAGGCGATCGGGGCATACATATACACAGCCAGCCCGGCGGCAAACCACCCGATGAGAAGCAGGCCCCTTCGGGCCGTAGGCTCCGCCCTCCAGCAGGTGTAGGCGACGGCGGCGACGAGCGGTCCCACGGCGAACCCAAGCGTGACGTGGTTGCCGAGCCCGAGCCCGAGGACGAATACGAGCATGAAAGGAAGAGCCCCGTTGCGACGATCGACCGCCGCCGGGCCCCGCACGAGCGCCACGGCACAGCCAGCGAGCAGGGCGCCGGCGAAGAGGGCGTTGAGGGCGTAGACCTCGGTGATGGTCGCCTGCGACCAGAGCTCGCGGCCTGCCGCCGCGGCGAGGGCGGCGACCAGGGCGGCGGCGGTGGGGATCCACGGAGCCGTGCGCCAGGGCCGCGCTCCCGGAGCGGGCGCAGAGGCGCCAGCGGCGACCGGCGTGACGGTAGCGGACGAGCCAACGGTCACGGAGGCGCGCCGCGCCGCAAGGAATACGGCGCCTGCGGCCAGGCCGGCGGCCGTGGCCGACAGCAGGTTCCCGCGGAACGCAGGATCTCCGACGGGAACGAGCGCTGCGAACCCACGCAGCACGACAAGGTAGGTCGGATAGCCGGTCGGATGCGGGATCCCCCACGTGAACGCGGCCGTCAGGAGGTCGCCGCCGTCCGCGCCAAGATTCGACCACGTAATCCCCGGGGCGAGCGTCGCCACGTACAGAGCGAACGCCGCGAGGGAGATTGAGGCGGCAGCCAGAATTGTCGCCTTCCTACGGGCGAATGGCAGCACGTTTGCCTGAAACGAAAGGGGACCCGCGGCGCGGGTCCCCTTCTTAGTCGCCTTCAGTGCGACGGCTAGACTTTGCCCTGCTGCCGGCGTCGCAGGAACAGGACGCCGAACGCCGCCAGAGCTACGCCGCCGCCGAGGAGGCCCAGCAGCACTCCCGAGCCCGGCGCCAGGCCACCGGTCGACGGCAGCGCTGGCGTCGCGGTCGCGGTCGCGGTCGCGGTCGGCTGCGGAGCGGCAGTGGGCGGCACCGCGGTGGCGGTCGGGGCCCGGGTGGGCGTCGGGACTGGCGTCGGCGCCACTGCGACGCTCTTGCCGAGCGTGAAGATCGACAGGCTGGTCAAGGTGGCACTCAGTTCCTTCTTGACCGTGTCGCCCGTTGTCGCCAGCGGCGCCCAGCCCTTCGAGACTGTGTCGTAGCGGAGGATGCGCAGGTTGGGCGCCCCTCCAGCCGCGGCAGCCTCGGCGTCGGTGTACGGGATTCGAAGCGTGATCGGCTGAGCAAGCGGTCCCGTGATCTTCACGCCCTTGTCGTCTACGAGGTCGATCTGGATGATCTTGTCGCTGGTCCGTAGGAGCGTGGGCGGCAGGGCGTCGATCGCCGCCTTGGCAGCAGCCTGGGTGGCCGTTAGAACGCCAGCCTGAACGAAGGCGGGCTTACTCACCGTACCGGCCGGGATCGAGACCTCGATCACTTTCTGGCCGCCGGCGTCGGTCGCCGAGGTAGTCAGCGGCTTGTCAGGTAGGACGAGCTCCTGGATCTGAACGTCAGCCGGCTTGGGCGGAGGCACCGGGGTAGGCCCGGTGAACGGCGGGATCGGCGTCGGAGTGGGCGGCGGCGGCGGTGGCGGGTTCACCGTGACGGTCGCAGTCCCCGACACGACCACGGGCAGCGTTCCGCTCTGCGAGCCCTGGGCCGTGATGATGACCTGGGTCGAGGCGCTCACCGTTCCGGCCGTGTAGATACCGTCGGTCGCGATCGAGCCGACCGCCGGGCTCCGGCTCCACACGATCGTGACTCCGGACGTCAGCTGGCTGCCATCGGCGGCGCAAGCGAACGCCTGGAATGACTGGCTCTGGTTCGCCGTCATCGTGGCCGAGCCCGGCACGACAACGACCTTCGTGAGCTGGCTTGGCAGTGTGGGCACTGTGCCGCCGGTCGTGCTACAGACGCTCGTCTGGGCGCTGACCTGGCCGCGGGACCCGGACCAGGCGGGTGAGAAGAGGGCCACCAGCAGGGAGCCCAGCCCCACTACGGTGAACATCGCTATCCACCGCTTCGAGATCACCGTACCCCGCATTAGCTACCTCCGAGACGAAATCTGGTCGTCTTTAGGGACCGATTTTGCAGACGCGTGGATTCAAGATAAGCAACGAAAAATCGACCCGAAAGACGGGCGCGCGACCTCGGCAACGATACACCGCCACGTTTCCGAGCGTCAAGCTAAGACCCGTTCGCAAACACACGTTTCGGGCGCCTGCCGCCCTCGTATGGCAACTCCCTGACCGAGGGGAGGCGATGCTTCGCCTCGAAGCCACGTTCAAGAATCGGCCGAATTTCGTTACCCCAGTGTTACGCGAAATCCGGTCCCGAAGCGGGGCCCGCGTGTAGAATCCCGCCGTATCCGGTCAGGAACCGGGGGAAAGGCTCTGGCAAATGGACCTTGGTATCCGAGGACGCGTGGCCCTGGTGACTGGCGGGAGCCGGGGGCTCGGGCGACAGTCCGCCCTGTCGCTGGCCAGGGAGGGCGTCGACGTCGCCATCTGCGCCAGAAGCCGGGAGACGCTGGCGTCGGCCGACAAGGAGCTCCGGGCCTTCGGTGTGCGGACCGCGGCGCTCCAGGCAGACCTCTCGGAGCCCGGTGCACCGGTCCGGCTCGTCCAGGGGGTCGAGAGTGCGCTCGGCCCGATCGACATCCTCGTCAACAACGTCGGCGGCAGCCTGGGCACCGCGGACGTGCTCAAGTCCTCGGAAGCCGACTTCCAGAAGGTATTCGAGGTAAACGTGTGGGCGGCCCTTCGCCTGATACAGCTGGTTGCCCCGGGGATGCAGCAGCGCCGTTGGGGAAGGATCGTGAACATAGCCTCGATCTACGGCCGCGAGCACGGCGGCACGGCACCCTACATGGCCGCCAAGGCGTCTCTGATCGCAATCACCAAGCACCTGGCCCTGACCCTCGCGAAGGACGGCGTGTGCGTGAACTCCGTGGCGCCGGGTTCGATTCTCCACGCCGGGGGCGGCTGGGAGACCTTCGTCAAGACCAGGCCGAAGGAGGTCGTCGACGAGTTCATCGCCCGCAACCTCCCCATGGGGAAGTTTGGCTGGCCGGAGCCGATCGGTGACACGGTCGCCTTCCTGGCGTCGGAACGGGCGAACCTGATCGTGGGCGCCTGCGTCAACGTCGACGGCGGCCAGTCCCACAACCTGTTCTAGGGCGGCCTTAAGCGCTGACCCGTTCGTCCCTCAGCCAGCGGCGGCGTCCCGCAGTCACCGGGCAGACGGGCCTCCACCCACTGCGCTGCTCGCAAGAGCCGGGCATCGTCGAAGCCGGCGGCTACGAGCTGGATCCCCATCGGCAGCCCGGCGCTGTCCAGCCGCGTCGGCAAGGTGATCTCGGGCAGTCCGGCGACCGTCCACGGGGACTGGAACATGGGGTCGCCGGTGGTCGACGTGTCGCCCGCCGTGGCAGGCGTCGACGGCATGACGATGGCGTCGTATCCAGACAGGGCGTCGTCCATGTCCCGACGAAACAGCCTGCGAAGCCGCTGGGCCTGCAAGTAGGCCGCGGCCGGGATCAGCGCTCCGGCCTCGATGCGGCCGCGGATATTGGGGGCATAGTCGCCGGCATGCCTGGCAAACGTCTCGCGATGCGCCTGGGAGCACTCGCTATAGTCGATGGCAAGCTGGGCCTCATGTATGCCGTCGAACGAATCCGGCAGCTCGAACGGCTCGACACTGGCACCGGCGAGCTTTAGCGCCTCGACGGCTTCGAGGGTCGCGGCGTTCATCTCCAGGCTTGCCTTCTGGCCGAAGTACCCGACCACCAGGCCCAGCCGTGGAGGCCGGACCTTGTCCCCATCGAAGACCGCGTCGAAGGACCCCGGGGGCCCGGCGTCGACCGAGGCCGGATCACGCGGGTCGTATCCGGCCACCGCGTCCAGCACGATTGCGACGTCGGCAACGGAGCGACACATCCAGCCGAGTGTGTCGAGTGTCCACGAGCACGGGAACACGCCGAATCGCGAGACGAGGCCGTAGGTGGGCTTGAAGCCGACGACGCCGTTGTAGGCGGCCGGACGAACGACCGAGCCGGCGGTCTGCGAGCCCGACGCGACCGGGACCTCGAGGGCAGCGACGGCAACAGCCGAGCCACTGCTGCTGCCGCCCGGCGTACGCGTCGGTTCCCATGGGTTGACGGTCCGCGAGGGGTCGCCGGTCGCGAACTCTGTCGTGACCGTCTTGCCGACCACGATCGCCCCCGCCTGCCGCAGCCTCTCGACGAATGCGCAGTCGTATTCGGGCACGAAGTCGCGGAAAACCTTCGAGGACATCGATGTCCTCAGGCCCGCGGTGTAGTAGATGTCCTTGAGGCCGACCGGGACCCCGTGTAGGCGGCCGTTTGCGCCTCCCCGCCGGATCGCAGCGTCCGCGCGCCTCGCAGCCGCCAGTGCTCCCTTGCGGTCGACCGTCTCCCACGCCTTCAGCGTGGGCTCGAGCCGCTCGATTCGCTCGAGCAGGTGCTCGACGAGGTCGACCGCGGTCACGCGGCGCCGCGCAATCGCCGCCGACGCCTGCCCGGCGGTCAGCTCGTGCAGCTCGGTCAACGTGGGGTGCCCCCGGCCGGCCTGTTGCGCGGGAGATCGGCCAGAAAGAAACCCGGACGATCGTCACCCTGGAAGTCGAGCTGCGAGAGCTTCCAGACGGCATCGGCGGTGCGGTGCAAGGTCGCCTCGATGGCGGCCGCCCGGGCGGGACCCCACCGCGACTCCGCGGCGGCTTTGAGCGCCCGGAACGCCGCCTCGCGGCCCGCAGCGTCCTGCGGGCCGGGCCTGCGGCCTGGCCTTCGCGCTCCCTTCCCGTGTGACCCTGTCACACGGGGACTACTTCACTTCGACTACGGCGCCGGCGGCCTCGAGCTTCTTCTTGGCCTCACCGGCCTCGTCCTTGGTGACGCCTTCCTTGACCGGCTTCGGAGCGCCCTCGACCAGGTCCTTGGCCTCCTTCAGGCCCAGCGGCGTGAGCTCGCGGACCGCCTTGATCACGGCGATCTTGTTCGCGCCGACTTCCTTCAGGATGACACTGAACTCGGTCTGCTCCTCAGCCGCGGCCGCGGGGGCCGCCGCGCCGCCGCCTGCCGCAGGCGCCATCGCCACAGCGACCGGCGCCGCCGCCGACACGCCGAAGGTCGACTCGAGCTCCTTGACGAGCTCGGAGAGCTCGAGCACCGACATCCCCTTGATCGCCTCGATTACTTCCGCCTTGGACGCTGGCATCTGTTCCCTCACACTCCACCCGGCTACCGGACCACTGGCCGGCGGTCACGGGTCTACTGCCCTGCTACGTGGCGAACCCACGCGGGTACGCCCCCAGGCAATGTCGCCTCGTCAGGCCGCCGCTCCGGCGGCCCGTTGCTTCTCCATGTACCTCTGAATGACGTTCGCGAGCCCGCGCGCCGGGCCGTTCAAGACGGTCACCAGGCGAGACGCGGGCGAGTTGAGCTGCCCGAGCAGCCGGGCGAGCAGCACGTTCTTCGGCGGCAGCGTCGCCAGGTCCGCCACCCGGGGGCCGGCCACGACCCGCCCGCCAAGCGCAGCGCCGAGGATCTCGATTTCGAGCCGGTTCGTGCGGATGTGCTCGGTCAGCGCACGTGCGGTCTCGACCGGGTCGCCGCTACCCATCACGAAAGCGCACGGTCCGGAGACGATGTCCTTCACCTCCGGCTTCCCGGCACGGTCGGCGGCGATCCGCACGAGCGTGTTCTTGACCACCCGGTACTGACCGCCAGACTCGCGCAGCTTCCGCCGTATCTGGTCCACGGTCGCCGTGTTCAGCTTGCTGTGACGCGTCGCGATGACGACGGTCGACTTCGAGAGGAGCCCGGCAAGCTCCTCGACCTCTTCGACACTCCTCTGAGTCGGCATTCACGTCCTTTCCGCTGCGGGTCCAACCGCCGGCCTCCGGGCCGGCCTGTAAAACAGCGAGCCCGGGCGTGTAGACCCGGGCTCTTGCAGATACTCGCTGAGAGGTCCCGGCCTCGGCGGGTGGTTGTCCCTTGGCCCTCACATCGAGGGGCCCGCTGTCTACAGCCCGGCTATTCGGTTTTTCGTTCGGCCCTGTGCGGCCGACTCACCGGCCGCAGTCCATCTTACCCGACCGCAGGATGCTCCCTACTCGACCTGCAGCTCCTGCAGGGCGGGCAGGTCCAGCCTGATCCCCGGCCCCATCGTGGTGGTGAGCGTCGCCGACTTCAGGAAGGCGCCCTTCACTCCCGACGGCTTGGCCCTGTTGATCGTCGACACCACGCTCGTCAGGTTCTCCATCAGTGCCTTCTCCTCGAAGCTGAGCTTCCCGATCGGCGCGTGGATGATCGACGTCTTGTCCATCTTGAGCTCGACACGGCCCTTCTTGGCCTCCGAGATTGCCCGGGGCAGGTCCTGGGCCTGGACGACGGTGCCGGTCCTCGGGTTCGGCATGAGGCCCTTGCGGCCCAGGAAGCGGCCGAGCCGGCCGATCTTGCCCATCATGTCGGGAGTGGCGATCGCGACCTCGAAGTCGGACCAGCCCTCTTCGATCCGCTTGGTCGTGGCCTCGTCGATCACATAGTCGGCGCCGGAGTCACGAGCCGCACGCGCGCCCTCGCCTTCGGCGAACACCATCACGCGCACCTTCTTGCCGGTGCCGTGCGGCAGGGTCGCCACCTCGCGCAGCTGCTGGTCGGCGTGCCTGGGGTCGGCAGCCGTGAGCAGGTGCAGCTCGACCGTTTCGTCGAACTTCGCATAGGCGGCCTTCTTGGCTGCCGCGATCGCCTCGCCGGGCTTCTTCGGCCCCTCGCCGACCGCCTTCACCGCCGCCATGTACTTCTTTCCACGCTTCGACATCGTCGCTAGTCCTTGACGGCCAGGCCCATGCTGCGGGCCGTGCCCTCGATCAGCCGCATCGCCGACTCGACGCTCGAGGCGTTCAGGTCGGCCATCTTTATCTGTGCGATCTCACGGATCTGTGACTTGCTCACCGACCCGGCGACCTGCGCGCCCGGCATCGCCGCGCCCTTCTCCAGTTTGGCCGCCTTCTTGAGGAGGTCGGTCGCCGGCGGGCTCTTCGTCTCGAACGTGAACGAGCGATCGGCGTAGATCGTGATCACGACCGGTACGACGCTCCCGGCCAGCTTCGCCGTGCGCTCGTTGTACTCCTTGACGAACGCCATGATGTTCACGCCGTGCTGTCCGAGCGCGGGCCCGACCGGCGGTGCAGGGGTTGCCTGCCCGGCCGCGACCTGGAGGCGCACGACGGCCTGGACCTTCTTTGCCAATGTGACCCCTTACGACTTGCGACGAACGTCCCGTACTGCGGGACTATGCCTTCTCGATCTGCAGGAAGTCGAGGTCGACCGGCGTCTCCCGGCCGAAGAACGAGACGAGCACACGCACCTTGCCCCGTTCCTCGTCGACCCCGTCGACCGTACCCATGAAGTCCGCGAACGGCCCGTCCTTGATACGGACCGAGTCGCCCTTCTCGAAGCCGATCCGCACACGGGGCGTGTCCGACGCCATCTGGCGCAGGATCCGGTCGACCTCCGCCTGCTCGAGCGGCACCGGCTTCGGGCGCTTCTCACGCTCGTCCTCGGCGGAGATGAACCCGGTGACCCCGGGCGTGTTCCGGACGACGTACCAACTCTCGTCGTCCATGATCATCTTGACCAGCAGGTAGCCGGCGTACATCTTGCGCTGCACCGGCTTGCGCTGGCCGTCCTTGATCTCGATGACCTCCTCGGTCGGTACGACGACCTCGAAGATCTTGTGCTTCACATCCATCGTCTGGATGCGCTGCTCCAGGTTCTTCTTGACGCGGTCCTCGTGCCCCGAGTAAGTGTGGACGATGTACCACCGCGGCTCGGTAGCCGTGACCTCGACGGCCGGGCCGCTCGATCTGCGAGTCGTCACGGGCTAGCCCCCTGTCACCAGCGCGAACAGACGCGAGAAACCGATGTCGATCAGGCCGAGGATTGCGCCGATGACGACCGAGACAATCAGCACCAGCATGGTCAAACGGGTCGTCTGTTCCCGGCTGGGCCAGTTGACCTTCCGGAGCTCCGAGAACGCCCCGCCCAGGAACGACAGGCTCATCTGGCCTGGCGACGGCCGCTGAACGGCGGTCCGCACCGGGTTACGCGCCACCGGTCGCTACCTCGACTCTCGGTACAGGCGCCGCTGCCGGCAGTTCGGGCAGAACTTCGTCAGCTCCAGCCTGCCGGTGTCGTTGCGCTTGTTCTTGGTCGAGTGGTACCGGTGCCCCTTGCACTCGGTGCACGACAGCTCGATGAGGACCCGGGCGTCGCCCTTCTTTGCCATTTCGCCGGTCTCCGCTCAGGCCCTAGTCCTTGATCTCGATGAAGACGCCCGAGCCCACGGTCCTGCCACCCTCACGGACCGCAAAGCGAAGCTGCGGCTCCAGGGCGACCGGGTACATGAGCTTTACGTTCATTTCCAGGTTGTCGCCGGGCATGACCATCTCCACCCCCTGGGGCAGGGTGATCTCGCCGGTGACGTCGGTCGTCCGGATGTAGAACTGCGGCTTGTAGCCGCTGAAGAACGGCGTGTGCCGCCCGCCCTCCTCCTTGGTCAGTACGTAGATCTGCGCCTTGGCCTCGGTGTGCGGGGTGATCGAGCCGGGCTTCGCCAGCACGGCGCCACGGGCCACCTGCTCACGCTCGACGCCCCGCAGGAGACACCCGACGGCGTCGCCAGGGAGGCCCTCGTCGAGGGTCTTCTTGAACATCTCGACGCCGGTCACGACGCTGGTCATCGTCTTGCCGAAGCCGACGATTTCGACCTCTTCGCCAACCTTGATGCGGCCTCGCTCGATACGGCCGGTGACTACGGTGCCGCGGCCCTTGATCCCGAAGACGTCTTCAACCGGCATCAGGAACGGCTGGTCGACCGGACGGTCCGGGATCGGGATGTAGTCGTCGACCGCGGTCATCAGCTTCACGAGCGAGTCCGACCACTGGCCCTTGCCGTTCTCTTCGAGCGCCTTCAGGGCGCTCACCCGCACGATCGGGACCTCGTCGCCGGGGAAGCCGTACTCGGTGAGCAGCTCCCGAAGCTCCATCTCGACCAGCTCGAGCAGCTCCTTGTCCTCCATGATGTCGCACTTATTCAGCGCGACGACCATGCGGGGCACGTTCACCTGGCGGGCGAGGAGGATGTGCTCACGGGTCTGCGGCATCGGGCCGTCCGGGGCGCTCACGACCAGGATGGCGCCATCCATCTGGGCGGCGCCGGTGATCATGTTCTTGATGTAGTCGGCGTGGCCCGGGCAGTCGACGTGGGCGTAGTGGCGCTTGTCGGTCTCGTACTCGACGTGCTGGATCGCGATGGTCACGCCGCGTTCACGCTCCTCGGGAGCGTTGTCGATGCTGTCGAAGGGACGATAGGCGACTTTTGGGTTCCTGGCGTGCAGGACGTTGGTGATCGCGGCCGTCAGCGTCGTCTTGCCATGGTCGACGTGACCGATGGTGCCAACGTTGACGTGCGGCTTCGAACGGTCGAACTTTTCCTTTGCCATCTGACTCCCTGTCTCCTACGACCACTTCTTCGATGTCGATGGAGCCCTCAACCAGACTTGAACTGGTGACCTCGTTCTTACCAAGAACGCGCTCTGCCAGCTGAGCTATGAGGGCCTTTCTTTGAGGACTGAAGCACCTGCCGAATACTTGGTGCAGGGGGTAGGATTCGAACCTACGTAGCCGTTAAGGCGGCAGATTTACAGTCTGCTGGTATTAACCGCTCACCCACCCCTGCAGCCAGATCGACCATTTTATCAGCGCCGCAGGTTGCGGCACATACGGGCGAGAGCCCCAGGGGGGATTCGAACCTCCGACCGGCCGATTACAAATCGGCTGCGCTACCACTGCGCCACTGGGGCACGCTTCGTCCCCGTTCGACGGGTGGGTGTCGCGGCCCCACGCTGGTCCGCTTCACTGCCAAGCTTCGATGATATCTATCGGCCATACGGCCGGTCAAGCTTGCCGCACAGCGGCCCCGGAGCAGGAGGACCGGTACAGCTAGGAAGCCGGGGCCGGCGCGGGCACCTTGTCGGGGGCGTGGATCACGATCTCGCCCTCGGCGATGTCGACTTCCACGACATCGCCCGGCTTGAAGCGCCCGGCAAGCAGCTCCTCCGAGAGCCGGTCCTCGACCTTGTCCTGGATGACCCGCCGGAGCGGCCGGGCACCGAAGATCGGATCGAAACCCTTGTCTGCGATGAATGTCCGCGCCGCTTCAGTGACCTGCAGCACCAGGCCCTTCTCGAGCAGGCGCTTCCGGACGTCCTTCAGGTTGAGGTCGACGATCTCGAGGATGTGGTCCTTGCTCAGCGAATGGAAGACCACGGTCGCGTCGAGCCGGTTGAGGAACTCGGGACGGAAGGCCTTCTTGACCTCCTCCATCACCTTGTCCTTCATCCGCTCGTAGGCGCGCTGGGCGTCGATCTGCTCGGTGCCGCCCTTCGTCGCGAACCCCATCATGCTGTCGCGCCGTATCAGGTCGGACCCAAGGTTCGAGGTCATGATGATGATCGTGTTGCGGAAGTCCACCTTCCTGCCCTTGGCGTCGGTGAGGTGGCCATCGTCGAAGATCTGGAGAAGGATGTTGAAGACGTCGGGGTGCGCCTTCTCGATCTCGTCGAGCAGGATCGCCGAGTACGAGCGCCGGCGGACCGCCTCGGTCAGCTGCCCGCCCTCATCGAAGCCGACGTAGCCGGGCGGGGCACCGACCAGCCGTGCGACAGTGTGGCGTTCCATGAACTCCGACATGTCCAACCGGATCATCGAGTCGTCGCTGCCGAACAGGAACTCGGCGAGCTTCTTGACCGAGTAAGTCTTTCCGACGCCAGTCGGGCCCAGGAACATGAAGACGCCCATCGGGCGCCGGGGGTCCTTCAGGCCGGCACGTGCCCGCCGGACGGCACGGGCGATCGCCTTGACCGCCTCGTTCTGCCCGACTACCTGCTCGTGGAGCACGTCCTCCATCTTCAACAGGCGCTCCGACTCCTCGACGCCCAGTCTGGTGACGGGGATCCGCGTCCACATGCTGACGACCTGGGCGATGTCCTCGGCGGTCACTTCCTCGGCCTGCGTCGCCTTCTTCGAGTCGTACTCGGCCTGCAGCTTCTCCAGGGCGGCCGACTGCTTCATCTCGCGGTCGCGCAACTCGGCCGCGGCCTCGTACTGCTGATTCGCGATGGCCTCGTTCTTCTTCGAGCGCACATCCTCCAGCTGGCGCGTGGCCTCCTTAAGCGGCTTCGGCACCGAGCTGACCCGGATGCGGACTCGCGAGGCGGCCTCGTCGATCAGGTCGATCGCCTTGTCCGGAAGGAACCGGTCGGCAATGTACTTTTCAGCGAGCTGCGCGGCCGCTTCGATCGCCTCGTCGGTGATCTTGACCTGGTGGTGCTCCTCGTAGCGGGCCTTGACGCCCCGCAGGATCTCTACCGTGTGGTCGACATCCGGTGGGTCGACGACGACCGGCTGGAACCGGCGCTCGAGCGCCGGGTCCCGCTCGACGTACTTCCGGTAGTCGTCGAGGGTCGTCGCGCCGATCACCTGTAGCTCGCCGCGGGCGAGCGACGGCTTAAGAATGTTCGCGGCGTCGACCGCCCCCTCGGCGGCACCGGCGCCGACCATGGTGTGAACCTCGTCGATGAAAAGGACGCAGTTGCCCGCGCCCTTCAGCTCGTTGATGACCTTCTTCAGGCGCTCCTCGAACTCACCCCGGTACTTGGTGCCCGCCACCAGCGACGCCATGTCGAGGGTGACGACCCGCTTGCCGAGCAGCGTGGCCGGGACCTCGCCCTCGACGATGAGGTGGGCCAGCTTCTCGACGATAGCTGTCTTCCCCACGCCGGGCTCACCAATCAGGACGGGGTTGTTCTTCGTGCGCCGGCTGAGGATCTGGACGATCCGGTCCAGCTCGCGCTCGCGGTCGACGACCGGATCCAGCTTGCCCGTCCTGGCAAGCTGAGTCAGGTCGAGCCCCAGCTCGTCGAGCGTGGGCGTGCGTGTGGCAGTGCGGGCGGTGCCCGCGGGCTGCTGTTGCGATGCGCTCTGGCTCAGAACGCGCCCGGTCTCGGCCCGGATCTTGTCAAGGGTCACGCCCAAACTCTCGAGGACTCCGGCGGCGACCCCCTCGCCCTCGCGCATGATGCCGATGAGCAGATGTTCGGTCCCGATGTAGTGGTGGTTGAGCCGGCGGGCTTCGTCGACCGCCAGTTCGATGACCTTCTTGGCGCGTGGCGTGAGCCCTATCTCGCCGGGCGAGGGGCGCTCGCCGCGCCCGATGATGAACTCGACCGCCGAGCGGACCTTGCTTAGCTCGACGCCCAGGTTGGAAAGCACCTTGGCGGCGACGCCCTCGGTCTCCCGGACGAGTCCCAGCAGGATGTGCTCGGTCCCGATGTAGTTGTGGTTGAAGCGCTGCGCCTCTTCCTGCGCGAGCGACAGCACCCGGCGGGCTCTTTCCGAGAACTTCTCGAACCTGCTTGCCATTCCTGGCCTGGGCCTCCGTCTCTCTCCGGACCTTACGCGGCGGCCATCAGGGTCCCCCAAAGGCCAGGGGAGCCCGCGCGATCATTCAGACTTCTGCTGGAAAATATCCTCGAAGCCCTCGGCATCGAATGAGTCGGTGGCAGCCACAGTTTCAGGACGGTACTTTTCATCAGCGACCTGCTTGAGGCTGAGCCCCAGGCGGCGCCGCTCGGGCTCGATCCTGAGGATTCGGAGCTTGACCTCGTCGCCTTCCTTCACCAGGTCGCGGGGGTGGCGGACCGCCTCCTCGCTCAGCTCCGAGATGTGGATCAGGCCTTCGATGCCGCCGTCGATGCGTGCAAACGCGCCGAAGTTCGCCAGCTTGGTGATCTGGCCGGTGACGACCTGGCCCACCTGGTATTTCTGGGTGACCGTGTCCCACGGCTCCGGCTGGAGACGCCGCAGGCTGAGGGCGATCTTCAGTGACTCACGATCGACCTTGAGGACGTAGACCTCGACCTCCTGGCCGACCTTGACGACCTCTTCCGGGCTCTTCACGGGTTCCCACGAGAGCTCGGAGATGTGGATCAGTCCGTCGGCCCCGCCCAGGTCCACGAAGGCGCCGAACGACGAAATCCCGGTCACACGGCCCTTGACCGTGGCGCCCTCTTCGAGTTCCTGGACCAGGCGCATCTTCTGCGCAGCCTTCCAGGCCTGGAGTGCAGCCCGTTCGGAGAAGATCGCCCGGTTGCGCAGCCGGTTGAGCTCGATGACCTTGAACTCGATCGGCATCCCGATGAAGCCTTCCTTGGGCTCCTCGCCGCCCGGCACATAGAGCTCACGGGCAGGACCGACAAGCTGCGAGAGCGGGACGAACCCCTGCACGCCTTCGGACTCGACCACAGCGCCGCCGCGGTTCGACCCGACGATCTTCCCGCGGACCGTCTCGTTGGCCTCCATGGCCTTCTCGAGGATTCGCCACCCCTGCTCGCCGCGTGCCCGGTCGATCGAGAGGACGGCGGCGCCTTCGTCGCCCTCGGGGTTGATCACGTAGGCGATGATCTCGTCGCCAACCTTCAGGTTGGTGAGCGTCTCTTCGTCGAGCGACCGCATCTCGCGGATGGGGACCAGGCCTTCGGACTTATGCCCCGTGTTGACCAGGAGGCCGGACAAGTCCTTGCGCATGATCCGGCCGTCGATGATCTCGCCGCGGCGCAGGGTCTTGTTCGGTGTGTACTCCTCGAGCAGGTCGTCGAGCGGCCCTTTGGGCGTCGTGGGCGTCTGGCTGCCCACCGGGATCATGTGCATGGGACCGTCGGCGATGGCTGCTGGCTCGGTCCGGGTCATTGGTGTTGAGCTCGAAGTCAAACGATCATCCTCTATCTGGGCAGATTCCACGGGCACAGGCTTCAATTATAGGCCGCCAGCTTGGCGGTGCAAAGGAAACCGTGGGCGGTTTAGCGCGAGCGGCGCCGAAATAAAAAGCCCCCTGGCAGTGATCTATTTTCCCACTGCCTCACAGCAGCAGTATCGTCGACGCTGTGGCGTTTCACTTCCGTGTTCGGGATGGGAACGGGTGGTGCCGCCACGCTCCAACCACCAGGGGACTCTTTTCGGTTGTTACGTCCCCGGACATGCCGGGGAGGTTCCTTGACTGGTCGCGGGGGGCGGATTCGAACCGCCGACCTTTGGGTTATGAGCCCAACGAGCTGCCGCTGCTCCACCCCGCAATGGGCGTGAACGTCTCGTGAACGTCTGAAGTCGAATACTCCGGCAGATAGCCGGTCCTTAATGTGGGTCAAGCCCTCGGTCTATTAGTACCGCTCAGCTCAAGCCGTTACCGGCCTTACACCTGCGGCCTATCTACCCGGTAGTCTACCGGGGACCTTACTCGCTTGCGCGATGGGAAACCTGATCTTGGGCAGGGCTTCGCACTTAGATGCTTTCAGCGCTTATCCCGTCCAGACTTGGCTACCCGGCGATGCTACTGGCGTAACAACCGGCACACCAGAGGTCTGTCCGCTCTGGTCCTCTCGTACTAAGAGCGGCATCCCTCAAGTTTCCTGCGCCCACGGCGGATAGAGACCGAGCTGTCTCACGACGCTCTGAACCCAGCTCGCGTGCCGCTTTAACGGGCGAACAGCCCGACCCTTGGGACCGCCTTCAGCCCCAGGATGCGACGAGCCGACATCGAGGTGCCAAACCTCGCCGTCGATGTGAACTCTTGGGCGAGATCAGCCTGTTATCCCCGGGGTAGCTTTTATCCGTTAAGCCACGGCCCTGCCACGCGGTACCGTGGGATCACTTTGCCCGACTTTCGTCCCTGCTCGACTTGTTGGTCTCGCAGTCAAGCCACCTTATGCCAATGCACTCTGCGGCTGATTTCCATCCAGCCTGAGGTGACCTTTGGGCGCCTCCGTTACGATTTGGGAGGCGACCGCCCCAGTCAAACTGCCCGCCAGACACTGTTCCCCGATTTATCGGGGTTAGGGTCAAGGCCAAGGAAGAGCGGTATTTCACCGTTGGCTCCGGCCCGGCTAGCGCCGGACCTTCATAGCCTCCCGCCTATCCTACACATCCTTAACCACGAACCAATGCCAGGGTGCAGTAAAGCTCCACGGGGTCTTTTTGTCCTGCCGCGGGTAACCCGCATCTTCACGGGTCCTGCAATTTCACCGAGTCCACCGTCGAGACAGCGCTCAAGTTGTTACATGTTTCGTGCGGGTCGGAACTTACCCGACAAGGGACTTCGCTACCTTAGGACCATTATAGTTATGGCCGCCGTTCACCGGGGCTTCAGTTCAGGGCGTTAACCCCTCCCCTTAACCTTCCGGCACTGGGCACATGTCAGCCCGTATACATCGGCTTTCGCCTTAGCACGGACCTGTGTTTTTGTTAAACAGCCACTTGAGCCTGGTCACTGCGGCCACCGGTGCCCTTTGGCGCGAGGCCTGAGACACCGGAGGCGCCCCTTATCCCGAAGTTACGGGGCTAGATTGCCGAGTTCCTTAACGATGGTTCTCTCGTTCACCTTGGGACTTTGACCCCAGTCTACCTGTGTCGGTTTGCGGTACGGTCAACCAGCGAACCTCGATGCCCGGGCTTTTCTTGGCGGTCTGGGTTGGGCGGCGTTCCCCGAGGTATTCCCTCAGGGTCCGCACCCCCCTCAGCCTTGCGGCCTACGGGAGCGCACACACCATGTCCAATGGGTATGCGCCGCTTACCTGCCCGCTCCCCCCGCACATCTCAAACGGTCCGCCGGCGGCGCTGGAATTTTGACCAGCTATCCATCGGGTTCGCCTTTCGGCTACGCCTTAGGGCCGCCTAACCCTACGCCGATCAACGTTGCGTAGGAAACCTCAGACTTTCGGTGTCCGGGATTCTCACCCGGATTGACGCTACTTATGCCGGCATTCTCACTTCTCAGCGGTCCAGCAGGCCTTACGACCCACCTTCACGCCCCTGAGAACGCTCCCCTACCGATCTGCGACTCAGTCGCAGATCCCGCAGCTTCGGTAATGGACTTGAGCCCCGTTTATTTTCGGCGCTGGATCCCTCGACCAGTGAGCTATTACGCACTCTTTGAAGGGTGGCTGCTTCTAAGCCAACCTCCTGGCTGTCTGAGCGATCCAACTTCCTTTCACACTTAGTCCATATTTGGGGACCTTGGCTGGCGATCTGGGTTGTTTCCCTTTAGACCACGAAGCTTATCCCTCGCAGTCTCACTCCCGGGGTGCCCACCGCGGCATTCGGAGTTTCGTTGGGTTTGGTAAGCTCACGCCCCCTAGCCCATCGAGTGCTCTACCTCCGCGGTGTAACTCCCGAGGCTGCACCTATATGCATTTCGGGGAGAACCAGCTATCTCCGTGTTCGTTTGGCATTTCACCCCTACCCACAGCTCCTCCGACAGTTTTGCAACACTGATCAGTTCGGCCCTCCACGAAGGGTTAGCTTCGCTTCAGCCTGGCCATGGGTAGCTCACACGGTTTCGGGTCCAATCCACGCAACCCTCACGCAGTGGATTCCACAGCTGCCGTCACGCTCTGATCGAGCCTTCAGCCCCCCGACTTGCGTCGGAGGACATCCGGCCTTCACTCGGCGCGTTGGCGGCCGCTTCCTCCAGAGGTGGTTTCCGCCCTGTTCAGACTCGCTTTCGCTACGGCTCCGGTACTGAGTACCTTAACCTGGCTGCGCATATTGACTCGCCGGCTCATTCTTCAATAGGCACGCGGTCACCCCGGCTTGCGCCGGGACTTCCACGGTTTGTAGGCACACGGTTTCAGTTCTATTTCACTCCCCTCACGGGGTGCTTTTCACCTTTCCCTCACGGTACTTGTACGCTATCGGTCACCAAGGGTGTTTAGCCTTGGAGGGTGGGCCCCCCGGCTTCCGACAGGATTCCACGTGTCCCGTCGTACTCAAGAACACGCCTGAGAGCCGGCAACCTTTCGCCTACCGGGCTGTCACCGTCTGCGGCGAAGCTTTCCAGCGTTCTTCGGCTAGGTCACCGGTTTCTTACTCTCCGGAAGGCCTGAAGTCCTTCCGCGACGTGCCTTACAACACCACCGGACATGGGGCTTCAGCCCGTGAAGCCGCGGTGGTTTGGGCTAGTCCCCGTTCGTTCGCCACTACTAGGGGAATCTCGGTTGATTTCCGTTCCTCGGGCTACTGAGATGTTTCAGTTTGCCCGCTTACCTCCCGATCCTCACGGATCGAGTGTCCCGAACGAATCGGGACGAGTTACCTCATTCGGGGATCCCCGGGTGAGCTTGCTAGACAGCAAACCGGGGCTTTTCGCAGTCTTGCCACGCCCTTCATCGGCCCTTGGTGCCAAGGCATCCTCCGTGCGCCCTTAGTAGCTTGACCCACATTAAGGATCGACTACGTGCTCGGAGTATTCGACTAACAGATGTTCACTTGTTAAGGTGCATCCGCGTCCTCAGATTCGAGACGCGGCACCCCGCAGATCACTCCGTCGGGGGCGTCCGATCAATATACCGTGGGGCAGGACCGGGAGTCAATATGCCGCCCGCATATCTGTGGCGTATCTGGCGATTGCTATAATTCCTGGCTCCCGCGAGACCCCCCTCCCACCCGGTCCAGATAGCTACGGAGACGCCTAATGCCGGCATTTGCCGTGATCGGCGCCCAGTGGGGCGATGAAGGCAAAGGAAAGGTAATCGACTTCCTCGCCGCCAGGGCCGGCATCGTCGCGCGCTACAGCGGAGGCAACAATGCCGGGCATACGGTCATCAACGAGCGCGGCACGTTTGCCTTCCACCTGGTGCCCTCCGGGGTCTGCTGGCCGCACACCCGCAACGTGATCGGGAACGGGGTCGTCGTCGACCCGGACGTCCTGCTGAAGGAGATCGACGACCTCAAACGCGCCGGCCTCAACTACCGCAGCCTCGCAATCAGCGAGCGCGCCCACATCGTAATGCCCTACCACGTGCAGCTCGACATCCTCGAGGAGAAGCGCCGCGGGAGTGGCGCGCTGGGCACTACGGGCCGGGGGATCGGCCCGGCCTACATCGACAAGGTGGCCCGGACCGGGTTCCGGATGGGCGAGCTCCTGAACCCCGAAGAGCTGGCCATCCGACTGCCCGACATCGTCAACCACAAGAATGAGATCCTGACGAAGATCTACGGAGCGCCGCCGATCGATCCGGCGGCCATCCTGAGCAAGGTGCAGACCTGGGCGCCGAGACTTGCCCCTTACATCCACCAGGTGGAAGACCTGGTCGAGGAGGAGCTTGCGAAGGGCGGGAACGTGATTCTGGAAGGCGCCCAGGGGGCGTTGCTCGACATCGACCACGGGACATACCCCTACGTGACGTCGTCGAGCCCGACCGTCGGAGGCGCCCTGACCGGGTCCGGGCTGTCGCCGCGTTCATTCGGGGGCGTCGTCGGCGTTTTCAAGGCGTATTGCACGCGCGTCGGGGGCGGCCCGTTCCCGACCGAGCTCACGGACCAGGTCGGCGAGCACATACGCACGAAGGCGAAGGAGTACGGGGCGACGACCGGACGCCCGCGGAGAACCGGCTGGTTCGACGGGGTGGCGGCGCGCTATAGCGCACGCCTTAATGGCTACGACTCGATCGTGGTGACCCGCCTCGACATCCTGGACGGGATCGCGCCGATCAGGATCTGCGTGGCGTATGAGCTGGACGGCCGCCGCATCGACCGGTTTCCGCTGGAAGGGGGAGCGCTCGAGCGCTGCGTGCCGGTCTACGAGACGCTGCCCAGTTGGTCACAGTCCACCTACGGAGTGACCCGTGAGGCCGAGCTGCCTGCGGGAGCGCGGGCCTACGTTCGCCGCATCCAGGAGCTGACCGGGGTAACGGTCAACATGATCTCGACCGGACCGAAGCGGAACGAAACGCTCGTGCTCCGCGATATTCTGGCCGCAAGCTAGGCCGGGCCTACGGCGTGTACCTGGCCTCGGGGGGCAGGTCCGGCTTGTAGCGGTCCATCACCGGATCGAACCGCTTCCTGAACCCCTCGTCCGGCTCGACCATCGGTAGGCGCGGCTTGCCGACGTTCCAGCCCGCGCGATTGACGGCGTACTTGACCGGGATCGGGTTAGTCACCCAGAACAATGCGTTGAAGATCGGGAGCATGCGGCGATGCTCTGCCGCGGCGGCCTCGATGTCGCCTTCGAGGATCTTGCCCATCATGCCCTTGATCTGGAGACCCATGAAGTTCGAGGCGACGCTGACGATGCCGTAGCCGCCGGTACACATGATCGAGAACGTCTCGTTGTCGTTCCCGCTCCAGACCCGGAAGCCGTCGGGTGCGCCGTCGATGATCTTCGTGATCTGGTCGGGCATGCTCGACGCTTCCTTGACACCGATGATGTTGGGCACCTTCGCCAGCCGCAGCGTGGTGTCCTCGGTCATGTTCAGGGCGGTGCGGCCGGGTACGTTGTAGAGGAGACAGGGCGTGTGGACCCGATCGGCGATCGCCTTGAAGTGCTGGTAGAGGCCCTCCTGGGGTGGCTTGTTGTAGGCGGGCACCGTAAGAAGCAGACCATCGACACCCAGCTTCTCGGCTTCGACAGATAGCTCGATCGACCGGCGAGTGTTGTTGTCAGTCGTGCCGGCGACGACGGCCGCGCTCCTGCCGACGGCCTTCTTGACCTCGGCGAACAGCCGGAGTTTCTCGTCGTCCGACATCGACGGCGACTCTCCGGTCGTGCCGCCGATGACGAGTCCATCAGTGCCGGAGTCCACCAGCGCCTTCGCCAGCTTGCGCGCCTTCGGGTAGTCGACCTCGCCGGCAGCATCGAACGGGGTGATCATCGCGGTGAGAAGTCGCCCTAGCTCAACCATGACCGTGTCTCCTATTCCCGCGGGCCAGAGGTCACGAGGGTTGCCGGTTTCAGAGCATTGCGACGGACCACTTCGTCGAGGATCTGGAGGGCGTTGAGCGCAGCACCCTTCCGGAGGTTGTCGCAGCTGAGCCACAGGACGAGGCCCGATGGGTGCGACAGATCCTTCCTGATCCTCCCCACATACACCGGATCCTTCCCGGCTGCGGTTTCGGGCATAGGGTAGTCACTCCGCGCCGGGTCGTCCACAACCTCGATCCCGGGGAAGGCGCGGAGCGCCGTCCGGGCCTGTTCGGGCGCCACCGGACCTGCGAATTCGACGTGCACCGCCTCGCTGTGGGACACGCGGACAGGCACCCGCACGCAGGTCGACGACACCGGCAGGTCCGGCAGGTGCAGGATCTTGCGTGTCTCGTTGGTCATCTTGTGCTCCTCGGCGGTGTAACCATCGTCGAGGAAGCGGTCGACCTGCGGGAGCACGTTGAAGGCGATCCGGTGGGGATAGACGCTGTGGCTCGCCAGCCTCCCGGCGACGATGGCTTCGGCCTGGGCGTCCAGCTCGCGCACGGCGGCGGCGCCGGTGCCTGAGACCGCCTGGTAAGTGGCGACGGTCACCCGCGTGAGCGGGCTGAGTTTTCGGAGGGCGGCCAGGACCATCACGAGCGGGGTCGTCGTGCAGTTCGGGATGCTGATTATCCCCCGATGGCCCTCGACGTCAGCCCCGTTAACCTCGGGGACCACGAGCGGGACGTCGGCCTGCATCCTGAAGGCGCCACTGTCGTCGATCGCCAGAACGCCCCGGCGGGCGAGCTCCGGCGCAAGCGCCCGGCTGACGGCGGTCGTAGCCGAGATGAAGGCGACGTCGACACGCCCGAAGGCGTCCGGGCGCCCCTCGACGACCTCGAGCTGCCGGCCCAGGTAGGCGATCTTCTTGCCTGCAGAGCGGGCCGAGGCCATCAGGACGAGCCTGTCCGCGGGCCATCTGCGGGCGGCAAGGAGCTCGAGGGCGACCTGGCCGACGGCGCCCGTTGCGCCGACCACCGCGATACGAAGGGCGGCACTCTGGCGTGGGTCTCGTGTTCTATTCATTCGGGAGTGTCCTCGATCGGCGCGTCGGCCGCAGGTTCAGCCGATGCGGGGCGCTTACGGAACTCGGCTGCCTAGACGATACGACGCGCGCGACAGGTAATGGTGTCCGACCACGAGGGGTGCGACGCCGCGTTTCCCACCCGCCGGTCGCGGGCCGGAAGCGCGGCTAGGGCTTCGCCCTGGTGAGACCGAGCACGTTGTCGAGGCCGACGACCAGGCCATCGACCGTCATCACGTGCTTCACGGCCAGCATGACGCCGGGCATGTAGCAGTCCCGGTTGATCGTGTCGTGCGTCAGTACCAGGGTCTGACCCTGCGTGCCAAACGTGACCTCGTGACGGGCCAGCCGCCCGGGCATGCGGGCGCTGTGAACGCTGATGCCCTCGTGCGTGCCCCCGCGCGTGCCCGCGAGCGTTTCCTTCTCCGGGATGTTGACTGAGAGCGGCTTCCCGTGCCCCTCCGCGATGGCCCTGGCGATCGACAGCGCGGTCCCCGACGGGGAGTCGATCTTCGTCTCGTGATGCGCCTCAACCACGTCGGCATAGTCGAAGTAGCGGGCGGCGATACGCGACAGGTGCATCAGTAGCACGGCGCCCAGCGCAAAGTTTGAGGCGCTGATGACGCCCACTCGGTGCTTCGCGGCCAGCGCCCGGATCTCATCGAGCGCCTGGGCCGTCACACCGGTGGAACCCGATACGACGCGCACCCCTGACGGCGCAGCCTTGCGGACTGCGGCGAGGACACCCTCACCGTTGGTGAAGTCGACTACGACATCGGGACTCGCGGATTTGACGATCTCCGTCATGTCGCTGGACAGCGGCACGCTCCTGCCCGAGCCATCCGGCAGCTGGATCGAGGCAGACCTGGCCTTGACGTCGACGCCCCCGACCGGGAGCGTGTCCGGGTTGGCGCACACCGCGCCCAGGACCGTCATACCCATCCGGCCCAGTGCCCCGTTTACGGCGACCCTGATCTGCGTCACAGCCGTACCTCCGCCCTGCGGAGCCTACTCGCCGTCCTCGTGCCTCGGCGGCCGCAGCGGCTCGCCGCCTGCGCCGAACCCGCCGACCTGGCGCCTTGGCGGCCGTGGCCTTCCCTCGCCACGGCCCTCGTCGCCGCCGTCGGGCCGGCCTTCGCTCCGGCCTTCACCGCGGCCTTCGCCACGGCTCTCGCTCCGGCCTTCGCCACGGTCCTGCCGGCCGCCGCGGCTCTCCCACGAGCCTTCGTCCCGGCGTCCGCCTTCGTGGCGGCGTGGCCCGCGGTCACCGCGGTCGCCTCGATCGCCCCCGCGGTCGCGCCGGTCCCGTCCGCCGCGCGGCCTATCGTAGCGCGGCGCGGGCGCTCCCGCGCCCCCACCTTCGCCGCTCGCGGCCGGGGCCGCCGCCGTGCCATCCTGCCGTGCCGCCTTGACCGACAGGTTCACGCGCTTCAGGTGGTCGATCTCGACCACGACGACGTCGAGTTCGTCGCCGATCTTCACGAAGCGCTCGACCGAATCGACCCTTTCTTCCGAGAACTCGCTCGCGTGGACGAGGCCGTCCTTGCCGGGAAGGATCTCGACCATCGCGCCGAAGGGCATGATCCGAGAGACCTTGCCCCGGTAGCGGTCGCCGACCTCGACCTCCTTCGTCATCGCCCGGATCTGCGAGATCGCGGCCTCGGCGGAGTCGCGGTCGGTCGAGCCGACCACCACGCTGCCGTCGTCCTCGATGTCGATCGAGACGCCCCAGCGCTCGATCATTCCACGGATGACCTTGCCGCCGGGGCCGATGACGGTCCCGATCTTGTCGACCGGGATCTGGATCTTGAGCATCCGAGGTGCGTACTTGCTGAGATCGGCGCGCGGCTGTTCGATGGTCTGCCGCATGTGCTCCAGGATCTGCAGCCGGGCGCGTCGGGCCTGTTCCAGCGCTTCGCCCATGACCGCGTAGGTGATCCCCTTGATCTTGATGTCCATCTGCAGTGCCGTGATGCCAGCGGCGGTGCCCGCGACCTTGAAGTCCATGTCGCCGGAGTGGTCTTCGGCGCCCTGGATATCGGTCAGGACGGCAGCCTTTCCGCCCCGCCCGGTGACCAGCCCCATCGCGATGCCTGCGACCGGAGACTTGATCGGCACGCCGGCGTCCATGAGCGCAAGCGTGCTCCCGCACACGCTCGCCATCGACGAGCTCCCGTTCGAGCTCAGCACGTCGGACACGATGCGGATCGTGTACGGGAACGAAGCCATGTCCGGGAGCATCGGTCTGATGGCCCGCTCGACGAGGGCGCCGTGCCCGATCTCGCGCCGGCCCGTACCCATCCGCCTGACCTCGCCGGTTGAGAAACCGGGGAAGTTGTAGTGGTGCATGAAGTACTTTTCGGTTTCGGGGCTCAACGAGTCGATCTTCTGGTGGTCGCCGACCGACCCTAGCGTGACGACCGACAGGACCTGGGTCTCGCCGCGGGTGAAGACCGCGCTGCCGTGGGCCCTTGGCAGGTACGCAAGCTCGGACGACAGAGGCCTCAGCTCATCGAGCGCTCTTCCGTCCGGCCGGCGGGACTCGGTGAGGATGGCCTCGCGGACCGCCTCGCCCTCGAGGTGTTCGAACGCCGCCCCGAGCGCCACCGCGTCATGCTTTTCGGCCAGCGCGGCCATCACCTCGTCCTTCAGCTGCCCCATGCGGTCGTTGCGCTGCTGCTTGCCACCCGGCAGCTTCAGTGCATCGGCGATCCGAGCCCCGAGGAGCGCGCGGGCCGCGGCGGTCGCAGCGTCCCTGGCGGCATCCGGTGGCACGTCCCATTTCTTCTTGCCGACCGCCCGCTGGATCTCCCGGATCTTGTCGACGATCCGCCCGTTGATGTCCTGGGCGAGATGCAGGGCGTCGATTAGCACGCTCTCGGGCACTTCGCGGCCGCCCGCCTCGACCATCATGATGGCGTCGCCAGTGCCGGCGACCGTCAGGTCGAGCTGGCTGTCCTGCAGCTGCTCATAGGTCGGGTTGACGACCAGTTGGCCGTCCAGGTAGCCGATCCGGCATGCCCCGACGGGGTCGTCGAATGGGATCTCGGAGATCGTCAGCGCGGTCGACGCGCCGATGATGCCCAGGATGTCGGGCTGGTGCTCGTGGTCGACCGAGAGAATCGTCTCGATGACCTGGACTTCGTTGTAGAAGCCGCTGGGGAACAGGGGCCGGAGCGGTCGGTCGGTGAGTCTCGCCATCAGGACGGCCTCGGTCCCTGGCCTGCCCTCCCTGCGGAAGAAGCTGCCGGGGATCTTGCCGGCGGCGTACATGCGCTCTTCGGCGTCGACGGTGAGCGGGAAGAAGTCGGCGCCAGGCCTCGCGGTGCGCGAGGCGCATGCGGTCGCCAGGACGACGGTATCGCCGTAGCGCACGGTCACCGCTCCGCCCGCCAGGTTGGCGAGGCGGCCGACCTCCATACGAAGCGGCTTGCCGGCGATCTCGATCTCGAACTGCTGGGGCTGTGGCATCTGCTATGACTTCCTTCGTGCAGCCGGGTTACGCCACGCGTGGCGCGGCGGGGGCGGACATAAACGGAAACGCCCCCGGTGCGGGGGCGCTACTTTCGGAGACCGAGCCGGGCGACCAGCGTGCGGTACCGGGCCACGTCGTGGCGACTGAGGTACTGGAGCAGCCGCCGGCGTTCGCCGACCAGCCGCACGAGCCCTCGCCTGCCGGCGTGATCGTGGCTGTGCACCCGGAAGTGCTCGCTCAGCTCGCCGATGCGCCGCGTGAGAAGGCTGACCTGGACTTCGATCGATCCGGTGTCCTTCTCGTGCACCCGGCTCTCGCCGATCACGGTTGACTTCTGCTCGCGGTCCAAGCTGTTTCGATGTCTCCACGCGGAAACGGGAAACGGGTCCGCGCGGCCCCTGCCGCGCGCCCTCACCACACGGTGAAGGGAATCTCGTTTATCCAGTCGGGAGTATAGCATCCGCTTCCCACAAATACGGGAACGGCCAAAGGGAACGACGAGGGAACGTAAGGGCGCCCGGGTAACTCTCAGGTAACGGAGAAGCAGAACAATTCGGATGCGGAAAACGTGTGCGACACATAGGGTTTTGCCTTGACAGTGTCGAAAAGCCGAGAATATGATGGCTGCCGTTGTGCGCTCCCGGCGCCGGGCCTGTGGCGCGCGACTGCCCAAACGTAACCTCGGCCTGATTTGAAACCGCGGTTTTTCCTCTAAACGAGCAGAACGGAGGACGGCGCTCGATGATACGTTCGGTAAGAGGAAGAGCTCCCGCTCTCGTTGTCCTCTTCATGCTGGCCCTGATCGCGGCGTTTGTGGTCGCCTGCAAGGGCGACGCCGGTCCTGCCGGAGAGCGCGGACCTGCCGGTCCCGCCGGGGCCGCCGGCGCAACCGGACCTGCCGGTCCCGCCGGGGCTACTGGCGCAGCCGGTCCTGCCGGTCCCGCCGGGGCCCAGGGTTCCCAGGGTCAGGTCGGCTCCACCGGTCTGACGGGTCCGACTGGTGCGACCGGGCCTGCCGGCGCCGCAGGTGGCCTGGCGGCTGTTGTCTTCGTCTACGACTCAGCAGGCGGCGTTGAAACCGGGATCGTCGACATCAAGACCGGGCCGACGACCGTCAACATCTCGGGCGCAGGCTTTACCCCCGCCGAGGCTATCACGCTCACGATCGAGAGCGGCGCGGGCTCGACGAAGCTGAGCACCGCCGCCGCGGTCGAAGGCAACCTCAGCGGAGCCTTCTATGTGACGAACGTCGCGCTGCCTACCAGCGTCAAGGTTGGCGACGTCCTCACGATCAAGGCCACCGGCTCCAAGGGCAAGGTCGGTTTCGGCCCGCTCATCATCGTGGACAAGAACAAGAACAACTAGTCCGAAAGTTCACCTGGAACATCGAAGGCCCTCGCGGCGCTGCTGCGAGGGCCTTCCCGTTTAGACGGCCGAGTCCGAAGCCTCGGGCACCCGCCTGACGCGCAGGCGTCGGATCCGACGGCCCATCGTCGATTCCACCGAGATCCGCAGGTCCTGCACCTCGACCGTGTCACCGACGACCGGCATCTTACCGAGCTCCCGGTAGATAAGGCCGCCGACCGTGTCGAACCCTTCCGGCACAATCGCCACGCCAAACAGCTCGTTGAGCGAATCGATCGGCACGCGGGCGTCCATGGTGGCCTCTCCATCGCCGATGCGCTCGAGGTCTGGCTCGTTGCGGTCGAACTCGTCGACGATCTCCCCCACTATCTCCTCGATCAGGTCCTGGACCGTTACCAGTCCCGATACACCGCCGTATTCGTCGACCACGATGGCGATCTGGGTCCGATTGCGCTGGAACTCCCGAAGCAGCTGCTCCAGGCGTTGCGACTCGGGCACGAACGTTGCCGGACGGGCGATCTCCCTCGCCGTCTGTGCGCCCTGCCCTGCACCTGTTTGCATGCGCAACAGGTCACGCGCATAGACGACGCCGACGATCTCGTCGATCGTCTCGGCGTAGACGGGGATCTTGGAGTGCCCCCGTTCATTGATGACCGCGATCAGCTGCTCTGTCGTCGAGTCGGCCCTGGCTGTCACCATGTCGACGCGCGGTCGCATGATCTCGCGCACTCGCGCGGTGTCCATGCTGAGTACCGCCTTGATCATGCGTAGCTCGCCGTGCTCGCCGTCCGCGCCCGAGCGTTCCAGGTGCTCCAGACTGGTTGCCAGCGCGGCGGTCACATCGACCGGTACCGGCCCGGTTTGCACGCTCGTCGCGGTCTCCGGGGTTGCCAGTCGGGACAGCCACAGGGCCGCCCGAGACGCGAGCCAGCGGACCGGCCTCGAGCCGCGCAGATCGGCCAGCGGGCCGCTTCTATGGCCAGGGTCGGTGGCGGGACTCATCGCGGTCGGCGGGCCCTTTCCGCGCCCTTCGACTTGCCACCGCGTTCCAGCGGCCTTGCCGGGACGCCGACCACCGTCATCCCGGCGGGGATGTCAGCGGTTGCGACAGCACCCGCGCCCGTACGCGCTCGGGCGCCGACCTTGATGGGGGCGACGAGCATCGTGTCGGACCCGATCGAGGCGTCGTCGCCGATGACCGTCCGGTGCTTCACCTTGCCATCGAAGTTGCAGGTGACCGTGCCGGCCCCGATGTTCACGCGCCTGCCGAGCGTCGCGTCGCCGGTGTAGCTGAAATGGCCGATGTGCGTCCCCGAGCCAATCCGGCTGTTCTTGATCTCGGCGAAGTTGCCGACGTATACGTCGGCCTCGATGACGGTGCCCGGGCGCAGCCGGCTGAACGGGCCGACGCTGGCCCTGGCGCCGATCTGCACAGCCTCGGCGTAGCTTGCGATCACGCGGGCGCCGTCGCCGACCGTCACGTCGGTGAGAATCGAATTGGGGCCGATCTCGCAAGAGGCGCCTATGCGCGTCCTGCCACGGAGGTGGGTGTTGGGGGCGACCACGGTATCGGCCTCGATCTCGACCGTAACGTCGACATATGTCGTGGCCGGATCGACTACCGACACTCCCGCGGCCATCAGGTCGTTCAGGACGCGGCGCCGCATCGCCGCGTTGACGCTCGCCAGCTGAGCGCGGTCGTTGACCCCCGACACGTCGAGCGGGTCCTCGGCGGTGACCGTTGCGACCTCCCTCCCCGTGTCGATGGCGAACGCGATGGCGTCCGTGAGGTAGAACTCGCCTGTGCTCGAACGGCGGATGCGGGGCAGGGTGTCCCAGATCCATGCGGCGTCGACGGCGCAGCAACCCGAGTTGATCTCGTCGATGGCGCGCGTGGCGGGATCGGCCTCCTTCTGCTCGACGACCGCTGCGACCGAGCCGTCGGCGGCTCGGATGACCGCCCGAGGCCGTCCGGGTCGGGCACCCTGGCGGTCAGCATCGTGATCGCCGGTCGCGCGGCCGCATGCGCGTCCATCAGGCTGCGCAGGGTCTCGGGGCGTAGCAGTGGCGTGTCGGCCGTCATGACGAGGAGCCTGCGCGCGGTGCCGCAGGCGGACCGGGCGGCCAGGAGAGCGTCGGCGGTCCCGCGGGGGCGCGCCTGCGGGACGAGGCGGGAGCGTTCACCGGCGGCGGCGGCGAAATCGGAAGAGCGCTCGCTGCCGGCAGGGACGACGACGACCGACCGGGGCACGCCTGCGGCGCGGAGTGCGCGGGTGGCGTGGCCCAGCATGGGCAGGCCGCAGACCGGGTGCAGGACCTTGGGACGGGCCGACTTCATCCGCACGCCCTTGCCCGCGGCAAGGACAACGCCGCACCAGGCGCCGGGTGCCCGAGCTCGAGTCGCCATGTACCTCTACACGATCACGATTGTGCGAAGCGGTGTCAAGCTTGGAACGGGTACGGGAGACAGTCGCGCGGACCCGCGCCGCGGGCAGGCCGCGGGGCTGCCACGCGGGTATGGAGCCAGACACGTCCGTTGCTATACTTCGGGGCGGAGAGGTGGCCGAGTGGCTGAAGGCGCCGCTCTCGAAAAGCGGTATGCGGCAACGTATCGCGGGTTCGAATCCCGCCCTCTCCGCCAGCCAGAGCGCGACGATCCCGTCCGTCCCGACGCGTCCAGGCTGGCCTGCTGGAGAGGTGCCAGAGCGGTCGAATGGGCACGCCTGGAGAGCGTGTGTCCGGGGTAACCCGGACCGCGGGTTCGAATCCCGCCCTCTCCGCTCCTGATCGAGTCCCCTGGCTCGACGGTCCTACTGCTCGCCGGCGACTTCGCCCGCGGGGTAGTTCTGCTTGATTCGCCGACTCCGTGTCGTCCGCGTCGCTCGACTTCGCCAGTTCGGAGGCGCCGATGCCATCGCTCAAGCACTGGCTCGCGTTCAACCGTGTCTCAGGCCTCGGCCCGATCAGGTTCAAGCTGCTCGAGGCCCACTTCGGCGACCTGGCCAATGCCTGGTCGGCCACGCCATCGTCGCTGGCGGCGGCCGGGCTCGAACCGGAGCTTGTCGAGCAGGTCGTCAGGGAGCGCCGTGAGATCGAGCCGGATGCAGAGGTCGAGCGTGTGGCGAGGGCAGGACTGCAGGCGTTGGCTACCTTCTCGCCGGGCTACCCCGCGTTGCTCCTCCAGATCCACGACCCTCCTCCGGTCCTGTACGTGAGGGGCTCCTTGCCGGAGGTCGATACGATCGGCGTCACGGTGGTCGGCACTCGCACGCCTACGCCCTACGGGCGTGAGGTTGCGCTGCGGCTTGCGACGGAGCTCGCCGCGGCCGGCATGGTGATCGTCAGTGGCCTCGCCCGCGGGATCGACGGCATCGCGCACCGGTGCGCGCTCGACGTCGGATCGAAGACGGTCGCAGTGCTCGGATCGGGGCTGGACCTGATCTACCCGCACGAGCATCGAAAGCTCGCGGAGGAGATCTGCGAAAGAGGTGCGCTCGTCAGCGAGTTCCCACCCGGGCACGGGATCGAGCCCGGCAACTTCCCGCGCCGGAACCGTATCCTCAGCGGGCTGACCAGGGGCACGGTCGTGATCGAAGCTGGCCATAAGAGCGGAGCGTCGTCGACCGCGAGCCACGCCCTCGATCAGTATCGCGACGTGTTTGCGGTGCCCGGCAGTATCCTGTCGGAAAAGAGCGCGGGGCCGCACAGGCTGATCCAGCAGGGTGCGAAACTCGTCACCTGCGCATCGGATGTGCTGGAGGAGTACCGGCTCGCCCGAGCCGCAAGTCAGCTGGCGCTCGGCGCGCAGCCGTTGCCGGCGGATGAGTCCGAACGGAAGGTGCTAACGAGCGTTACTGACGAGCCGCGGCATATCGACGAGCTCATCCGCGCCTCGGGGCTGCCGAGTGCTACGGTGAGCGCTGCGCTGGCGATGATGGAGCTGCGGGGGCTGGTGCGGCAGTCGGGGCCGCTACATTATTCGAGAATATCCGGGCGCATCGGGTGAGTTGACCCACTGCCCGGCTGAGGGACATCGGAAGGACAGATGCCGAAGGACCTGGTCATAGTCGAATCGCCTGCCAAGGCCCGTACGGTTGGCAGGTATCTGGGCGACCGCTACGAAGTCAAGGCGTCGATGGGCCACGTCCGCGATCTCCCGGAGCGTGAGATCGGCGTGGACGTGAAAGAAGAATTCAAGCCCACCTACGTGAACGTGCCCGGCCGCGAGGGTGTGCTGCGCGAGATAAAGCGCGCTGCCCGTGGCGCCGGCAACGTCTTCCTGGCGACCGATCCCGACCGCGAGGGTGAGGCGATCTCGTGGCACCTGGTCGAAGCCGCCGGGCTTCAGAAGGCTCCGCTACGGCGGGTCGTGTTCCACGAGATCACGGAAAACGCGATCCGGGAGGCGTTCAGCCACCCTCGGGAGATCGACATGCGGCTGGTCAACGCCCAGCAGGCCCGCCGCATCCTCGACCGGATTGTCGGTTACGAGCTCAGCCCGGTCCTATGGAAGAAGGTCCGGCGGGGGCTGTCGGCCGGTCGCGTGCAGTCGGTTGCCCTGCGGCTGATCGTCGACCGCGAGCGCGAGATCGAGGCATTCAAGCCGGAGGAGTACTGGGTCATCACGGTGACCCTCGCGAAGGCCGTCGACGCTTCGGTCGCCGCCGCCCGGCCGACCTTCCGCGCCACCCTGTCCGCGATATCGGGTCGCACCGGGCGCCTGCGCGTCGCAAGCCGCGACGAGGCCGACCGCGTCCTCGCCGATCTGCGGGCGTCACGTTATCGGGTCGCCTCGGTCGCCATGAAGGAGGCCCGGACGAGGCCGGCCCCGCCGTTCATAACCAGTACGCTCCAGCAGGAGGCGGCCCGCCGGCTGCGATTCGGCGCCCAGCGGACCATGCGCGTTGCGCAGGACCTCTACGAGGGTGTCCAGATCGGCGGTGGCGAGCCGGTCGGTCTGATCACGTACATGAGGACGGACTCGACGAACCTGTCGACCCAGGCGGTGGCCGAGATCGCCGACTACGTGAAAGCCAAGTTCGGCGCCGAGTACTACGACCGCCCCCGCCTGTACCGCACTCGCAGCAAGGTCGCCCAGGAGGCCCACGAGGCGATCCGGCCCACATCTGTGGCCCGCACGCCCGAGAGCCTCGCGCCGTACCTGTCGCAGGATCAGCTGAGGATCTACGAGCTCGTCTGGAAGCGCACCGTCGCGTGCCAGATGAAGGACTCGGTCGCCGACAACACCACGGTCGAGGTCGAGGCGGCAGGGGCGCCATCGGGAACGGTCTACACGCTGCGGGCGACCGGCTCGGTGCTGAAGTTCCCGGGGTTCCGCATCGTCTACCTGGAGTCGCGGGAGGACGACGACCAGGCGGACGACGACTCCCGGGAGCTCGTACCGCTTCGGGAGGGCGAGAGCGTCAGCCTTCAGAAGGCTGAGGACGTCACAGGTGAGCAGAAGTTCACTCAGCCACCGCCCCGCTACTCCGAGGCGATGCTCATCCGCACTCTGGAGGAAAACGGCATCGGGCGCCCTAGCACGTTTGCGACGATCGTGCAGACAATCGAGCAACGGGACTATGTCTCGAGGGTAAGCGGCCGCTTCCAGCCGACCAGGCTGGGGATGGTCGTCACCGACTACCTGAAGGGCAGGTTCCCGGAGATCATGGAAGTCGGGTTCACCTCGGCCATGGAGGAGAACCTGGACTCGATAGCCCGCGGTGAGGCGAAGTGGGTACCCACGCTGCAGGAATTCCACGAGCCGTTCAGCGCGGACGTGAGGAAGGCGACCGAGGGGCCTCGAGTTCCCTCGACGGAGCTGGACGAGCAGAGCAACGAGACGTGCGAGAAGTGCGAGCGCCCGATGGTGATCAAGTCGGGCCGGTTCGGCAAGTTCCTGTCCTGCAGCGGCTTTCCCGAATGCCGCAACTCGCGGCCGCTGCGCATCACGACCGGCGCGAAGTGCCCGCTGGACGGGGGCGACCTGCTGCAGCAGCGGGGTCGAGCCCGACAGGGACGCCCTGCGCGGCCGTTCTACGGGTGCTCGAACTACCCGGAGTGCAAGTTCACGACCACGCGCCGTCCGCTCAGGGAGGCGTGCCCGGACTGCGGCAAGCTGCTGGTCGAGCGCGGGCGCGATGGCGCGCAGTGCCTCTCCTGCCAGTACTCGGGCCCCCGGCCCGATGGCGCGGCAGCCGCGGGTCCCGAGGATGGCGCGGCACGGCAGGAGCCGGTAGGGGCCGCCGAGAGGTAGGACGGTGAACGCCGCCGATCCGCTCGTGGCGATCGGCTGGCGGGCCCGCCTGCGCGAGTTCGAGGGCCATCTGCGGGGAAGCCGTCAGCTGGCGCCGCTCACGGTCAGGAACTATCTGAACGACCTCGCGCCCTATGGCGAATACCTGCGGTTGCGGAAGGCGGCCAGCTTCGACGCGGCCGACCGCTGGTTCCTGCGGGGCTACCTGGCGTGGCTGCTCGAGATCGGGTACGTCAAGGCGAGCGTCGCGCGCAAACTGACGGCCCTGCGCACGTTCTACCGCTTCCTGCGTGAGCGCAACGCGGCCGCCCACGACCAGGCGGACATGGTCGGCGCTCCCAGGGCCGAGCGGCGGCTGCCGGTGATAGTCGCCCGTGAGGCGGTCGCAGCTCTGCTGGCCGCGCCCGACGACAGGACGGACGCCGGCAGGCGCGACCGGGCCGTGCTCGAGCTGATCTACTCGGCGGGACTGCGGGTCAGCGAGGCGCACGGGCTGAACGTCGGCGACGTCGACCTGGCCGCACGCGAGGTCCGCGTGCTCGGCAAGGGGTCGAAGCAACGCATCGCCCTGCTGGGAGTACCGGCTGCGGACGCGCTCGCTCGTTACCTGAACGAGGTCCGTCCGCGGCTCACAGGTCGCCGGTCGGGCGACGCCCTCCTGCTGAACCGGTTCGGGGGCCGTCTGACCGTCAGGAGCATCCAGCTCTCGGTCAAGCGGCACGCCCTCGCCGCCGGCCTTGACCCCGAGTTCCACACGCATACGCTTCGGCACAGCTTCGCCACTCACATGCTCGATGGCGGCGCCGACCTTCGAGTCGTCCAGGAGCTGCTCGGGCACGCCAGCCCGGCTACGACCCAGATCTATACGCACGTGTCGGCGGAGCAGGCGCGAAGGACCTACCTGCAGGCCCACCCGCGGGCACGGGGGGGCCGTCCAGGGGCCGGCACGTTAACGGTGTAAGCTGGAAAGCTGTGCCACTCCTACTCGTCATCAACGGCCCGAATCTGAACCGCCTCGGCAAGCGCGACCCTGCGCTGTACGGGTCGACGACGCTCGCCGACATCGAACGCACCACGAAAGCGCGGGCCGCCGAGCTCGGGGTCGAGGTCGAGTTCTTTCAGTCGAACCACGAGGGCGCGATCGTCGACTACATCCAGGAGCGGTCGGCCGGCGCGGCGGGGATCATCATCAACGCGGGCGCCCTCACCCAGGTCGGCTACTCGATCCTCGACGCGCTGCTCGACGCCGGATTGCCGGTCGTCGAGGTGCACATCTCGAACATTCACGCCCGCGAGGAGTTCAGGCGCCGCTCCGTGCTGGCCCCGTTCGTGAAGGGGCAGGTCGCCGGCCTCGGCTGGCGCGGCTATCTGTACGCCCTCGACTTCCTGGCCGCGGCAGCTACACCTGCATCACGAGGCGCCGCCCGTACCCGGGCCACGCGGAGCCGGCGTGGCTCCTGAGTCGCAGGCCGTAACAACCAGGCCCGCGCCTACCGCCACTTCGAACCGGCTGGCCCGACTACGCTCCCGTTTCGCCGACGGGGCGATCGACGGCATTCTGATCTCCGAGGCGTCGAACCGCCGGTACCTCTCCGGCTTCGTCGGCACGGCAGGCTTCCTGCTGATCACCGAGAAGGACGCCGTCCTGGCGACCGACTTCCGCTACGTCGAGCAAACCGCGAGCCAGGCACCCGGGTTCCGGGTCGAGCGCATCCGCGCCGGCTCCGACTGGCTGCCGAAGCTCGCCGGAGATCTGGGCATTCGGAGGCTCGGCTTCGAGGCCGACAACGTGACCGTCGCCCAGCTGGAGCGTTTCCGGGAGGCGATCAAGAAGAGTGAGCCGGCGGTCGAGCTGGCCGGCACGAACGGCATCACGCTCGAGCTGCGTTCGATCAAGGACGCTGGCGAGCTGGAGCTCCTGCAACGGTCGATCGCGATCGCCGACGAGGCGTTCGACGAGGTGTCGGAGAGAGTCCGGCCGGGAATGACCGAGGCGGAGGTCGCCTGGGAGATCGAGCTGGCGGTACGCGGTCGGGGCGCGGAGGCGGTCTCCTTCGACACGATCGTCGGCGCGGGCGAGAATGGCGCCCTGCCCCACCACCGGGCCGCCGAGCGGGCCATCGCCGCCGGCGAGCCGATCGTGATCGACATGGGGGCGCGTTATCAGGGCTACTGCAGCGATCTCACACGGACGATCATTCTGGGACGGCCGGACGCGAAGTTCCGGCGCATCTACGACACCGTGCTCGGCGCCCAGCTGACCGCCATCGAAACGCTCGCCGCGGGCATGACCGGTGCCGATTGCGACCGGCTGGCCCGGACCGTGATCGAGACCGCGGGCCACGGCGAGGAGTTCGGCCACTCGCTCGGACACGGCGTCGGCCTGGACGTTCACGAGAGCCCGGGGGTCGGCCCGACCAGCAAGAACGTGCTCGAGGACGGGATGGTGTTCACCGTCGAGCCTGGCATCTACCTGTCAGGCTGGGGAGGCGTGAGAATAGAGGACGTCGTCGTCCTGGAGAAGGGCCGGGCCCGCGTGCTGAGCAGGGCCCGCAAGCTCACGCCCTGATGGGGCGGGCCGTGGTGTCGCCGAACGAGCAGATGGAGTCGAATTAGCCGTGACGATCGGATTCAACGAGCTGCGCCGCAACATCGCCATCCTCTACGAGGGCGAGGTGTACACGGTCATCGACTGGCAGCACCGAAAGGCGCCCAAGGCCCCGCCGACGCTGACGCTGCGGCTCCGGCATGTGAAGTCGGGCAACGTCTACGAGAAGAAGATGCCCGGTACCCACCGGCTCACGCCCGCCCCCATCGACACGCGCTCATGCCAGTACCTGTTCTTCGATGGCGACGCCTACACGTTCATGGACACCGAGACCTACGAGCAGTTCGCGGTGTCTGCCGACGTCCTCGGGGACGGTACGAAGTACATCGTCGAGGGCGAGAAGATTGACGTGATCATCTTCGAGGGGGCGCCGATCGCGGTCGAGCTTCCAGTGTTCGTCGTCCTCAAGGTCGAGCATGCCGAGCCTGCGGTGAAGGGCGACACCGCCACCGGCGCCCTGAAGAAGATCACCACCAATACCGGCCTCGAGCTCATGGTCCCGCTCTTCATCAACGAGGGCGACCAGCTCAAGATCGACACGCGCGACGGGCGATACATCGAGCGCGTCCGCTAGGCGGGGCCCTTGGAGCCGTCGGCGACCGTCTACACCGTGTCGCAGGTCGCCGGTTACATCCGGGAGTACGTCGAGGCGAACCCGGTCCTCCAGGACATCTGGGTCACGGGCGAGGTCGCCAACTCGCGCACCTACACCTCCGGGCACAGCTACTTCTCGCTTCGGGACGGCGGCGGCTCGCTGCAGGCGGTGATGTTCCGTGGCGGCCAGGGGGCCGAGAACCTGGCCGATGGCCTGCAGGTGATCGCGCACGGTCGGGTCTCGTACTACACGGTGCGCGGCGATATCCAGCTGTACGCGGATTTCGTGCGTCCCGCCGGGCAGGGCGCGCTGCAGGTCGCGTTCGAGCGGCTCAAGGAACGGCTCGACGCAGATGGGCTGTTCGAACCGTCCAGAAAGCGGGCGCTGCCGGAGTACCCGCAGCGGATCGCGGTCGTTACGTCGCCCGATGGCGCCGCCCTGCACGACATCCTGAACATCTTGGGACGGCGCTACCCGCTGGTCGAGGTCGTGGTCGTGCCGACGCCCGTCCAGGGGCAGGCAGCGGCGCCAGGGATCGTCGACGCCATAGCCCGGGTGAACGGGATCGAGGGGGTCGAGCTTGCGATCCTGGCGAGGGGCGGCGGCTCGCTCGAGGACCTGTGGGCCTTCAACGAGGAGATCGTGGCGCGGGCGATCTTCTCGAGTCGCGTGCCGATCGTGAGCGCGATCGGACACGAGACCGATGTGACCATCGCCGACTTCGTCGCCGACCTGCGGGCCCCGACTCCATCGGCGGCGGCCGAGCTGGTCGTGCCGGACGTCGCCAACCTGCGGGCGGACGTGCGCGACCATGCCCGCCGCCTGTCGGAGTCGCTGCGGAGGCGGGTCGGCGACGCCAGGCTGGGCCTGTCGCTGGCGGTCGACCGCCTGGCGGCGAGGGTGCCGGACACCGCCGAGGCGCGGGACGCCGTCGGCGAGGCGCTGCTGGGCATCCGCGCCGCCCTCGCCCGCTTGCTGCAGCTGCGCCGTGCCGAGCTCACCGGGCACGAAGCGCAGCTGCGGGCGCTGTCGCCGCACCGCGTGCTCGAGCGCGGCTATGCGCTCGTGCGGCTCGGGCCGGGCGGCCCGGTCGTCACCAGCGTCGCCCGCGTCGCCGCCGGCGACCCGCTCGAGGTCACGCTGGCCGATGGCCAGATCGACGCCACGGCGACCGGCGTGAGGCGTGGCGACGCCGATGCCCCCGGGACGCGACGGGAGCGTTGACCACCCTGCCCATACAATGGCGTGCCTAGCCATATGCCAGAGACCAGAGATGCCCGCAAGACCGCCGAGGAGAGCGCTCCGGCGACATTCGAGCAGTCGTTCGCAAAGCTCGAGGAGGCCCTGAGGGCGCTCGAGTCGGGCAAGCTCCCGCTCGACGAGGCGATGCGCCTTTTCGAGCAGGGCATGGCGCTTGCTCGACGCTGCAACGAGTTGCTCACCACGGCCGAACTCAAGGTGACGCGGCTGCAGTCGGCGTTCGCCGAGCAGATGCGATTCCTCCAGGAAGACGACGACCAGGGGGACGTGCAGGACTCCGGCGACGGCGCCTCGAAGAACGCCGGCCGATGACCGCCGGCGCGCTGCGCCTCGGCTGGTTCTCCACTGGCCGCGGCGAAGGGTCGCTGGGCCTTCTCGACGCCGCCCTTTCCGCGATCGATGCCGGCAGCCTCCGGGCGGGCATCGACTTCGTCTTCTGCAACCGCGAGCGCGGCGAAGCCCCCGGCTCCGACTCCTTCATCGATCGGGTAAACAGCCGCGGGATCCCGCTGGTGACCCTCTCGTCGAAGCGGTTCCGCGAGGGGCGAGGCGGAAGACCCTGGGCCGAGCTCCGCCGCGACTACGACCTGGCGGCGGTGGAACTGTTGCGCCGCTTCCGGCCGGAGGTCTCGGTGACCGCGGGCTACATGCTGATCGCACCCGAACTCTGCAAGAGTTTCCTCATGGTCAACCTTCACCCCGCCCTGCCGGGCGGGCCGATCGGGACGTGGCAGAGAGTTATCTGGGACCTGATCGACCAGCGCGCCAGCCGCAGCGGCGCCATGGTGAGCGTCGTCACCGAAGACTTGGACTCCGGGCCCGTCCTCACATACTGCTCGTTCGCAATCCGCGGTCGCGGGTATGACCAGCCATGGGCCGAGGTCAGGGACAGACCCTCGCGGGAGATCCGCTCGTCGGAGGGGGAAGCGTTCCCGCTGTTCGCAGCGATCAGGCAGGCCGGCCTCGTGCGAGAGAGACCCCTGCTCTTGCGGACGCTGATCGCAATCGCCAACCGCCGACTCGACCCGGCAAGCCCGCCGGCGGTCCCGCTCGACCTCACAGTCGAGATCGAGCGCGAACTCGGTCTGGCTGCCGTTTAGGCTGCGGTCTTCGCCTGGGGCGGCAGGGCCACCGGTCGCCCGCCTTCGTCCATCAGCAGCGCCGGAGTCCCGGCGTTGATCGAGTCGGCGTCGATGACGCACTTCCGCACACTCGTCAGCGTCGGCAGCTCGTACATGATGTCGAGCAGCGTCTTCTCGACGATCGACCGCAGCCCGCGCGCCCCGGTACCGCGCTTCTTCGCCTCCTCGGCGGTGGCGACCAGGGCGTCCTTCGTGAACTCCAGCTCGACACCATCGAGCTTGAACAGCGCCTGGTACTGGCGTATCAGGGCGTTCTTCGGCTCGGTCAGCACGCGCATGAGCTCCTGCCGGTCCAGGTCGGTCAGGCCGACGATGATCGGCAGCCGCCCGATGAACTCGGGGATGAAGCCGAACTGGAGCAGGTCGGCCGGGATCACCTCGGTGAAGATCGACTTGCGGGCTGCCTCCGCCTCGGCGCCGGTCCGGCCTTCGTTGCGGAACCCGATCGACGAGCGGCCGTAGGTGACCCGGCGCTCGATGATCTTGTCGAGCCCCTCGAAGGCGCCGCCGAGGATGAACAGGATGTTGCTGGTGTTGAGCTGGATGAACTCCTGGTGCGGGTGCTTGCGGCCGCCCTGTGGCGGGACGTTGGCGACCGTGCCCTCGAGGATCTTCAGCAGGCCCTGCTGGACGCCCTCCCCCGAGACGTCGCGCGTGATCGACGGATTGGCGGTCTTGCGGGCGATCTTGTCGATCTCGTCGATGTAGACAATCCCCTGCTCGGCGCGCTGGATGTCGAAGTCGGCCGCCTGGATCAGTCGTAGCAGGATGTTCTCGACGTCCTCGCCGACGTAGCCCGCCTCGGTGAGCGACGTTGCGTCGGAGATCGCAAACGGGACATCGAGTATCCGGGCAAGCGTCTGCGCGATGTAGGTCTTCCCGCAGCCGGTCGGCCCGATCAGCAGGACGTTCGTCTTGGCCAGCTCGACGTCGGAGTCGTTTGCCGGCCGCCAGATCCGCTTGTAGTGGTTGTATACGCCGACGCTGACGACTCGCTTCGCGTGTTCCTGGCCGATGATGTAGTTGCTGAGGAGGTTGAAGAGCTCCTTCGGCGTCCGCGGCCGCCCCTCGCTCGCCGGCGCCGGGCCGCGTTCTTCGGTGATGATCTGATGGCACTTCAGGACGCACTCGTCGCAGATGAACGCGCCGCGCCCAGAGCCCGCGATCAGTCGTTTGACCGCCTTCTGCGGCTTGCCACAGAACGAGCAGGAGTAGCTCTCGCTGCCCGCGCCCGCGCCACCCGGCGGAGTCGAGCCGCGCCGGCTGGTCGTCATGAGCCGGCCTTGGCTCCGTTCTTCGAGGCGCCCTTGGCCGGCGGCGCGAGGACCTCATCGACCAGCCCGTACTCGACGGCCTGCTCGGCGTTGAGGTAGTAGTCGCGGTCGGTGTCGCGGGCGATGCGCTCGTACGGCTGGCCGGTGTGGTCGGCCAGCATCTGCCGGATCTTGTCCTGCAGCCGCAGCAGCTCGCGGGCGGCGATCTCGATGTCGGACGCCTGGCCCTGGGCGCCGCCGAGCGGCTGGTGCATGTGGATGGTCGAGTTCGGCAACGCATAGCGCTTGCCCTTCGTCCCGGACGTCAGCAGGACGGTTGCCATGCTCGCGCACATGCCGACACAGATCGTCGACACGTCCGCCGGTATGTGCTGGATCGTGTCGTAGATCGCCAGGCCAGAGCTGATCACGCCGCCCGGTGAGTTGATGTACAGGCTGATGTCCTTCTCCGGGTCCTCACGGGCGAGGTACAGGAGCTGGGCGACAATCAGGTTCGACACCTGGTCGTTGATGGGCGTGCCGAGGAACACGATGCGCTCCTTGAGGAGGAGCGAATAGATGTCGAACACTCGCTCGCCGCGCGCGCCCGACTCGATGACCATGGGGATTATGTTTTCCGGACGGTTCAGCATGGACGAATCCTCACGTTGCGGGCGTCGGGGTTGCCGTTTCGATCGCTTCCTGAACTGTCGCTGCCGCAGCCACCTGGTCTGACAGGGCGATGTCCGCGAGCCGCTGCAGCGCACGGCGTCGCAGCAGCACCGACCTCACGTTTGAGCGGGTCGCCTCGGTGTCGACCGACGCCTTCTCCTGCTCGGTGCGCGCACCCGCTCGCAGGCGTTCGAGCTCGACGTCAACATCGCTGTCGGCGACCTCCACGCCCTCCGCCCTGACCAGCTCCTGGAGCACGAGCGCCCGCCTCACCCTGCGGTCGGCGCCCTCCCTCGTCTCGTTCACGACCTGGTCGCCGGTCTTGCCGGCCGACTGCATGTAGTCCTGGAACGAGATGCGGTAGCGGGCGAGCGCCTCCTGCTGGTCGACGAGCATGTGCTCCGTCTCGTGGTCGATCAGCAGCGGAGGTATCTCGAACTTCGTGCGGTCGACGAGCACGTCGATCGCCTTGCCCTCGACCACGTTGCGGTGCGCCTCGGCGGCCTGCCGCTCGAGCTCGGTCCGCACCTTCGCGCGCAACTGGTCGAGCGTGTCGACGCCTTCGTTGAGCGACTTCGCGAACTCGTCGTCGAGCGTCGGCAGCGCCTTCTCGCGCACCTCGGAGACCGTCACGGTGAAATGGCCTTCCTTGCCGGCCGCAGCCGTGTCACGGAAGTTCGCCGGCAGGGTCAGGGTGAACGACCTCGACTCCCCCGCCTTCATCCCCTCCAGCTGCTGTGCGAAGCCCGCCGCCGGGTAGTCGGAGCCCGCCTTGACCGCGAACTGCGTGTCCTTGCCCGTGAGGACGGCCCTGCCTTCGACCTGGCAGTCGACGGCGCCGAGCACGGCGACGTCCTCCATCGCCACCGGGCGGTCGACGGTGCTGTACGTGGCGCGTCCTTCGCGGACACGATCGAGCACCGACTGCACACGGTCGTCAGCAATGGCCTCCGGCTTGTCGTCGACGCGAATGCTCTTGTAGTCGCCCAGCTCGACGATCGGCTTGAGCGGGACGGTCGCCTTCAGCTTCGGGAGCGGATCGCGCTCGACCACCGAAACGTGCGGTGTCGATGCGATCTCGAGGCCCTGCTCTTCTACCGCCTTGTTGACCGTCGCCGGCACGAGGCTCTCGAGCGCCTCCTCGACGAGCCGGTCGCGCCCATACTGCCGCTCGAAGACAGTCCGGGGCGCCTTGCCTTTGCGGAAGCCGGGTATCGCGACCCGCCCGACGAGGCGCCGGTATGCCCGGCCAAGGTGCTCTTCGAGCTCGGTCGCGTCCACGTCGATGAGGAGCACCGCCTGCCGGTCGACGATTGCGTCTTGCGTAACCTTCACACAGCACTCCGGGACGCGCAGAACTGAGAAAAAACTCAGATACGGCTCACGTTCGAGTATAGCATTGGCCCTTGCCGTAGCCGCATGCCGGCGTCACACCGGTGCTTCCGGCACCGTCGCTATGTGCAGCTCCTTTAGCTGGGCCTCCGAGATCGGGCCCGGCGCCTCGAACATGGGGTCGACCGCCGTCTGCGTCTTCGGGAAGGCAATCACATCCCGGATCGACGATTCGCCGCCGAGCATTGCGCACAGCCGGTCCATACCGAGTCCCATGCCCGCGTGTGGGGGCACCCCGTACTCGAACGCCCGCAGGAAGTGGCCGAACCTGAGGTCGACGTCGTCCTGCGTGTAGCCGATGATCTTGAAGACCCGCGCCAGCATCTCCGGACGGTGGATTCGGACGCTGCCGCTTCCTAGCTCCCAGCCGTTGCACGTCAGGTCCCATTGCTGCGCGTGTGCGCCCGCCGGGTCGGCTTCCAGAGTGTCATCGTCTTCGGCGCGCGGGGCGCTGAACGGGTTGTGCGCCGACTCCCAGCGCTTCTCCTGGTCGTTGTACTCGAACATCGGGAAGTCGGTGACCCACGAGAAGTGGAACACGTTGTCGTCGGCCAGGCCCAGCCGGCGGCCGAGCGAGGTCCGCAGGTTGGCGAGCGTCACCGATGCGACCTTCTCCTTCGCTGCGACGATCAGCACCAGGTCGCCGGGTACGGCTCCCGTCGTGTGGCCGATCTCCTTGATCACGTCGAGCGACACGTGCGACTTGATCGGCGAGCGGACGTCGGAATCGGCGACCGCGTCGATCGTCGCCTGCCCCTTTGCGAACGCAACCGTCACCAGCCCGCCCGCACCGCTGCTCTTCGCAATGTCGATCAGCTCGTCGACCTGCTTGCGGGTGTAGTCGCCGCAACCCGGCGCTGCCAGCCCGCGCACGACCCCTCCTGACTGTACAGCGCTCTCGAACACGCGGAAGTGCGACTGCGCGGCGAGGCCGGTCAGGTCGGCGATCTCCATCCCGAAGCGGAGGTCGGGCTTGTCCGAACCGAACCGTCGCACGGCTTCGTCGTGCGTGAGGCGTGAGAACGGGGTGACCAGTTTGGCGTCGGGCCGGACCTGGCGCACGATACGGGTGTAGAGCCCCTCGATGAGCGCCTGCACGTCTCGCTGATGTACGAAGCTCATCTCGAGATCGAGCTGCGTGTGTTCCGGCTGGCGGTCTGCCCGCAGGTCCTCGTCCCGGAAGCAATGGGCGATCTGGAAGTAGCGCTCGACGCCCGAGACCATGAGCAGCTGCTTCAACTGCTGGGGCGACTGCGGGAGGGCGTAGAACTTGCCGGGATGGACGCGGCTGGGCACGACGTAGTCGCGTGCGCCCTCTGGCGTGCTCTTGAGGAGGATCGGAGTTTCGACCTGCAGGAAACCGTGCTCCTCCAGATAGTCCCACATCATGTGCGAGACGGTGTGACGAAGGCGGAGCAGCTTCTGCATCCGCGGGCGCCGCAGGTCGATGAAGCGGTAGCGCAGGCGGACGTTCTCGTCGCCGGGCGGCTCGTCGGCGACCTCGAACGGCGGTGTCTTCGAACTGTTGAGCACGACGGCCGATTCGACCGCGAGCTCGACGTCGCCGGTCGGCATCTCCGGGTTCTCGGCACCATCGCGCCGCTTTTTCACCGTACCGGTGAGCTGGACGACCCATTCCGAGCGGAACGACTCGGCGAGGCGGTGCGCATCGGGCGCGGTCGACGGGTTGAACACGCTCTGCAGCATGCCGGAGCGGTCGCGAAGGTCGATGAAGATAAGCGATCCATGGTCCCGGCGGCGGTGCACCCAGCCGGCGGCGGTCACGCGTTCGCCGGCGTTGGATAGGCGGGGCTGGCCGCAGTCAACGGTCTTGTACATCGGGTGCTCCGATTCGTGCGAGAGGTGTGTTGTGGACGACGCGCTCAGCGGACGCCAGGATCTGTGTCCGCCCCGTGCCTCTCGCCTTGGAACCTGGCGCTGCGGCGCCCCTGTTTGGCGTCTGCGAGCCGCCAGAGCGCCCCGGTTACCAGGGCGGCGCCGAGCAGCTTCACGAGGTCGCCGGGAATGAACGGGTACATCGCGCTCGAGAACAGCTGTCCCGGCTTCGGCCAGCCGAAGTCGAAGACTGAGAGCCAGACGAGGGCGGGCGCGTAGACGGCGAGGGCGCCGAGGGTGACCGGCCAGAGCGACCGCCCGCGGTCCCAGCCGCGCTGGGACAGGAAGCCGACGACGCCGACGGCGAGGATGAAACCGAGCAGGTAGCCTCCGGTCACCGTACCGGAAACGTAGTGCCAGCCGTTGCCGCCACCCTGGAATACGGGGGCGCCGGCCATGCCGAGCACGTAGTAGCCGACCGCCGACACGAGTCCCCAGCGCCACCCGAGGACGGCGCCGGTCAGGAGGACGCCGAACGTCTGGAGGGTGATGGGGACCGGGTTGTCGGGGAGATAGAAACGGACGCGGGCGAGGCCGGTGACGAGGCCGATGAAGAGGGCGGCGGCGACGGCCTGCTGCCATGGGCGGATGCCGGGCAGGAGCGACTGGAGGAGCGACCGACCGGGTGCGGTCAGGAGGCGCAGGGCAGCTCCACGGGAACCACAGGCGGCGCTCACCGGCGCGGCGGTGGCGCCCTCAGAAAGCGATGGTGTCGTGGTGCTTTGCATTTCGCGAGGCGCCCGGCTACGCCGGAATCCCGTACTCGCGCTTCTTGATCGACAGGTTCACGAACGTCTCGGTCCGCCGGACGCCCGGGATCATTCCGACGTTCTCGCGCAGGAACTTGCCAAGGCGCTCCGGGTCAGGGAGGGCAACCCACGCGAACATGTCGAACGATCCGGTGGTGACGGCGACCCACCTCGTGTGCGGAAGGGCGGCCAGGCTGTCGGCCACCTGGTCCATCTTGTCGGGGTCGACCTGGACGCCGATCAGCGCCTCAGACTCGTATCCCAGTGCGCGCGGGTCGGGGAGTGCAACGACGCGGATGACGGCCTGCGACATCAACTGGTTGAGGCGCCGCCGAATGGTCCCCTCGCTGACCCCCACCTGTCGGGCGAGCTTCGCGTTCGATGCGCGCCCGTTGGTCTCCAGGATGTTGATGATTCTGCGGTCTAGGTCGTCCATTGATCCCTCGAGTTGACGATTTACCGGGTTCGACAGTGCGCCCTAGGGACGAAACCCGTATCGCGTATGGCGCTTCGTTCATCTTACCGCCGTCGGGCGGGGCCACGTAAGCGAAGGGCCGGTACGATATCCGTCAGCGAGCCTGCACAAACTGATGCTTGATTGCGACCGGGCGCGCTCGCTTTGGCCGCCGATGTTCGCGAGAATAACAGTGAGGAGGCCTGCCAATGCCAGTTAACAACCCGAGCTTGCTGACGATCTCCGACGGAGCGTCGGCGAAGCTCCAGGAGATCCTTCGTGAAGAGGGCACGCCAGAGGCCTATCTGCGGATCACGCTCGCGCCCGGCGGGCACGGCGGCGTGCAGTACATGCTGGGACTGGAAAACGAGGTCAAGGAAGAGGACACGGTGGTCGACACTGGCGCCGTGAAGGTACTCCTCGACTCCGATAGCGCCCCGCTCATGGAGGGGACGTCGATCGACTACGTCGAGACGTTCCAGCGAAGCGGATTTGTGATCGACAACCCGAATTTCCCGGCAACGGGCGGCGGAGGTTGCGCGTGCGGTGGTGGCGGCTGTGGCTGCGGCGGGGGCCACGCGGCCGAGTCCGAGGCTGAAGGGGTCGAAGCCGAACACGCCGGGCGCGCCTAGCGACCGGCCGGCCCGACTTGCGGCGCCGACTGTGCGCCGTACGCCTGGCATCGACAGGCACATGTTCGTGACGTAGGAGGCGGCCCGCAGGCCGTTGCCGGACGACATTCGATGGAATCGAACTGGATCGCCCCGGCGCTCGGCAGCCCGTTCGTCTTCTCCCTGGTCACGATCGGCGACAAGTTCATCCTGTCGCGGGTCCAGTTGCGCCTGCCTAGCTTCTATCTGTTCGTCGGCGGCAGCCAGTTGTTCATTGCCGTCGTCATATTCCTGGTGAACGCACCGCAGGAGTACCCGCCCCGGGAGATCGCAGCCGCCTACGGCGGTGGCTTCCTGTGGGGAATCGGCCTGCTGATGATGTTCTGGGTGCTGCGACACGAAGAAGCCTCGCGCGTCACGCCCGTCTGGCAGAGCTCACCGATCTTCGTGGCCGTACTCGCCGTCCTGTTCCTCGACGAACGGCTGTCCTGGTATCACTGGCTCGCCATCTTCATGGTCGTCGGAGGGGCGGCGGCGGTCTCGGTCCGACGCGATCAACACGGTGGCGGATTTGCCCTGAGACCAACGTTCTTCATGCTCCTGGCTGGCGCCCTCCTCATCGGGATTGCCCAGCTGTTGCTGAAAGTCGCCGCCGGCGAGCTATCGGTGTGGCACTCGATGGCCTTCCGCGGGTTCGGGCTCTTCACCGCCATGGGACTCCCGTTCCTCACGCCCGCCAACATCGGCCCCCTCGCCGGCTTCCTGCGCCGTCCCCTGCTCGGCCCGGTACTCGTTGCCACCGAGACGGTCGGCCCGTTCGTCGGCAACGTCCTTCTCCTCACCGCCATCGCCAACGGGCCGGTCTCGCTGGTCAGCGCCCTGATCGGCACCCGCCCTCTGTTCGTGTTTGGGGGCGCGATGGTGATGTCGGTGGTCGCTCGTCGGGTCCTCGGCGAGAGCGTCACCCGCGGCGACGTTGCGATGAAGGCCGCCTCCGCCGCTCTCGTCGTCGGCGGGATCTTCCTGATCGCTACCTAGGCCTGGAAAGCGGCCAGCTCCTCGGAGAAGGCGAACAGCTGGGGCATCCCGCCCGAGTGGACGCTAGACCAGGGACTTTCCGCCGAGCTTTACAGGCTTGCCCTCGAGCACGACGTCGACGCAATCGCCGAGCGTCGCAATTTCCTTCGCGGGGTCGCCCCTCACCGACATAAGGTCGGCGGACATCCCTGGCTTCAGCGAGCCCGTGAAAGAGCCCAGCCCGAGCGCCGTCGCCGAGTCGAGCGTGGAGGCCCGGATCGCCTCCCAGGGCGTGTACCCAAGGTAGGCAACGAACGAGCGGGCGTTGTTCGCCGAGCCGTCGAACGGCGCGGTCGACATCCCCATGTCGAGGCCGGTGATGAACCTCACGCCCTTCGCTCGCATGTCGCGGGTGACCGTCACATGCTCCTCGTTCGTGACCGGCGTCGCCGCCACCGACCAGTGTGGCCGGTGCGAGCTTGCACCCGCCTTCTCGCGCTCGACGCCCACGAGCATGTGACCGAACGTGACGTCGACGTACTGCCCGTTCTTCGCCATGCGTTCCGACGTGGCGGGGTCGTAGTCGAGGCCCTTGCGCGGGTCCTCGTGGTACCAGCGCGCGTGGATCAGATGATGGATGCCCGCCTCGACGCAGTTCTTCACGCCTTTGGACGAGAGTGTGTGGGCCACGATCTGCATCCCGAGCCTCTCTGCCTCCCTTACGGCGGCGCGGAGCGTCTCGACCGGGTACTGCACCGACCTCGGGTTGGAGGTCGGCGTGAACATGCCGCCGGTCGCCATAATCTTTATGCAGTCGGCACCCAGTTTCTTTTGCTTCCGCACGGCAACGACCACCTGGTCGAGCGTGTCGGCCTCGGTGCCGAACATGTGGCAGTGCCCTGCCGTGGTCGTGATCGGCGTGCCGGCCAGCAGCAGACGCGGGCCGGGGATCAGCCCCGCCCGCACGGCGTTCCGCACCGGGAATGCGACGTCGTTGCGGCTGCCGATGTCGCGCAGGGTCGTCACCCCGCTCAGGAGCGCCTTCCTGATGTTGTTCGATGCGCGCAGCAGGAGCTGGTCGACGGTCTCGGTCGTGACCAGTTCGTAGGCGTCAGGAGTCGCCGAGCAGTGCATGTGCGAATGGACGTCGACGAGCCCTGGAAGGAGCGAGACGTCGCCGAGGTCGTGCACCGCCGCGGTAGAGGCGATGTCGGAAGGCAGCTTCGCCTGCGGCTCGACCCCGTCGATCTGCCCGCCGGCCACGATGACCGCGTGATCGGTCAGCCATGCGTCAACGCCAGCGCTGGCGACTCGGCGGGCCCTGTAGACGGCACGTGCGGGCAAGCTTGCCTCTCCTTGCGCGGCGGAGTATAGCCCCGCCAAACGTGCGCGGTTGCGACGTTGGGCGGTGGCTAGCATAATGTGGGCCGTCGCTACGACACAGATAAAGGAGCCTAGCCCTTGCATCCGTTTAGCTACGTCGCCGCGAAGAGCGTCGACGAGGTCGTGGGTGTGCTGTCGAAGCACGGGGCTCGGGCACGCTGCCTGGCGGGCGGTACCGACCTCCTCGTGCAGGTCCGTGGCGGCCGCTTCGACCTCGACGCGGTCGTCGACATCAAGACGGTGCCTGCCGCCAACGTCGTCTCCCTTAACGGGAGCCTCCGGCTCGGCTCGGCCGTCCCCTGCTTCCGGGTCTATGAGGACAAGAAGGTTGCGGCCGCCTTCCCGGGCATCATCGACGGCACCTCGATCGTCGGCGGCATCCAGATCCAGTCGAGGGCCGGCATGGGCGGCAACCTGTGCAACTCATCGCCGAGTGCGGACACGGTGCCGGGCCTTATCGTGCACTCGACCGAGGCGGTGATCGCGGGGCCGAAGGGCACCCGGAGCGTCCCGGTCGATCAGTTCTGTACCGCGCCCGGAAGAAACGTGCTGCAGCGAGGCGAGTTCCTGCTGGAGCTGCGCATCCCGAAGCCCGGCAGAGGGTTCGGGGCGGCGTATGAGCGGTTCACGCCGCGCAACGAGATGGACATTGCAATCGCCGGTGTGGCGAGTTCGCTGACGCTCGACCTGGACGGGAACGTATCGGCCGCCCGGATAGCGCTGGCAGCCGTCGGGCCGACGCCGATCGTGGCGACGAAGGCGGCAGAGTCGTTGGTCGGCAAGGCGCCGACCGAGGCGAACATCGAAAAGGCGGCCGAGCTGGCCCGCGACGCCGCGAAGCCGATCACGGACATGCGAGGCACGGTAGACCAGAGGAAGCATCTCGTCGGCGTTCTCACGCGCCGGACGCTTAACAAGGCGCTCGAGCGCGCGAAGGAGGCCAGGTAGCTTTGGTTGAAAAGGTCCACGTTCGAACCACGCTGAACGGGGAGCACGCCGAGTTCCTCGTCTACCCGTACCAGAGCCTCCTCGAAACGCTGCGTGAGATCATCGGCCTAACCGGCACGAAGGAGGGCTGCAACGACGGCAACTGCGGCGCCTGCACGGTGATCCTCGACAACCGCATCGTCGACTCGTGCCTCGTACTCGGCGTCGAGGCAGAAGGTAAGAGCATCACGACGGTCGAGGGCCTGGCGACGCCCGCCGGGCTGCATCCGCTTCAGCAGGCTTTCCTCGAGGAGGCGAGCCTCCAGTGCGGCATCTGCACGCCGGGCTTCCTGATCGCCTCGAAGGCGCTGCTCGACAGGGAGCCCACCCCGAACGAGCACCGGATCCGCCACTGGTTGGCGGGCAACCTGTGCCGCTGCACCGGCTACGACAAGATCATCCGGGCGGTCGAGAAGGTCGCCGACAGCAACAAGTCCCGGCGCGGATCGGCCAGGGTGGGCTCGAGGGCGGCCGCGACGACGACGGCGCGCAGGCAACCCGCAGGAGCGAGAAAGTAATGGTCGCAACACGCAAGTCTGCCAGCGCCCGAACGTCCACCAACGGCAAGAACGGGTACAGGGTGATCGGCACCCGGCCGATCCGGCACGACGGTGTCGACAAGGTCACGGGGCGGGCGATCTACGGTGCCGACCTCAAGCTGCCCGGTCTGGCGCACGGCGCAGTGCTCCGCAGCCCCCACGCCCACGCCAACATCAAGCGGATCGACACGAGCAAGGCGGCCAGGCTGCCGGGCGTGTACACCGTGATTACCGGCAAGGACATGCCGCGCGCCGATAGCCGAGAGGTAGATCTCGGCGAAGGGGCCACGAACCTGAGGTGGGCCTCGAACAACGTCCTGGCCGGCGAGAAGGTCGTATACCGGGGTCAGCCGGTCGCGGCCGTCGCGGCCGTCGACCAGAACACCGCGCTCGAGGCCTGCAACCTGATCCAGGTCGAGTACCAGGTATTGCCGCCGGTGAAGGACGTTCGCCACGCCCTGTCGAAGGGTGCCACGATCGTCCTCGACGACCTGGTCGGCGACGACCTCGGCAAGAAGGTCCGCAACACGAACATGGCCCGTCACTTCCGACACGAGTTCGGCGACCCCGAGGCGGGTTTCAAGAAGTCGAAGCTGATCGTCGAGCACGAGTACGAGCTCGCGACCGTGCACCAGGGCTACATCGAGCCGCACAACGCCACCGCGCACTGGAACTCCGAGGACCGGATCACGGTCTGGACGAGCACGCAGGGGGCATTCGCCGCCCGGCGCCAGATCGCGGGCATCCTGCAGGTCGACGATTCGCGCGTAAAAGTTATTCCGCTGGAAATCGGCGGCGGCTTTGGCGGCAAGATCCCGGTGTACGGGGAGCCGGTCGCTGCTGTGCTGTCGAAGAAGGCCGGGCGGCCCGTCAAGCTGCTCATGGACCGGAAGGCCGTGTTCGAGTCGACCGGGCCGACACCTGCCGGGACGGTGCGAGTGAAGATGGGCGTCGACGCCAGGGGCAAGATCGTGGCCGCCGACACGGACATCCGCTTCGAGGCCGGCGGATACCCGGGCTCGCCTGTGGGCGCCGGCGCGATGTGCGTGCTCTCCTGCTACAACATCCCGAACACCCGCATCGACGGCTACGACATCATCACGAACAAGGCGAAGACGGCCGCATACCGTGCGCCTGGCTCCACACACGTCGCCTTCGCAGTCGAGAGCGTCGTGGACGAGATCTGCGAGAAGCTCGGCATGGACAAGATCGAGTTCCGGCTGATGAACGCCTCGAAGGAGGGCACCCGCCGGGCCGACGGTCCGACTTTCCCGGTGGTCGGCAACGAGGAATGCCTGATCGCCGCGAAGAACAGCCCGCACTGGAAGAGCAAGCTGGTCCGCAACGGCCCGAACGGCCGCAAGCGGGGCCGCGGCATCGCTTCCGGCTACTGGTTCAACATCGGTCTGAAATCTGTGGTCACGCTGTCGGTGAACACCGATGGCACGGTTGCGCTAATCGAAGGATCGACCGACATCGGCGGGACCCGCGCCTCGATCGCAATGCAGGCGGCAGAGGTGCTCGGCATCCCTGCCGAAGACGTCCGCCCTGTCGTCGTCGACACCGAGTCGGTCGGCTACACCGACGTCACCGGCGGCTCTCGGACCTGCTACGCGACCGGGTACGCGGCCTACCACGCCGCGCAGAGCGTCGTGAACATCCTGCGCGAACGGGCGGCGAAGCTGTGGGACATCAAGGTCAGCGACGTCGACTTCAAGGACGGCGCCTTCTTCAGCAAGTCGGACTCAGAGCTACGGCTGAGCTTCAAGCAGCTGGCGAAGAAGCTGGACGAGACTGGCGGTCCGGTAGGCGCGACCGGTGCGGTCGACCTCTCAGCGGCGGGCGGCGGCTTCGGAGTGCACATCGCGGACGTCGAGGTCGACCCCGACACAGGCAAGGTGGACATCCTCCGCTACACCGCCATCCAGGACGTCGGCCGGGCCATCCACCCGTCCTACGTCGAAGGGCAGATGCAGGGCGGGGCCGTCCAGGGCATCGGCTGGGCGCTCAACGAGGAGTACTTCATGGACGACGCCGTCCGCATGGCGAACTCCAGCTTCCTCGACTACCGAATGCCCACGTCGCTCGACCTGCCGAAGATCGAGACGATCATCGTCGAGGTGCCAAACCCCATCCACCCGTTCGGGGTGCGCGGCGTCGGCGAGACGCCGATCGCGCCGCCGGTCGGCACGATCGCCAATGCGATCTACGACGCTGTCGGCGTGCGGCTGCGGCAGGCGCCGATGAAGCCGGGGCGGATCGTGGAGGCGCTGGCGAAGAAGTAAGGAACGGCGTGAGGAGAGGGGGCGGGGCGACCTGCCCCCTCTCTGTTTCGAGGTCGTGACAGATTGGCGAACGTTTTTGTCCCCTACAACATGCGCAAGCTGACTGGCGGCCAGGTCCAGGTAAGGGTCCCCGGGAAGAACCTGCGGGAGCTGGTCGACAACCTGGAGAAGGCGTACCCGGGGATGAAGGAGTTCATCATCGAGGACGATCGCCTGAAGCCGGGACTCGCAGCGATCGTTGGTGAGCAACCCACTCGCCAGGGGCTCATGACCAGGCTCGAGGACGACACCGAGGTGCACTTCCTGCCCGCCATCTCGGGCGGCTAGGCTCGGGCCGAAACGGACGCCGGTATCAGGACCCCGGCGCGCAGCGCCTCGTCGACCTCCCTGCGCGGCACGCCCGACGCGGCGAACTCGGACAGACGCCATGCGGGCTGGTCGGCGGGCAGCCCGCGGGCCAGCGTTGCCGCCAGCTTCGGCATCTCCAGGTGCCGGTAGGCGTAGTCGTTGTAGACACGGTCGCCAGCGATGTGACACCACGGGGACATCTCGAGTCCACCGGCGTCGATCCTCGCCTTGCCCCTGCCCGCGGCCCCCGCAAGACGCAAGGAGCGGTCCCCGGTTGCCCCCTCAATCACCCGTACATACGCGTCCTGCATCGACTGGATGCTGAATCTCTCCTGCAGGACGCGCCGTGCTCCAGCGGCGTCTCGCATCCCCCCGGCGGCCTCGACCGCGTCGGTGGCTGCTTCGATGTCGTCATGCTCGACTCGGTACACGCCCTGAATCTCAGGTATGTCCCTCAGCGCGCCGACCCGTGCCGCTATGACGGGGGTGCCGCAAGCAAGCGATTCGTAGGCGGTCAGTCCGAACGACTCGATGAAGTTGCCGAGGCAGAGGGTCACGTTCGCCGACCGGTACAGCGCCGGCATCTCACGTTCGCCCTTCCACGGAACGATATCGAGCGACCCCTCGACACCCAGCCCGCGCGCCCGTTGCTCGACGGCGTCGTAATAGGCGGCTGTGTCTGCATCCGCGGCGGCGTCGATGTGTCGAGGCACGACCAGGCGCACTCCCCGGCGGCCCCTCCGCTTCAACGCCGCCACGACACGCAGGGCCTGGTCTATCCCCTTGCGAGGGTCAGACCGGTGCGGGTGTAGCAGGACCGGTCCCTTCCTGCTCGTCGTGTCAGATCCGGGGCGATACCTGGCCAGGTCGATCCCATTCGGGATCACCTCGACCCGTTCCAGTTCGCGGAGGCCGCTGCGGCCGACCGTCGCCTCGATGCACCGGCGCAGGTAGTCGGACGGGACTACCGTGACGTCCGCTCCGTAGGCGAACGCCGAGACCAGCGCCGTCTCGTAGTGGTAGTCGTGGAACGACCTGATCAACGGCGTGGCCGCGGGCAACAGCGACCGAAAGTGAAAGATGTCGGCGTGGAGGTAGACCCGATCGGCCCAGTCGAGGTGCGGGGCGAGAGAACGGGCGGTGTCTGCGAGCTGGTTGGGCGGGACCTCGTAGGGGTCCGGGAAGAAGCCGCTTAACCGGAGGAGAGGTTCGACTCCGACGGGATCCCCTGTGCGGCCGACAGGGATTTCGAACCCCCCTTCATTCTCCGGCCGTGCACTGCAGACGACACGGACCCGGTGCCCCGCACTCGCCAGCGCACGGACCACGTCGAGCAGAATCCGTTGCGAGCCGCCGTGGACCGCGCCCTCGAACAGCGGCGCAATCGAGACCGCGAGGACGCGCAGGCTCACGCGGGCCGCAGTCTCACGCCGAGGCTCGCCGGGCGTCGTCGATTGACGACCGGGTTATCTCCACTCCGACCGAGTCGGCGTCGCGCAGCGCGCCCGGCTTTCGGACCCGGACGTCGACCCGCCGGGCCCCAGGCTCGGACAGGCACAGCCGCGCCACGTTCTCCGCCAGCGCCTCGATCAGCCGGTACCGCGATGCCGTTACGTGCTCGACAACCTTCTTGGTCACCGTCCGGTAGTTAACCGTGTCGGCGACGTTGTCGGACGCGCCTGCCTTGCGGGTGTCGGCGTGGACCGTGACGTCGATGACGACTTCCTGGCGGACGAGTCGCTCCCACTCGTTGAGGCCGATCACACAGTTGATCCTGATGCCTTCGACCCTGATGCGGTCGAGCGGTTCGGCCTCCGTCATGAGCGGCCGAACACCCGGATGCGCTCGCCCGTGATGCTGGCCGCTTCGTCACCGCACAGGAACAGGATCGCCGCGGCGATGTGCTCCTGGGGCACCCACATCGAGAAGTCGGCAGCGGGCATCGAGCTGCGGTTGGCCGGGGTGTCGATTATCGAAGGCACGACGGCGTTCACAGTAATCCCAGTGCCGCGAAGTTCGTCCGCAATCGACTCAGTAAGCGCCAGCACCGCCGCCTTCGATGCCGCATAGGCCGCGTTCCTGGCCGTTCCCTTCTCGGCGGCCTTCGCGCCAACGTTGACGATCCTTCCCCACCCCTGCGAACGCATCTGCGGGATCACCGCTCTCGACATCAAAAACGCGGTCCGGAGATTGGTCACGAAGAATTCGTCCCACAGGCGCTCGGTCACCTCCTCGAGCGGCGGCTGCGGGATCCAGGTGCCGATCAGGTTCAGGAGTGCATCGATTCGGCCGTAGCTCGCGACGACGCCGGACACGGCCCGGCGGACCGAATCGGCGTGGGTAGCGTCGAACCACCGCAGGCTGCTCTTCGGATCGCCCCGCCGTTCACGGGCGACTTCCCAGCCTGCACGTTCGAACACGGTCACGACCACCGGTCCCAGCCCGCCGGTCGCCCCTGTTATGAAGGCGACTCGCCCGCTACGGCCCGCAGTCATTCGATTGCCATCTCCGGGCGCTCACGCCCGGCCAAGGTGCTGCCCGCCGTCCACGTACACGGTCTCACCGGTCACGTAGTCGTTGCCGATCAGCCACAGGACCGCATCGGCAACCTCCTCGACCGTGCCCATGCGCCCCGCCGGCGTCTTCGCGGCGAGCACCTTCTCGTAGCCGGGCCCCGCCCCCGGCGGCAACAGGATCGCGCCGAGCGCCACCTCGTTCACCTGCACGCCCGGCGCCAGCGCCAAAGCCAGGGACCGGGTCAGTCCTCCGAGTGCGGCTTTGCTGACGCCGTAGGCGAACCGCTTCGGACGCTCGGTTTTCCAGTCGTTCAGGTTGACGATCTTGCCAGGCTTCCCGCGGAGTGCCCTCGCCATCTCCCGTGACAGGACAAACGGTGCACGCACGTTGATCCGGAAGTTCTCGTCCCACTCGGCGTCGGATGTGTCCAGCAGCCGGACGTCGCGAAAGATCGAGGCGCTGTTGACCAGGATGTCGAGGGACCCCATCTGCTCGACGACCGCGGGGACCAGCGCGGCCAACTCGTGGTCGTCGGCCAGGTCAGCTTTGAACAGCCTGGCGTCGCCAGCCTGACCTGACTTGGCTGCCCGACCGGGCTTCCCGGCCGAGGCGACCCCGCCGTCGAGGATCGTTCGCACCGTCTTCTGAGCGCCGTCCTTCGACGAGTTGTAGTGCACGGCGACCTTCGCCCCCGCCCTCCCGAGTGCGACCGCCACGCCCTGTCCGACCCGGCGGCCTGCGCCGGTCACCAGGGCGACTCGACCGGTGATCTCCATCCTCGGTTCCGGGTCGGGCTCCTCAGAAGGCCTCGCCGGAGTCACGCCGAAGGTGGGACATGAACTCCTCACGTGTCCTGGGGTCGGTTCGGAACCGCCCCAGCACGGCGCTCGTCACCATCCTGGCGCTTGGCTTCTTCACCCCCCGCATCGCCGCGCAGAGGTGAGTCCCCTCGACGACCACCCCCACGCCCTGCGGCTGCACGAGCTCCTCGAGGAAGCCGGCGATCTGCTGCGTCATCCGCTCCTGGACCTGGAGCCGCCTGGCGAAGATGTCGACCAGCCTCGGGATCTTCGACAGGCCGACCACCTTGCCGTCGGGCAGGTAGCCGACGTGGGCGGTGCCGAAGAACGGCAGCAGGTGGTGTTCGCAGAGCGAGTAGTACTCGATGTCCTTGACGACCACCATCTCGTCGTAGTCGACCGCGAAGAGGGCGTTGTTGAGCATCTTCTTCGGGTCGACGACATAGCCGGCCAGCAGCTCTTCGTACATGCGGGCCACTCGGGCAGGCGTGTCGCGGGTTCCTTCGTGCTCGATGTACTTGTTGACGGCGTCGATGATGTGTTTGACGCCTGCCGCGACCTTTTTCCGGGAAGCCTCGGAGAGGACGGCCTGACCGGCCTGCACGTCGAGGTCGTCGTCGATGGCCGGGATCTCGCTTCGGACTCGCCTATTCATCGCCATGCCACGCATAGCTTAGCCTAGCCATCATCGCCCGCTGCCGGACGCATTTGATGCCGTTCAGGCGCTCGGCGGTAGGGCAAGCGCACACGACCGCGCAGGTGCACAATATGCGCCCGCTCACGTCGCGTGAACTTGCGGCGCGTGCGAATACGCAGGAGCACCTCTATGGCAAAGGTCCGAGTCGGGTTCATCGGTGCCGGTCGTATCGCCGACCTGCACGCACTGGCCTATCGGGACAGCCCCTCCGGCGAGTTGTACGCCGTAGCCGATGCGTCCCCGGGGCGGGCCGAGGAGCGCGTGCGCCAGTGGGGAGCGAAACAGGCATACGAAAGTTACGAGGATTTGCTGGCCGACCCGAAGGTGGACGCCGTCGAGGTCCTGCTGCCGCACCACCTGCACCTGCCGGCGACTGTGGCCGCGCTGCGAGCGGGAAAACACGTTTCGTTGCAGAAGCCGATGGCGTTGTCCGTCGGCGAGGCGGACCAGATGGTCGCAGCCGCGAAGAAGGCGAGGCGGATCTTCCGTGTGCTGGAGAACTTCCACCACTACGAGCCGCACATGCGAGCGAAGTCGATCATCGACTCCGGGGAGATCGGCGATCCGGTTTCGATCCGGATCAAGGTGGTCGGCGGCACGCCGGTGGGCGGGTGGACGGTGTGGAAGGAGTCGCAGACCTGGCGTGCCGACCCAGCGAAGGGAGGGCCCCCGGGGCAGCTGTTCGACGCCGGCCATCACCATGCGGCCATGGGCTACTACTTCTTCGGCGAGTTCGACCGGGTCCACGCGTTTGCGGACCTCCGCAAGGCATCCGGCCGGTACCTTGGCGGATCGCCTGCCATGATCACGTGGCAGCACCGCCCCGTTGCTTCATCGAGTGTGCCCAGGTACGGATGCTGGCAGGTAACGTCGTCGCCTGACATGCAGGTGAGGACCCGCTACTACTCCGGAGAGGACCTGCTGGAAATCACCGGTACGAAGGGGATCGTCTGGGTCAACCGGTGTACCGCAGACCTGCTTGGCGCGCCTCCGGTCACCGTCTACCGCGACGGCCGGGTCACGCACCACTCTGATGTCGAAACAGACTGGGGCGACAGCTTCCGTGGAGGCGGGCAGGCGTTCACGTCGGCGATTGCCGAGGGCAAGAGCAGCGCGTCGCTGACCGGCGCCGAGGGGCGGCACATCCTGGCGACCCTGTTCGCCGTCATCCAGAGCGCGACGGAACGCCGGGAAGTCTCAGTCGCCGAGGTCGAGCGCCGGTCCTGATCGTCGCTCGAAGTCAGGGAACGTGCGCCGAGATGAACGCGTCGATGGCGTCGAAGTATGCCACGCCGCCCACGACCGCCATGTCGTTGTGCCCGGCGCCGACGACCGGGAACCAGACCTTCGGATCCGGGGCCGCGTCGAAGACCTCTCGCCCCAGCTCGAAGGGGATCGTCTCGTCCTGATCGCCATGCGCCACGAATACAGGCACCCGTACGTGGCGGAGCGTTCGAAGGGTGTCGTAACGGGTCAGGAACAACGGCGTGACGACCGGGGCGAGCCACGGGTACGAAAAGCGAGTCATTCGCATCACCGATGGCAGGGGTGACTCGAGAATCAGAGCGGCGGGGGGTCGACGTACGGCGAGCTGTGTTGCGACTGCGCCGCCGAGAGAACGTCCGAGGTAGATGAGGCGCCGCGGTGGAATGCCGAGGTCGTTGACCACGTACCTGGCGGCGGCCTCGGCATCGAGCTGGGTACCGCGTTCTGACGGCTTCCCCTCGCTCAGCCCGTAGCCGCGGTAGTCGAGCAGGAAGACACTCACCTGCAAACGAGAGGCGAACAGTGCAATCTCGCCGAGGCGGAAGCTGATGTTGCCGGCATTGCCGTGGAAGATGAGGACGGCATGTCTGCCGGCCGCGGGGATCCACCACCCGTGAAGCCGGACGCCATCCGCGGCGGTGAGCCACACATCGGCGAAATCGAGGCCGACCGAGGCCGGCGTCCGCAGATGCGTCGGATCGGGAAAGTAGACGAGCTGTCTCTCGAGTCCTAGCACTCGTCTCCTCTCACTCGTCTCGCGGGGGCCTCTCGTCCCTGCTTGGGCACCCCCGCAGTGGCCCTCGCAGGCCCGAGGACGGCGCTCGCTCGGAGGGCGGATATCTCGTCGCCAGAGTACCCGAGTTGGCGAAGGATCTCATCCGTGTGTTGGCCCAGAGCGGGTGCGGGGAGGCGCGATTCGAGGTCGGTCTCAGACATGCGAAATGCCGGCCCGACGGTCGTCACCTTGCCGAACACCTCGTGGACCTGCTCGACGATCAGACCGTTCGCCCTCGCGTGCTCGTTGTCGATCATCTGTTCCACGAAGTTGATCGCCCCCGCCGGGACTCCGGCACGGTCAAAGATCTCGAGCCACTCTGCAGTCGTGCGGGTAACGAACACCTTCTTCATCTCGGCGATCAGCTTCTCGTCCTGCTCGACTGGCGCGGGCACCGTGGGATCCTTACCCGGGTCGAAGCGTGAGTCGTGCAGGCCGAGCACCGCCATCATCTTCTTCTGGAGCGACTCGCTGAGCGCGGCTGGCATGACCAGCCAGTCCTTCGTGCGGTAAGGCTGGTAGTAGACCCGGTAAATACTGCTGAGACGTCGCCGGTGATACTCACGGGCTATCTCGGCGAACCGGTCGCCGGCCGTCTTGCGGGTGGGTAGCTCTTCCTGCACGAACTTCTGTGACGGCGACAGGCGCCCCTCCAGCCGAGTCAGCGCCAGCACCTGCAGCATCAGGCCGTTCGAGAACAGCGACGTCTCGATCTTCTGCCCTCGTCCTGTGCGCTCCCGGTGGAACAGAGCCGCGCACACCGTCAACGCCATGCCGTAGCCGGCCGCCAGGTCCGCGGGCGGGGTCGACAGCACAGGCCTCGGTAGGCCGGCCTCGGTCAGCCCCTCGGCGACCATCATCCCGCTCTCGGCCTGCACGATGCGGTCGTAGCCGGGGCGCCCGGCCCACGGCCCTTTCCGCCCGAACGCCGTCAGTTCGCAGTAAACGAGCTTCGGGTTGACCTTCGACAGCGTCTCGTAGTCGACTCCGAGCCTTGCCGGCACGTCCGCGCGATAGTTGATCAGGGCCACGTCCGCCCGCTTCGCCAGGCGGTGGGCTACTTCACGGCCGGCCGGCCTCGCCAGATCGACCGCGATCCCTCGCTTGCCCCGGTTCACCGCCACGAATCCGCGGCTCTCGGTCGGGGTTAGCGGCGTCATCAGCCGCCACGATTCGCCCTGAGGCGGCTCGACCTTGATGACATCTGCGCCCAGGTCGGAAAGCAGGAGCCCGGCGACCGGGCCGGCGATGACCTGGCTGAACTCAACGACCCTGATGCCGGAGAGCGGCCCCGACACTACGCGCTCATGGCCCAGGCCCTGAGACGGGCGCTCATGAGCCGGGCACGATCCGGGCGCCGCGCACACCGACGTCGAGGCGCTCGATGCTGTGGCGGCCGGCGACGGTCACATACGCAGAGGTGTCGTAAAAGCAGAGGTTGGTCACCCGGTTGCCGCCCATCTTGTAGCTCATGAGCAGCTTGCCTTCCTCGACGTCGAGCACATCCACAGTCCCGTGCAGCCAGCGCGCCACCCAGAGGCGGCCATGCTCGTCGAACATGATGCCGTCGACCGTGTACGTCGGGAACTTGTAAACGAGGCGCTTGTTGGCGAAACGGCCCTCCTCGGTAAGGTCGTAGGCCAGGATCGACATGTCGCCGGACGTGGCCAGGAAGAACCGCTTCTGGTCGGGGTGCACCGCCAGGCCGTTCGGGAACGGGAGCTCGCCATCGAGCTGAGTGACGCGGACCGGGTTATTGTCGGCGCCCATCTCGATGCGGTAGACGCCGCCGATCGGCTTGTCCTCGTCGTTGCCGGGGTCGGAGAAGTACACGTTGCCCTTGAGGTCCAGGCACACGTCGTTGGTGCCAATGTACGGGCGGCCCTCGAAGCTGTCGGTGAGGATCTGCATCTCGCGGTTGAGGACGTTGAAGCGGGTGACACGCCGCTTGCCGGGATCGGCGGCGACGATCCAGCCCTTCCCGTCGTACTTAAGGCCGTTGACCTGGCCGCCAGTGTGGACCCAGACCTGAGTTGAGCCGTCGGGCGACATCCGGCCCAGCGTGCCGTTCTTCAGATAGTTGACGAAGTACAGGTTGCCGTACTCGTCGAAGATCGGGCCCTCGGCGAAGTCGATGTTGGCCACGACCGGGTAAGGAACGACGTCCCTGGGCAGCGGGGGCGCCTTTGCGTCAGACGCCATGGTCCCCTCCTGACACATCGCACCGACGTTCGCCCGCACCGGCGAGACCGGCAGACGCTGGCCGTCGCCGTCCGCGCACCTGCACGGGTTGCCGTCGCAAGCTTTGGGGGAACGCTAGCACCTTCGGACTGGCCGAACAACTCGACGAGAACGTACCCGATTCCGCGCAGGAGATCCTTCGCGCAGACGGTCATGACGCGGCGCTGGCACGTAATGAGGGTCTCGCCGGAGTCGACGACGACAACTTAGTCGTAGCGGCGGTGCTCGAAAGCCGAGCGTTCATTTCTCTGGATCGGGATCTGACCAACGTCATCCGACACCCGCCCGGTCGGGCCGCTGGGATCGTCGTAATCCGAACCCACGCTCGAACGGTGCGACGTGTTCTAGAAGCAGTTAGGACGGTGAGCAAGCTGCCGACTAGTGAGCCCATCCGCGGCCCTTGACGCCTCGATCGGCCGCTGATATAAAACGAATGTTCGTTTTTCTTACCGGGATCAGCTCAATGCGCAAGACTCGATACGCGTGACGTCCTGACATGGCACCCGTAGTTACAGAAGCTCATCTGGATGCTCGCCACCAGCAGATCCTCGACGCGGCGTGGGCGTGCTTCTCTCGCGACGGTTTCCACCGCAGCACGATGCAGTCGATCTGCACCGAGGCGCACCTGAGCCCGGGTGCGATCTACCGCTACTTCAAGAGCAAGGAAGACATCATATTTGCGATGTGCGAGGGCGAGCTCAAGCGGAATCTGGCGATCATCGAGGAGCAGGCCGCCCGAGGCGACACCGAGACGGTGCTGTCGGGGCTCGCCGACCATTTCTTCGAGCGTTTGGGCGAGGACGTCCCCCACTCCTGTCGAGTAAACGTCGAAATCTGGGCCGAGGCCCTGCGCAACCCGAGGGTCCGCGATGCGCTCCAAGAGCGCATCGATCTACATCTCGGCCAGTTCGCTGCGCTGATACGGCACGGTCAAGAACGAGGTCACGTGAACCCGGACCTGTCCCCTGCCGCGGTCGCCCGCCACATGCTGTCCGCCTTCCATGGGCTCGTGCTGCAGAAGGCGCTCGACCCGGATGTGGATGTCGATGAGTACGTCGATTCCCTGAAGAAGCTGTACTTCGAAGGTTTCCTGACAGCAATGAGGGGCCCCGAGCAAGGCGCCGATGCTGCAGGGAGCGCTGCCCGTAACGGCAGACGGGATACAAAACGGAACGGAAAGAGAGTGCAGTAGTCGTGAACCTCTCGACCCAGGCACTGGCGAAGATGAGCGCGGCGCACCCGTGGCGAACGGTCGGGGCCTGGGTTGTGCTCGTCATTCTGGGAGGCCTGGCCGCGGCCACGTTGCTTTCAACGGGCACGACCACCGACCAGGACTTCACGGGCTGGTACCGCCCTGACGCAAAGGTCGCCCGGGACCTCGTCGAGCAGCGGCTGGCCGGCGAGCGGCAGGACGTCGAGACCCTGATCGTGCGGTCGTCGACGCTGACGGTGGACGACCCGGGGTTCAGGACGAAGTTCGATCAGATAGCCGGCGAAATCGCCGCGCTCGGCCCGGACGTCATCCAGTTCGGCGAGGGTGGCCAGCCCCAGATCCTCTCCTACTACGCCACCGGCAACCCGGGGTTGGTGTCGGCCGACCGCAAGACCACGATCGCACCGGTCGTTATGGCGGGCAGCCTCGACGACGCCAACCAGAACATCAACCAGGTGCTGGAGGTCATCAAGCGCCACGACCGCGCCGACAGCTTCGAGGTCATGACGGCAGGCAACGCCTCGATCAGCGCCGACTTCCGCAAGATCTCCGAGGAGGACCTTCAGAAGAGCGAGACCTTCGGCATCGTCATCGCAATCGTCATCCTGGTGCTCGTGTTCGGGGCGCTCGGCGCGGCCTGGATTCCGATCATTCTTGCGATCGTCGCGATCGGCCTGGCGATCGCGCTCTCATCCCTGATCGGCCAGGTGTACCCGCTCAGTTTCTTCGTGGTGAACATGATCACGATGATCGGGCTGGCGGTCGGCATCGACTATTCGCTGTTCATCATCGCCAGGTACCGCGAGGAGCGGGCGCACGGCCGGCCGAAGTTGGACGCGATCGAACGGGCCGGGGCGACGTCTACGCGGGCGGTGTTCTTCTCGGGGTTGACCGTGGTGTTCGCGCTGCTTGGCATGCTGATCGTGCCCACGACGATCTTCTTCAGCCTTGGGTTAGGGGCCATCCTCGTCGTCATCATGGCGGTGCTCGCCGCCCTTACCCTGCTCCCCGCGATCCTCAGCCTGGTCGGCGACAGGGTGAACTCGCTCCGGCTGCCGTTCGTCGGCACCGACGGCAAGCCTGCCGGGGACAGCACGACCGGCTTCTGGAATACGGTGACCCGGGTGGTGATGCGGAACCCGTGGCCGAGCATGATTCTGGCAAGCGCAGTGCTGATCGCCGCCACGATCCCGTTCTTCTCGATCAAGCGAGGGTTCTCGGGGATCGAGACGCTGCCCGACGAGCTGCGATCGAAGCAGGCCTTCGAGCTGCTCATCGCCGAGTTCCCGGCGGCACTCGGCAACCTAGGCGCCGTCGAGATCGTGATCGACGGGCCCGTCAACTCGGAGCCGGTGCAGGCCGGGATCAAGCGGCTGAACGACCTGGCCGACAGAGACCCGCTGCTCGAGGCCGGCTCCCTGGAGGTCAATCCGGGCGGCGACCTGGCGAGGCTGACCGTGCCGCTGCGGGCGGACGCGTCGAGCGACGCCGCGGTTCAGACGATCAAGCGACTGCGGACGGAGATTGTCCCAGCAGCCCAGGTGCCGGCCACCGTCTATGTCGGCGGACCGACGGCGATCAACGTCGACTTCTTCCACCTGGTCGACATCTGGCAGCCGGTCGTGTTCGCGTTTGTCCTGGCCCTGAGCTTCGTCCTGCTCATGGTCGTGTTCCGGTCACTGATCGTGCCGATCAAGGCGATCATCCTGAACCTGCTTTCGGTGGGCGCCGCCTACGGGCTTGTGGTCCTGGTCAGCCAGCACGGGTTCGCGACCGGGATCCTCGGTTTCCGGCAGGTCGAGGTGATCGAGGCGTGGCTGCCGTTGTTCCTGTTTTCGGTGCTGTTCGGTCTGTCGATGGACTACGAGGTGTTTTTGCTAAGCCGCATTCGGGAGCGCTACGACCAGTCCCGCAACAACGCCGAGTCCGTGGCGTTCGGGCTGCGGTCGACGGCGGGCATCATCACCGGCGCCGCTCTCATCATGGTCTCGGTGTTCGCCGGGTTCGCCGCGGGCGAGCTTGTGATGTTCCAGCAGATGGGCTTCGGCCTGGGCGTGGCCGTCCTGGTCGACGCCACGATCGTGCGGTCGGTGCTTGTGCCCGCGACGATGCGACTGCTCGGTGACCGCAACTGGTGGCTGCCCGGGTTCCTTCGCTGGCTGCCGAACTTCTGAGTCGAGGCTTCGGACTCAAAGGCTCGTGCGCCTCGCGGGGCTACCACGCCCGTCCCTGCCGGCGGCCTGAAGTAGCGGGAGGCTGTTGGCGCCCTCGCTGCGGGTTCCCCTAAGCCTAAAGGAATGGATTGACTGAGCGGACCGTGCCGTAGAGCCGGCCGTGTTGGAAGTCCTCTGACAGGATCTCAGGGAGCCCGTAGAACTCGGCATACGCCCATATGTGAGCATCGAACCAGCTCAACGCGTAGGTTGCCACCCCCCGTACCGCCAACCGAACGAGCCCGTCCGTCGGGTAGAGCACTTCGAACTGGTTCAGGAACCCTTCGGCCTCCCAACATGCCTCCGCCAATGTCAGGACCTGGTAACCACCGGTAGACCTCGTCGTCGCTGCCACGAATTCAACGATCGACTGGTGTGGGACCCGGACAGAGTCGTCCTCGAGCCCGCGCCTCAGCAGGTCCCTGGCGACCCGTTGTTTGGTGGGGAATCGTCGGTCGAAGCGGTACACGAGGACGTTCGTGTCAACGAGCGACGCCACGTTCGTAGAGATCCTCTCGCTTCCAGCCGCGATCGACCACAGGCTCCCCAGTTGCCTTCGATTTGCGGGCGCGCTGGCGTGCCGTTGCCTCGTCGAAGAGTTTCAGCCGCAACTCGGGGGGCAGCCGGTGGCGAGTCCGACTCGTCGGCGTTACTCGAATCGTGTCCCCCGTCACCTGCCAATCGAGGTCATCTCCCGGTTTGATCCCGAGTCTATCGGCCACGGCTTTGGGGATTGTCACTTGAAGCTTGCTCGTGACTTTTGCCATGTCCTTATTCTTGGCAAGGATGAATTCCTTGTCAACGGGAAGCTGACACACGGAGCGTCGTTGGAGCCCTTCATAGTGACACCGGCTATTGAGAGTTGATGGCCCAAGTCTTAATAAGAGACAGGACTCAGCATTGCAGGCCGCGACGGAACCCGAACTGGTCGCCTCGGCCGG
>Ga0233425_10000926_pt1 | contig 70371 bp, 66 predicted proteins | sample Watercolumn_Towu_2_FD_181712 | JGI IMG/M metagenome (GOLD analysis project Ga0233425, IMG submission 181712) | Freshwater microbial communities from Lake Towuti, South Sulawesi, Indonesia - Watercolumn_Towuti2014_140_MG | ecosystem: Environmental > Aquatic > Freshwater > Lake | place... | reverse complement strand
TTTGATGGCCTTGAGCACCGTTTCAGAGGCGGATTCCACCCCGAAAGAGATGCAATAACACCCCGACTTAATCATCCATTCAAGCATATCCTCCCAGATGAAATTCACACGGGTTTCGCAGTCCCAAACGATATCCAATTTTCTATCTATAATTTCTTTGCACAGATCAATAACCCGGTCCTTATTAACGGTAAAGATATCATCCGCAAAATTGAAAAAACCACATCCAAAATTTTTGGTCAGGAACTCCATCTCGTCTACAACGTTTTTTGCGGATCGGGTTCTCCATTTTTGCCAGAAAAATGGGGTTGAACAAAACTGGCAGCTACACACGCATCCACGCGTGGAAATAATCGGGACAAATCTCAGACCTTCCAGTCGTTTGCCGTTCCAGGTGCCTTTCAGAATTTCGTATCCCCCTGTGTACCTGTTAAAGTCGAAGTATTTATATGCAGGAAACGGTATGTCATCCATGTTATGAATCAGTTGTCTGGGCGGTGTTTTTATAATTTTGCCCTGATGTTTATATGCTATTCCGTGGACATTTCCCAAAGCCTTTTTCTCTTCCAGACATACCATCAATTCTTTTATAGTTTCTTCGCCTTCACCGAGGACGATAATGTCTACAGGCCAGTGATCAAGTATCTGTTCGTACATGATAGTAGGGTGGATTCCGCCCATAATTACCGTACAATCGTTGTTCACTGTTTTAGAAAGTTTTGCTACCTCTAACGGGCTTGCCCGTTGTTCTGTCAGGCAGGTAATGCCGACGACATCGGGCTGTTCTTCTTCCAGTGTTCGTCTGACCTTATCCCATGAGTAATCGAACATATCGATTGCCTTTACATCGAACCCATGTTTCTCCAGGGTAGATGTCAGATAGGCAATTCCAAGTGGTGGCCCATAGGGCAATATAAATGGCTTGCCATATTTGCGCTGGTCGTACATGGGTGGGTTAATAAGGAGTGTTTTCATGATAAAACTTATTTAAAAACAAGGAGATTATCGCCGTAATACAAACGGTTTACCCATTCACCGCCGATTTCTGAGTGCAGTCTTTGCTGACCACCGTCAGATATTCCCGCAAGACCAAGTTGTGCTTCACCCAGATATTTCTTAGCCTTCGGCTTGAAATCAGGGATTTGTCCCTTGAAAAGACCCGATTTGTCTTTTGCGGGTAATACAAATTCATTTGTCTGCAACGTCAGTTTATGAGGGGACGAAATCCTTTCCAGTATCCGTTCAACCTCTTTCTTCCCCTCAGCAACAATCTTCGGAAGTTCTTCAATCAACGATAAACTCATTTATTATCCTTGAGACGCTTGTAACTTTCTATCCAGTAAACCGACCATTGCATTCTATAATCTTTCTGCGCATTTGTTGACAAAATATTAAAACTTTGGAATTGTAGCTTCGATTCTATTTTTGATCTTTTCGTATAAATCTTTTTCATTATCCCATACTATATGATTATACTGCCTTGTGTCAAAATGAGCATCTTCAAAATGTTTTTCTAATTTATAAATATCTCATTGAAAAGCAATCAAATCGATACAGCCTTTCCTATCCTGAGAAAGATGAGTTTAAATTCAGGTTTGTCTACGTTAAGGCAGCGTTTGACGGCTTCAATATACACATCTTTCTGATGACGGTATTTTTCGGCCATCGCAGGCAGTTCGGCTATTGCAACGCGGTCTGTCTTATAATCGGCGATGATAATGCGGCCATCTGCTTTATACAGAATATCGATTGTGCCTCTCATGATCTGCCCGTTCCACTTGAGCAGGATAGGGACCTCGCGTCCGAGTATCTCTGCGTCCTGTAGCTCTCTGTATGCCTCTGAGTCAATGAAGCCCGATAGTATCTTCAATACCTCAGCTTTTATAAATTCTATGTCCTGAATTTGCATTGTATCAGGAGGGATTTCTTTCGGTTTCATAACCACCCCTGCATCCCCTCCTTCGCAAGGAGGGGAAAAAGGGGAGGTGTGAAGATGATTTTCCAAATTACTTCCTTCGTAAGGAGGGGATATGGAAATACTTTCTTCTTGAAATTGACCAGATGATTCTTCCTTAATCCTTTCAAGGGTAATGGCACATTTTACGGCTGACTCGACTGACCTTTGAAGCTCTTTGGGAGATCCATGAAAATCCCATGCTTCCAGCACACGGTGGCAGATAGAGCCAAGTATTGCAGCATTTTGAGGGTATTCTCTTGAAGTTTCTCCAGTTCTCTCAGTTTCAGGAAAAGTATTCTGTGGCATCTTCTCTTTATTTGCTACAGCAGACGGAGAGGTGAAGAGTGTTGTCCGTGCTGCTGCGTCCATTGCTTCTTTTCGTTTCGTCCATGTTTCTACAAACGATGCCCAGTCGGCATCCAATTTCTTCTCTTTTGGAGGTTTTGCGGGACGGTGTGTCCCGTCAAACCTGAAATGTTCAACAAAGACTTCTGTATTTCCTAGTGGAAATTTTCCTTTTGAAACACCCCCCACCCTAACCCTCTCCCGCAAGGGGAGAGGGAATTTTTCTGCAATTGTTTTATCTTCCTCGATTGTTTTATTCCCCTCATCTGTTTTATTTTCCTCCCCCGATGGTAAGTCTCCCGCGTTTCCCCTCCCTGGATGGGAGGGGTTTGGGGAGGGTGATAATCTTTCGTCTTCCTTTGTTTGACTGTGGCTCATAAACGTTTCATCACCTAGCTCAATATCCGCAGCATCTCTTACCGATTGTGTAATCAGTCCCATATAAGATTTATCGTCATCCTTCAATGCGCCGGTAAGAATTAATCGTTCCTTTGCCCTGGTCATCGCTACGTACAGGACGCGCTTTTCCTCCTCCCACGAGCGGTCGTTCAACTTTTTTTCAATTACGATACTTTGGAGATTCCTCACCTGCTGGCCTCCTTTGCCAATTACAATGCCCGTTGTGGATGTAGTCCAATCGAATACCGCAGTGTCCAGCGTCTCATTATCGTTTCTTACTTCTCCATGCAAGTTGCCCAGTATTACAACGGGAAATTCAAGCCCTTTCGATTTATGGATAGACAGGATTTTCACGACGTCCAGCGTTTCATCCGAAAGGGGACTCTCTCCCTCTTCTCTTGCCTCTTTTATACGCGTCTTGATGCGCTCTATGAATGTTTTCAGGGAAATACCCTCAGATTGTTCCATGTTGCATGCCATCTGGTAAAGCTTCCAGATGTTGGCCAGCTTCTGTTCGCCATGCCAGGCGCAGGCCGTAATCTCGGCGACTTGGGTATTGTCAATAATTTCCGTAATGAGTTGGGAGACGGGAATTGTGCCTGCACGCGCATGAGTTCTTCTTAAAAAATCATAAAATGGTGCTACAATTTTTCCTAAATCTGAAAATGGGTTTTTTACCCCCCCAACCCCCCCTTGCGAAGGGGGGGAAATAGGAGGGGTTTTGCTATGCTTCTGCGCGAGCCTATGGGGTGTGAGAGTTTGGACTGAGATATCCTTGCGGTAGTCCAATAGACGGTTTTCTTTGAGTTCATATATCTCCCGATCCGTCAAACCCACAATTGGCGAACGCAGTACACCCACCAGCGCAATCGTATCATGCGGATTTTCTATGATGCGCAGGAGGTTCATGAAATCAAGAATTTCCTGAGTTGTATAGAAATATTTTTCTCCTTCGACAATGTACGGAATACCGTATCGTTTGAGCGCCTCTACATACGGCCTTACCTGGGTAAATGCCCGTAGAAGTATGGCGATATCCTTGTATTTCAGTTTGCGAAGTTTGTTTTCTGCTAATGTATCGTGAATGATTTCGTTATCCACGTGTTTTGTAATCCACCGCGCAATCCACTCAGCCTCGGCCTCTCTGGCCTCGTCTGCCTTGAGTTCTTCTCCTTCTTTATCTAAAACGAGGACCATCTCGACTTTTTGCGAGGGGTGTTTTTTTTGTCTATCTGCGTGGATAGGAACATAACAGGGTTGTAAGCCGGGTTGTTCTCTCATGATCCTTCCGTCAAATAATTGGTTTACAACCTCGATGATACCGGCATGACTCCTGAAATTTTCCTGCAATTTCAGGGTTTCATCATTCCCGCACACCTGTTTTACCACCTGCTCATAAGCCTCGATATCCGCCCGGCGGAAGGCATAAATGGACTGTTTGGGGTCACCGACAATAAAAAGCTTTCCCGGTTCAAGGGTTACCTTGCGGGCGTCTTTGCTGTGATGTCCGGATGCCTCAGAAAGGAAAAGGACAATTTCGTATTGGACCGGGTCGGTGTCCTGGAACTCATCAACGAGGATGGCCCTGAACTCGTTCTTAAGCTTTTCACGAATATAACGAAACGCTTTATTTTGCAGCAAATCCCTGGTAAGGGCGAGGAGTCCGTCGAAAGAGACATAGCCCTGTGACAGGTAGGTCTGCCGAAATCCCTTTGCAAAAGGGAGAATGAGGCCTATTGTGGTTGTGACAAATGGATCGTCGACGGTTTTTAATTTCTTTAACAGCGTATGGCATTTCTTAACAAGTTCTTGTGCAGTCAAAAATCCTTCATCTGTCCAGCCAGCCTTTGCCTCTGATGGTTTCTTATCAAGGTCGTACTCCAGCGTATTCAAATAGCTGATACCCTGTTTTTTTGCTGCCTCAAAAATATTCAAGAGTTCATGTAATTGTGTGAGGAGGTTGTTGTTGGGCTTTTCGCAGGAAGGAATAATGTTAAGAATATCGGCAATTAATGAGTCTGCCAAAGGCCGGATGCTTGATGTATCGTGAGTCACTGATGTAAGAACATCTAAGGGGATGGTAAATCCTGATAACCGTTTGGCGAACTCCTTGAGAGACTCAATGTCCGTTCGTTTAAGTACGTATTTCCAGGTGTTCGCATGAGGCGAGTTCAGCGCAAGTTCCGTTTCCAGCCACTTTGTCCATTCTTTGTCGAAGAGTTCATCAAAGATATCTCCTTCATCTACCACGAATCCAGGTGCCACCCCTGATTCAATGGGATAAAGACGCAGGATATAGGCTGCAAAACTGTGGATAGTGCCAATAAGGGCCTTGTCAATATCCTCCAGAGACTTCTTTGCCCGGCGTTCGATTTCACCGTGTGTTGTATGGTAAAGATCACGGATATCTGAAAGAAGCTCTTCTAATTTCCTTTCATCTTCCTGTGAGGCATGACCATTGATAAAGGATACAATCTTTTCGAGTTCCTGCATCAGTCGTATCTTCATTTCGCTGGCGGCCTTTTCCGTGAAGGTCATGGCGACTATCCTGAGAATGGGGCTTTCTTCCGTTTGGAATCTTTTATGGCCTAAAAGCAGATGTAACATTCGATTAACGAGAAGTGTGGTCTTGCCCGTTCCGGCGCCGGCCGTCACGACGATGTTTTTATCCTGTTCGGATACGGCAACTTTTCTTGTGTCATTGTCAATGGGTTTTGACATTTTTATTTCTTTAGGAACTCAAAATTTTTAGATTGCATAATTGATACGCATGTCATTTTACTTGAAGCTGTCTTACTTAGAATGAATTATTATAAACCCTTCCTCATTTAAGTTTCCAGAGATATCAATAGTCACGGGCAAAAACAATTTTACAATCTCCGTGTTTGTTAGCAAATGTTGCGTGATTCTGGGTGTGATAAATTGTGATGTTCCTTTCGTAAGAGCAAGGGGGAGTATAAGTTGGTCGGCAAGATATTCGTCAATGGCGCCCCTGGTTTTTAGAAAAGCGAAGAATTCATTACAGGCGTCATCGGCAACGGTTTCAGCGCGCTTGCCAATTGCACCTAAGCCAAAATAACAACACTGGCTGTATTCGAATTTTCCCACGAGCATGAGCATAGTTCCCTTTCCCAATGATGGAATTTCACTCAAAGATATTTCGTGGGGTATGTTTTGTCCCAGGAACCTTTTTTCTGCCTGGAACTGCTGTCGTTGTGCAATGTTTACATCCAGGTTACTTACTGTAGACAACCCTTTTACTTGAATGAGATTTCCTCTATCGTTGATCCATAGTGGGTGCTGCGGGTTTGACGGGTTTATTTTGACGAGAATCTCACCGCCACCGCGTGGGTAGAATCCGGCTTTAAGGGTTTCTATCTCTGCATCAAAGCCAATATTTTTGAGAAAGTACAACCACTGTTGTTTGAGGTAATCAACACAGGGACTGTGGGTAACGTGTGTGCCGCCGATAATGGTAATAGAAGACGGCTTGTTCGCCAGACTCAGGGGATAGAAAATGGTTTGTAAAACAAGAGCAACAGAACCTGCGGTGCCGATGTTGAAGTGATACGTACCGGACTGTGTTTCCCCCGGGTAGAACTTGAGGTCTGTGGATCGGAGTTGATTTCCTGCAACCTCCGCATTGCAGATTAGGGCTGTGGAGTTGACTGCCTGGAGGTGCTGGTGGCTGAGTCCCGGCACTTTCCTATTGGCACGGATGTTATATATCTCGAAGGGAATTTGGGTAATTGCTGATAATGAAAGGGCGGTACGCAGGATTTGTCCACCACCTTCACCAAAAGAACCATCGATTTTTATTATTTCTCCATGCATGTTCAATCTGCATACACAAAAGAAAAGGGTAGAATATTTTCATATTCTACCCTTCTATGCTTTAATCGTGTTATTTAAAACCTATGGATGGGTTTTAATTTATTTGGAAAATCCTCGAACCACGGTGATGAGGGCGTCAAGGTCTGTAAGGTCAACCCCAAGGTCTGAGAGTTTTACATAGTTGGGATTCTTTGTGCCATTGGTCATTGATTCCTTCATCTGCGCATCTGTTCTGGACTTTTGATAGTCAGCGCTCGAAAAGTCAGGTACGCCGAATTGTTTTCCAGCCTCGCTGCCCTTACCATCCGCAGCGTGACATAATTCACAGGTATCTTTGTATATTTTGCTGACATCTCCTGCATTTACCGTAGAACCGGCAAACCCAAGATATAAACCAAACAATGTTGCAGCGGGGATTGCACAATAACTAAAAATCTTTTTCAACGAAATATCCTCCTAAAAATGTTGCCTTATTGAGCAGTAAAAGTTACGGAATACGCTTTGATTTGTAATAAATTTCATGATGTTTACCGGAAATACTCATCACCTCCAATCGGGTTTATTCATTTATTTTTGATTCTATGAATTTTAAGATGTTCTTCATATCGTTTTTTTTGAACGTTGGTATGGAAGACACGGGTTTTTTTTCGCTTGCAATCTTTAAATGGTTTTTACGCCCTTTGACTGCCGATTCCATGTGTCTGTGGTCATTATAGATCTCGATGTAAGGGTATCGCCACTTTTTATACCCTTCGACAAGCACGACGTCAACATCACCATAATTATGTTTCACAATATCGTTTATTGACGGCGGTCTTCGGTTAACCCGTTTAATGATTGCCAGTTTTTCCGGTGAGGATATAGAAACTACATCCGCCCCTGCCTTGTAATATGTGTAAGTATCCTTTCCCCGGTAATCAATTTCAAAATAGGGAATATTGTACTTAATGGTGCCGACACGATATCCCTTTTTCTTCAGTTGGGGTATAATACGTTTAATAAGTGTAGTCTTACCGACATTTTGTTTACCAATGATCAAAACTACGGGAATATCTTTAGACAACGTATATTTATTTTTTTCTCTGTTTTAGGTTATAACTTTATGATATAAACCTTCGGGATTGTTATGAGAATCGTTGTTTAATAGTTAAATGCCGAAACGAAATAATCGTAGCATCTCTGTCATAGGGTGTCAAGCACTTTTATAGTCTTCATTGAATGCTTGTCTAAAGCAGAAAAATTTGTTATATATAATTGCTTGTTAAAAATCTATAAATGATTGAGTAGGTAAAACAAGGAACAAATTCTATAGTGTTTTTTGTTTAATGGAATTAATCATAATGTGAAAGCATGCTTAATTTTAAACAATCAATAATTTGCGGTGGAGGGGGTAGATGGAATCGGACGTTAAAAAGATCACGGAGAGGGTAAAACAAGAAAGTGATTTTGTGAACACCCTCATGTACGAGGTTGGCAAGGTAATTGTAGGTCAGAAATATTTAATCGAAAGACTGTTAATCGGCATCCTTTCCAACGGTCATGTATTATTGGAAGGTGTTCCTGGATTGGCTAAAACGATGTCAGTCATGACGCTTGCCAAATCATTGCAAGCCGGTTTCCAGAGGATACAGTTCACGCCGGATTTACTCCCTGCCGATTTGATCGGCACCCTCATTTATAATCCCAAAAGCGGTGATTTTACGGTGAGGAAGGGACCTATCTTTACCAACATTGTCCTGGCCGATGAAATCAACCGTGCCCCTGCAAAGGTTCAGAGCGCACTCCTGGAGGCGATGCAGGAGAGACAGGTTACAATCGGAGACCAGACATTTAAACTGGACGACCCGTTTCTCGTGTTGGCTACCCAAAATCCGATTGAGCATGAAGGCACGTATCCGTTGCCTGAAGCGCAGGTGGACCGTTTTATGTTTAAATTGAATATTACGTATCCTGATAAGAAGGAAGAACGTGAGATTATGGAACGCATGGCATTGACCAAAAAGGATTTTAGCGTGAATCCCGTGATATCCCCCAAAGATATTCTCCGTCTGCGCGCCTTAGTTGATGAAATTTATATAGATGACAAAATCAAGGATTACATTATTGATATCGTATTCGCATCGAGGGATCCAAAGGCGTATAACCTGGAATTGGAAGAATTCATAGAATACGGCGCTTCTCCGCGTGCAACAATCTATCTTACGCTTGCCGCCAAGGCGCACGCATTTATAAAAGGCAGGGGATTTGTGACTCCACAGGATGTTAAGTCCATAGGGATGGACGTCCTTCGCCATCGCGTAATCGTAACATACGAGGCTGAGGCTGAGGAAATAAATTCTGAGGGAATTATACAAAAGATATTCGACAACGTGGAAGTGCCGTAAAGTATGATTCCAAAAGATCTATTAAAAAAAATTCAGCAAATACAGATTCATACCCGTCGTCTCGTCAATGAGGCGTTTGTCGGTGAGTATCACAGCGTTTTCAAAGGGCGGGGCATGGAGTTTGACGAGGTGCGTGAGTATCAGCCTGGCGATGAAATTCGGACGATTGACTGGAATGTGACTGCCCGTATGGGTCGCCCCTTTATTAAACGGTATGTAGAAGAGCGCGAATTAACGGTGATGCTTCTTGTCGATGTGAGTGCATCGGGAAACTTTGGGTCAATAAAGCATTTGAAAAATGAGGTTGCAACGGAAATCTGCGCAATTTTGGCGTTATCTGCCATAAAGAATAACGATAAGGTGGGCATGATCATGTTTACGGACAAGATCGAGAAATTTATCCCGCCCAAAAAAGGTCCGAAACATGTTCTGAGAGTCATCCGCGAACTTCTGTGTTCACAGCCGACCGGCAAAGGGACAAATATCTCCGTTGCGTTAGAATATTTAAACAAGATAACCCACCGGCGCACAATTTCATTTATTGTGTCTGATTTTATAGCAGATGACTATGCTCATGCGGTGCGTATTGCGAATAAAAGGCATGACATGATTGCGATTACTATTGTAGACCCCAGAGAACAAGAATTACCCAACGTGGGTTTTATTGAATTAAGAGATGCAGAGTCAGGCGAGATACTGCTGGTTGACACGGCAGACTCGCTCACAAGAAAAGAATTTGGCGCTTTGAACAACCGTCAGAGGCTGGAGCAGTCAAGGTTGTTCCGGTCAATGGGTGTTGATGAAATCCTGATCAATACTAACAGACATCATGTAGAGCCCATTGTCCGCTTCTTCAGGATGCGCGAAAAGAGATATTAAAGAAAATTCATAGAATATTTGTAATTTGTTGAAAAACAATCCTTATTTGACATGGCTATAAAAGGGTATCAGATATTGAGTAAACTATTGATTTCGGTGTTAGTTGTATATACACTGATACTTTTGAACGATATTGCTTTCGCTCAGCAATCGAATGATACGGAAGATTGGGGGACGATAGAGGCGATTGCAAGTGTCGATAAAGATGAAGTAACGATTGGCGATAAAATAAAATTGGTAATTCGGGTTAAATATAAGGACGACATTACCGTACAATTCCCTGAAGTTGGTAATCAAGTCGGTGTATTTGCTATAAAAGAAGCCGGTATTGCCGGGACACCTAAAAGAGAAAAAGAGGGGTATTCGGTTGTTGAACGAGACTACGCGTTGAATTCATATGAAATTGGTCGTCATGCGATTCCATCTTTGAAAATAAAATACAAAGGGAGTCGTGGCGAAGGTGAAGTTGCTGCAAATGAAGTAATTATTGATATCAAGGGTGTTATAAATGAAGGAGAAATGCCGGGCGATATAAAAGATATTCTTCCTCCCGTTGACGTGCCCACGAGTTTCAAGCGGTTGATTGTATGGATTTCCATTGGCATGGGCTTACTTTTATTATCGGGTGTTATTTGTGGATTGGTCTATAAATTTAAAAAGCGATCAAAAATTCAGGAACAGACGTTTATCAAACGAACGCCTCATGAGATTGCCTATGAATTACTGGAGAGGTTGTCAAAAGAGGATTTGATTGCGAAAGGATTAGTCAAGGAGTATTATTATCGCATAACCAATATTTTGCGCCACTATATTGAGGATCGATTTGGTTTATTAGCGCCTGAGCGTACGACAGAGGAATTTTTTACGGAAATGGCGCATGCGAATCAATTAGATGATACTCATAAAATATTGATTCGGGAGTTTCTTGAGCGCTGCGATATGGTAAAGTATGCGAAATACGGGCCGTCTAAGTCGGAAATTAAAGAGACCTACGATGCAGCAAAGCGGTTTATAGACGAAACGATGGAACGTTTGGAAGAGAAGGAGGTGATTGCTGATAGAAAGTGAATGAGTAACATTTGTAGAGACAGGTTTAAAACCTGTCTGTACGAAACAGAAGAAGGTATTTGTTTTTGTCTGGATTTTCACCTTGAAAGATGAATGGTATCGTCTATTTTAAACCTTCTATAAAAGGGTAAAAAAATGGTTAAAGCGCCAGAAAAATTTTTAGATAAATATTTAAGCCGTGGAAAAGGTGTTGCAAGTAAAACAGGGAAAAAGTCATCGAAGGTACAAATGCGTAAAATTTCGGATGAAGAACTTGCGAGACTGAAACAAAATTTGCAGACAGTGTGGGGTATTTATTGTACACCGGAGATTAAAGAAATCCTTTCTAAGAAACAGGATGTTAAATTATTGACGATGAACGGTAGCCATGTGTGTTTAAATATAGGTTTCATGGGTAATGGTATTTTAATGGAATATGAGTTAGACATGGGTGATCAGAAAGAGTTAGCAGGCGCCCGAATATATAAACAAGACAGGATAATTATCAACAGGTATTTTACACCGGAAAGTGGTATTGAAGCGCTTCTTACAACAACCAACGATGCGCTCCATGTGATGGTTGATATTCTCATAGATAGAGAACTTTCCGAATCAGAGATATGGAATGCCATTGAAAAAGGTGAACAAATTCATCTGTCAACCATTTAGTATTTTCAAAGATAATAATTGCGTTCAATGATTTTTCATAACCCTTTAATACTTTTTTTAATTGTTGTCATTCTTCCACCCTTAGTTTATTTTTACCTTCGCCGTAAGGTAACAAACCAGGTTCTCTTTCCCTCTCTGGAGACGCTGAAGAAACTGAAACCCTCGTTTTTTCAACGTCATAGATATATATTGATTATACTCCGGTCCGCAGTCATTGTGCTGCTTGTGGTTGCCCTTGCGCGACCCCAATACGGAAATGAACAAACAAAGGTAACCACGGAAGGGATAGATATTGTGCTTGCTGTGGATGTTTCGGGAAGTATGCTGGCGGAAGACTTTGAGATGGGAGGCAAACGGTATAATCGACTTTATGTCATCAAGCAGGTGGTGAAAGATTTTATTCAGAGGCGCATAAACGATCGCATCGGTTTGGTCGTTTTTTCCGGACGGGCATATACGCAATGTCCCATGACTCTCGACTACGGGATGTTATTACAACTTTTAGAAAAGGTGGATATCGGGATGGTTGAAGACGGTACTGCTATAGGTTCCGGCATCAGTTCGTCTGTGGACAGGCTCAGGGGTACAAAGGCAAAGAGCAAAGTGGTCATACTGCTGACGGATGGAAGGAATAATGCAGGAGAAATAGACCCCTTTACCGCAGCAGAAATAGCAAAAACCTTTGGTATTAAAGTGTATACGATAGGCGCCGGTACGAAAGGGCTGGCGCCATTTCCCGCGATAGATCTCTTTGGGAATAAGGTGATGAGACAGGTGAAAATTGACATAGACGACGAATCTCTAACGGAAATCGCAAAAATAACCGATGGAAAATATTACAGGGCTACGGATACTGAATCTCTGAAGGAAATATACAGCCAGATAGACAGACTCGAAAAAACAGAATCAGAGGTAACGCACTACACGGAATACAACGAATTGTTTCATTATTTTTTACTGCCGGCTTTCGGGTTATTATTATTTGAATTGGGTTTAACCAAAACAAGATACAGGAAAATACCTTAGATGGGACGCAGATTTTCGCAGATACTTTTGTTTTTTTATCCTGATAAGCTGCGTTCATCAGCGTCCAATTTACTCTATGAAATACGGAAACCTTAACTATCTTTATTTACTCCCGGTAATTCTACTCTTAATTCTTGGATATGTCCTCGTCTTCAGAAGAAAGGCGAAGGATTTGAATATATTTGCAAATATCGAGTTATTACAAAAGGCGGGACTCTCCGTTAATTGGAAGAGACAATGGCTCAAGGCCACATTGATAATCGCAGGTGTGCTTTTTTTGATATTTACACTTATTGAACCCAAGTGGGGATATCACTGGGAAGAGGTGGAGAAAAAGGGTATTGATATTGTGATTGCCATTGACACTTCCCGCAGCATGCTGGCTGACGATGTGAAACCCAACAGGCTGGAAGTGGCAAAAAGGGAGGTCGAAGATTTGTTGAATGTGTTGGAAGGAGACAGGGTTGGCCTGGTTGCATTTGCAGGTTCGGCATTTACCTATTGCCCGTTAACGTCAGACTATGGGGCATTTCGCCTTTTTTTAAACGATTTAAATACAAGCATTATTCCGCTGGGAGGCACTGCCATTGCAGAAGCAATAAAAAAAAGTATTTCCACCTTTGAGGTAAATTCAAAAAATCACAAGGCTGTCATATTGATTACCGATGGGGAGAACCATGAGGACGATCCCATGAAGGCGGCCATACAGGCAAAGGAACAGGGTGTAGTTATTTATACGGTGGGGGTGGGAAAGAAAGACGGTTCCTACATCAGAATTAAGGATGAAAGTGGTAATGAAGCATTGTTGAAGGACAGGCAGGGACAGGTTATCAAGTCAAGATTGGATGAGATTACCTTAAATAAAATTGCGTTGGAAACGGATGGGCTTTATACACCGGCATACGGAACGCAGTGGGGTTTGGAGAAGATTTACAAGGATAGCATTGCAAAGATAGAAGAGTCGACGTATAAGACTCAGCAGGTGAAAAGATATATAAATCGTTTTCAATTTCCTCTTTTTGTTGCAGTTGTACTTATCGCTCTTGAAAGTTTTTTGATGGATAGAAAAAAGGAAGTAATTCACCGCAAAGGCACAGAGGGCGTAAAAGAAGTATGAAAGTTGGATTATATGAAACAGCTTTGCGTCAGAAAGATATTTATCGTTATTTCCCATAGAATAATATATCCATGTTGAAAAAGGGCTGCAAATTTAATTTTCTCCTGGTGTTGTTACTTAGTTGGTCATCCATAGGCTGGATAGACCCGCTGGCCGACAAAATAAGAGAAGGAAATCAGCTTTACCAGGATGGCAACTATGACGGGGCGTTGGATAAATACGTGAATGCACAAATAGATTCCCCCAAAATACCTCAATTGGACTTTAACATTGCCGACGTTCAATACAAAAGAGGCAAATATAACGAAGCATCTCAATTATTTGAAAAGGTAATAAAATCCGATGATAGAGGAATGAAGGCAAAATCAGGTTTTAACCTGGGCAATACCCTGTACCGGCAGGGTAAAATGAAAGAGGCGCTGGAATGTTATAAGAAGACGGTGGATTATATTAACGAAACAGCTTCCGCTTCGACTGAACTTGATGCATTAAAAAACGATGTCAAATATAACTATGAATACGTTGAAAAGAAGATGAAAGAACAGCAGCAGAAACAGCAAAATCAGGATCAAAAGGATCAGCAGCAGAAAGAAGACCAGGATAAGAAAGACGAACAGTCGGATGAAAATAAAGGCGAGGACAAAGAAAAACAAGAACCACAGAAAGATAAACAACAGCCCTCGCCGGAAGATACACGGGAAAAGAACAAGGACAAAAAAGAAGAGAATCAGAGTCGGTCTGATAACGATAAACGAAAAGACCAGCCCGAAGGGCAGCAGCAACAACAGCGGCCGCAGGAAATGAAACAGATGTCGAAAGAGGAAGCGGAACGATTGCTCGATGCCTTGAATCAGTCAGAAAAAGAGGCAAGGGCTATGGTAAGAGATACGCAGCAACACCAGCATAAGTCGGTTGAAAAGGACTGGTGATTTGTTTTTAATGTGTTTGCCTGATTGGGTTTTCCCCTCTAAAAAGAGGGGAATAAGGGGTGTGTAAGATAATTTGCAAATCTTTGTGATCTCAGCGTACTTTGTAGTGAGCCGGGCTTTTATGTTTTAGAAAGGTGCTGTAAGATGGTAAAATACGTCAGGTTTTTTAGTCTGTGGTTCGGAATTGCAATAATCTTTGGATGTATTCAGAAGACATTTGCAGATGATATTAGTTTAACGGCAACCATCGATCGAAATTCCTTAACATTAAACGACCGGTTACAATTGACCCTTACTATTCATGGAACGCAGGACACCGCGCCCCCCTCATTTCCCAGCATCGATGGATTTACCTTATTATTCGGTCCAAAAATTTCTGCGCAGACAAATATTATCAACGGCGTTGTTTCCGTCAGTAAGGGGTATACGTATGTGTTGCAGCCTGCCGCAAAAGGTAAATTTACCATCGGGCCGTCGACTGTTGAATACAAAGGGAAGGTCTATTCTTCCAGTCCTGTAACCGTGGAAGTAGCTGATACTGCCCCCACGTCCGGTTCACAAGCGCCGGACATGAGTAAGCTTGTTTTCGTTGAATTGAGTGCCGACAAGAATGAGGCCTATATCTACGAACAGGTTGTGCTTTTCTTCAGATTTTATTTCCAAAAAGGATTGCCGGTTGCTGATATAGATTATGTGTCGCCAGGCACAAAAAATTTTATGGAGGAAAAACTCGGCGACCAAAGGCAGTACGAAGAAATCCGGGATGGGATTGTGTACAATGTTTTGGAATTGCGCACAGCCCTTTTCCCGATGGTTTCCGGAGAACTTCCGATATCACCGGCGAGATTAAAGTGCAATTTAATTATTCAACAGCGGAGAGAACAACGGGATTCACCGTTTGACAGTATTTTTTCAGATGCATTTTTCGATGACTTCTTTGGCAGGGGGCAGAAGAGGTATCCCGTTGAGAGGACAACAGGGCCGATTGCCGTAAAAGTTCATCCGTTGCCTGAACAGGGCAAACCCAAAGAATTTAATGGCGCTGTCGGCGCTTTTAACATGGATGTCTCCGTAAAGACACAGCACGTAAAAGTGGGCGACCCAATCACGCTTTCCATGTCGGTATACGGTGAAGGGAACATTCAAACAATAAACGAGCCTTTGCTGGTGTTGAATAATGAAAAGGATTTTAAATTGTATCCTGCGGAATCAAATACCCAGATCACCAATCAGGAGGAATTGATTCGTGGTCGTAAGGTGTTTAGTAAGGTTATTGAACCGCAAAAGGCAGATCTGAAATCTACTCCTGCAATCGTGTTTAGCTTTTTTGACCCGCGCTCCGGGCAGTACAGGACGATTACCAAAGAACCTATACCCATTGTTGTCGAAACAGGTGAACAGGAAATGCCAATTCAACTGACACTTTCGGGAAGCACTATCGCTTCTACAAAACAACAAGCACAAATACTCACCCAGGATATCCTGCCTATTATGACAAATCTGACTTCGTTGCGAAACCAGGGAGACCGCATGTATACAAGCCCGTTTTTTATAGCGTGTCTTTCTATCCCGGCAATTGCGGTCGCAGCCTCTTTTTTCGTAACGAGACAAAAAGAAAGGCTGCAAACAGATATCGGGTATGCCAGGGATAAGCGGGCGCATGCCATAGCCAAAAAGAGATTGGCGCTGGCAAAATCTGCGCTTTCCCGGGATGCTTTCGAAGAGTTTTATTCATCTCTTTCCAAATCAATGGCAGATTACCTGGCTGATAAATTTAATATTCCTGCTGCAAGCGCTACAGGTGATAAGGTCGGCATTTTATTAAAGCAACGAGGGGTTGGTGACGATATAATCGAAGAAATTTATCGCTGTTTGACCGATTTCGATTACCGGCGCTTTTCGAAAGACGGCGGAACACGGGAAGAAATGGATCATTCTTTAACGCTTGCGGAACAACTCATTACAAAACTGGAGAGACAATTATAATGGAAGTACGCCTTGTGCAATCACAAAAGTTTGAAATTTCTAAACATCAAGCTATTGCCCCCCCATTTCCCCTCTTCGCAAGCGGGGAATTAAGAGGGTTGATTGGGCTGAAGCTATACTGGGCTAAGGTCCTTTTTTTATTGATAATTCTCTTTTTGGGTTGGGGAATGCGGAGTGCGGAATGCGGGATGCCTGAATCCAAAATCTCAAGGGATGAGGCCATAAAATTATTTACCAACGCGAATGAGAATTATCTTCAGGCTGCAAAGTGTATTGCAGCAAAAAATAATCAGGAGGCAGACCGGAAGTTAAAAGAGGCGGCGTCACAATACGAAACTATATTGGCAAATGGATTCGAGCACGGCCAAATCTATTATAATCTGGGAAACACCTATTACCGCAGGGGAGAATTGGGTAGGGCCGTATTAAATTACCGTAAAGCCCAGCGGCTAATGCCCAGAAATGCAGACCTGGATGCCAACCTGAAATTAGTAAAGAACTCTATAGAAGATAAAGAATTGCCGAACGAAATCCCGGTTGTACTCCGAAGGATTTTTTTCTGGTTTTTTCTCTTGAACGGCAAGGAATTAATCGTAGCAGCCGTGTCCCTTTACGTAGTGTTCATGACGTTGGTTTTCTTCTTAATTATTCTCAAATACGGATGGCTCAGGAGATTGATGATAGGTTTTTCCGCCGGTTTGTTTATTGCGGCAGTGTCGCTTGGAGTTAAAATCTATAGCGAACAGGGTGTGAATCGTGGAGTAATCATTACCACAAAATGCCAGGTGCGGTACGGGCCGGGAGAAGAGTACGAACCTAAGTTTGAAATACACAATGGTGCGGAGTGTCTGATCGAGGGCGAAAAAGACGATTGGTACAATGTATATGTTTATGTGGGGGTAAAACAGGAGGCTGGCTCAAAACCGGGCGCTGAGGAAAAAGTTGGCAAAGACGTAAGAAAGGGATGGCTGCAAAAAAAGGATGTGGGTATAATTTAACAAGAAGCTATAATTTACGATTTAAGATATAAATCGTAAATCTAAAATACGTTTGTTCAGATTGGGGGCAGCATGGGTGGATTATATGGAAAATTGATGATAGCCGCATATATTACGTTTTGTGCTGTTATGTTGGGGTTTATTGTTATGTGCGTGGTGTTGGGGAGAAAGGGTGACAAGAAGTCATTAAAATGAAAAATACTATAAACATGGAAAAACTAAGATTCGAAGATTTGCATCTGTCGAAAGAACTGCAAAAGGCAGTTACTGAGCTTGGTTTTGAAGAAGCTACCCCAATTCAGTATCAGGCCATTCCCTATATTCTGGAAGGAAAAGATGTAATTGGCCAGGCGCAAACAGGCACGGGGAAAACCGCAGCTTTTGGGATTCCGTCGTTAGAGATGGTAGATCCGGAAAGCAGGAAAGTACAGGCAGTGATTCTGTGTCCCACAAGAGAACTGGCCATCCAGGTGGCAGAAGAGTTGAAAAAACTCTCAAAATATAAAAAGGGCATTGAGATATTGCCCATTTACGGCGGTCAGCCTATAGAGCGCCAGATTAATGGATTGAGAAAGGGTGTGCAAATTATTATCGGCACTCCTGGCCGCGTCATGGATCATATGGAACGCCGTACCTTAAAAATGGGTGACGTAAAAATAATTATACTGGATGAAGCGGACGAGATGCTGGACATGGGATTTAGGGAAGACATTGAATTTATTTTGAAAAAAATCCCGGAGCAAAGACAAACCATCCTCTTCTCCGCCACCATGCCTCAGGCTATTTTAGATTTGACGAAAAAGTATCAGGACAACCCTAAATTTATAAAGGTGGTGCATAAGGAGCTGACGGTTCCTAGTATTGAGCAGTTTTATTATGAAGTCAAAGAGAAGGCGAAGCCGGAGATACTGTCTCGTTTGATTGACACCTACAACCTGAAATTATCACTGGTGTTTTGTAATACAAAGAAACGTGTGGACGAACTGGTGGGACACCTTCAGGCAAGAGGTTACATGGCTGATGGGCTTCATGGGGATATGAACCAGACGCAGAGAGACAGGGTCATGTCAAAATTCAGAAAAGGCGCCATTGAGATTTTAGTTGCAACTGATGTGGCTGCCAGGGGAATTGATGTCGAAGATATAGAAGCCGTGTTCAACTATGATGTGCCCCATGACGAGGAATATTACGTCCACAGGATTGGAAGAACAGGCAGGGCGGGCAGAACAGGGCGGGCATTTACCTTCGCGGTAGGCAGGGATATTTATCAAATAAGGGATATACAACGATACGCAAAGACAAAAATTACATTCCGGGAGGTTCCCTCCGTCAGCGATGTAGAAGAAATTAAAACAAACCTGCTTTTGGAAAAAGTAAAAGAGTCTATTGGTAAGGGGCATTTGGGGAAATATATCAATTGGGTTGAACGGCTGATCGAGGAAGAGTATACGTCCCTGGATATTGCCGCATCTCTGTTAAAAATGGTTATGGGTGAAGACGGCAAAGAATCACCGGCACAGAAGGAGGACTTTGGCGATACGGGGGCTGCGCCGGGAATGGTGAGGCTGTTTATCAATGTCGGCAAAAAGCAGAAAATACGGAAGGGAGACATTCTGGGTGCAATTGCCGGGGAAACGGGCATTTCTGGCAGGTTAATCGGAGATATCGACATCTTTGACAAGTTTACCTTTGTCGAAGTGCCGGTAGAATATGCACAGGACGTCCAGGATGCCATGCAAGATATCAAAATCAGAGGTAAGAACATCACGATAGAACCTGCCATAAAAAAGTAACCCACATAAACCTCAAAAAGAAAGGATTGGAAAATGGCACAGGCAAAACACGGCGACACCGTGAAGGTACATTACACAGGTAAATTGGGCGACGGTACGGTGTTCGACACCTCTCACAACCGGGAGCCTCTGCAATTTACCATCGGCGAAGGTCAGCTAATCCCCGGCTTTGAGCATGCCGTGGTAGGAATGAATGCGGGCGAATCAAGGACCATTAACATCCAGGCGGAGGATGCATATGGTCTGCACCGTAAAGAAATGGTGGGTGTGGTCGGCCGGGACCAGTTCCCGCCTGACCTGGAAGTAAAAGTCGGCCAGCAATTCAAAACCCATAATGAGGATGGTCGAACAATTATAGTTACAGTAACCGATGTTTCCGAATCGGATGTGACATTAGACGCAAACTATCCCCTGGCCGGCAAAGACCTGACTTTCGATATCCAGCTCGTAGCGGTTGTATAACCCTGCGATATTAAATAGCAAGAAATTTCGTAACAGTTCAGCCCACCGCAAAGGCGCAAAGGACGCAAAGGAAAAACTTTAAAAAAGAGAAAAAAACTTCACAGAAAAAGTATCTTTTATAACAAAATCACAAGGTTTTTCAGGAATTTCCAGCATCTAGTTTCTAAAAAATAATACCTTTGCGCTCTTTGCGCCTTTGCGGTGAACTATTACGGAATTTCAATGTTACGTAATTGTAGCGCGAGATTTATCTCGCATCATGGAAAAGATGAAAGATAAATATTTTTTAACTATCTCTGCCTGCATTTTTGCCCTGAGTCTATTTTTAGCTTCCGGCTGTAGTTTCATATCCGTCTCCCTCGTCCCGCCCGTTGCGCCGCTCAAAGAGACAACGGTTATGGGGAAGGGGAAAGAGAAGGTACTCATTGTAGAAATTTCCGGCATCATTTCAGAGGAGGAAAAACGAGGCATTGCAGGTCTCTCAGGGGAACCTGATATGGTTGCCCGTATCAAGGAAGAACTCAAGACGGCTGCAAAAGACAAACGTGTAAAAGCGGTTGTCCTTCGCATTAATAGTCCGGGCGGAACAGTTACTGCCTCAGATATGATCTATCATGAAATCGAACAGTTTAAGAAAAAGACGGGAAACAAGGTCATTGCCTGCATCATGGATTTGGGGGCATCGGGCGGTTATTACGTAGCCGTTTCAGCGGACAGGATTGTAGCGCACCCTACCACCGTTACGGGCAATATCGGCGTCATTATGCTCAATCTCAGTGTCGAAGGGCTTCTGCAAAAGATCGGTGTGAAAGACACCTCCATCAAGACAGGTGAACACAAAGACATGGGTTCTCCATTAAAAACGATGACAGAAGAGGAACGGAAGATATTTCAGGGTGTACTGGATAATATGTATGAAAGGTTTTTGTCAGTCATAGCCGAGAACAGAAAAGATTTGACGCTGGAAAAACTCAGGCCGCTTGCCGATGGCAGGATTTATACCGCCCGGCAGGCGCTGGATTATGGTCTTATTGACCAGATCGGCTATCTGGATGAGGCCGTTGAACTGGCAAAACAAGAGGCAGGACTCACGACGGCGCGGGTCATCATCTATCACAGACCGGGCGCTTACAAGAATAACATTTATTCACAACTCGGCAATTCAGGTTTTGGGACAATCAATCTCCTCACTATCGACCTGAAGACATTTGTCAGGTCAGGCACGCCGTCTTTTATGTACCTGTGGGCGCCGTAAACACCGCCGAATTTAATGAAAATCAAAGTTATCTAAGCCCACGAAACATGCGAAAAAACACGAAAGAAGTATAATTCTGAATCTGTTATAAAGGACTTTCGCGGCCTTTCGCGGCCTTTCGCGGCCTTTCGCGGCCTTTCGCGGACTTTCGCGGACTTTCGCGGACTTTCGCGGACTTTCGCGGGCTACGACAAAGTCAGAAAGACGTTGGGTTTCGTTCCTCAACCCAACCCGACTTTGAAGAAGCAATCACTTAATATTTAAGATGCGTCCTTTCCTGCCTCCCCCTATTTTTATCTTCTTTTTCTCTGAATCCTTTTGCCAGCACTTACTTTTTATTGCCCTCAAAACGTGGAGTTCGTACATCATTCTATCTCGTGGGAACTCTTTCTTCACTTCATCTTCAATTTTACGTAAAATATTATCAGGCACTTTTATTTCCTTAGCAACCTTCCGATAACCGAAATATTCTAATTTTCCCATAGTTAACTCCTTATAATTCTAGTGGCGAAATAATTTCAATCTCTTTCAATCCTTCCAAAATATTAACTGAATTCACCAATCTTCTTGTTTTTTGCAAGGATTTTAAGGCATAACTTTATATACAGAGCTACAAAGGAAATGGAAAGTATGCTACGGCATAAAGATATCGAAAAGCTACCCTTGAAAAACTCAGGCCGCTTGCCGATGGCAGGATTTATACCGCCCGGCAGGCATTGGATTATGGTCTTATCGACCAGATTGGCTATCTGGATGAAGCCATTACATTGGCAAAACAAGAAGCAGGACTCACGAAGGCATGGGTCGTCATCTATCACAGACCAGGCGCTTACAAGAATAACATTTATTCACAACTCAGTAATTCAGGTTTTGGGACAATTAGTCTCTTCAATATCGACCTGAAGACATTCGTCAGGTCAGGCACGCCGTCTTTTATGTACCTGTGGGCGCCGTAAACACCGCTAATTTCAAGCATAGGAAATCCTAACTTGAGATTTACAGAGTTTATTAAATGAATGCGATTTAAATTTACGATATGCTTAAAATTCCAACTCACTAAAACATCCACCCTTTCCCCTGTTGCAATCGCTATATGTCTGGCATCCGAAAGGCTACCTTCCGCAACTTCTCGATTTCCGACTTATAAACGTTATCGTCTGTATTGCTCATAAACTCCAAGTATAAAGGTGAATGCGCCTTTTTTCTATCCCTTACCAAATTTACACAAAATATATTACACTACAAGAACCCAAAATGAATTCGATTTGGTGGGTTGTATCTCCTTGCATACTGTATCCACTTACGGACCGAAGAAAGTAGACCCATATCCGATTTTTCATCCGGAACGAAATCTTCTGCATCTTCTGCCGGAACGAAAGAGGGTTTATCCATAATCTTACGCTTGCCTGATAGTATGTCTTCAACAAAGGCTGCATTTCTGGCTGAAATTCTTGCAGTGAGTTCTTCTTCTATCAATAACAACTTAAGCTCCGAACGATACATACTCTTCATTTCTCCTATCATATCTGCCAGAAATTGTTCTTCCATAAATACTATAGCCTGGAAATATACCCACTGCTTAAACACTTGTCCCTTCTGAATGTGTGGATCAGTTCCATAATATAGGAGACCTTCGGAATTAGTTCCATATATGGGGACACGTGCTGGTTCATAAATCCTTTGTAAATTTGAACCGGCCCGTTCCATCTCCGTTTTTATTTGCTCCAGGCTTAAAGTGCTCAGGTAATTTCGATAGTTTTCGGCAAATATCTCCTCTGAGTCTCTTTTTTGGTCCAGGGGGCTGACATCCAGTCCGCTTATGTCTCTGTAGCCTATCGGTTCATTCAGCGCATACTGGTACGGATTTATCTGTTGTGGGTCTGTGATCTGAGGCCAGAGGAATTCCCGGCTTATGAACCGCGCGGTTACAGCATCGTAATACCTTGCCCTCATGTGGTAAAACGTGCCGCTCGTCCCTTCCTGCCTTACACCCCATTGCCCCACGAAGGTAAATGGCTGCCGGCTGCCGCCTGTGTGACCCAGGAGTTTCCCATAGGGGGTATATGCGTACGCATCCGTAATTGCCCCGTCCTTATCCGTCAGAGCCAGGGTCGAGCCGGTGCGGTCAAAGTGGTAGAAGCAGACCTTGTTCCCGTCCGCCGCATCTATCATGTAGAGCAGTTGTCCGCCGGGCGTCCATACATAGTAACGCAGGAACTGCCCCGTCGCTGCGTCCCGTTCCGCCACGATGGGTTTCAGGGCGATGGCGTAGTTGTAATAATAGTGCGTCGTCGTGTCTCCCTCATTTCGTGTCCGCAGGTCGCCCCGTCCATTGTAGGTGAGGACGGCGTCTCCGGTTTCAATCAGGCGCGATGGGTCATCCCACGCAAAGCCGCCCTCCGGTGACGCAGTAAGCCTCCCCCTCCGGTCATAAGTATATCCATCGGTAGCAACCTGGCATGCCGCATCGTACGTAAAGGTATTCGTGTCCACCGCCAAGCTGCCGGAGGGGTCCAGAGGGACGTCCATCGTTGCCTTCCTCACCTGCCCTGCCGCGTCCAGCGTGTAGTGCAGGTCAAGGACGTCTCCATCCCGGATACGGGTAAGACGTGATGCATTGTCCCACGTGAATGCGGCATTGACGCCGTTTGACCGTGTGATATTCGTCAAGCGCAGGTCGTTATCATAGGTGAAATCAATTTGTGTGCCGCTCAGGTCGTCCGTTACCCGTGTCAGCAGGCCGGTATCGGAACTGTAGGAGTAGGTAACGGTAAGTGTGCCGCTCAGGGCAAGATTGTAGTCCACTGTCCTGAGCCTGCCCGCATCGTTATATGAAGCGCCAAAACTGATACCGGCGTCTGCGGTACCGGTGATCCTCCCCTCCGCATCGTAAGTGAACTGGACATCGTTGGCGCTTGTTATGCGGTTGAGGGTGTCGTAGGTGTACTGTAAATCGCTGCCGTCTGTATAGACCGCCCCCGTAACGTTGCCCGCCGAATCGTACGTCGTCGTCTGTGTGCCGCCGTCGGGATAGGTCGCCGTGCTCAGCCTGCCGCGGGTGTCGTACGCAACCTGCCAGGTGTGGCTGAGCGGGTCTGTCTGTGACTCCGGTCTGCCTGCGGAGGTATAAGTGAATGACCAGTTCTGTCCGTTCGGGTCTGTTATCCGGCTTAAAAGCCCCATCTCATTGCGGCTGTATGCCGCCGTCCCGATGACAGGCACCGTAACGCCTGACAGGAGACCGAGGCTATTATACGTATAGGTAGTGGTATTACCCATAGGGTCTGTCTCCTCCGTAACCCTGCTCATGGCGTCACGGGTAAACGTGGTCGTCTGGCCTAAGGGGTTCGTGATGGCTGTGGTGTAGCCCAGCTTGTCTGATTGGAAGGAGGTCTTATATCCGAGCGGGGTCTTTCGTGATGACACAATGCCCTCATCGTCATAGTCCGTCTGCCAGGTTTTTCCCCCTATGGTTGTTTGATGCTGCCAGCGCCTCGTATTATAGCCGTATTCAATTGCTACTCCCGTTGGGTCGGTAACCGATGCCAGTTGGCGCATGGAATTGTAACTCAAGGCGCTCTGTTTCCCCAGCCGGTCGGTAATCGTCGTCACGCGGTCCATGAGGTCGTATGCGTATTGGGTCTCTTTGCCCGCAGGGTCGGTTACCGTGGTGAGGTTGCCATTGGTGTCGTAGGTGTACGTATATGTGTTGCCGTTCTCATCGGTGATGGAGGCAATCCTGTCGGCAAGGTCGTAGGTTATCTGCTCTGTAGATGCGTCCGGATGGATAATCTTGCTCAGCCTCTTGTACGTATCGTACTCATAAGCGGTTGTGCCCGTGTCGGAGTCCTTGCCCGACGCCAGGGTCGCATCGGTGTTGTACGTATAGTCCAGGACGCCGCCCGCCGGGTTGGTGATCTTTGTGACCTGTCCCATGCTGTTGTATTCGTACTGCCAGGTCTCGCCTGCGCGGTCTGTCTTCTGCGTAACGTTCCCCTTTGAGTCATACGTAAACTGCTCATTGGCGCCGTCCGGGTAATCAATACGGGTGAGGTTGTAAAAGGTAAAGGTCGCCGTCTCGCTGTTGTCCGGATTGGTGAAGCTCTGTTCCTGTGCCGTATAGGTGTAGGCGAGCGTATCGCCCCTTGCGTTGGTGGCGGAGGCGAGTTTGCCGCTTTCCGGGTGGTAATCAAAGGTGGCGGTGTCGCCCATGCGGTCGGTTATCGCCGTGATCTGCTCGTGGTCGTTCTTCTCAAATGAGGCCGTCTTGCCGGCTGCATCGGTGAGTCCCTTGGGCGGGCTGTGATCGCTGTAATGCTGGTAAACATCCTTGCTGCCGTCCGTGTACTCGGCGGTTGTCCTGACAGAATCCTTTGAGCCTTGTTTATAAGTAAGATGGGTCGTATTGTTATAGGCGTCCGTTTGGGAGGTTACCCGCGCCGCGGTGGTCTTGCCTACCTTGGCGGCCTTATAGGTGTTGGTATAAGGGGTGTTCCCCTCCGGATAGGTTACCTGGGTAATATTGTCCGCAAAGGTCTTTTTGTTTCCGGAGACCGCGCTGTACTGGAAGGCCGTTGTGGCGCCCAGGGGGTCGGTCACAGAACGGAGCGCCCAATTGTTGCCGTTGTCCGATGCATTGTCCTCATAACTGAACGACACCTCGCGTCCCGCCTGGTCTGTTACCGAATCCAGAAACCATGCCTCTTCTAAAGAGGAATCGTGGTCACTGTAGGAAAAGGTAAGCTGGCGGCCCGTGTTGTCTTCTATTTTTGACGGGTTGTTGTGTCCTTCCTCTCCATAGGTAAATTTGAGGTAGTTGTCGTTCCTGTCCATGATATACAGGATGCGTCCCTGTGCGGTCTCCGTCCCCCCTTTCTGGAAGATATACACATTTTCCTTCACGGGGTTCATGACGTAGACATAGTCGGTAGTGTCTTTCATCACGTATGGTATGGGTTGCCCGTTATCGGGGTTGGATTTGCCGGGGGTTTCGTTGAGCGAGCCATCTGAATTAAACGATACCATACCGCCGTCTTCCGTCCAGACGAGGCGCTCGTCTTCCCCGATATAGAGTTTGCAACGGGGACTCCACCAGAACCGTGACGGGTCGCCGGGGAAGTCGTTGGGGGTCCTTGTCTGCCAGTTTTCGTTGTCTGACCGGTAGGTGGGGGTAAAATTAAGCCCCATAGGCCCTCCCGGCTGGAGCATGGGGAGAGAAAAGCTGTATGCCCCGCTGCCGGCATCAACGGGGTCATCTATCTTCAACTGCTCTTCCGTGCGCCTGTTCTCCACCACCTTATAGAGGGTATAGAGAGGCGTCGGTGAGGGGGTTGGTTCTGGCGTGGCATCTCCATCAAGCAGAGTGGCCACATAGAGCTGCTCCCCCAGGTCTTTGGTGGTCATGGCAAAGACCATAGAATTCCCGTCGTATGATAAAGAAGATGTGTCGATAATATACTGTTCACGGGTCTTGTCGAGCTTTTCCTTATCGAACTCCACCCGTGTGTAGTGAGAACCGTCACGCTCGATTAAGTAAAGCCCCCCATCCTTTGCGCTCGTTCCCGTGCTGCAGAGTATCCACGAGGCGTCTTCGCTGATACCCACAATGTCGCTATAAGCTTTTGGCAGTTTGAATTTATAATCACCACTTTCTCCATCAGCCCTGGATACAGTAACTTTACTGCCCGTAGAGTAACTAACGTTTACCTCCTGATAAATAATCCACTTCCTGTCCGGACTGGTAAATATCTGATTACTATGTAACGTATCGCTATCGATAAAGATTTTGTTAATCTCCTTGCCTTCACCCTGGGTAAAATAAAACACTGCAACATCGTCATTATTCGTTTGGTATCCTTCTGGCAGATAGTCCATATAAATAGCCAGTGTATCCCCCTCTTTATCGGCGTACAGGCGGGGTTTAATGGTATCAATGGACGGGTTATAATCAGGAAGGTCAATGGCATCCGTATCCAGCCACTCGATAAGCGATGCGCCGTCTGTAGGATCATCGGTGGACATCTTGTAAATTTTACTATCTGCTCCGTAATCGCAGTTCCAATACCAATTCCCATAGGCGCCTTCGACAGCTTCGCAATCCCAAAGTGAACCTGTTAAAAACAGGTAATTCCCATTGTCGCTAAAGGTATAGTTCTTTTGATAAATATTATAGCATTGAGTACTATCAATTCTGGAATCCGATATGCACGGGTTGATTTCGGTTGTTACTCCTGTTGAGGTGTTATAGAGAAAATACAGCCGCTCTCCCTCAACATTGCTGTAAGAAAAAGCCACTTTCTCCCCGTCGTAATTGATGAAAATAGGCTCTAGCCCTGGTGTGTAATCAACGAGTTTCTTGGAGTTTGTTCCATCGGCGTTTACTAAAAAAAGTCCAAAACTATTTTCTTCATACGGCTTCTTACGATGAGTATATAAAACCTTTTTCCCGTCCCCGCTCATCATAGCCCAAAAAACATTCGTATAACCGTAATCCTCAATGTCGGTAATTCTTGTGAACTTAAATCGTTTTTTCTTTGCTGCCTCAGAGCAATCGGTCATAACAAACCCGACCAAGAAAACCGAAAATATCAGCAACAAAAAACCAAGCCCTTTTTTAGAAAGTTTCATGTCCGGTCTCCTCCATACCTCGAAAACATGGTTTTGCATTCACGACTCATATATCTACTGGTTATTACTTTCCAATCTTCACACTTAACGTCTGTGTCCTGCCGCTGCATTTAAACGTAACCGTTGCATTTCCCGCCTTATTCCCTGCTGAAATGGCGAATGTTGCAGAGCCATTTGCATTTGTTGCCCGTTCTGCAGGAGATACCGATATGAGCTTTTTAGCTGACGCATTCAACTGCACGGTGACGAGTTCGCCCTCGACCGGGCAATCGTCTTCTCCGGTTGCCGTTACGGTTATTTCCTGCACTTCATCCTTTTTGAGTTTCAGTTTTGCCGGGGATAACGCCAGGGACTCCACCGCGCACACAGACGCAGATTCCGACACCTTTTCTTCCAGCAGGTTTCCCGCATTGTCGTACGTGTACTCAATCACCTTTCCGTTATCATACTTTGCCTTTGTCAACCTGCCGGCATTGTCATATATGTAAGTGATCGAACCTGCAATGGACAGTGTTTGTCCACCGCATACTGACAGTCCAAGGAATACCGCCCAGGAGAGGAAAACCAATCCTTTTTTCATAGTATCTCGCTCCTTTTGAAAAGTATTGCATGGCAATTGTGAAATTAATCTGTGTGACGCACCTTTCTTAGACCTGAGATTAGACTTCCCAAGCTATTGCGTTATTTTACATCGCTTGTGAAAACTATTGTACCTCTCTATAGCCCAAAAGCTGCCACTTATTATTTTATTTTTCAACTATAACGAAGTTTTTTTCTGCCTTTCAAATATTTTTGATAACGCTCTTTCCCCACGCACTCGCTTCCTACGGGACACTCTTCAATACAGCTTTCGGGTAAATCACGCTGTATTATTTTCCCGCAACTCTCACAGGCAAACTCATTTTCATAGCCGGCTACCGATGCCGTGCCTTTCTTGTGACAATGTGGACAGGTTACGTCTATAATTTCTACCCGTTTTATCTTCTCCGCTCCGGGACATTGAAAGATACCGGGTTTTTTAAATTCCTTTGGAGAAGGTTGGGCAATATCTTTTATTTTTGAAATGGTTTGGGCGGCTAAGATACGAAGAGGCATTCGTTGTTCTTTTCCCAAAAATTCCTGAAGCGCTTTCATGGCTTCGCGACTGCCTTTTCCCACCCTGCCAATCTCTTCAAGGGCGTGCTTCACACTCCCGGCATCCTCACGATACAAATTTTTCAAAAGCGATTGAATGTTTATGGTCAAGTTGTTCATTGCGGCACAGGTCATATGACGGGTCTGTATTGTTCATCTATTTTCCAGTGTGCTCCGATTATACAGGATTTTTACTAGTTGTAAATAGTACATGTATAAATATATAATATTTCGACATATTATCAACTAATGAAATAGTCGTTTTTGCACAAAATATCGATTATTGAAGGAGTGTACGATTATGAGAGTAAAAGATATTATGGATACATCTCAGAATCTCATCAGGGGTTCGGATACTTTTGAGCACCTTGTAAAGACACTTGATGAGATTACCTATCACAGCACCTTTGTAGTTGATAAAGAGGATAAATTAATAGGGATTATAACCGAGGCGGATATTATAAAAGTTCTCATTCCTAAGTATCTATCTTTTGATGAATATCTCATTTCGGCATTAGATGAAAATTATTTTGAAAAAAAATGTATAGAGAGCAGAAACGTAACTATCTCAGAAATTATGACAAAAACCATTTTATCAGTGCATGAAGACGATACGGTAATTAAAGCAGCCGCCCTCATGGCGGTTAATAAAATACATACCCTTCCTGTGGTTAAGGATGGCAAAGTCGTTGGAATTGTGCACCTTATAAACATGATCAGGCACATAATGAAAATTCTTACTAAGGATTGAACATAGAGATTTTTAGTTATTGAGGAAACTAACGCATGATTTTCTGGATAGCCACGGGCATTTTTATCGTATCCTTTGGATTAATTATCTTTGAGAAACTCGATAAAACAAAGGTTGCATTGATTGGAGCCGGTTTGATAATGGCCCTCAATATAGTAACTCAACGTGAGGCCTTTTATGACGAAAAATATGCCATTGATTACAACGTTATATTCCTCCTTTTCGGCATGATGGTTATCGTCAACATCCTCAGCAAAACGGGTGTATTCCAATTTCTGGCGATAAAGTCTGCGAAACTGGTCAGAGGAAGACCTGTATGGATACTTGTTCTTTTCACCGGTATTACGGCTGTTTTTTCTTCCTTCCTTAACAACGTAACCACAGTTCTGATCCTTGTTCCTGTTAGCTTGCTTATCGCTGACGAACTGCAGATCGACCCGTTCCCATTCTTGTTGTCAGAAATTATGGCCTCTAGCCTTGGCGGTACGGCCACACTTATTGGTGGCCCACCCAACATACTGATTGCCAGTAAGGTGCAACTTACCTTTATGGATTTTATCTATCATTTAACACCCGCGGTCGTCTTTGTTTTTTCATTCTTTCTTCTCACCATTAAATTCCTTTTTGGCAAAAAACTCCGGGTTAAAGAGGAGGTTAGGCAAAAAATAATGGCCATAAATGAATATGAGATGATTAAAAGCTATAGTTTATTAATAAAGTCACTTGGTGTATTAGGACTGGTTATTCCGGGATTTATCTTCCACAAAAGAATGCATCTTGAACCTGCAACCATTGCCATTTTAGGGGCTGCCATTTTGCTTATTATTTCAAAGGAAAATCTCCGACACGTGTTGAGAGAATTAGAGTGGCCGACTCTTTTTTATTTTATAGGGCTTTTTATTGTTGTAGCTGGTGTTGTTAAGGTGGGATTGATCTCTACGCTTTCTGACTACATGGTTTCATTCACAAAACCCGATGCAGAGAACATGTTTGCCACAGCAATTATCATCCTGTGGTTTTCTGCTATTGCCTCAACAGTTATGGAAAATACCATTTTAATCGCCAGCATAATTCCCCTAGTCACAAATATGGCACAAACAATATTGCCGTCGGGACTGGATTTACAATCAATTATCCAGCATTCAACGCTCATGCCCGTGTGGTGGTCTCTGGCGCTCGGCACCTGTCTTGGAGGAAACGCAACGCCTATCGGGGCATCTGCGAATATTGTTACCCTTGGCCTTGCTGAAAGGGCGGGATTTCCCATATCATTCAAGAAATATCTTATCTATGGAATACCTCTTACTATCGAAATGATTATTTTATCAACTGTTTATATCTGGTTAAGATATTATGTCCTTAAGTTTTATTTGTGAATTATTTCATGTATACTTATTGAGAGGAAAAGTCTCATGGAGTGGGGAAAGTATTTTATAGATTTCGTTTTACATCTGGATACTCACTTATACGGGTTAGTTAGCACGTATGGCATCTGGGTGAATGTGCTCTTATTTGTGATTGTGTTTGCAGAAACGGGATTCGTAGCCACACCTTTTTTACCCGGAGATTCTTTATTGTTTGCCGCCGGCGCAATTGCCGCAACCGGGGCTTTACATGTGCATGCACTCTTTGCAATTTTAGCGGCCGCAGCAATTCTTGGTGATACGGCGAACTACTGGATTGGTTACCATGCCGGTCCTAAAATATTTCGAAAGCACAAGTCTTTGTTTTTTAATCCCGAATACCTTGAAAGAACATATCGTTTTTTCGAAAAGTACGGTGGTAAAACGATCATCATTGCCCGGTTTATACCTATCGTCCGCACCTTTGCTCCATTTGTCGCGGGTATTGGTCGTATGTCGTATTTGCGTTTTGCCCTGTATAACGTTCTTGGAGGTGTTTTTTGGGTGCCGATATTTATTTATATGGGTTATTTCCTGGGCAATTTGCCGATCATTAAGCAGAATTTCAGCCTTATGATTGTTGCGATTATAATAATTTCATTTATACCCGCAATTGTCGAATATTTTAAGCATCATCAGGAAAAGAAGAAAACCGCAAAAAAATTAGCCGTTGACAGTGATATCAGATAAAATATCTAATTCTTGAGAGACTGGTGATTCTGGTTAAGAACGTTTTTCCGGTTCAAAAATAGTGGGGGCAACAATTCGTTTTAGACCCGCCCCTTTGGCGGCATCCATGACGTCTATGATGACGCCATACGGCACGTTTTTATCAGCCCGCATGACGAGCGTCTTGTCGTCTTGTTTGGAAAAGGCGTTCTTTAATACTGAAACAAGGACTTTCCTTTCTACAGGTTCATTCTGAAAGAAGAGCTTGCCGTCATGGGAAATCGTCAAGACCCGTTCCTCAAGGTTGCTTGTGGAGGCATATTTGGTGGAGGGGAGTTCCAGCTTGATGTTTGGCTGTTCTATAAAGCTTGATGTGATCAGAAAAAATAAAAGCACCAGAAATAACACATCCACCATTGGTGTAAGATTTATGATAGGTGTTCTTGTTGCCCGTTTTTCTCTGAATCGCATGATTATTTTCTCCCTGTATTCTCAGATTGGTAGAGCTTATTTATTAGGTGAAGCGCATATTCCTCCATTTCGAGAGCAAAGGCATCTAGTTTTTTGTCAAAATAGCTATAGGCGATTATAGAGGGAATTGCAACAAAAAGCCCCACCGCAGTGTTTCGAATGGCTACCGCAAGTCCTCCAGAGAATGCCTTGGCATGACCTAGCCCCAACTCGGATATAACTCCAAAGATATTTTCTAATCCTAGCACTGTTCCTAGTAGTCCTAAAAGAGGAGCCACTACGTAAATAAGCTCTAATATCCAAAGCCTTTTTTCTAGCGCCTTCATTTCCTGTTTTCCAGCAGCTTGTATTTCAAAAAGTTTCTCTTCTCTTGGAAGATGGATGTTCATAAGTATTCGTCTCAACACATTTGAAAAAGGACCTGAGATCACTTCACATTTGGAAATCGCAAATGGTATATCTTCTGTACTCTTAATTGACTCGATAGTTTGAATAAGTTCTGGTTTCAATATTTTATTTCTACGTAAGCTAATTGCTTTTTCAATTATTACGGCAAGAGATAAAACAGAACAGACTAGTAATGTCAACATTAAGGGTCCAGCACTGATAAGCCATTCCAAGGTATTACTCCCTCCTAGAAAAAGTAAAAATTAAATTTTACATCAATTGACGGTTCCTTGATGTCAACCGGAAACGGGTTCAACGGCGCTGCATTTTTGATCGAGGATATAAGCCTCGAAGCCAGTTGAAAATTTCCGGCGTCATCCGTTATCTTTACATCGTCAATAGAACCGTCGGGCAGAACTTTAAATTCTATAATGATCGGTTTGTCGTCTTTCGTTTCCAGTTTTATCTCAGCGCGCGTCCCGTATCCAAGGAACCAATAGAGCGATATTCTATCACGAATATGCTTGAAATAAGAGGCATATTCATGTTTTTGTACGTTGAAAGACGGCGCGCCCGGAATTGCAGCATTGGATATCGTATCCTCAAAGAGCGCCGGGTCTTTGTTTGCTCCTTCTGCCTTTGCATTGACATTAAAGGAGACCTTGGGTTTCTTCAACTCACCGGGACTTTCCTGCTCGTCCAATCCCATTTCGAGTCTGCGTTGTTGTTCGACACCTGACATTTCCGATGAAGGCGCTGGTGCTTCGGGTTTAAACGCTGACGTATCTTTCGTTTCCTTTGTTTCTGCGAGTTTTTCGGATTTTACCTCGTCCTTTTTTTCAATTTCATCTTGAAGCGACGACGACAATGATTCCTCTTTTTTCTCAGATTTATTGCTTGTGTCGTCCTGTTTATCGGTAAACAACACCCCTTCACTGTTTGGCAGCGTTTCCGCCGCCTCTTCCTGCACGATGCCGCGTCCGATGGTAAGCCGTTCCCTTTTTGGCGCGTGGGTCGTGGGTTCAGTTTTTATCGTCTTTTCTTGTTTTATTGCCTCCAACTCCCCCGTTTTTCCCTTGTAATCTTCAGATGCCGTTTGGGGTTGCGATATTTGAGGTTGTTTCGGAGTCTCCTCCTGCTTTTCTAACCCCTGGGGAAGGTTCGCATATCGCGGCGGAGAATTTCTATCGTAAGGACTATCCTCAGCGACAAACGCCTGTGCTGTGGTTTCCTGTTCTTGCGGCGATTGCTTATCATCGCCGGGCAATGGGTTCCCTCCCTTGCCCATGAGCGGAGCTTTTGAGCGCCCTTCGGCATGGGGTTCGTTGTTGACCGGTTGGTCGTTGTCAGGGAAATTGTCCTTCGCCACAGAACCCTTTTCGCCGATTTTATCGCTTTCAACACCCGGCTTTTCGTCTTCTGCGTTATCGGAAGTATCGGTGAATATTTTATATTTCTTTTTTTCGGCTTCCTTTTCTTTTTTTAACTCGTCTTCGTTCTGCTCTTGTTTCGTATCTAAGGATGTATCTTCTATTTGTGTATCAGTATTCTCAAGTTCCAACATAACGGCATATTCACTCGGTTCACGGATAAAGCTGTCTCGAAGAGATTTAAAACTGAGAAACTGATATCCTTGTGGAGTCAGGAAGATGATAATCCCGTGTATAGCGAGGGATGCGGCAATAAGGAATGAAAACAGGTTTTTGTTAAAAAAATCTGTACGAAGTTTAACGAACATAGTTTATTAAATGTAGGGATGTAATAGTTTAAACTCATGTATTATTGAGAGTGGTGTTATGCATGGTATCAAAGGCTACATACTGTAGTAACTTCTCAAACTGCCGTCATTCCGTGTATCCTGTTTCGCAGGAAAAGAGGACATGAAATTGATCCTTAAAATATCTTTAAAAAGTTTACCGCATATCCATTTTGTTGTCAACGAGAATCTCATAAGCCGTTTTGATAATGTAATATTTAGCCGCAAATTATCGGGATTTGAAAAAATCTTTGACCTTCTTAAACCCCTGGAGGGATTTTTTAATGGTTTCCTTTTTAACACAGAAGGCGATTCTGATGTATCCACTTCTTCCAAAGCTTTTTCCCGGAAGCACCAGTATTCCTTCTTTGGCAAGCTCCTGGGCAAATACGAAATCATCTCCAGGAGTTTTTGGGAAGATATAATAAGCCCCCATTGGCAGTATAAATGAATAACCAAAATCCTTCAGGGCATTGCAAAACATATCCCTTCTTTCCTGATATTCCGCCCTGTCAACACATACACCCTGAAGTCTTGTGACGACGTGCTGCATAAGGACAGGGGCGCTCAGATACCCAAGAACGCGATTCGCAAAGGTCAGGGCTTCGATAAGTTCCCCGGAATTTTTCATAGTAGGATGGACTGCCGCATAGCCTATCCTTTCCCCAGGAATCGAAAGCGGTTTGGAATACGAAGCTGCGAAAATGGTATTCGAATAGATGTTAAAGATATCAGGAAGCTTATTGTCATCGTAAATGATGTCCTGATACGCCGCATCATAAATTAAAAAAATATCTTTTCCAAACTGTCGATTCTTTTCATTGAGAAGCATTGCAACAGATTTTAAACTTTCTTCGGAGTAAATCATTCCGGTCGGGTTATTCGGCGAGTTTATGATTATTGCCTTAGTGCGGGGAGTTATCTTTGCGGCAATAGTATCGATGTTTAATGTAAAATCTGCATTTGTTTCAACCACAGAACAAACTCCACCGTGGTTATCAATGTAATAGGGATATTCCAGATAGAGGGGTGACAAAACAATGACTTCATCGCCGGGATTCAGAATTGCCTTCAAAATAATATTCAATGCGCCGGCGCCGCCGGCGGTCATAATTACATGCTGCGCAGTGAAAGGGAGTCCTCTTTCTTTTGACAGCGTTGTAGCTATTGCCTCCCGTGTCTGGATGTGCCCTGCTAAAGCCGAATAGCCATGCATTTCCGGAAAGGGATTATTTGCGACCTTCTTCAATTCTTCGACAAATTCTAAAGGAGGCTCTATCTTCGGGTTTCCCAGTCTAAAGTCATACATTTCCTTATCCCCGGAACCGGTCTGAGAGCGGCCTTCAAAGATCTTTACAACCCAGGAAGAAGCGGCTATCCCTTCCTTTACCTTAAGAGAAATTGACATAGAAATACCTCCCTGAACCGAAGGCGTCGGAAGTGATGAAATCCGAAGCACGAAATCCGAAATAAATTCTAAATATTAACTATTATAATACGATACGTTGTGTCAGCACAAATTCTTTTATTGAAAAATATGCGATGTTGTGATAACATTTCCCCATAATTCGAGTTATAACGATAAATCTGCAAAATGTTTTTGCGATAAGCGCCTGCGCCTGGCTTTATTCCTCCACCTTGAAAAAATAACCTTTTTACGACTTCATATTTTTTATAATCATCGGGAATCTCATGATAAAAAACTCACTTATTAGTGAATGCTCCAAGTTGCTGTCCTTTACAAAACCATATTGGAGATTGATGGTATTTGCCATGATCAGTATGGTCATTTATACCTCGACGAGCGGCGTCCAGATTTCATTAATCAAACCTATCATAGACAAATTGATCAGGGGGGACACAAAAAAAATAACCGCCCTGCCGAGGATCGATATAGACCAGACCCCGCAGAAACACGAGAGCCCGTCACTCGTTAAACAGCTAAAAAAACAGGCATTCAACAAATTCAAGTTTATAGAACCCATACAAAGACGTGCGACCAGTTCATTCACGAGTATTGGTATCGTGATGGGAATCCTCGCCCCTGTTATTTTTTTCTCCTGTTATTTTCAGCAATATTTCAGGAATCGTGTCATGTGGGCCGTGGTTGTGGATATTCGGAACAAGGTGTGTGATCACTTACTCCCGCAGCCCCTGAGTTTCTTTGAAAATAGAAAGAGCGGCGACTTGTTGTCCAGATTAACGAATGATATTGCCGTCACTCAGTCAGGGCTTACAATCCTTTTTGATGAAATACTGCTTCAACCAATGAAGCTGATCTGCGGGCTCGCGCTGGCATTTTATTTTAGCTGGAAGTTGTCTCTGTTGGTACTGATTGCCTTTCCCATTATATTCGTGCCTGTGCTGGTGATGGGCAGGAAGATCAAAAAGCATGGGAAGGGGAGTTTGAAACATCTCTCAGACCTCACGGACGCCATGCGGGAGATGTTTGCAGGGATACGGATTGTAAAGGCATTTAAGATGGAGGCCGAGGAGAGCCGCGAAATCCATGACATCAGTGAACGATTCTTCAGGAAAAGGATGAAGATGGTCAAGGCAAAGGCGCTCAATACCAGCACCAGTGAATTCGTGTATACTCTGGGACTCGCTGTTATTGTCATTATGGGCGGCTATGTGGTCATGTCCAAAAAAATTACGCCCGGCGAACTCGCCGGATTCATAACAGCTACCGGGTTTATGGTAATCACTGCCGTTAAGAAATTGGCCAAGAGCTATGCGAGCTTACAGGAGTCCCTGTCCGGTGTAAACAGGGTTTTTGAGCTTTTCACAATAGAGCCGACAATAAAAGACGATCCGGAGGCTATAACGCTGGAGAAAATTGAAGAAGGCATTTGCTTCAAGAATGTGAGTTTTTCTTATGATGGCAGTAAAGAATTTATATTGAAGGATATTAATCTCACCATTCACAAAGGAGAGGTTCTTGCGATCGTGGGTGAAAGCGGTGCAGGAAAATCAACCATTATAAATCTGATACCGCGTTTTTATGACCCCGTCAAGGGACGCATTGAAATTGACGGAACGGATATTCGAAAGATTAAACGAGAGTCGCTCCTTGAACATACTGCGATTGTTGCCCAGCAGACTTTCCTCTTCAACCGCAGCTTTTATGAGAATATCCTTTATGGGAGAAAGAATGCCACGCTAGAAGAGGTTCAATCCGCTGCGAAGGCTGCTAATATTCATGAGTTTATTATGAGCCTACCGAATGGCTATGATACCGTTGTGGGCGAACTGGGGGTAAAACTATCAGGAGGTCAGCGGCAGCGGATCGCCATCGCCCGTGCTGTATTGAAAAATGCGCCCATTTTACTTTTAGACGAAGCGACTTCATCCTTGGATTATGAATCTGAAAAACTGGTACAGGATGCGCTAAACAACCTTATCATCGGAAGAACAACTGTCATTGTTGCCCATCGTCTTTCTACTATACAACATTGCGACAGAATCGTCGTAATGAAGAAGGGACACATCGTGGAAGTCGGGAATCATGAATCTCTCATGTCAGGAGAGGGAGAATACAAACGCGTTTACCAGATGCATGTGGATACGATTCAGTCATGAAAGTACTTGTTATTGGCGCACATGGCATGCTTGGCAGGGTCCTCGTCAACCGATTATCCAGCCTTTCTGACCAAAAAAATCCGAGTAATGAAGTTATTGCAGCGGATCGTGAGCATGTGGATATCACGCATGGTGATGATGCCTCAAAATTTATTGCTCAAATCAAGCCGGATGTTATTGTCAACTGCGCTGCGTTTTCGAATGTAGATGCATGTGAAAAGCAGATTTCTGAAGCATTTGCTGTCAATGCAGACGGGGCAAGAAACGTAGCGCTGGCAGGAAAACAAACAGGGGCAAAGGTCATCCATATCAGCACCGATTACGTATTCGACGGCATGAAGAATGCGCCTTACCTCGAAACCGACAAACCCAATCCCATCTCCGTCTATGGCAAATCAAAACTTGAGGGAGAGCTTGCAGTGCAGGAAATTAAGGGCAATTGCGCCATTATCAGAACTGCGTGGCTCTTTGGACCGTATAGAAATAATTTTGTGACCACTATGCTGGAACTGGGAAGGAGAAACCGTTCTGTATCCGTCGTTACAGACCAGCACGGAAGTCCCACGTATACCACAGACCTTTCGGATGCAATACAGGCCGTCATTCAAAAAGACCTTCAGGGCATATACCACGTAACAAACTCCGGAACGTGTTCGCGCTATGAGTGGGCACAAAAGATTTTTGAATTAACGGGGAATCAGGTATCCATCCTTCCTCTAAAAACCTCAGATTACAAACGCGCCGCCAGGGTTCCCCGAAACTCTTCCCTGGACTGTACAAAATATACCACGACAACCGGCCAGAAGATGCGGACATGGCAGGAGGCTTTAAGGGAATATATTTCCAAAGCTTTGCGGTGAAAATGGCAAATGCCTTAATTATCTTCCTCAAATACCCCGAACCCGGAAAGGTGAAGACCCGCCTGGCAAAGACCCTTGGGGATGAAAAGGCATGTGCGGTTTACAAATCACTTGCTGAAGGCATCATTAAGAACATTTCCTCAAAAAATCCATTGACGTATGATGTGCATATCTTCTTCACACCTGCGGATAAGAAAAATGAAATCACAGAGTGGCTCAAATCCATCGTTGATAATAACCAGGAAGCAAAGGCACAATACAGCCCTCAGAAAGGCAGCGATCTAGGAGAACGAATGTCAAATGCCTTTAAACAAATACTGGGGGGAAAAGACTGTAAAAGAGGCATAATCATAGGGACGGACTGTCCGGAGATAGATGCGACCTTGATTGAAAATGCCTTTGGTGTTTTAAAAGAGAAAGATATTGTTATCGGGCCATGCAAGGATGGCGGTTACTACCTGTTAGGTATGTCAAGGCCTGTCCCTGTAAGTTTTGAACAGGGACCTGCATCTGATTTGTTTGTTGATATTGACTGGAGTACAGACCGGGTATTTAAGCAGACGATGGAAAAAATACGGAAAAATAAGTTATCGTGCGGTATTTTGAAGATATTAGTAGATATTGACACAATAGAAGATTTGTATCACTATTCACCTCGCCCGAACAAGCCGGAAGTGAAAAATGAAAATTGCAAAATATAAATTGTAAAATTAGGACATTTTAAAAAGATAGACGATACTGAACATTATCCCAAAACTCTGTGAATACCTAAATTCGGGACACTGTAAAAATGTTTTTCTTGAGATACTACATCACAGCATACGCCCCCGCTGAGCAGCAGCCGGAGGCTGTCTGTCTCAAGTGGGATTGTTCCCGCCAGGTGCCAGCGCCAGCCAGGTGTCAGGGTCACATCTTAAATATTAAATATTGACATTATCAGTGTCACTATTATAATGACTTCTCGATACTCTTTCACTTTAAATTTTTAACAAGAGAAAGAACTCATGACAAGACCTCTACGTGTGGAATACTCCGGTGCGTATTACCATGTTATTAATCGTGGGAATGCCGGTGAAACTATATTTATAGATGAAAGGGACAGAGAAAAATTTCTGGAATATCTTGCAAAAAGTGTAGAACGATTTATAACAAGAATCCATACCTATTGTCTCATGACCAATCATTATCATTTGTTACTTGAGACATCTCAAGCCAATTTAAGCGTAGCAATTCAATGGCTTAATGTGAGCTACTCAGTTTATTTCAATAAAAGACATCGAAGAAGAGGTCATCTCTTCCAGGGCAGGTTTAAGGCCATCCTGTTAGATGCAAATGAATATCTTATCCTGCTTTCTCGTTATATTCATCTTAACCCTGTTCGTGCGAAAATGGTAACACATCCACCGGAGTATTCATGGAGTAGTTATCCTGTATTTACAGGAAAAAGACGAAAACCCGATTGGCTTATTACAGAAACAGTATTGTCATATTTTGGGAAAGAGAAAAAGGAAGCAACCACGAACTATAAAAGCTACGTAGAGAAAGTGAATGTAGAAACCCTAGAAAATCCAGACAAAAACATGTCTGGAGGATTTATTCTGGGTGGAACCGGTTTTGTAAACTGGATAAAAGACAAATTTCTTTCCACAAGGGAATACGAGAAAGAAATTCCCCAACTCAGGAAATTAAAACCGAAGGTACCCCTTACAACAATCATTCAGTCTGTATGTGATGAATTCAGGTCTAGCGAGGAGCAAGTAAAAATCAGAGGGCGCAAGAATAATAAAGTACGCGCAATTGCCATGTATCTTGCACGAGACCTGAGCGGGGTATCAGGTAAGGATCTTGGGGTAATTTTCGGTGGTATATCAGGAGCGGCGATTACTATGAACTATAATCAGATGAATGCCGAACTGATGCAAAACAAAAAACTGAGCGATAAGATAACAAATCTGAAGAAGCAGTTACTTAATATTTAAGATGTGACCCTCGCTATTCTCTCGCTATTCTCCTCGCTATTCTCAAAGGACAAATGCATATTCTGTACACACGTGAAGGCGCAAGTACCGGGGGCAAGCGGCAATATCGCCACAGGGTAGTTTCACCCTCTGGAAGCCTTTTGTATGATGTGCGGATTCCTAAAAAAGCCGGCGGATACAGCCGGATATTCCAGGATGCCCAGGGAGATTTTTACCTTCTTACTTCATCAGGGCGGTTGTATCGGGCAGGAGATAATGGTGTCAATCTGAGTAAGCCGATTATACTGGATCTGGGAGGCTATCAGGTGGAATACTCTGGATTTGGCGTATCAGTCCCACGCACAGGAACACATTTAGGTAATGTTCTGGATGTGGTTTTCCCATCAGACAATGGAGCTAAATGGATTTATTTCCAACTTGATTTACCACCTATACAGAAATAAAGGAGTGTCGTTACCAGGGGAGGGGTTTTGATAGTAAGAATCCGGCTAAAAGGCGTATGCAGCCGACGCCAATTGCGGGGTTTTTCTTGAGGTCGACTGTGTCACTTTTGGTGGATCGCAGGGTAAAGATTTAGCAGGCGAGGCTGATGAGTAGGTGTTAACCTCGTTATCTGTTGTAAATCTGCGTCCTATTTTAATCTTTTATTCACGAAATCTCCCTTGCTTTGACCAATTTAAGTATGGATATAGGGGACAGGTCTTGCTCATTGATATCCCCCGAATTCTAGAATCACTTTTGATATTAGAACAGATTATTTCGTAATTACTTTGAGTTCTTCTCGAATTACCTTACGTAGTTTTTTTTCAAGCGTACTATTCGTTTGCTGAATATACTCTCGTAACGCATCATTGATTAACGTTTGATAGTTGCCACCACAAGCCTTATGAGTTTGGTTGCGGAACCAATTTAGTATGTCAGTGTCAATACGTATAGTAATACGAGTTTTTCTTCTTGCAGGCTTTACTATTGCACCCTGTTCTGCATTAGCAAAATCATACTCTTTTTCTTTCATAAATTTCCCTTTCTCTTTTTGTGGCTGTACGTGCTGAAATTAAACGTATGTCATTGTCCCTGTATGTGTATACAACAACAAGTACACGGCTAAGAAAATCCATTCCAATAGTTACAAAACGCTGCTCGCTCCCAACGTAATGTTCTTTAATAGTTAATGCCCATTCATCTTCAAATACTCCAACCGCATCGGCGAAATCTATACCATGTTTCTTTAAGTTTGAATCTGCTTTCTCTGTGTCCCATTGGTAAGTCATATATGAATTGTATGTACAGTATATGCACAAGTCAAATACAAAATAGAAGCTTTATAAAAGATACAATCTGCGATGTTGACAAGGACTAATCGTGACAAAAAGAGGTCGTATGAGGTTACCTATTGATTTTCTGCGTTTCATGTCATTCCCATGAAAATGGGAATCCAGTGAATAAGGATGGGTTAAGTAAAGAAAGCCCACCAATACGGTAAAATTCTTCACGTATTTTTTTGACAGGATGAACAGGATTTACAGGGTTTTGTGGCGTTGAGCTTTCTTTTGCCATTATCCAGTCTATCCTGTTAATCTTGTCTTACCCTGTAATTGTTGGGTGTGCTCTGCATCACTTAACCTTGCAAGACTAATAGACATACCTTCTTCGGCCATCACCTTTTCAAAAGCCGGGTTGACGCGTAAAGACTCAACATTACAATACTACCCTCTGCTGAACTGTAATGTTGCTCCACTTACAAAAAATAATAGATATTTTGAATTGTTAGTTTTGATATACGAGGGAATATTTATCTGGTTCTACCAATGATTCTATTTCAAACTTTCTTTGATCTCATGAATTCGCTCCTTTGTTATTTTAAGCAATATACTATAATACAACAAACCCCTTATCAAGGTATTTATAATTCCGTTTTGCTGGCAGAAACTACGAAATTTGCTGCACTGTGTAAATCTGCGAAAATCTGCGTCCAAGGCGGAATTCCGGGGAAAAAGCTTGTATTCTCATTATTTTTGTATTATTATCCTCTTTAAAGGAATAGTAATTTCCTGTCATTTTGATTTCGCCAAGGAGTGAAGACCATGCAGGAAACTTGCTCCGCAACAACAAGTTCGAACAGAACCATCAAATGTCCATCAGGCAAGTCGGAAACGGACCGGAAGCCGAAACTCATGGGCCGTCTTCGTGAAGCCCTTCGCTCTCGTCATTACAGGAACTTCTTGGACACAAAGACGTCAGCACAACGATGGTCTACACCCATGTCTTGAACAAAGGCGGTCACGGTGTCCGAAGTCCCGTTGATAGGTTGTAGGTCGGTTTATACAGACTGTATAAACCGGAATAGGTGATTGGAGAAAAACACATAAAAGTTTCATAAGAAACAAGTTACAATATGTGATAAGAAGACACGGCAACTTCTTATATATATTAAAACAGTTTGTGTTTGCCGTTTTATACAGACTGTATAATTATTGTTATGCGTCATTGGGGGCGGTGCCATGAATAGCGAGTTGCTTGCGATCGGTGGCTGGATTGTGGCGCTTGTCACAATCGTATTGGGATACTACGAGAGAAAGTTCGCGCAAGAACAAGAACGCTTCGGTAAGACGCTCGATTACTTTGATGGCGGGAGTCAGCGAAGGAGCATCGGAATTTCCTTACTGGAAGGTGTTTGGCTTCAAAAGGCGAGTTGTCATAATGTTTTAGTACCTCTTGTTGCGAATCAGATTGTTTACCTATTGCTTAGCACCGATTCGCACGACGCGCACAATGAGCGCAATTTGGTTAGGTTGGTAATGCTGTTTCGGGCTATTCCAAATCTGAAAGAAAAATACAATGATCGCTTTACCGACGTATGCGATGCAATCGTACGAAAGTATCAAGGGGAATCTAAGGGAATACCGGTATCGAACATGACACTTGAACTATGGGCAAGAGACCTCGGGTTTGAAGTGCATGACGCATAACAACTCGTTCCAGCCGACGTCGCACTCGTCGCTTCGCTCCTCGCGCGCCGCGGCAGAACTCCATCGTTAGGCCGCATCACGCAGAACAGGTGCGCGCATGTTTTCGCCCACTACTATATTGCTCAGGAGAATCTATGTTCAACCGTAAACATTCCCACACAAATGCCCAATCGCATGGCCATGGCCGCCACGGTGCACACGACCACACGCACGGTACGATAGACCCGGCACTGCTGACCACTCAGCGTGGGATTTGGGCTGTCAAATGGTCTCTCATCGGCTTGGCTGCTACCGCTGTATTTCAGGTGGTCATCGTCTTCTTATCGAGTAGTGTGGCTCTGCTTGCCGACACGATTCACAATTTTGGCGATGCGGCGACGGCTATCCCACTTTGGTTTGCATTCACCCTCGCACGTCGAAAACCCTCGCCTCGCTTCACATACGGTTATGGACGTGTAGAAGATTGGGCGGGGGTATTGGTCGTCCTCGCCATCTTGTTCAGCGCGATTGTCGCAGGCTATCAATCGGTCGAGCGTCTCCTGCATCCTCAACCCGTTGAGTATCTGTGGACAGTCATGGCCGCATCCATTATTGGTTTTGCAGGCAATGAGATTGTGGCCGTTTTTCGTATTCGAGTCGGCAAAGAGATTAACAGCGCCGCCCTCATTGCGGATGGCTACCACGCTCGCGTAGACGGTCTGACTAGTTTGGCGGTATTGTTCGGCGCAATAGGGGTATGGCTCGGTTATCCGTTGGCAGACCCGCTTGTCGGCCTGCTCATCACCCTTGCTATCGTGCGCATTGTCTGGGAGTCAGGGAAGGCTGTGCTTCCCCGCTTGCTTGACGGAGTTGACCCTGAAGTGGTAGACGAGATCAAGCACGCGGCGGACCACGTTCAAGGCGTGCGCGAAGTTACAGATGTGCGGGCGCGCTGGCTGGGTCATCGGCTTCACGCTGAGGTGAACCTTGCCGTTAACTCGGAGATGTCGGTTGCTGAAGCCCATGCCATCGCGTTGCAATGCAGGCATCAACTCTTGCATCACCTGTCTTATCTCTCAAATGTCACCATTCATGTTGACCCAGACAATCTCTCAGGAGAAGAGAATCATCGCATCACGGAGCACACGCATGAGGCTTTGCCTCCTCACTCGCACCCGTGAACATGCCGAACAACCAGGTTCATCTAATAAAATTGGGGACACATCCCATTTATGGTCTTTCCCCCTTCTTTGGTCTCCCTCGTTGCATTGATTTAAATATCCTGTCAAGTTTCTGTTCCATTTTCTCTATGAAACGTAAAACGGGTCACCCATTAGTGATTAAATTGTCAATAACGTTTTATGCTGTGTGGTTTCAAAGTTGCATTTGTAATGCGAGATCTGGATCTCATTACATAGAAAGAAATTGCCGTAATCCTATTTTAATGCCTTTCCATCAACATCATCCGGAATAGGTATATCCAAGAGGTGCAAGATCGTTGGAAAGATGTCAACAATGTTGGCTTCGTTTACCTCGAATTTCATATTTGACAAGAAAATACCTTTCGTAATTTCTGGGTCGAGGGAGCAGTGATCGGCGCTCCAGTTCTTTTTATTGTCCTCAAGGAGGTCTTTGGGAATCCCACCCAAAGATGTTTGCCATGAGACGCGATATCCATTGTTGTTGGCAACAATAAGATCAGGAACTAGGTTTGGGTCAAATCCTTTATAAACCTCTTCCCGTTTATAAACACGGCGTACAGGCTTTTGACCGTTTTTGTCGTCTATCCACGCCTCTAGTTTTTCTTTAATGGCACTTCGTACTTTCTCGTACTGCTTTCCCGGCCTGACAATACCGTATGCCTCACGACCCCGGAGGTTGATGTAGATATCCCCTAAACCCAGTGCATACGCCTTGGTATTCTCCCAGTCTACATTAGGCCAGAATTGACCGCGACCGAAGAGATCCTCTAAGGTTTTTTCTTTTGCATCGTCCTCGGTGGTAAGCGTCATGTACCCGTTTTTGACCAGCCAGGTATTGTAGTTCACCGCTCTTTTGAAGGAATTGAAGCCGTGGTCTGAACACACGAATAAAACAGTTTTATCGTCCAGCTTGTCCATGACAAGCCCAACAATCTCATCCATTTTTTTGTAACTATCGAAGATAACATTCTTATATCTATCAGCCTTTTCTTTGTCATAAGCCGGGTGATCTCCCTCTCTGAACCGCCAGAACATGTGCTGAATGCGGTCGGTAAACTCAAAGAGCTGGATATAAAGCCGGACGTCTTGCCTTCCCAAATATTCTTTCAACATCTCTATTTCTTTGCTTATCGTAAATTCTGTATCATCTAAAAAAATATCTTCATCAATCCGTTCTTCATTCAGCGCCCACGTATCGATCGCCCATCCCAAGGTCTTGTATAACCCAATCTTTTTGGCAATGTCTTTTGAGTAATTACCTGGATACGAAATGGGCAGTGGCGGTCGTTCAGGGTGAAAATTGACCGGCGATAAATAGAGTTTTAACGGTTCAAGAGAAGTGAGATGGAACCGGGCTATGCCGTACATCTTAATGAAGGGGTTAAAAGAAAATTTCAAGACAAACCAGTCACTCCACCCTCCTTCTTTTAAAACCTGCGTTTGACCGGATGTCACGATTTTCAATAAGCGGGTATCCTGGCTATTTCCCAGTACCGATTCAGCGTCCCCTTCCACCATCCCCCTCCCACCAGGGGCGGGGGAAAAACGTTTCCTCCCCCTGTCCCCCTCACTGAGGGGGAGAAAGGGGGAGGGGTGAGGATTCGAGTGGGGATGAACTGCTGCATCTGCTACCCCCCCGTCCCCCCCTTGCGAAGGGGGGGATAGAGGAGAGGTGATTTTATTTTGGCTATCTATGTCCGTGTGTACGATTTCCAATGTTAACGGCAGGTTTATTTCATTCGGCGGTCTTTTGAACAATTTATTCCTGGGGCCGTAAATAATAGTCTCGGCTCTGTTATTAGACCATGTAATGTTGATAATTTTTCCACCCATTTCTGTATCCTTGCTTTGTTGTATTGCCTCACTTGTGTAATAGGAAAATGTGCCCATTGTGCCGCGGATATCAGGCACGCCAAGTCCCGAAAGTATCTCGCCGTCATCTATAGGATCGGGTGGAAAGGTGTTAGGAAAACGGATGACACGCGTCTTGACGCCATGTTCCGCGGATACCTCCCATAGCGTCTTACCCTGCTGGTTTTTTATTACAATGGGTCTTTCCTGTGGAAGATAGCGGTTAATCATAAAGAACAGTATTCCGCAAATACCAGCAGCGCCACCGATTGAAGACGCAAGTAACGTCATCCGTGTACATCGTGTAAAATAAAGGCTAAAGAATATGATGAGAAATAAAATTGCCCCCACCGATGGTGCGATGATAACCGATGTCCACTTTCCCCACAACACCTGCTGTTTACCCACAGAGTTCATGGCGAAATCCGGCATGTAGGTTTTTGGGTCTCTCTTGAGAAAATCGAAGATCGTGGTCTTTCCCGGATTTTTTCCCGTGGCAAAAGAAGCCCAGGAGACCGGAGTTTGGGGAGGATAAGGCGGCACGAGAGGTTTAAAACACCCTGTTTTTTGTAATCTATCGAGATTGGGCAGAAGTCCTTCATCTATCCACTGTTTTGTCAGGTTCATATCGGCGCCGTCAAATGCCAGGACAACGATCTTTGGGGTTTCACCTGCGTATATAGAGTCACTTACCGCAAAGGCGCAAAGGGCGCAAAAGTATAAAATAATTATTTTCAGAAATTTTATATTTTTGGGTACTGAGAATCGTTCGACTGAGCGCTCACGACGAAGTCTGTGTTTATCCGTGTCCAAATTAAAGCCTCCCTTTGCGCCTTTGCGGTGAATGTTCATAGTAAATATGCAACAGCGAAAATGACCTGGGTAGCCATCATCATCAAGTACATGTGTCTCCATGCGATATGGTTCTCCGAGGTCGTCAATTCCTCAGGCTTCCGTACCAATAGAGCGGCAACGTATAAACCCCATGCAGATAAACCGTATCCTGATATACTCAAGATATAGGGATTTCCCGTTAAAATGCCCCAAAAAACTCCCCACGGCATGAGGAGAAAGGGAAAGATAAAAAATCCCGCAATCATCCATGCAGCACGTCTCACACCGTACTTGATGGGGAGTGTCATACAGCCGTTTGCCCTGTCACCCTTGATATCGGAAAAATCCTTCGTGGAGGTTGCCCCCAACAAAAACAGACCAAAAACTAAGCCAATCAGCCAGGGTTCGTATTTGTAAATGGTTTTTACCGTAGACCAGCCGCATACCTTCAATAGCACACCGCGCGGTATGGCAATGGTAATATTGGCAACAATACCTAATCGTTTTGTTCTCAATGGTGGTGCAGAATAAAAATACGTCATAACGGTCGCAATGGCCGCCATTGTGAAACACTGCCAGTTTACCAGTCCGGCTAGAATGAGTGATATGATAAATAAAACCGCTGCTATTATCCACGCCTCTTTTATGGTGATTATCCCCGATGGCAGGTAACGGTGGGGTTTGTTGATTCTGTCAATCTCAAGGTCATATATCTGGTTCAGGGCGTTCGATGCCCCATTTAAGAGCGCCGCCATTAGGGAACCTAATGCGATATTGATTACAATTTTTGGAGAAAATTCACATTTCGGATATGCCCCGAATGCCGTAATCCCTCCAGAAATCATGCCAATAGCGGGCGGAAACAGCGTGAATGGCCTGAGAAATTTCAGATAGATAGATATTCTGGACAAAATTTAATAACCCTTGTGAAAGTAAACATACAACGGTTTTGCCACGAATTTGCCCGAATTGGTTCGAATAAAAAAGAGAAGAACCGTAATTATTTATAATTCCGCATTCGGGTAGATTCGTGTCTATTCGTGGCTAAATACTTACTAATAAAATGATAACATGGAAAATGAATAATGAAACTAAAAAAAGGAAATGAGCTATTTGCCGTTAAAGTTATGACTCTTGCGCTTGTATATGGTATATGATAAAATTCTTTGCGTCTTTGTATCCTTCTGTTGTAAAAAATTATCAGTCGTTTCTTAATGCAGTACACAGGCGTCGTAAACGAACGCGATATTATGGATAACATTACTTACAACTTAAAATTGAAGGATGGTAAGGAATATACGTTTGAGGTTGACATTGACAGACAAGACCGCAGGGAAGAAACAAACAAGGAACCCCACTCCTTCTGGACAAAGTTAAGCTATAACCAGTGTAGTAATTGTCCACTCCAGCCATCAATTCATACCTACTGCCCGCCTGCACTTGATATTGAAGAAATTGCCAAAAAATTTGAAGACATCGTTTCTACGGAACGTGCCGATGTATGGGTACACACGAAAAACCGCTCGTTCTTTAAAAACTGTGATGTGCAGGAGGCCTTAAAATCAATTTTTGGGCTTATCATGGCCTCCGGCAGTTGTCCTATTCTTTCTAGGCTAAAACCACTGGCATACTTCCACCTCCCGTTTGCTGACCTGGAAGAGACCGTGCACCGCCTTGTTGGGACGTATCTTATCAAGCAACATCTTATTTACCGTGAAGGCAAAGACAGTTCCGATTGGGATTTGAAGGGTGTTGAAAGACTTTATAGTGAATTGGAAATAGTCAATGTCCATTTTATGAATCGGCTACGGAACGCCTCAAAGAAAGATGCCAGCTCCAACGCCCTTTATATATTTGTGACATTAACGAGCCTTGTTGCAATGGATATCAATAAAGCGATTGAGTCGTTTGGCCCTATCGTGAGAAGAGGCTTATAAAAGCCCAATGCTACTAAATGTTAGATTTGCGATTTTGGATTTACGATTCTTAATCGTTCGGCTGAGCGCTCATGACGAAGTCGTAAATCGCAATTCGTCAATCACAAATTTATTGTATAGGAATTTTCATTTTGTTTAAGCGGGTTTCGTGTCCATAACCAATATGATATGGTAAATAGGCTATGGAAGACCTCCCCTTTATCCCCTCCTTGCGAAGGAGGGGATTAAGGGGTGGTTATAAGTTCAAATATATACGCAGTACTCTGTCAGCGAGAAGAGTCAATTCCCTGATTAGCCAGGTCATCGGCGCACACATTTTCCTCTCTGCGTACATGTTGAATTTTCCACTCGGGTATTTTCCCAAGAAGTATTGTAAGTTCGTGGTAGAGGGGCAGGATGTTTTGGCTTTTTACACGGTACGAGCCATTGAGTTGTCGAACCAGGAGTTCACTATCGGTTTTAAAAGTTACCTTTCGGGCATTGTAGGCAACGGCCTTTTGTGCTGCCAGTATCATGGCCTGATATTCAGCAACGTTGTTGGTGGATTCTCCAATAAACTTGCATATTTCCTCAAGAAGACGATAATGCTTGTCAAAAATGGCCACACCAATGCCTGCCTTGCCGGGATTCCCCCTGGAAGCCCCGTCGGTATGAATAATAAGATCAGTAACATCTTTCTGTGTGTGCCGCGCAGTATCGTGATGCGGCTGATGGTTATTATCAGGTTCTTTCCCCTGTTTGTATAAAATGTTTTGAAGGAGCGCATCGATCATTTCATTCGTGACAGAAGGATTTTCCTTCATGAGCTTTTCTCTATCCAGGTATTGAGATATCAGTGTTATTAATTTTTGGGGAGATATATTTTCCATCTATCGCAGCCTCCTTGAATGGAATATTTTAAATAATTTCTTCTATTCTAAAAAGCAATTTTATGAATAGCAAATATTTTTAAACGAACAAGAACGGATTTTTTCTTGAAACGATACTCATTTAAACGTAACATAATCGGCAATTCCAGTATACTATAAGTAAGAAGAGATAAAAATGTAAGGCTTGTCATTCCCGCATGCTTTTAGCGGGAATCCAGACTTGTCCTCAACTTGACTGGAGAATGGCTAATGTTTAATAAATATTTTGTATATATTTTGGCAAGCAAGCGGAATGGAACGTTGTATATTGGAGTAACCAATAACTTGGAAAGGCGCGTGTATGAACATAAAAACAACATTGTTAAGGGTTTTACTTCAAAATATAGTGTCTATCAACTTGTGTATTATGAAGAGACAAATGACATCTATGCGGCCATTCAAAGAGAAAAGCAATTAAAAAAATGGAACCGCAAATGGAAGTTGGCGCTCATTGAGAGGGTCAATCCTGATTGGAATGATCCCCGACTCAGATCGGGGACTGGATTCCCGCTAAAAGCATGCGGGAATGACATATAAGGTATCTCTTATTTATTACCATTACTATTTGTTGAATTATGAGCGACCATCTTATTACAGAAATTCTGAAGATCGAGGAAGAGGCCGACCGCATTGTAAATGACGCCAGGCAGAAGGCCGGAGAGATTATAGTCAACATTCATCACGAGATCGAATCTATCAAAATAACCCGTGAGAATGAGTATCGTCAAAAACTGGAAATAGGAAAGGCAAGCATCGCCAAACTGCAAAAGTCTGAAGAAGAAGGTTTGAGAAATGAATCTGAATTGTTAAAAAAGAAACTCCTCAATATCAATGGTAAAAGCATGGAAGATGCCGTTACGTGGGTAGTAAAACACATTTACGAGAGCTAGTATGGCTATTGACAGGCTTCATAAAATAACTATTATGCTTCCTGCGAAAGATTTCCGGTGGTTTCTCAGTCAGCTTTATCAACTGAATGCCGTCCATATTGCGGATACTTTTTCATCTATTGATAGTTCTTCTGTTTCATGCTTCCAGAGATTGCCCACGGTAGTCGAAGAAATAGAGAAAAATATCCAGAAGTTAAATATCATCCTCTCTACTTTGAAAATATTTAGCCAAAAAAAGAAAAGTTTTGTGGAAGGTATCTTTCCCATCCCAATGCAAGTCACTCAAAAGGAATTGGATCAGGCGTTTTCCCGCATTGACATCGAATCCATCCACAAGGAATGTCAGGTTCAATATGAAAAATATTCGGCTTTTCAGAAACGGCAAAAACAGTTAAAAGAGGAAATCGAGAAACTTACGGATTTCTTACTTTTGGCAGATGAACTTGTTCGAATTAGGAGCGTCAGAAATGTCTCCTTCTTTTATTGTCAGACATCCGATGCCCGATGGAATCGTTTCTTGAGGGATAAATCTTCCCATGACTTTCTTGCATGGCAGATTGTTTCAAAGGTCAATGAAAAATTGAAAGTCCTTTTTGCTTATCTAAACCGCGATAAAGACGCAGCACTCAGGATAATCGCAAAATTCGACCTTAAGGAGATACCTTTCCCCGTTCTTCCATACAACGTAAAAGATTACGTAGCTACATTGGTTTCGGAATTAGCGAAGGTCGTTCGGGAGGAGCAGGTCATTCGCCAGCGATTCCTTGAACTATCAGGCGAATGGCGTTCTCTGGAAATTTTATTGGGATATTGGGAAAACGAGCGAAACAAGATGCTTGCTCAGCACAGGTGCGCCATGTCTAAAAGGATATTCGTATTGATTGGATATGTTAAAACAACAGACAGGTTGAGGCTCGATGCAATGCTTGGCAACGAATTTCCGCATGCGTCAGTTTTTTATGAAGAGCCGTCACCGAAGGATAGAGTGCCCGTTTCTCTGACACTCAACAACTTCTTTAAACCTGCCCAGGTATTAATTAACATGTTTGGACTGCCCAATTATTTCACCTTCGATCCGACGCCATTTGTCATCGTATCTTTTTTAATCTTCTTCGGGCTTTGTTTTGGCGATGTATTTTATGGGTTATTTTTAACAGCCTTTTCTGCATGGATGGTCAGAAAATACAAGCGCTCGGAACCACTTTCCAACTTCATGAAACTTTTTCTGTATGCCGGTGTTAGCACGACGATCTTTGGCGCCCTGACGGGTGGATGGGCGGGGGACTTATATAACCCGATGTATTTGGGGGAAGGGAACATCTTGTTAAAAGTAAAAGAAAGGTTTATGCTCCTCGATCCTCTTTCAAAACCTGTTATCGCACTCTTAATTGCCATAGGATTGGGTGTGTTGAATCAACTTTATGGTATCACGCTCAGGATGTATGGAGAAATTTTAAGAAAGAATGTCCTGAATGCCATATGTGACGGGCTATTGTGGCTTATCATGTTGCCGGGATTTTTGATTTTGATATCAACCATTTTCCTGAAAGTGCCGGGTTATCTTATCAGTACCGGGAAATACCTTGCCATTATTGGTGCGGCCGGATTGATCTCGACACAGGGACGCAACGAGAAGGGGATTGCCGGCAAGATTTTTACGGGGATTGTTAGTTTATACGGTATTGTGGGTACTTATGGATGCTCCGGTTTTATTGGAGACATCCTTTCCTACACCCGTATTCTGGCCCTCAGCCTTACAACTACGATTATCGGCATGGCATTTAACATCGTAGCGTCATTATTTAAGACGGGGACGTTTATTGGCATGATACTATTTATAATTACCCTTGTTACGGGTCATATGTTTAATTTTGTTATGAGCATTCTCGGTGCCTTTATACATCCGGCGCGATTGATCTTTCTGGAATTTTTCGGAAGATTTTATGAAGGGGGCGCTCAAAAATTCCAGCCTTACGGTTTTGGCAACCAGCGAATAGTCCTTAAAGAATAAGAAAATTTGTAACAGTTCAGCACCCTCCCCCTCCCCCTTTCTCCCCCTCAGTGAGGGGGATAGGGGGGAAACGTTTTCCCCAGCCCTTGGTGGGAGGGGTTTGGGGAGGGGGTGAACTAATACAAAGATTTATATGAGGAGTCAAATATCATGATAGAGTTACTGAAGTTGTATTTTGTGCAAACGGGCTTTGGTTGGGTTGTTCTTGGCGCGATTGTCGTGGTTACGGTGAGTTGTCTCGGCTCTGCAAAAGGTATCTGGATTGCCTCGTCTCAGGCGGCGGGTGTCCTCTCTGAAAAGCCAGAACTTTTTGGGAAGATGCTCGTGCTCATGGCGCTGCCGGGCACTCAGGGTTTTTACGGCTTTATCTGCGCTATTATGATCGCCCTCCGGACCGGTGTGATTAATGGAAATATAAATATATCTCCTGCCGTTGGGGGTGCAATCCTTCTTATTGCTATTTGCACGGGTATCGTAGAATATATCACGGCAATCGTCCAGGCAAAGGCTGCAACGGCGGCTATCAACCTCACAGGGAAACAACCCGAAGAGGGCGGGCGTGCTATATTGATTCCTGCACTTGTTGAAACCTATGCCGTTATTGCCTTATTGATTTCCATATTGCTGATTACGTGGTTGACCAAAGAAGGGGGTTTGTCATTTACCCCTCCGACGCAAGCCTTACCCAGTTTTTGACAAAATACCTGTAAATATATTGTCATATGTCCATCGAGCGGATCAGAAATTACATCATAGAAAACGCGCGGAAAGAGGCCGAACAGATCATCAAAACGGCTGAAGAACGGTTTTGCAACGAGACGGAATCGGCAAAACTCTCCATGGATAAAAAGTACCAGGAAATGTTACAGGCTGACGAAAAGCACCTTATGGAGAATATGAAAAGGTTTTTGAGCAGATTAAAAAGTGATTGTAAAATGGAATTACTGGAAGTTAAAAATAGGGTAATTGATGGTGTCCTGGAACGTGCAATCAGTCGAATACAATCTCTCCCTGATAATGATTATTTGACATTGATGAGGAAATGGCTGGCAAATGTAACGGATCATCTGGAGGGAGAATTGTTCGTTAATGCAGCAGATTTGAAACGAATACCAAATAATTTCATCGATGATCTTAATAGGAACAGAAAAGCAAAGGTTTGCCTGAGCAAGAATGCAGTCGATGTGAAAGGTGGTTTTATCCTGAAGACCCGGAATTATGAGATTGATTATTCCCTGGATACTGTTGTGAAAAATCTTCGCACTGCGTTAATCCCAAAGTTAAACGACATGCTGCAATTATCCGACACAGGACTTTGAATAAAATATTTAGTTTGGATGCTGATTTTCGCAGATAAACACTGTAGGGGCACGGTGCTCCGTGCCCTTACGGACATTTAATATTCTGTCAGTCTGTGTTCATCCGTGTCCAATGAAAAATTCATACAATATGGGAAACAACGTGCGCCAGTATGATTGGTGTTATGTATCGGGACGGGTTAATATCCTGGAGTGCAGTCTGCTTAGTTCAAACTTCTTTGAAAGACTGCTGTCCACCGATGATTTTAAAGATATACTGACACTCTTGAATAACACCCCTCTGAAAACCGCCTTTTCCCATGTAAAGCACCTGTACGAATACGAGATGTTGCTTGATGAATATTATTATAATCGTTTATACGAGATTCGGTCTTTATCGCCCGACAGCGCTGTCTGCGACTTTTTCCTGATAAGGAATGACGTCCATAATCTGAAAAGATTTATGAAGTCTAATATCCTCGGTGCAAGTATGGATAAATTTTTCCAGGGGACTTTTAGTAAAGATGAATTGGACAGCGCATGGCACGATAAATCAACGGCTTTGCCAGAGATATTCAGGGAATCGGTCTCATTTGTCAAGAATGTCATACTACAGCGTACCCGTAATTACATTACCCCTCCTGTTTCCCCCCCTTTGCAAGGGAGGGATGAAGGGGTGGTAAAAAATGGATTGTTGCCTTTTATTATCGATTTGATACTTGATAGCGCTTATTTACGATACATTGAAGACTATTGCAAGAAAATAGAAGTTGAGATTATCAAAAGATATTTAGAGACATACCAACTCGTGAAAGGTCTTGAGGTAATACGGCGTTCAGTGGCATTAAAGCTAAATATGAATCTCTTGAATCAATACTTCATGGAAAGATTTGATAAAGAGCATGTGCTTCACAAATTGACCACAAACACAGTATGGGCGTCTGAAAAGACATTGTGTGATATTCTTGTAAATACACATTGCAATACGTATTTTTCAACCCTAACAAAAAATTTATTTCCAAAAGTATCCTTTCGATACGAAGTGGCAACCGATAATTATTTATTGGACATGCTCCGTCCAGTGAAGTATATCCCATTCGGACCGGAAAGGGTGTTCGGGTATCTCTGTGGCATTACTACAGAAGTATTTAACTTAAAACTTCTGCTGGGCGGAAAGGCGCACAGGGTAGAAAATAATTTATTAAAAGAGCGATTACGAAGAACCTATGCTTAAGATTGTCATCATTGGCGAAAAGGAAGATATCCTGCCCTATCAAATCATAGGGGTAGAGATTGAACCTGTGAAAACGACAGCAGATACCATTTCTGCTCTCAGGAAAACAGCCCAAAACCCTTCGGTGGCAATTATATTAATTACCGAGAACATGGCAGAACAATGCCTTGATACAATTACGGAATTGAGGAATAAAACAGACAAGGCGATTACCATTGTCCCCACGAAGCAAGGAAGCAGACGTACCAGTCTGACAGAACTCAATAAAGAGATTTCACGAGCCGTGGGTATGGACATTTTAACAAAAACAGAATAGTTCACCACAGAGGCACAGAGGTCACAGAGAAAATATTCAAGCTGGGATTTGCCAATAGAAGAGGTTATGATTTATTGAGTGGTAAACACGATGAATGAGATTATAAGAGTGTTAAAGTAACACCCCAAACATGTTTTAAATCTGGAAATCAGAAACTCAAGAATGATGCATCTTTTTTATGAGTTCATGAGTTCCAGATTTCTATACTGTATTTGATTTTATTGTGGGTCAAAGAGGTTTACATCTTAAACTATAAATAATGGCACAACTACAATATTTAACATTTAAGACGCGACCCTAGACCCTTTCCAAATTAGGCAGGAGACAAAAAATGGATTTTTATACAGTGGTATTGCGTAAAAGCGGAAATTATTGGGTAGCATTATGCTTAGAGAATGGATTAGTAGGGCAGGGAAATACAAAAGAAAATGCAATTGAAAAGCTCAAAGAGTCCGTCGATTCGTTTAGTGCTGTTTGTAAAGAGGAAAGTGAAGTTTATTCTGCACCGCTATCTATAAAAGAACTTCACGAATTTCTGACAGTTGAGGGAAAAGAACCCGAGTCAGAATCATACGAATTAAGGGCAGTATATGCCTAAGAATATCCCGTCCCTTAAACCAAAACAATTAATTCGACTTTTAAGGCGCGGAGATTGTAGCTTTTATAGAAAAGGCAAAGGTGATCATCAATTATATGTTCGATATTGCGAAGGCAGAAAAAGAGTTGTTCCTATTGATATGGGCGCGGGAGAATTATCTCCTCCCTATGTGCTTCGCATTTTTCGGCAATTTGGTTTTACAGATGAGGAAATAGAAAGTCTTTTGATGTAATATAAAATGCAGGAACAACGACTGTTTATTGGCAGACAGATAATAGTCTCTGTCCCTATTTATTTCGAATTCAGAATAAAAGAGGAGTTATTCCTTGAGTTTATCAAATAAATAAGGGATTCAAGTTAAACGATGAAAAACAAGTTCAGGGACAAAGAGTGTCACCCCTTAAATTATAAATAATGGTAGAATTACACTATTTAATATTTAAGACGCGACCCTCCGACCCCACTTTCTGTTAAAATCTCTTCCATGTTTTGTGAGTTCCTCTACGTGGTCAATAAAGTATTCGAGGGTTTTCTTGTCGGTACGCACTGCGATGGGTTTCTGAATCCTGGTGAATGTGCTGGAATTGATAATGGACTGTACATTATCTGAATCGGACAGAACGGTTTCAGAGTAGAGAGGCGCAAGCCAGGAGAAAATGAAAAGACAGATGGAAATGACATTACGGAATATGTACACGGCTTAATACTTGTATAGATCAGGATAAATTAGGCCGCCATAGGCGGCAACTTTTTTGATTTACTGTAAATGTCCGGCATAAAACAACCCCCTCACCCCCTATTAAGGGGGATTTCTTCGATGCCCCTGTTTTGAGAAGGAACTCCTCAAGTCCCCCTTAGAAAAGGGGGATGCTGGGGGTTGTCTGGCATACCATGATATAAAGTTTGAAATTCCTGTACATTAAATTAGGCCTTCGGCGACAACAGATTATCCACGAAACACTCGAAAAAGCACGAAAAATTTTCGCTAATTTCGCGTCTTTTCGTGGGCAACTTTGAAATTCATGTTGACAGTTTTTATCAAAATTTATAAGCTCATAAAATGAACAATTTCTTGTGGGCGCTTAAATTTCTCACCATTATTCCTATAGACAGGGAAGATAAAATAAAACCAAGGGATTTTGGTGCTGTTGTTTGTTGGTTTCCTGTTGTGGGCTTGTGCATTGGTGTTTTTCTGTCCATAGCATACCTGCCTCTTTATTTCTTTTTCCCGCCTCTTATTGCTGATGCCCTGATTATCCTTGTATTTATTGTCATAACAAGGGCATTACACCTTGACGGGCTTGCCGACACCTGCGACGGCGTCTGGGGCGGCTGGAATAAGGAAAAACGGCTGGAAATCATGAAGGACAGCCGTATTGGCAGCTTTGGAGCGATTGGACTTATTTGTCTGCTCGGACTCAAATACCTTAGCTTGCACTGCATTGGGGAAATTCCCGCGATACATAGTGCGTCTTTTGGTATCAGCGTAAAATGTATTTCCTGTTTCGTCTCACCAGTCCTCGTAAATAAATGTACTGCATTGCTGTTGATGCCTGTTGTGGGGAGATGGGCGCAGGTCTGCGCCGCAGGGTTATCGAAGTACGCCAGAAGTGAATCGGGCACGGGAAGTTTTATTCTGGGAGGTACTGGGCAAAGACACGTAATTTACGCGTCACTTTTCACAGCAGTCTTGTTCTGGTTTCTTTACGGGTTGAACGGGTTTATAATATTTACAATAATTCTTATTTTCACCCTGATTTGGATTTGGTATATTAAAGGGAAAATTGGCGGTATGACGGGAGATACCCTGGGAGCCACCAACGAAATTGCCGAACTCCTATTTTTATTTTCTGTTTTGTGTCTTCGTGCCTTAGTGGCAATATAATTTATTACAATGGCGAAAATGACCTTTGTTCTCGGCGGCGCACGCAGCGGCAAATCTGCCTTTGCAGAAGGACTTGCCAGGAAGTACAAGGACGTTGTTTATATTGCGACCGCAGAGGTTAAAGACGAAGAAATGCGCGAGCGGATACAAATCCATCGTGCCAGGCGTCCCTTTAACTGGAAGACCATTGAAGCTCCCCTTCATGTGGACAGGGTTATATCGAATCTGAATGAAAAGGTAGGACTTATTTACATTGATTGTATTACCTTATATGTTACGAATATGCTTTTGAGCGATGAAACAGGCGCATGCATGGGTGAATGGCCGTTAGCCCTTACAAAAGATGATAAAAACCCCCCTCCCCTAACCCCTCCCGCCGGGGGAGGGGAATCGAAAGGGGAGACAACATTCCCCTCCCTTGATGGGAGGGGAAAAAGGGAGGGTGAGAGGGAAATTTTAAAACAAAAGCAGTCGCAAATACTTGGTGAAATTAATAAACTCAGCAATATATGTCGCGAATCAAAATCGGATGTTATTATTGTGTCAAATGAAGTTGGGCTTGGCATTGTGCCAGACAATGCCTTATCGCGTGTATTCAGGGATATTGCAGGCAGTGCAAACCAGTTATTGGCAGATGAGGCAGACGATGTCTATTTCATGGTGGCAGGGATTGCGCAGAGGATAAAGTAATATGGACATTTACCAGTTTAAGGCATTATTAGATAAAGACAAAAAATTTCCAATATATGTATTTTATGGAGATGAAGATTTTTTTATCAATGAGGCGTGTTCGGCAGTAAAAACGCATTCTCTCAGGGATACCGATCCAAGCCTGTCTCTGGTCGAGTTTAAGGGGGGCGAAACTTCTAGCGGTGTAATATTTGATGAATTAAGGACATTGCCATTTTTTGCCAGCAAAAACAAGCTGGTAGTTGTAGAAGAGGCTGATGTTTTCGTAGAAAAGAATCGGGAAACCCTCGAAAAATATTTGCAAACGCCCTCAAATCATGCCTCTCTGGTTTTGGTGTGTCATAAATGGGACAAGCGAACGAAACTGGCAACTTTTGTAGATAAGGTTGGAATTTCGATTGAATGCAAAAAGTTAAAGGATCATCAATTGCCCAATTGGATTTCCATTCGTGCAAAACATTATAAAAAGAACATATCCTCTGCGGCAGCCCAGAAACTGGTAGAAGACGTGGGTAACAATCTGGCAATTATAGATAAGCACCTGGAAAAATTATCCATTTATCTGAGCGAGAAAACAACCATCGATGAAAGGGATGTGGATGCCCTCGTGGGTGTGGATAGAAACCGCACGGTGTTTGAGTTGACCGATGCCGTTGCACAGAGAAATGTGGCAGGGGCGCTAAAGATACTTGACCAGATGTTGACTCATGGCGAAGACTCGGTGAGGATTATCAGCCTCCTGGCGTGGCAAATCAAACGGCTGTGGAGGGCAAAGCAGATTTTAATGCGGGGTGAAAATGAGCAAAAGGTTACCGCTGAATTGCAAATACTCCCATTCTTTGCAAAGCGTTTCTTTGAGCAGGTGAAACTTTTCGCCGAAGAAGACCTGATGAAAAAACACGCCTTCCTGCTGGAAACAGACGTGAAGAGCAAGACCAGCTCCTTCGGCACACAATTGCTGCTGGAACTGCTGGTGTATAAACTCTGTGTTTGAAAAAGGAATTTTAAAATATAAGCAATCAATGATTAAATTCAAGAATACTTAAGCCCACGAAATACACGAAAAAAGCGAAAGAATATGGTTTCTCAACTTAAAACAATTTTCGTGTCTTTTTGCGAATTTCGTGGGTCGTAGCTAAAACATAGGAAAATATGGTATCGTAAATTCGTGGCTAAATAAGACGCGGCCTTAAAATCAATAAATATGCTTTTTTCAATAACATCCTTTCATAAAAGGAGACATAGGATGGAGGTGAAATATGCGAAAGCAAAGAAGTGAATACGATTCGCCAGTGGATGCACTTGTAGCAGTAGCAAAACGCCTCAGTGTTTATGAGGAACGCTATCAGATTGCATCTGAGGAGTTTTTCGATAAGTTTTGCAAGGGGCAGATGGAAGATTCTGTGGATTTTGTCGAATGGGCAAATGATTATCAACATTATATGGCAATCAGGTTTGAAATAGAAAGACATTTGCTGCATGTTATCTGATATACTGGGTCGATATCTTAGAGATGTTGAGTTTGCAATTCGGGGATTAGAAGGCGCCTATGTTGAACGTTATGAAGACGAGATTCTGTTGTCTAATCGTGCAGATTTGCGGATCAGAATTCGCTTTCAGAGTGGTTATCTGTTGGAGTTGAACGAGGCAATTGTCGTTGAATCAGGGTCTATCAGACATCTCGGTTATCGCTATCATTTCCAGGATAGTCAAAACCAACTTGTCTTTCGATACGATAATACGCCGCATTTCCCTGAGTTTAAGAATTTTCCTCATCATAAACATCTTCCAGATAAAGTAGCTGACGTTGAGGAGCCTTCAATCTTTAAAATAATTGAGGAGGTAAAGTTGTTAGCTAGGCAACCCAGGTAAAAAGGATGAAAAATAGTATTTACCAGCTTAAAAGTATTATTCTTGAGTTTTTGAGTTCCAGATTAACTTAGCCAAAATAAGAAATTACAGGGATATAAAAATGAAGAAAAAATGGATTGTGTCAAATCCAAAGGTGATGAAGATATATGTGGACACCTCCGTGTTTGGAGGATGTTAAGAAAGATAAAAAATTTGATGCTGTAAAGATGATGAGAGAAATACGAGATAAATTGAGTCGACTCTATAAAGAAGACCCGGAAACAGAAGAAAGAGATTTGGAATTTATAAGAAGCAAATACAAAGTGAAGTCTAAAAATGTTAAGGTACATTCAAAGTAACGCATTGTTTTGCAATATTTACTAAGCGACATAAATTAATCCCCCTTTATTCCCCCTTTAACAAAGGGGGATTGAGGGGGATTACGCATGCTTATTTTTGTTTTTCACTATAATATTCAGCCCAACATACTCAATTGTGTTATTCGTGTAGATTCGTGTTTATTCGTGGCAAATAGTTAAGATAGGAAAAGAAAGGAAATGAAATGAAATTTTTTATTGATACGGCAGATGTGAAAGAAATTCGGGAAGCGCATAGTTTGGGCATTCTGGATGGTGTGACGACCAATCCCTCCCTGATAGCAAAGACGGGTCGTCCGTTTCGTGAAACGATTGAGGAAATCTGTTCTATTGTAAAAGGTCCTGTCAGCGCCGAGGTGGTGAGTCTTGATACAGACGGCATGCTCAAGGAGGCTAGAGAATTGGCAAAAATAGCCGACAATATTGTGGTTAAAATACCCTTAATAAAAAATGGCTTAAAAGCAGTGAGAAAGCTGACAGATGAAGGAATTAAAACGAACGTGACACTCTGCTTCTCCTCAAATCAGGCGCTTCTGGCGGCGAAGGCAGGTGGTACCTATGTCAGTCCGTTTGTCGGGAGGCTGGACGACAGGGGGCAGGTAGGTATGGATCTGATTGAGGAGATTCGTACCATTTACGACAACTATGGATTTCAAACGGAAATCATTGTCGCAAGTATCCGGAATCCGATTCATGTAAGGGATGCGGCAATGATGGGTGCCGATGTCGCAACGATTCCTTTTAATGTGTTTGACCTGCTTGTCCAACATCCGCTTACTGACGATGGCGTCAAAAGGTTCTTAGCCGATTGGGAAAAAGTACCGAAGAAATAAAATAATAATTCACCGCAGAGACGCAAAGAACGCAGAGGACATAGAAAACGCAGAGAAACAGAGGGCAGACGAGCATTGTGCGCGGTGTTTTAAATTAGGCTGTCATGTGCAGCGACTTTTAAACTCCCCTCTAGTAAGAGGGGCTGGGGTGTGTGTTACGGCCAATTTACACACCCCTTTATCTCCTCCCGTATCTGAGTACGGGACAAGCCTTTTTAGAGGGGAATCCAAAAGGTTGAAATTCCTGTACATCAAATTAGCAGGTGCGAGTTTAACTCAAATCTTGCAACGAATGACTTTCTTTGCGCCCGTTGCGCCTTTGCGGTGAGATGAAAGCTTTTTGAAGAAAATAATTGTGGAGTAAAATATTGTTCAAGCCGACAAAAAGTAAACTCAGTATTTTTTTCCTTGTCTTAACATTCCTGCCGCTCATCGTAATGCGACTCGTTGTTTATCCTATCACCTTTCAAGCCATAAAAGACGAGATTATTAAAAACCTGGAAGGAGCAGTACGAAAGCAGGCGGAATTGATTACTAAGTGGATGGAAGAGCGCACTGCCGATGCTCAACTCATTGCTAATAATCCCCTTGTCCTCCTGGTTATGCAGTCGGTTGCCGGAAATGCTGAACATACAGACTTATTGAAGAATTTGGAGACGATTAAATACTTCGATTACTTATGGAAGGAGTACGGTTCAAAAGAGGCATTTATTGCAGACCGTGATGGTATTATACGCATTGCGTCAAGGAAGGAACTTCTTGGCGCTAATATTTCAGCAAAGGATTATTTTCGCTCTTCCATCAAAGGGGCTTTTTTTACCTCCAACATCATACCTTCTGATGTCCCTGTTGAAAATGAATCCGGGACGTTAGAGGCTGGTGTGCCCACCATGTTAGTATCTGCACCAATAAAGGACAGGTCGAATTCTATTGTGGGAACCGTGATGCTGCGGATAGACATCTCTGAGATTAACAAAATGATGCAAAATATCCATATTGGCAAGACGGGCGAAACCTATCTGATCAATGGATACGGATACATGCTGACAGAATCCAAGTTTGTGGAGGATTTGAAAGCACAGCATCGGATAACAAAAGGGTCTGCCCTGGAATTGAAGGTTGCTAACCCGCTGACGCATGTTATGACGAAAGGGGTAAGTGAGTGCCTGAAAGGTTCGGAGGGTTTCGATGCGGATGGGTACTACGATTATCGGGGTGTAAATGTTTTAGGATTCTGGCGCTGGATGCCGGATTACGGGTGGGGTGTAATTGCCGAGATTGACGTTGACGAGGGGTATGGGAAACTTTATGAATTGCGGGATTATATCCTGTTTACTTTTGGGTTGGTTGCCGTGGGCGTCATCATCGTTGCCTTCTTTTTGGGTAAAAAAATATCAGCGCCCATTCATTCCATTACGGAAGCGGCAAAGAAGATTGCGGATGGGAATTACCATACAAGGATTTCTTATAAATCAGGCGATGAGATTGGAGAACTTGCAGGCGCAATTAACAAGATGGCAGAGACCCTGGAATCAAGGTCGCAAATATCTGAACCTACCAACCCGCCTAAATTACCAGGAGAAATTTAGTTGGCAAGCAAAAAGCCGCAAAGAGACCTATTTGACGCACAGGTGAAAACCACGAGAAAAGCCCCGCTGGCTGACCGGATAAGGCCGAGGAATTTAAAAGAGTTTGTGGGACAGGAACACCTCGTTGGACCAAACAAAATACTCCAAAGGCTGGGAGAAAACAAGGAACTGGTATCTCTGATTTTTTGGGGGCCTCCGGGCGTAGGAAAGACAACCCTGGCCTCTATTATTGCCCAGTCAGTAGATGCCCACTTTATTTCTTTCTCCGCTGTGTTGGCAGGGGTGAAGGATATCCGTGAAGTAATCGAAGAAGCCAGGGAGCAGCTTAAATATTACAGCAAAAAAACCATCCTCTTCGTTGATGAAATTCACCGGTTTAACAAGGCGCAGCAGGATGCCTTCCTGCATCACGTGGAAGACGGTACCATAACCCTGATTGGCGCCACCACAGAAAACCCGTCTTTTGAGGTGAATGCCCCGCTTTTATCACGTTGCAAGGTGCTGGTGCTGGAACAACTCACTGAAGACCATCTAAAGACTATCATGAACAACGCATTACAGGATGAGGAACGAGGTCTCGGCAACCTGAAGGTGGAAATTCAAGACGATGCCTTTGATTTTATTGCACGCCTTTCTCATGGAGATGCCCGGGTGGCTTTAAACACTATGGAAGCGGCTGTCATGCTCACGAAACCCAATCAGGAGGGCAAGCGAACAGTAACCCTGGAAATAGCCCAGGAGGCAATGCAGCGGAAGGCTCTCCTGTATGATAAGGGTGGAGAAGAACATTATAATGTTATTTCGGCATTTATTAAATCCATGCGTGGAAGCGATCCCGATGCGGCCATCTACTGGCTGGCGCGCATGCTGGATGCAGGCGAAGACCCTCTTTTTATTGCGCGCCGTATGGTCATATTTGCAGCGGAGGATGTTGGCAATGCCGACCCTGCTGCACTTCAACTGGCTGTTGCCGTTAAGGACGCCTTTCATTTTGTAGGAATGCCGGAAGGCTGGATACCGCTTGCACAGGGAGTTACCTATCTTGCCTGTGCTCCTAAAAGCAACGCTTCCTATATGGCGTATCTGGAGGCATTGAAAGACGTCAGAGAAAAAGGCGCATTGGCGGCGCCATTTCACATAAGAAATGCCCCGACTTCCATGATGAAGGACATGGGATATGGAATGGGGTACAAATATCCACATAGCTTTGGCGGTTATGTCGGGCAGGTGTATATGCCCGAAGAACTTCTGGGAAAGGAATACTATAAACCTACCGATAATGGTTTTGATAAGGCAATCAAAGAGCGACTCGAAATATATAAAAAAGAACGCAATTCCTTAAAATAAAGCGATTAAATGGGCTTTTTAACCTTTTGAATATGGTGTTTGTATTAAAATGCTTAATTATTTTGAATTTTAAAAAACCCAATGTATAATATTTTAGTTGATAATTTTTATGAGAGGGTGGGAATAAGTATGTTTGTGCAGAATACGAACGAAAGGAGGAGAACAACATAGTGCTTACTACTACAGATTATGGTTGTAGTTATATTTGGTCATACAAAGGTGCAGTATCTATGTTATTTTTTTCCCATAAGGAGGAAGAACAATGTTTAAAACAACCAAATCAATTATAGCTACACTTATTATAGCAATTTCCTTGCTGTCAGTGTTTACAGTAAAAACGGCTTTTCCTGACACCTTCGGTATCATCAGGGAAGGTATAGGAAGGGATTTGCAGGGCATTACGAGAAAACAGGCTGAGATTATAACAGCATGGGTGGATGCCAGAAAGAAAGATATAAGGGTTACTGCCAATAACCTGCCTGCCTACCGAAGCTCGGTGATTCGAGACGATAAAGAACCAGACTTTACCCGGCCACTTGAATATCTCGTTTTTCTGAAAAACATATATCATTACAAGGAAGTTTTTATCGTAAATCCTGCGGGTACGATCATTGTTTCGACGGATAAAAATTATATCGGAAAGGATGTTTCCTCTGCACAATATTTTCAAGAGGCAATTAAGGGTAAAACGTTTATTTCCGACATCATGCCTTCTACAGTACCCATCGAGAATGAATTCGGTGAGTTGGAGTTGGGCCTGCCTACGATGTTTGTGTCAACTCAGGTTACGAATGAAAAAATGGATGTCCTAGGAGCTTTGGTCTTTCGGCTTGACGTAAATGAGCTTATAAAATTAATAATACCCATGAAAGCAACGGAAACCGGGGAAATTTATTTAATCAACAAAGACGGGTACATGTTAACCTCTTCCCGATATACATCCGATCTTAAGGGAGACGGCCTTATAAAGAAGAGGACGACGTTGGAGCTGAAGGTTGCAAATCCCAAGACAGGAAATCTGACACAGGCGGTTCAGCAGTGTTTGAAAGGAATGGAGGGATACAATGATACAGGCTACCTCGATTATCGGGGCACCAGTGTGATTGGGTACTGGATGTGGCTGCCGTATCTTAATTGGGGTCTTATTGCCGAAATTGATATAGATGAGGCATGCAATGAGGTTCGTAAATTTTTTCAGGATACTACTATTAAAAATCTGCGGGGTCTTATGCATCGGCAGGTAGAATTGGTAAAAATGAGGATGGAGGGACATAAGAATAATGCCGCAGCGATTGCCCGTAAGCCGCAGACTATTCATTTTGCAAAGGGTGTGGCATCAGTGGATGAATTTGTAAATGCCCTAAACTATTTGGAGTTTATCAGGGACGAATATGGGTATAAAGGTATATTTATCTGCGATGCTGCCGGGGTCGTAAGGTTATCGACAGAAAAAAATCTGGTAAACATGAACTTTTCCGGGGAAGACTATTTCCTGGAAGCAAAAAAGCGCGGAATTTTTGTGAGCGATGTGAAGCCATCAACTACACCGATTCTGAATGAGTTCGGCAAGGTCGAACGTAATGTGCCTACGTTGTTTGTATCTGCTGTAATCAAGGACAATGACGGCGCTTTTGCAGGTGTCGTGGTTTTCCGTGTTGATACCATGGAATTAAATAAACTCATGCAAAGTATGGAGATTGGTGAAAGCGGGGAAACCTATCTTATTAATTCTGAGGGGGTTCTTATCACTGAGTCACGGTTTGTAATCGAACTGAAAAGGAAGGAAATGATCAAAACCAGGAGTGCTTTGGAACTCAAAGGGATTAGTCCTAAGTCTGGAAGGTTGACAAAGGGGATATCCGAATGCTTAAGCGGAAGCGAAGGGTACGATGTTACAGGTTATCCGGACTATCGGGGTATACCGGTAATAGGAACCTGGTGCTGGATTCCGGAATATGAATGGGGTGTGATTGTAGAAATCGACCTTGATGAGGCATTCCGGAAGAGTTCGGCGTTCTGGGGCATCAAGCAGTATTTCTAAAAAATCTGAGTACAATATAGCTTTTGTTTTTTCTGAAGGTATGGGCGAACATCTGTTCGTCCATACCTTTTTCAATAATATGTGTGGCAAGCATCGCAATTTATGAATTTATCTGACTTAGTATTTCTTCAAAAATAATTATAAAATCCTTCTTTTCTTCCGCAGACACCTCGAACTCCTTTAGCCAGTTCCGTATATATTTGCTGTCTATCCCAGGGTTTTTCCTGATAACAGATTTTACATCTTCCAGATCCCTTGGTCTGCCTGCAAAGATTTTGTGGATTATTAGATCTTCCGGGGAAGCAAATAAGACTTCTTGACCCATAATTGATACTTTCCTGGCCCTTTTTATGGCCTGTGTTTCGTAATGGGTAAAAGAGAAAATAAAGTCTACTCTAATGCCAGTAGATTTTTCGATTGTAGGCAATACCATAGTATCCCTTACAAATGATTCGATGTCTTTTGGGATGGACTTTAAGGAGAGTTCTCTTGTTATAGATAGGAGTTTGTTCAAAGAGTCAATATTAGCGCCGAGTGTTACGTCTATATCTCTCGTAAGACGAGGCTCGCCGTAAAGAAGTACGGCCTGTCCTCCAATAATCATATAGGGAAGACCGTGTTTATTCAGACACGCACTTATTTTTGAGAGGATTTTTTCGAACATGAATTCAAGACCTTTGCGATCTTTATATCTACCTCTATTCCTTCCAATGGGTTTTTTGGGGGCAATACGCCGAGTCGTTTTCCCTCGTTCCACATGTCAGTAAAAAGTTTAACAGATTGACTGTAATTGAGTCTACCCTCGCTACGGACGAATTCGTCCTCAAATTTTTTTAGTAAATCAGGATTTTTAATCATATATTTTTACCCTTTACAAAAACGTTAGAATTATAACTTAGCTGTTTCCTGAAAACAAGGATAACATTTGATTTAGTTGGCGGGGTGGGGCTACTTCGTTGATCAGGAATATAAAAAAGATATGATTTTCGAGATCAATTTTGGAGAGACTTTCTCTAAAATCCTACCTTTTGGGGTTGTAAATCAACGTTCTGAAAAGGTTATTAGAACCAGGAGGCGAAGTGTTAAGAAATCTTGTCTTAAACCCGGAAAGAAAGTATTTGTGAAAATAAATTCAATTGAATACAAGAATTATTTTATTCCCGATTACGGATGATAATTCACCTCCTGGTTATTTGTCGTAGTTTCCTTTTACGTCATTCCTATAAGTTCATCAACCATTGAAGATATCTTTGCGAACCTTTCCTTCTGTATACCGCCTCCTGTGGCCTTTGCTTCGGCTACCTTGCCAGCAAAAAAATTAGGGATAACCTCATTGTCCCGTGTGTTTCTGAAGATATCCCATGCGTCCTTTAGTTCCTTAAGCTTGCCCTCGACATTTGTGCCTTTTGCATTTTCCGCCAAGGTAGAAAAAAGTGTTATCGTCTCCTGGGTTAGATTTTTTACCGTTGTGCGGCATGCCTCTTGATTTTGCTTATCACTCTCACCAAGCATGGTAACAAGCGCTGTTCTGGCATCCACAAGCTTCGTCTTAAGGTCATTCACTTCATTTTTACTAATAGCCATATTTATCCTCCTCTGTTTTGTACCTTCACCGGGATTGCAGACAGCCACACGGCCGTCAATGCAAGGTAAAGGATAATAGATAACTCAAAACTTAAAACCGGAGTCTTCAGATATGGTCAGCAGGAAAACGAATTCAATGGGGTGCATGAAGACAAAATACAAAGCGCAAATATCATTCCCCTTTTATAGGGATGGCTTACGTGTAAAAATATATCCTAATCCTTTATTTCTCACTATGCTAGGAGGGTTATTGATTCTTATTGTAATTGAATGTTATGCAGCGAATGAATTTCTTTTTGAAATGTACAGTGCATTTTGAAAGGGAAATACGTATGGAATTCCGGGGACACCATACTTAATTTTAGAAGAATTGGCGCACGGGGAAGAGTTATCCCCATGTTCAGCCGTCGAAGAAATCCTTCAAGAAGATAAAAGACCACATCACGGCACTTACCAGCAGGAACAGATGTCCTCTCCCGTTTGAGGCGATAGTTAAAGAGGTGAATACGGCACTGATAGGGTGGACAGGATACTTCCATTATCGTAATTGCAGCAGAGTCCTCAAGCAAGTAAGAGAACACGCTCAATTGCGGCTTCGGATACACCTGTACAGACGTCATAAAATCAGGGACAGGAAGACAGGGCTTAAGCGATACACAAACAGCATGTTATATGAGAGATATGGTCTTTACAAAGTGCCGACCACAGCGGTATGGAGATAAGCGCATGCCTTATGGTGAAGGGCATCGGAAAGCCGTGTGCGGGAAAACCGCAAGCACGGTTTGATGAGGGAGGACTGGCGAAACAAGCATGGTGAGGCTATTGAGGCACTGCCGGACGAAAGGGGCAGAAACAGATAGGCCAACCTAAACTATATATAGCCAGTTCCCTACTCTACCCAGAATTAACCCTTATGGAAGAAAAGTGAGAGTCCCCATATCATCTATATACCATACGGATCCACCTCCTTCTAAGCGGATAAGACTACGATTAGTTCGCGCAGCCTCGATATCACTGAATACATAATTAACATCATTGATTAGTATCATACGTCCATCCGATGCTTTAATTTCTCCCGACTCTTCCATGATCCTATAATCATGAAGCTGTTCTCTATCAGGAACTGTATCTTTGCTATAAATCTTTGTTTCCCAAATTTCACCTGTAGTTTCATCATAATGATCTATATCTCTATGAACTTTTGTAAATAGCCCTCCTTCGATTTTCTCAAGGTCTGGATTATCTGCTTTTATGACCCGGACCTTATTCTTTTGTCTAAAGACATAACGGTTAGCCCAGCGTTCATATAGTGAACCTTTGGTACTAGTATAGCGTTTCATTAAAATCTAGACAATAATAAACGTATTTGTTATAATTCTTGCCAAAAACTTCGAAAGGAGAGATAGTGGCAAGAAAAACAAAGAGAAGTATCTTATTTCTTAAGGACG
>Ga0233425_10000925_pt1 | contig 70392 bp, 49 predicted proteins | sample Watercolumn_Towu_2_FD_181712 | JGI IMG/M metagenome (GOLD analysis project Ga0233425, IMG submission 181712) | Freshwater microbial communities from Lake Towuti, South Sulawesi, Indonesia - Watercolumn_Towuti2014_140_MG | ecosystem: Environmental > Aquatic > Freshwater > Lake | place... | reverse complement strand
AGGATGCGGCCCCACCAGCGGTGATTGGGCTTGTCAGGAGGCGCATCCTTCGACTACGTCCGGCACACGACGCCGGACTCCGCTCACGCTACGCGGTGCTGACGCCCGCAGGAAGTTATTCTTTTACAGACCCTTACGTTGTCTCCGCGCTCCCATAGCGCGCGGGCTGGCCGGCCTGCGCCAGAGCTTCGTTCACCTCGCGCTTCAGCTCCAGGATGCGCGTCTCGCGGCCCAGGGTGGCGGTGTGCCAGCGGCGCAGCTCGTCGAGCTGGCTCTGCATCCGCAGCTCCGCCTGCTTGCGCTCGGTGATGTCGCGCACGACCGCGAGAAATGCTTTCTGCCCACGCAGCTCCAGAGGCTCGATGTTCAACAGCGCATGATAGGCTGCGCCGTTCTTGCGCTTCAGCCTGACCTCGTAATCCTGTATCCGGCCGGTTTCCTCCAGCGTCTGGATCAGTTGCCGGCGCTCCGCGGGGTCAACGTACATGATACCGATGCGGAGCTCCTTAAGCTCTGCCAGGGTATAGCCCGTGATCTCTTGCAAGGCGCGGTTCGCGGCATAGACGACGCCTGTCGGATCCGTCATACTGATCCCGATGGGCATGGCCTCCACGAGCACCCGATAGCGTTCCTCGGATTCGGCCAGGGCTTCCTCGTCGCGGCGATACTCGGCGGCTGTGCGCAGCGCGGCCACCCCAAACGCCAGGTCGCCGGCCAGCTCCGCCAGCAACTTGACCTCTTCCGCGTCGAAGCCCCCCGGCTCGGCCGCGAAGATATTGAGCGCGCCCAGGATTTGCCCGCCCGCGATCAACGGCAGCGCGACCGACGCGGCATAGCCCCGCCGCAGGGCCGCGGCGCGCCAGGGGTCATAACCGGCTTCGGTCAGGAGGTCCCCGGCGACCACGGGCTGGCCGGTGCGGATGGCGACGCCGGTCGGCCCCTGGCCGCGCTCAGCGTCGGCCCAGGTGATCTCCGCCGTGGCGAGATACCCGTCCTCGTAGCCGGCGTGCGCGACCGGCCGCACCGTCTGCTGCGCGTCATCCTCCGCGTAACCGACCCACGCCATCCGGTAGCCGCTGCTGCGCACGATGATCTCGGTCACCGTGCGCAGCAGCTCGGTTTCCTCGGTTGCGCGCACCAACGCCTGGTTGGCATCGCGCACCACCTGCAGCGTCCGATTGGCCCGGCGCAGCTCGGCCGTCCGCGTTGTCACGAGTTGTTCCAGTTCGGCTGCAAAGTTGCGCGTCTCTTGATACAACTGCGCCTTCTCGACCCCGATCGCGATCTGCCGGCCCAGGCTCATCAATAGCTCCACGCCAGCGGTATCGAAGTGCTGTTGTTTGCTCGTGGCCAGGCTCATCACGCCGATCACGCCGCTGGAACCGACCAACGGCACACTGGCGCCCGCCTCGAGGCGCTCCCCTTCGTAAAACGTCTTCAGCACGCCCGCGTACTCGGAGCCGCTGCCGATCACCATCGGCTGGCCGGTCTGCGCGACCTTGCCGCCCATCCCCTCGCCCAACTTGATGCGCTGCGCCGCGCCAACCATTTTTTCGCTGATGCCGCGATGGGTGGTCAGCACCAATTCGCCCGCCCTGGCATCAAGCAGGAACATAGCGGCGGCTTCCACGCCGACCCGGTGCAGCACTTCGTCTATCGCGCGGTTGAGGATTTCGTCCACGTCAAGCGATTGCGCGACGATGCTCGCCATCGTGTTGAGCGCGTTCACTCGTTCATGCGGCGCTGCAGCGCCTGCTCCGCCTCCTTGCGCCCGGTGATATCTTCGGCGATGCCGACCATGCGGGTGATCTGTCCCGCCGCGTCGCGGACCGGGAAGCCGCGATCGTGAATCCAGCGCACCGCGTCATCCGGGCAGACGATGCGATATTCGACGTCGTATTTCCCTTGCGCGTGCTCTGCCAAGGCCGCGAGCACGTGGTCACGATCATCCAGATGGATTGCCTCAACCCAGGAGAGCGGATTCTCGTAGACACTGGCGCGCGGGCGCCCCCAGACCTTCTCGAAAGCCGGACTGAGATAGAGCATCTGGCTGACGTCGGGTGGGGAGATCCAAAAGACCTCCTGGATATTCTCCGCCATCTGGCGGAAGCGTTCTTCGCTCTCGCGCAGCGCCTCGGCGCGCTGGTGCGCTTCCTGGTACAGCCGCGCATTCTCCAGCGCAATCGCAATCTGGTTGGCGAAGGTTGTCATGGCCGGCACGTCGGCCTCGGTCAAGTCGGCGCCGGTGACCGTGAGCAATCCGATTCTCTCGCCGCTGACAGTCAACGGCGCGTAAATGGCCTGGCGAATGCCCAGAATCGCGGCAAGTTGTCCTGCCAAAGGACGCGTCGGTTTGGGCATGGCTTCGGCGAACGAGTCGGCGGCTGGCTCACAAAAGACGGTCTTGCCTTCGACAATGATCCGGTGGAAAAAGCCCCCCGGCATAAGCGGGTATTGGTACCCTTGCGCCGAGAGGCCGGTCAGTTTCTCCGCGATCTCCAACAAGCCCGAGCGCCAGGTCAAATAAGATATCACCATATACATCTGACTCTTGTCTAGCGCGAAGACGGAGGCATGGTAGCCCAGCCGGTCTACCTCATCGCCGACGACGCGATAGATCTCCTCCGGCGTCCGCGCGCGCTGGACGGCTTGCGCGGCTTCGCTCAGCGCGAACATCAAGCGATGCCCGCGCGCTGTCTCGCCCAGCGAGTGGTGCAGGCTGGCCGCCATCGCGTTGAAAGCTCCGGCCAACTGGCCGATCTCGTCGCGCCCGCTGACCTGGATGCGGTGCGCCAGGTTGCCCTGGCCGATCTCGGCGGCGCCGCGCATCAATTGACGCACCGGGCCGGTGATGCTGCGCGCCAGGCCGATCGCCAGCGCCACGGCCGCCAGCAGCGCCAAGAGGCTCATCTGCGCCAGGGTCAGGCCGAAGGCCCGGGTGGGCGCCAGCGCCTCGGCCAGGCCGCGCGTCACCACCAGGCAGAGCCGGCGCTCCGGCAGCCACAGGTACGCGGCGATCGTCGCCGCGCCGCGGTAATCGCCGGCCTGGATCACCCCGCTCTCGCCCGCCAGACAGCGTTCGACCGGCGCGGTGCGCACCCCGCGCTGCAAGGCCGCCGGGTCGGCGATAAAGCGCGGCTGGGTGACGAAGAGGTTGGCGCTGTTTACCAGGTAGGCGTCTTCGGTGGTATAGCCGGCCGTGCCCCGGCCGATGATGGCGTCTACCTCGGCCAGGTTCAGTCGGCCCACCAGGACGCCGACCAGCCGGCCGTCGCTGGCCCGAACCGGCGCCGCGGCCTCCATCGCGCGGCCCGCAAAGGCGTAGTATGGGTTTTGGACGTAGGGGCCTTGCCGGCCGTAGATGAAATACGGCCGATCTTCCCGAAACCGGCCTTCCTCCTGGGGGTCAGTGGCTGCGATGACCTGGCCGGTCTCCGGGTCCAGGATCAGCAAGGCCAGCAGGCTCTGATCCGCGCCGACCCAGTGCTGCAAGTGGCCCAGGACGTCCGCGTGCTCGGCCGTCAGCGCGGGGGATTCGCCCATGCGGTGCGCGGCCAGATGCCTGACGATGTCGGGGTTGGTGGCGATGGTCGCCACATCGGCGCTTTGCTCGCGGACCCACTCCTCAAAGGCGGCCTGTTTCTCGTGGGCGATGGCGCGCAAATCCGCGGCGATGCTGGCTTCCAGCGCCAGGCGGCCGTTATGATAGGCCAACACGCCCACCGCGGCCAACAGCGCGGCCGCAAAGAGGGCGAAGACCAGCGCCAGTCTGGCGGTAATGGTCAGGTGTGGTTTCATGGTCGCTTATCCCGAAAATGCCCAGGCTGTCACTCTGAGCGGGTCCACCGGTCAAAGTGCGCTGCGGCGTGACACTAGCGAAGAGTCTCGATCACGCGAGAGAGATGCTTCGCTGGAATCTCGCCGCAACGGGCCGCACTTCGTTAACCCGCTCAGCATGACATTCTCATCGCGCCATCGTCTCACTTGCCATAGATTTCATTCAAGAACCGCATCGTATACACCTGCGTCACGTCCACCGCCGCGGTCAACAGGCCTTGCTCGCGATACGCCCGCTCCATCTCCGCCCACATTTTCGGCGTCATCCAGCCGATGGCATCCTCGCCGGTGTTGACGAGCGGGATGCTGGCGGTCATCTTGGCGGCTTCGAGCGCGGGATCGGCCTGCGGCGCATACTTCACCACCAGCGGCCCGATCGCGGTCGGGTTCTCCATCGCGAAGGTCCACCCCTTGAGGGTGGCGCGCAGAAAACGCGTGACCAGGTCGGGGTTGCGGGCAATGACGTCGTCGCTGGTGAAGATGGTATCGGCGTACCGGTGGATGCCGTAGTCGTCGGGATAGATCAGGTTGAGCTTGTAGCCGGCGGCCTGCGCCTCGACAACCTCGTTGGTGAGGAACACGCCGCGCACGTGCACCTGCCCGGTGTAGAACGGCGTCAGGTCGGGGGTTGACTCAACCCAGCGATACTGGTCGGGGCGCACGCCCACGCGGGCGGTGATCGCGTGCACCGTCGGGATGCCAAAACGCGCCGTCTGGATCGTCTTGCCGACGAAGTCTTGCGGTCGGGTGATGCCCGAATCGGCCAACGCCATATAGACGCTCGGGCTGCGGCGATAGACCGTGGCGATGGCGCGCACCGACTGGCCCGCCGCACGGGCGGCGATCAACTGGTCCGGGCTTGCAATGCCGAACTGCGCTGTGGCCTCCAGCACCGGCTTGAGCCGATCGAGCGTCGGGCCGCCCTCGACCAGGGTGACCGCCAGCCCCTCGGCCGCGTAGTAGCCGCGCTGCTCAGCGGCGTAGAAGCCAGCGAACTGCGCCGAATGCGTCCACGCCAGTTGAACCGTCACGACCGTCGCCGGTCGCGTGGGCGCGGCGCTCGTCGCGCACGCGGCCAGGCTGCCCAGGATCAGCGCGAGCAGCGCGCTGCGGGCGACGAATCGGTATCTGGACATAGTTGACCTCCTCGGCGCTCGTGACATCAGACTTCCGAAGTCTTCGAGACTTCGGAAGTCTGCCGGCGCCGCACGCGGGCGGCCTGCATCTGCTCCAACACGGCGAAAACGTTCTCGAACTCGTCGGCCTTATCGAAGAAGTAGTCCGCCCCCATGGCCAGACACCGGGCCCGGTGTTGGGGGTAGGCGAACGCGGTCAGCATAATGACGGCCGGCGGCGACGCGCCCTGCTTCACCGCCTGGAGCACCTCGATGCCGCTGGCCCCCGGCATCCGGATGTCCAGGATGGCAATATCCGGGCGCAGGCGGCGGATGGCCTCGATGGCCTCGAGCCCGCGACTGGTCTGCCCCACCAGCTCGACGCCGGTCATCTCGGCCAGGCGCGCTTGCAGCCGTTCGCGCACCGGCGCGGAGTCTTCAGCAATATAAACGCGTAGGGTTGGCATCATGGCGTTTCCTTGTGTATGGGTTGTCGTTTGACCATAGACGCGATCTATCTGACGCGAGTATACACCGCCAGCGCGTGCGTGTCTGTCAGAATAGCGGCAGAGATCGTGTAGGAATCGTCTGAAAGCTGTGTCGGGGTTTGTCCTACAAGGGGGGGAGGTAAAACAAAACCGGCGTCCGAAGTGGACGCCGGTTGTTCCACTGTGCCGCTTTTATAGGCGCGCCCAAATAGTTTATAGATGCGCCTATATTTTTGGGGCAAGCTCGTAGTATGCGCCTTTGCGCATCCCGGTCTGAACTAACAGGGATGGTCCGGTTCATGGTGGGCTCGCCTGGCAGTCTATCACTTCACCACTTTCACCAGACCGCTTTCCTCGATGGTCGGATCAGTGACGTAGCGTTTCATTCTGCCTCCACGTAAAACTTATGCCACATCTCCCGTCGCGCCTCGGCGAGCAGTTCCGGTGAGAAGTCATAGCCTTTCAGAAGGCCACCAAGTTTAACAATCTTCAGAGATGAACTAGATTTGGCCGCTTTCGGCTTGCGCGCTTGAAACTTGAAGCGCAGGAACTTGATGAATTCCTCCAATTCAGGCAGGCTCTCCGGCGGCAGCTCTGCCACTTGCTGTTGGAGCTCCTGGGTCAGCGCGATCGTATCGCTCATAAGACACCTCCACGATGGGATTCTATCACAGCGGAACGGCGGTGACAAGGCGATCGTCAGGCTTGGGTGTGGTACAGGTTTTTGCAGGTGGGGTGTCTGGAACACGAAGCCGCGAAGGACCGCGAAGACAACGAAGCACGAAGCACGCGAAGTGACGCGCCGCGTGGCTCCTTCGCGTCCTTTGCGCGGCTCCTTCGCGTCCTTTGCGCGGCTCCTTCGCGTCCTTTGCGCGGCTCCTTCGCGTCCTTTGCGCGGCTCCTTCGCGTCCTTTGCGCTTCGCGTGCTTCGTATGTCTTCGTGACTTCGTGTTCCGAATACCTCTTATTCCACCAACCCCCTCTCCAACGCATACCGCACCAGCGCCGCGGTGGTCTCCAGCCCCAGCTTTGCCAGGATGCGGCCGCGATAGGTGCTGACCGTCTTGACGCTGAGCGCCAGCTCCTCGGCGATCTGGCTGACCGTCTTGCCGGCCGCCAGCAGGCGCAGCACCTGATCTTCGCGATCGGAGAGGGCCTGGTGCGGCTCGGGGCCGGCCGCGCCGGCCACTTGATCGGCCAGCGCGCCCGCCAACGCCCGACTGACGTAGCGTTCCCCGCGGCTGACCGCCCGCAACGCCGCGACCAGCTCGCCGGGCACGCTCTCCTTGGTCAGGTAGCCGGCCGCGCCCGCCTTCAGCGCGCGCGTGGCGTACTGCTGTTCGGGATACATGCTGAGGATCAGGACGGGCAGCCCCGGCTTGAAGGCGCGCAACTGCTTCAGCACGTCCAGCCCGCTGCCGTCTGGCAAGTGGATGTCGAGCACGGCCACATCGTATTCGTTCTCGGCCGCCAGGCGCAACGCGTCGCGGCCCGTCGCCGCCTCGCCCGTGCAGCGCATCTCCGCGGCTTCGCCGACGATCTGCACGACCCCGCGGCGCACCACGGCATGGTCGTCTACCACCAGGACTCGGATCATGTAGGTCTTCTCCCTGCCCCTCTCGTTACAGTAGCTCCAAATGTGGCGATCCACCTGGCTGTTATTCTGAGCGGGTTAACCCCAAGACTCCCGCGACAGCGTGAATCCAGCGAAGAATCTCATCCCGCGACGAGACCCTTCGCTAGATTTTTGCCGTAACGCACTTCACGGGATCAACCCGCTCAGGGTGACAATAACGACTTTTGCAGCATTGCCACTATTCGCTGATTCGCCATTCGCTGATTCGCCCCCCCCCCCCCGTGGTATCCGCACCGTCACGGTCGTGCCCTGGCCGGCGACCCCCTCGATCACCACGTCGCCACCCCAGGCGCGGGCGCGCTCACGCATCCCCAGCAGACCCAACGCATGGGCCGCGGTCGTCTGGCCCGGCGCGATCCCCTTGCCGTTGTCGGCCACGATCAGGGTCAGGGCATCGGGCCGATCTTCCAAGGCGACCTCGACGCGGGTGGCCGCCGCGTGCCGGGCGACGTTGGTCAGCGCCTCCTGGAAGATGCGGAAGAGCGCGGTCGCCAGGTCGCGCGCCAGCGCCGCCTCTTGCTCCCCCAGGCGCAGCTCGCACGCCAGCCCAGTGCGCGTCGCGAACTCCTGCGCCTGCCATTCGATCGCTGCGACCAGCCCCAGGTCGTCCAGCAGGCCGGGCCGCAGCCCGGCAGCCACGCGGCGCACCGTGCCAATGGTGTCATCCACCAGCGCCAACATCGCGTTCACCTTGGCGGTCAGATCGGCCCGCCGCTGGGGCAGTTGCCGATCCAGCCAGGCCAGGTCTATCTTGAGCGCGGTGAGCGCCTGGCCGAATTCATCGTGGATCTCGCGGGCGATGCTGGCGCGCTCCGCCTCGCGGGCATTTTGCAGATAGGCTGCCAGTTCGCGCAGTTGCGCCTGCCGCGCGTTCGTCTGTTCGTACAACCGCGCGTTTTCGATGGCGATGGCCGCCAGATTGGCCACCGTCTGCATCAGTCGTTCGTCGTGGGGACTGAACGCATCCGGCTCGAAGCTCTCGGCGTTGATTGCGCCGATGGAGCGGCCGGCGATGATCAGCGGCACTGCTAGCTCGGATTGGATCGTGGGATCGGCCTCGAGATAGCGCGGATCGCTGTGCACGTCGCCGGTGCGCACCGGCGCGCCGTGTTCCGCCACCCAGCGCGTGATCCCGCGCGGCAACCGGAAAAAGCCTTGCACGCGCGCCAATTCGGCGGCCAAGGCTTGTCGTGTCAGCCCCATGTCTTCGTGGGCGAGGAGTTGTAGCTCGCCGCTCGTCTCGTCCCACAGCACGATCGCCCCGCGCTCATAATTCAATAAGCGCTTCAGCGCCGCCAGGATGTTGGCGCCGACGATCGGCAATTCCCGCAATTGCGCCAGCACGAGGCTCGTCTCATGGAGCGTCTCAAGCTCCCGCACGCGGCGTTGGGCCTCTGTGAAGAGCTGCGCATTGTGGATGCTGCCGGCGACCTGGCCGGCGAGGGTCTCCAGGAAGGCGGCCTGCGTCTCGAAATCGCGCTCGGCATCCGACGCCAGGCCGATCACGCCGCTGATCTCATCCCGGCTGCGCAGCGGCAGCGCGGCGAAGGAGCGGAAGCCGGCCCGCTTGCACTCCTCCCAGGAGCAGCGGGAATCGCTGAAGATGTCGCGAGAATAGAACGGCTGGCCCTGCGCCACTGCCAGCCCGCAGATGCACGCGCCGACGCGGTGCTCCGGGATCGCGCCCAGCCGGTCGGCGGCCGGCTGCGGCCCGACCCCCTGCAAAACCAGCCGCTCCCCGTCGCGCAGGAAGAGGAAAGCCGCGTCGGGGCGGGCCGCCTCCAGCACCCTCTGCACCGCGGCGGCCGCGGTCTCTTCCAGCGAAAGCGTGGCGCTGACGGCGCGCCCCAATGCGTTGAGCGCGGCCAGCTCCTCAACGCGCTGGCGGATTTTATCCTCAGCCTGCTTGCGCTCGGTGACGTCGTCGTAAATCGCGACGATCTCTCCCGAAGGCAGTTTGTAGACGTAGTTTTCTCGCCATCCGAAGACCCGCTCGTCTTTGTAGAGCGCAATGGGGTGATGTACCGGCGCGCCCATGCGCCAAACGCGCTGGAATACCTCGAATAGACCAAACTCAACGACACCTGGGAACACCTGGGTGACGCTTTTGCCGATCAGGTCTTGCCTGGCTATTTGTTCGATCCTTTCCGCGGCCTGGTTGAAATCTGCAAAGACGAAATCTTGACCGTCGCCTACGGCCTGGTACACCGCGCAGCCACTACTCATCCTGTCGAACAGTCCTTTGAACTTGGCTTCACTGGCGCTCAGCGCTTCCTCTGCCTGTTTGCGCTCGGTGATGTCCATAATGTTGCCAAAAACCCGAATGGTTTTGCCATCCTGCCGCTCTGCTTGTCCGACCGTGCGCACCCAGAGATGCTCGCCGCGCGCATTGACGAAGCGCAGCTCCAAATCGTAGGGCGCGCCGGTCTCGACCGCGCGTTGGAAGGCATTGGTGACTTGTTGCTGGTCTTCCGGCGCATAGAAGGCGATATCTTGGGGGATGTTGCTTGGATCGTGAATCGCGGGATCGAGTCCATAGATCCGATAAACTTCATCCGTCCAGGTGATACGACGCGCGGCAACGTCGTACTCCCACCCACCGACATGCGTGAGGGCTTGGGTTTGGTTCAATAAACTCTGCATCCGGTGCAGTTTTTCTTCCGCGCGCTTGCGTGTGGTGACGTCGCGCCACGCGGCGATAAAGCCATCGCCCGATTTCGTCGCCCGGATGTCAAACGCCCTGGCAAGCCGCTGTTCGCCATACACGTCGGTGTAGATCAACGATTCTTTGACGAGCGGTTCGCCTGTTTCGATCACTCGGCAATACTCGTCGAACAGTCCTGACTCGCGGTGGGCCGGCAACAATTCGAGCAGGCGCTTGCCGACTTGCTGCTCTCGGGTCATCCGGTTGGACGCGCACGCCGCCGCGTTGACGTACTCGACGCGCAAGTCTATGATGCGCCCTGATTGATCGCGGATGGCAGAATAAATGCCAAAGGCGTCCAGCATATTCTCGACGGAGGCGCGGAAGCGTTCTTCGCTCTCGCGCAGCGCCTCCTCCGCGCGCTTGCGCGCGGTGACATCCCGGATGATCATGCTGGTGCGCGGCGAGCCATCTTGCGCCTGGAAGATCACCGTAGACACTTCACCGGGGAACGGGGCGCCGTCCCGCCGCAAAAAGGTCAGCTCGCCCGTAAATCTGCCGGTGCGTTTTCGCTCCTCCAGTGCGGCGGGCAAGCGGGGGTCAGTCGGATCCACGATCCCGCCGCGACCGAGCTGACAGATTTCGGCTTCGCTGCGGCCGAGCATCCGGCAGGCGGCCGGGTTGGCGGCCAGGATGCGGCCATCGGGCACGGTGAGCAAGATGCCGTCGGCGCTGTACTCGAAAAGCGCCCGGTAGCGCGCCTCGCTCTCCCGCAACGCCTCCTCCGCGCGCTTGCGTTCGGTCAAATCGCTGATCACGGCGATGGTTCCCCGGGACTGGCCCCCTTGCCAGCGGGGCACGGCGGTGATCAGCACGGGGACGTCGCGCCCCGCCGCGTGCCGCAAGCGGGTCTCATAGGTACTCGTTTCGCCGGCCAGCCGCCGGAGGCGTTCCCGGCGCAGCGTCTCCTGGTCTTCCGGCGCGGTCACATCCATGGGGGTCTTACCCACCAGATCTTCCGGCTGGAGGCCCACCATGCGGGCGTAGGCCGGATTGACGTACTCAAAGCAGGCTTCTGTGTTGGTAACGGTTAATCCCTCCCCCATGGCATTCAGCACCTGCAACGCGAAATCGCGCTCGTTCAGCAACGCCTCTTCCATGCGCTTGCGTTCGGTGATGTCGCGCGACACGATGAGGACGGTGTGTGTTTGCCCGTTTTCGTCCTGGATCGGCACCAGCCATGTGCCTAACCAAACGATCCGTCCCGAAAACTCGGCGGTTGCGTCTACGTAGAGTGGTCGCCCACTATCGAAGACTTTTCGCAGATTGTCTTGTTGACGGCTGGCGATCTCAGGCGGGAAAATCTCAGCCACCCGCCTGCCGATCAGGGCCTGCGGCGTAGACCCGAATTGGCGGGCGGCATGGGTGTTCATGTACTCGACTTCAAATTGGCGATTGACGAGAGAGATTAGGTCGTGCGAGGCTTCAGCCAGAAGACGATAACGTTCTTCACTCCTGCGCAGGGCTTCTTCGGCGTGCTTGCGCTCGGTGACGTCGCGCACGACGCTGACGACGCCGGTGCGTTGACCCGCGGCGTCCCGGATCTCGGTGACCACGTGCTCGGTCGGGAAGACGCGGCCATCCCGGCGACGCATGGCGAATTCGCCCGCGAAGCGGCCGCGCTGATCGAGCGCGGGGAAAAGCTGCCGGCCGAATTCGGCGAAGGTCTCGCGACTCACGTGCAGGCGCTCGGTCGTCTGGCCCATCAATTCCGCGCTCGGGTAGCCGAAGACCTGTTCCGCCGCCGGATTGCAGGCGACGATCGTGCGGGTGGCCGGATCAACCACGAAAACCGCGTCGGTCAGGCTGGCGAAGGTCTTGTCCAGGAGGTCTTTTGCCCCGCGCAGCTCATCGAGCGCCGCCTCCGCCTGGGACTCCGCGACCTGGCGCGCGACGAGTTCGTGCCCGGCGCGGGCCAGCGCCTGGCGCAGCGCAGCCAACGCAGCCAGGGTCAGGCTGCCGGTCCAGCCGCAGATCGCGGTGTAGGCGACCCATTGGGTGATGGTCACGGCGTAGTCGGGCTGCGGCAGGCGGCCGGCGTTCTCCGCCACGATCAGTCCGCCGACCGCCAGCAAACAGAGCGCGGTGGTCACGAGCATCCCGCGGCGGTCGAACAGCAGGCCCGCGGCGATGACCAGCAGCAGATACATCGCGGCGGCGGGGACGCGGATCGTGCCCAGGCTGGCGACGCTGGCCGTGATCAGCACGAGGCCCAGGGCGATCAGCCCGATGCTTGCCGTTTGCACCCGGCCGCGGCGCATCCAGCCGAGCAGCGCCAGACCGGCGGCGAGCGCGGCCAGGTTCGCGGCGAACACGGGCAGCGGAGTCCGGCCGCCCAGCGCATTGCCGAGCAAGATGACCGGCACGAGGGTGAGGATGTTGAGCAGCGCCGCGTTGAGCAGGCTCGCCCGACGGGTCAGGTCTTCATCCGTCGGGAAAACAGGTGGGGCAAACCAATGCTTGATCTGACGCATCATCGGCTCTACTCCTGGTGCAAGACCGCAAGACTTCCGAAGTCTGTCTCCTCGCGCTGCGGGATCGTGAAATAGAACGTGCTCCCCTGTCCCAACGCCGACGCCACCCAGATCCGGCCGCCGTGGCGCTCCACGATCTTCTTGCAGATTGCCAGGCCGATGCCGGCGCCTTCGTACTCGCCCCGGCCATGGAGGCGCTGGAACAGGCCAAAGATGCGGCCGTGATCCTGCGGGTCAATGCCGATGCCGTTGTCGCGCACCGAGAAGACCCATTGCGGATTGCGGATTGCGGATTGCGGACTCTGCCCTTCATTCCGAAATCCGAAATCCGCATTCCGCAATTCCGCCGAAACGTGCACCACCGGCGGCCGGTCGCTGTGATATTTGATCGCGTTGCCGATCAGGTTCAGGAAGAGCTGGCCCATTTGCGCGCGGTCGGCCAGCACCGTCGGCAGCGGGTCGCTGGTGACAACCGCGGCATGGTCTTCGATGACGAGCTGGAGGTCGTGGATCGTCTGGCGGAAGATCCGGTTGCAGTCGGTCGGCTCGAACGGCTGGCCGCGCGTGCTGACGCGCGAGAACTCCAGCAAGTCATTGATGAGGGCCTGCATCCGCCGGGCGCCGTCCACGGCAAACTCGATGAACTCGTCGGCGTCCGCGTCGAGCTGGCCCTGGTAGCGCTCTTTCAGCAGCCCGACGAAGCTGGCGACCATGCGCAGCGGCTCTTGCAGGTCGTGCGAGGCGACGTAGGCGAACTGCTCCAGGTCGGCGTTGGAGCGCGCCAGTCGGGTCAGCATCTCCTGGCGCTCATCCTCGGCCCGTTTGCGCGCGGTGATGTCGCGGCCTATCCCCACCAGGCCGATCACCTGGCCCGCTTCGTCGCGCACGGGGACCTTGGTCGTGATCAACCAGCCCAGCGGCCCGCTCAGCGTCAATGTCGGCTCCTCGCGGCCGATCAGCGACCGGCCCGACCGGATGACGGCCAGGTCATCGGCCAGGTAGCGTTCGGCCAGGTCGGGCGGGAAGAAGTCGCGATCGCTCTTGCCCAGCAGATCGGCCGGCGATGCGACGCCGACCAGCCGGGCCAGCGCATGGTTGGCGATCAGGAAACGGGCTTCGGCGTCCTTGATGTAGATGAAGTCCGGCATGTTGTCAATCAGGGTGCGCAGCAGGTTGCGCTCGCGGCGCAACTGCGCCTCGGCGTGTTGGCGGTCGGTCATGTCGGTGATCACCGCGATGGCGCCGGTGTACGCGCCCGTGGCGTCGAGCAGCGGCGCAGTGGAGACCAGCGTCTCGATGGGCGTCCCATCTTTGCGCAAAAACCGGAAGTCGAGCTGCTCGCGGATGCCCCGCTTGCGGCGTTCGATGTTGTGGCTGATGCTCTGCCGGCCGGCCGCGTCGGCGAAGTCGTACAGGGAGCGCCCCAACATCTCGTCGGCGGCGTAGCCCAGCATCTCGGCCATGCGCGGGTTGACGTAGGTGGTGCGCGCCTCGGCGTCAATCGCCCAGATCCCTTCCTGGGCCAGATCCACCAGCTCCCGCTGGCGCTGCTCGTTGCGGCGCAGCGCCTCCTCGACCTGACGCCGCGCGGCCAGCTCGGCCTGCAACTGCGCGTTCGCCTGGCGCAGCGCCGCCTCGGCGCGTTTGATCCGCAGCAGCGCGTCGACGCGCGCGACCAGCTCCCGGTCGGAGATCGGCCGGGCGATGTAACCATCGGCGCCCCCTTCCAGCCCGGCCACCTGGCTGGCCGCGTCGGCGTCGGTGCTGGAGAAAAGGATCACGAAGATGTCGGCCGTGGCCGGGTCCGCCTTGAGACGCCGGCACATCTCCATGCCATTTATGTCCGGCAGCCCGACATCGAGCAGCGCCAGGTCAGGCTGCTGCTCGGCTGCCAGGCGCAAGGCCTCGGCGCCGTCCGCGGCCGGCGTCGCCGCGTAGCCCGCGCTCGTCAGGAGCGCAACGGTCAGGCGCCGGAGGGCCATATCATCATCCACCACCAGGATATGTGCGGTTCGGTTCGCGTCAGTCATTGATCGAGAATCTCCTATGAGACTGTCGGGTCAGACGCGCGTCACGCGGCCGGCAGCGTGAAGTAGAAGGTCGCGCCTTGCCCCTCCTGCGACGCGACCCAAATCCGGCCGCCGTGCCGCTCGACGATCTTCTGGCAGATCGCCAGGCCGATGCCGGTACCGGGATATTCCTGGCGCGTGTGCAGCCGCTGGAAAACGCCGAAGATGCGCGCATGATTCTGCGGATCAATGCCGATGCCGTTGTCGCGCACCGAGAAGAGCCATTGCGGATTGCGGATTGCGGATTGCGGACCCTGCCCTGCATTCCGAATTCCGCATTCCGCATTCCGCAATTCCATCGACACGTGCACCACCGGCGGCGCCGCACTCCGAAACTTGAGCGCGTTGCCAATCAAGTTCTGGAACAGGCGCATAAGCTGCGTCGGGTCGGCCAGCACGGTGGGCAGCGGGTCATGGGTCACGGTCGCGCCCGCCTCTGCGATCGCCAGGCCGAGGTTCCACAGCGCCTCGGCCAGCACGGCCGCCGCGTCGGTGGGCTGGGGCGGCTGACCACGGGTGGTGACGCGCGAGTATTCCAGCAGGTCGCTGATGAGGGCTTGCATCCGCCGGGCGCCGTCCACGGCGAACTCGATGAACTCATCGGCGTCGCTGTCGAGCTGACCCTGGTAGCGGTCGGCCAGCAGCCCGACGAAGCTGGCGACCATGCGCAGCGGCTCCTGCAGGTCGTGCGAGGCGGCATAGGCGAACTGTTCCAGCTCGGCGTTGGAGCGCGCCAGCTCCTCGGCCTGGCGCGCCAGGGCGGCATCCGCCCGCTTGCGCTCGGTGAGATCGCGCGCGACCCCCAGGACGGCGCGCACCTGGCCGGCGTCTTCAATCGGGGCCAACCAGGTACCCAGCCAGATTTCACGGTCCGCCAGGACGGAGGGATTTTCCGCGTACAGCGGTTGACCGGTGGCCAAGACCTTTTGGAGGCTCTGCCATTGCCGCTCGGCCACCTGGGGCGGAAAAAGCTCATGTTGCGCCCGGCCGATGATCTCTTCCGGCGTGCGGCCGAATTGGGCCGCCGCAAAGCGATTGACGTACTCGACCTGCCCCTGGGGGTTGATGACAAAGATCATGTCGTGCGCCGCTTCGGCCAACGTGCGGTAACGCGCCTCGCTTGCGCGCAGCGCAGCCTCGGCGCGCTGGCGCTCGGTGATGTCACGAGTGATGCCAAAAATGACATCCTGACCGCTCCACCGGCCATGAGTGATGCGCGACTCAGCCACAAAAGTTGTGCCATCTCTGGCTTGCACCGGCAAGAGACACACATCGGTTTCTCCGCGCAGCATTCGGGCCAGGATCCCGGCGGCTTCGGCGCGGACCTCCTGTGGATGCAAATCCAAGAGCTTCATCCCCACCAGCTCCAGCGCGGTGTAGCCCAAACGGACGCGCGCCGCAGCATTGGCGCCCAGGATGCCGCCGTCCGCTTCAATGATGAAGACCAAATCATCCATCGTATCGAAGAGGGCTTGCAAGTTATCCTGGCTCTGCCGCGACATGGCTTCGGCGCGCAGCCGCGCCAATGCGCCGCCAATCTGCGCCGCCACCGCTTCGAGCGCCACGCGCGTGTCCGGGGGAATCTCGTCATGGGTATGTGAGGCCAGGTTGAGCACCGCGATCACCTGGCCTTCGTGACAGATGGGGATGACCGCCAGGCCGCGCAGGCGCTCGCCCACTTGTGCGGCCAGAGAAAAGCCACTGATTACCTCATGGCGGCCATAGATGGGCCGTCCCGCGCACGCCAGACGGACGTGTCGCGCGGCGGGGTCATAGTGCGTCGCCAAAGCCACGAACTGTGCGGATAAGCCCCGGTGCGCCGCCAGATCCAATGCGCCGGTAGACGGATCGGCCAGATACACGCCGCCGCAGTCAATCCCCTCGATCCGGCAGACCGTCTCCAATACTTGGTGCAAGACGCTACACAAATCCTTGGCTTCGGCGAGCATCACCCCCAGCTCACACTGGAGTTGAATCAGGCTTTCCAGTTGTTTGCGCCGGGTGATATCCTCCACAAATCCTTCGTAGTATTGCACCGCGCCGCCAGCATCGCGCACCGTGCGCGCGTTGGTATGCGTCCAGATCAGGCGGCCATCCTTGCGGCGATGCAACGCCTCGAAGCCGGTCAACACATCCGCCTGGTGGAGCAGGCGCATAAACTCGGCGCGCGTTGCTTCATCGTGGTACACGCGGGCGGCAATCTGATCGCCGACGCACGCGATCATCTCGGCCGGGGCGTCGTAGCCGTAGATGCGCGCCATCGCCGGATTGACGCTGATGAAGCGCCCGGCGGGCGTGCTCTGGAAAATGCCGACGGCCGCGTGCTCATAGATCTCGCGAAAGCGCGCTTCCGCCCGGCGCAAGTCATCCTCGACGCGCTTCAGCCGCAGCAAAGCCTCGATGCGCGCCAGCAGCTCTGGGGTGGGAATGGGCCGCAACAGATAACCGTCGGCTCCCGCGTCCAGGACGGCCACCCGGTACGTCGCGTCCGCATCGAACGCCGTGATGACCAGGATGTGGATCCTGGCGGTCGCCGGGTCCGCCTTAAGCCGCCGGCAGACCTCGCTGCCATCTATGTCCGGCAGCATCAGGTCGAGCAGGATGAGATCGGGCTGATCCACCTGGGCGCGCGCCACGCCCGCCAGCCCCGTCGCAGCCTCGATGCAGTCATAGCCGGCGTTCGTCAAGATTTGACCGGTGATGTGACGCAGCAGATCGTTGTCATCCACCACCAGGATACGTGTGGCGCCTCGATTCTCATCCATCGGATCGTCTACCCCGCTGGCATGGTAAAGTAGAAGGTCGTCCCCTGGCCCGGCGCAGACTCGAACCAGATCCGACCGCCATGACGTTCTACGATCTTTTTGCAAATCGCCAGGCTCATGCCCGTACCGTTGCGCGTGTCCTGGCCGGGCGCACGGTGGAAGAGGTCGAAAATCCCGGCGGCATGTTCCGGGGCAATGCCGATGCCGTTGTCCTGGAGCGCAAAAAGCCAGCCGATCGGCGCCTGCTCATCCGCGCTTGTCGGCTCGCCGACCTGCAGTTCGGCGCGGATATGCACTTCGGGGGGCTGCGCGCCCCGGAATTTAAGCGCGTTCTCGATCAGATTTTGGAATAATAACACCAACTGCGCGGCATCCCCCATCACGGCGGGCAGCGGATCGAACGCAACGGTCGCCTTGACGTCCGCGATCGGACCGGCCAGGTTGCGCATGGCCTGACGGACCACGACCTCGCAGTCGGTCAGCTCAAACGCCCGGTCCGCCATGTCCACGCGACAATAGGCGAGCAGAGCATCCACCAACTTCCGCATATGGCCCGCGCCGGCGACAGCCTGGGCGATGAGGTCCGCCGCCTCTCCCGCCAATTGATCCGCGTGGCGTGCCGCAAACCGCTCCAGATGACCCGACACGGCGCGGAGCGGCGCGCTCAGATCGTTGGAAACGACGGCCGCAAACTGCGCCAGCTCGGCGTTCGAACGCGCCAGGCTGGCGTTTGCCGCGTTGAGCTTCTGGAACTGACGGGCGTTCGAGATCGCCAACGCCAGCACCGGCGCGATGTTGAGGGCCAGGTTCAAGTAGTCGCGGGCCAGGTTGGGATAGGTGAAGCCATCCACCTCCAGCGCCGCGATCGCCTGGCTGCGCCGGCCGATACGCAGGGTGAACCCTTTGCCCAATTCGGTCCAGGCATGGCTGGCGCGCAATCCCGCCAGCCGATTCTTGGTCGCCTCGCTGACCCCCTGGTAGGCGGGGCGGGCGCGCGCTTCACCGGGGCTGCCGTCAATCAGCGGCACATAAACCAGCCGAGAGGGCGCGCACAGCAAGGTGAACACTTCAAAGATCTTCTCGACCGCTTCCGTCTCGGTCTTAACGCCGCCCAGCGCGCTGATCAGGTCAAACAGCATCGCGTAGTCGGCGGACTGCCGGCTGGCCTGCGCCGACTCCACGATAGCCTGATCGCGCTGCGCCGAAAGCTGGGCGTACAATAACAGGCTTTCCACGCGCAGCCGCACCGCATCCAGGCCCACCGGCAGGATCTCGCCGGGCAAACCGGCGAACCGCGCCAAGGCGGCCAGCCGGTCGGCGCACTCATCATAGACGCCGGTATCCAGGAGCAGGATACGCTGCGTGGACGCGCCCAACAGTTGCCGCAGGCCATCTCGGCTCAGCTCGCCTTGCGCAACCAGGCGCTCCCAATCGGCCAGCGCGCCGGGGGTCGTCACATAGGCGCCCGTCGCGGTGTAAGCCTGGATGACGTGGCGGTTCAGCGCCAGCTCGGGACAGGAATCAGTCGTGCAGACCGCCGCCCGATCACGGGCCAGCAGGTCTGGCAGGCCCGCCAGACAGCGGCCGCCGAAGAGGCCGACCTTCAGGTTCGCCTGGGCGCACGCCTCCACGGCCTGGACGAGCGCCATGCGTTCGGCGGCCGGCCGCAGACACACGTCATCGAACGTTTGGACGATGACCTCGGCGCCATCCAGGGCGGCCACGCAAGCCGCGACTTCTCTCGCAAAACTGCGGCATGTCAGGATACAAAATTTAGTTGTCACAATCGTCCCCCGATCTCGGGGTCAACCCCCCGTCAGTATCCGTGGCCCCGCGCCGGCCATTTGGATCACAGTCCTGCCACGATGCGCGCCACGACCTTCAGCGCATCGGCTGCGTCGTACCCCATCGCATCCGCGCCGACATCCTGCCAGAGATACGTGTCGAACCGGAAGGGCGCGCCCCCCACGATAATCTTGACCCTGGCGCGCGCAAAGTCCAACCGTTTGCGGACCTCTTTAACTCGCTGCGCCGAAGTCTGCACCGTCGCCGAAATGAGCAAGACGGCGACGCCCTCCGCCAACACGCGATCCACCAGCTCGTAAACATCCGCCCGGCCGTAATCTTGCAGGCTGTAACCTGCCGCGCGCAGCGTCGCGTAGACCACCCGTTTGCCCAACGAGTGATGATCTTGCAGCGAGGCGATGGCCAGCTTCGGCTGGTTCGGCCGGCCGGCGCTTTCGGCCGGCAAGATCTCCTCGATCATCTCCTCGCAGATACGGCCGCTCATGTAGAGTTGCGAAAGGGAGACACTGCCCTCTTGCCAGCCGAACCCGATGCGCTCCAACGCCGGCCCGATGATCTTGTCGGCCAGATCGAAAGGTGAGGTCAGTCCAGAGATGCTCGCAAGAACCCCCTGGGCGCGCAAACGATCGAGGGTCAACACCGAATGCTCGAATTCCAGAATGTGTCCGGTCAAAGAATCTGCCACGCTGGTAGCTTTCCGTTATCGCTGATCGCTTCGTATTGACAGGAGTTACGCAGTTCCACAAGCAGAGGCATGCTGAGCGGTGGCATGCTGAGCGGAGCACGGCGTCGTTGGCCGTGCGCAGTCGAAGCACGCCGGAGCGCTTTTGCCAGCGCCGCATCCTTCGACTACGGGCCAGCCAACCCCACTGGCCCTCCGCTCAGGATGCTCAGCGGTCCACTGTATAACTCCTGGTATTGAGAAGATCTGTTGGCGCAGCAAGCTCAACCCGACGGGGATCACCTCGTATGGCAACGCCAAGAAGTCGGCCAGCTCGCGCAGGTGTGTTTCGCTGTCGCCATTCACGCCCGTATCGAGCAGCACCAACTTGCGGGTGGTCTCCGCGAAGAACTCACGCGCCGTCCCCTGGTCGAACCCCCATTCCGCCATATAGCGCCGCCACCGGCTCAGCCAGCCCGGGGTCAGCAGATAGGCGCCCGCGGCGATCTGCGCATCCACCAGGGGCGCCGCGGCCGCCAACTCCAGACACCGGGCCAGAGCGACGACCCGCACCCCGGCGGCTGCGGGCGCCGTGCGGTGGTCGTCCGCGAGGCGGCGCAGGCAATGGCCGCCCAGCGCCACCACCTCCGCGCCTTGCGCGGCGCACAGTCGCGCCAACCGGCCGATGGAGTCTGCGCCGGCCGCCGGCCGGCTGCAGGTGGCGGGGAACGCAACGACCCGCGCATCGGCGCAGCCGGCGCTTTGGATGACGGCCGCCGCTTCCGACCGGAAGTTCTGGCAGACGATGAGCGAGAGTTGATCCGTCATCACACATCAGCCGGGAGCGTAAAATAGAACGTGGCGCCGGCGCCCAGCGCGGATTCGACCCAGATCCGACCGCCGTGGCGTTCGATCACCTTTTTGCACACCGCCAGCCCGATACCCGTGCCTTCGTATTGGCCCCGGCTGTGCAGGCGCTGGAAAATCTTGAAAATGCGCTCGGCATATTGCGGCTCGATGCCGATGCCGTTGTCGCGCACCGAGAAGCGCCACACCGATTGCAGATTTGAGATTTGAGATTTGAGATTTGCATCCTGAGATCCAGGCGTGGCATCGTCAATCCGCGATCCACTCTCTGCCATCTGCAATTGCGCTGAAATGTGGATGCGCGGCGGCTCTGGCCCGCGGAACTTGATGGCATTGCTGAGCAGGTTTTCCAATACCTGCTGAAGTTGGGACGCATCGCCGGTCACGGTCGGCAGCGGGTCATGGGTGATGTGTGCGCCGCTGGCGGTGATGACCAGCGCCAGATTGCGCAACGTCTGCGCCAACACCGCTTCGCAATCGGTCGGCTGGAAAGATCGGTCGCTGCGATCCACCAGCGAATATACCAGGAGGTCATTGATGAGCATCTGCATCCGCGTGGCGCCTTCCACCGCAAAGCCGATGAAATCGTCGGCGTCCGCGTCGAGCTGCCCGCGATAGCGTTTCGCCAGGAGCTGGACAAAGCTGGCCACCATACGCAGCGGCTCCTGGAGATCGTGCGCCGCGACATAGGCGTATTGCTCCAGGTCGGCGTTCGTGCGGGTCAACTCGGTCAACGTCTGCCGCAGCGACTCCTCGGCCCGCTTGCGTTCGCCTAGCTCGCGCTGAACCGCCTCGTACAGGCGGGCGTTCTCGATCGCCAGGCCAATCTGGTTCGCGGCGGGGCCAAGGAGCGCCACCTCGGCCGGGCCATAGGCGTTTGGCCGATTGCCTTGCACCTCCAACAGGCCGGTCACTTCCCCTTTGACAATCATGGGGACATAGGCCGCCGAAAGCGGCTGTTTGCCGACGACCATGATGCTTGAGCCATCAGAACGGTGATGATGGATGATCTCCGGCTCTTTGCGATAAATCGCGCGGGCGCGCCCGCCCACCGGTATCTCGCGCATCACGATGGGGGGAAAGATACTGACATCTACCGGGGCGCCATCGCTGACCACATACGCCGGGCGGAGCGTGCGGGACGCCGGGGTGTACAGGGTGATGGCAAAGCCGTCCGCATCGGTCAGCCGGGATACCTGTTCGTAGGCGATCCGGTATACCTGCGCCAGTTCCAGCGTCTCGGCCAACGCCAGCCCCAGCTCGTTCAAGGCGCTGAGTTGGCGGTTCCGCTGGAGCGCGGCTGCCTCGGCCAGCTCACGCTCGGCGGTCGCCCGGCCGATGGCCCGCTGGCGCTCGCTGATGTCGCGAAAAATCCCCAGGACCGCCGGCCGGCCCTCCATCGGGATCAGGCTGGTGCTGATCTCGACCGGAATGTCGCGGCCATCCGCGTGACGCACCAGGGCTTCGAGGGGCTGGCGTGTGCCCGCGCTGACGTGCGCCTGGAACATGGCCGCATATTCCGCGGCCCGCTCCGGCGGGTGCAGATCGCGCTGGTGCAACCCTTGCAACTCGGTTTGCGACCGGCCAACCAGCTCACCGGCGCGGCGATTGGCATCCAGGATCTGCCCCGTCTCGGCATCGGCGACGAACACCGCATCGCCGGCGTTTTGGAACAGGATCCGATACTTTTCGGCCGATTCCTGCAACGCGGCCTGGGCCTGCCGGTGCGCCCGCCGCGCTCTGGCATCGCGCAGTTCGCGCTCGACGACGGGGGCCAGCCAGGCGAGCCTGTCTTTCGTCACATAGCCTTGCGCGCCCGCGCGCGCTGCGGCGATCGCCAGATCATCGTGCGGGGCGGCGGAAACGATGATGAGGGGCACGTCGGCGGATCGGGCCTGAAGCTGCGCCAGAATCGTCAGCGCATCGAACGCCGACCACGCCTGATCGGCGAGCGCCACGTCCCAGTCATGGCGATCCAACGCAGCATCCAGGGTTGCGGCCGAATCAATCCGCTCCCAGACCGGCTCGAAGTCGCTGCGCCGCAACACGTCCATGAGCAGCTCGATGTCAGCGGTCAGGTTGCCCGCGATCAGCACGCGTAGGGGTTGGGTCATGCAAACTCCCTGGTTCATCTAACGGCAAAGCGTCGCGTCGGTGGGCGACGCGACGCTAGACCTATTATACCATAGGGCGCGGTTTATCCCAGGGTCACTTGCCTGCGGATCGTGCCCCCGCGCTCGGCGATCGCGGACACCGTCAGCACGCCGCCCGCAGGCGCGTGGATCAGCCACTCGGCCAGCCCGCGGTTGTCGGTGGGGGACGCCTCGTAGTAGGCCACTTGGAGCTTGTTGGAGCGGCCCTCCAGGTGGCCGATCTCCTGCCTGGGCTTGCCGCCTTTGATTGATGCGCCTTCGGGCAGGGCCAACTCCAGCCGCACCGGCTGCACGGCCTTCATCTTGAGCGCCTGCTGCGAGCCGTTGGTGGGTAGGAAGCCGCGGTTCTCGATTACGGCCAGCAGATGGTAGTTGCCCTCGCCCATGGGCGTCGCCTTGACCTCGCGCCAGGCGATGCGCGGGGCCAGGGCCGCAAAGGCGACAGCGAAGTCGCCCTGGGGCGCGATCTCCGCCTCCAGCAGGGCGTGCGGTGGGTTGCGCCAAGTGGTGAGGGTGTTCCAGCCGCCCAGCTCGAGCTTGCTAAGCTGCGGATGGTCGAATTCATACCAGGGTACCAGCCCGCCCGGCGCCACCTTGTCCGCGTACTCCATGATCTTATAGTCATCCTCCACCGGGTGCAACCGGAACCAGTCCATAAACTTCTTCTCCTTGCTCTTCTCTTCGACCCCGGCCGCCGTCGCCAGGTCCCACAGCTCGACGGTATAGGCGAAGATCCCCTTGTGCTCAAAAAGCCAGTCGTCGAAGACGCCGGTGATGACCTCTTTCGGATGATAGCGGAAGTGGTGGTAGACCGACACGCACGGGTAGCCGGTGAGCGCCGTCCCCCGCGCGCCGATCGCCTCGAAGACCCATTTATCGTCGCTGTGCATCTCGTCGTCGCTCTTCGCGCCGAAGGGGCGCAGGATCGCGCGGCTATAGGTGTGGAAGGTCAGCGCGCCGTAGATGTTGCGGTGCTTTGCTATGAAATCTATCACTGCTCGGATTTCCGGCTCCGAGCCGGGGTAATCGCCCGCGCCGCGCTGTTCCCCTTCGGGCCGCCACGCGCCGGGGAAGTTGCGGTTGAAGTCCAGCCCTTGCAGCGCCGGCGCCAGCGTGATGATGTGGCCATCATAGTTCTCGATCAGCCCTTCGGGGAAGATGCGATAATACGCGCCGCCCTCCTCATCCGGCCCGCGCTTGACCATCAGTCGGGGGTCGCGCTCCGACACTTTCCAGTCGCCGGTCGGGTCGGGGATGCGCATCTGCAGGATGCGACCATCGCCGTCAATGTCCTCGGGGTGCAGGCCGTCCCGCTTCGCCTCGAACGGATAGGGCCGCGTGCCGGAGCGGATGTACTTCGGCTTGTCGGCCAGGGCCAGCTCCGCGCCGTCGGGGTTGAGCCGCGGCACCACATAGACGGCCTGCTCGTCGAGGATCCGGGTGAGCTTCGGATCGTTCCCGTAGCCCTCGACCACCTTCTTGATGCAATAGAGCGCAGCCATCGAGGCGGTCAGCTCGGTGGCGTGGATGTTGGCGTCAATCCAGAACGCCGGCTTCTCGATGTCCGGGCCGGTCTCCCGGTTGGTCAGCACGACCAGCGGGATCGCGCGCCCCTCGTGCGATTGACCCAGCGCGGCGACTTGCATGATGCCGGGGCGCTGCCCGGCCAGCCACGCCAGGCGTTCCGTCAGTTGGGCGTAGGTATAATAGGTGTTGAAGGTGATGTCCATGGTGCGCCTTTCAGTAGTTGATGATAGATTACACTTGCACGTCCTACGGCTTAACCGCCCGATAGACCAGGAACAGCGGCCGACCGCTGCGCTCGCCGAAACGGGCGGCCTCTTCCAGCCGGAAGCCGTGCGCCGCGGCAAGTTGCGCCAGCGCCGCGGCGCGGCCGCGGAAGATCGTGAACTCGCCGGTGTGGGCGACGTAGAGGTTGTCTGGGTTGTCCAGGAAGGGCGCGACGCGGCCGGCAAAGCCAGGGTCAGGGCCATCCAGCCGCTCATAGCCGAACACCTCCACGGGGTTCACCTGTCCCGCGGTGAGATAGCGCACCGGCGCATCCACCCCCCAATCAAGCGCCAGCGGCGCGGACGGCGCGCGCGCGCGCAGAAAATCCGCCAGCCGGTAGATCGCGTCGGAGTGCGTGGCATAGCCGCCGGCGACGCTCAGCACCCGATGATAACGCAGGGTGTTCGCCAGGTCGGTCGCGCCCCAGGTGAAAAGCAATGCGGAGTGCAGAATACAGAATGCGGAATAAGCGAGTCGGGAAACGTGGGGGCTGCGGGTATGGCTTGATCGCTCCCTGGCCGCGGCGAACAGCCTGGCTGTGACCAGTCCGACGCCGAGCGGGATCAGCGGGACGAGCAGCGCGTAGTGCGTGATGAAGAGATCGCTGACGGTGAACGCGCTTTGGGCGACGATCAGCGCCAGTAAGCCGAAGGGAAGGAGGAGGGGGCGGTGACGGGGTGACGGGGTGACGGGGTGACAGGGTGACGGGGTGAGGGGGTGACGGGGTGACGGGGTGAAGGCGGCCTTGAGGCGCGGGGATGCCCAAAGCAGTCCGCCAAGCGCCGCGGCGCCGGCCGCCAGCCAGGGCGCCCACTGGTTGGCGTAGACCTCGCCCAGATACCAGAGATGATCCCCACGCAACAGGGTGCGGAGCTGATCGAGACGGGTCAGCAGATTGGGCAGATACGCCAGGTTGTTCACGCCGTAATACGATTGCCCCAGGTTGCCAAAAATCGAGATCAGCGTCCCCCCGGTTTGCAGATTGAAGAGGATGAGTGGGAGGAGCGGGAGCAGGAAACAAACGACGGCGATCACGGAAATGCGGATTGCAAATTGCAAATTGCAAATTGCAAATTGCGGATTGCAAATTGCAGATTGCACACAGCCTGAATGCTGATTTACCGATTTGCCATTTGCCGATTTGCTATTTGCTATTTGCCATCGCTTCACGCCCCAGGCCACGATCGCGACCGCGCTCATGGCGCCGACCGCCCAGGCGAACAACAGCTTGGCGTAGAGGCCCAGCCCCCACAAAAAGGCGGTCCACCAGAGGTCGGTCGGCCTGCGCTCCTGCCACCAGCGCAGGCCGGTCCACAGGCTGAACATAAAAAACAGCGCGGTCAGGTTCGTCACGAAGATGCCCTGGCGGCTCCAGAAAATGAAGGTGGGATTGACCGCCAGGAGGCAGACCGCGACGAGGGCCGCGACTGGCCCGCCCAACCGCTGCGCCACCCGCCCCGTGACAACCAGGGTCAGCGCGCCGATGCACACCGGCAGCCAGCGTAATGCGCTCACATTCAGGCCGCCGATCGCCAGGAACGGGAGCGCCAGCAGGACATTGAGGCTGCCGATATAATCCTGCACCATCAGCGGCAGCCGCCACGGCCCGACCCCAACCGTCGCCTCCCGGAAGGCGGTCACGGGCTGGCCGGTCATCAGTTGCATGGCGTTCAGGCCCGCTTCTTTGGCTTCATCGTAATGCAGGCCGGGGAGGGTGAGTTGGTGGGCGGCGAGGAGGATGAACGACAGTAGCGCGATCAGTATCAGGAAGTGATGAATGATGAGTGATGAGTGATGAATACGCAACACAGATCTCATCATTCAGTTCTACCGCACGCTCAGCGCGATATCGGCCACCAGGCTGTCATAATCATGGCCGGAGGCATAGACCGTGATCGTGTTGATGCGCGCGGGCCGCGTCTCGCCGAGCAGATAGAAGAGGTTCGGCGATTCGTAAGGATACCAGATGTCTTGCACCACTTTTTCGCCCGTCGGCGGCGCCCACGTGCTTTCCTTGGGCAAGTCCAGGTAGTAAAACCCCTGATACCAATGCAGATCCTTGCCATAGATATCTGTATAGGCGATGTCTACCATCACCGGATATTCCGAGGCCAGGTAGCCGCCGCCGGGCACGCTCTGATACCGCAGCTTGAGATCCAGGCGCAGGGTGAGCAGGTCATAGCCCTGGACATCCCGGTTGATCTCCTGCTTCAGGCCGGCCTCGTTGTGCGCGCCATCCTCCGTTTTACGGCTGAAGCGCACGACCGGGCGTTGGTCCACGATCTCTTGGGTGATCCTGCCCGGCATCAGACCCACGCCCACCCGGATCACCTCTTGCCAGAGGGGCGAGAGGCGTCCTTCCAGCTTGCCGTTCAGCACCAGGTTCAGTGCGGCCGGCACGGGCAGCTCCGGCGGCCCGCCGGCAATGATGCTGACCCGCTCGCCGCTGTTCGCCGTCACCTCGCGATTGGCCGCCAACACCTGCGCCGCGCCGGCCCGTGTGCGCACCTGGGTCATGTCCCCCTCGATCGCAATATCATAGGAACCGCCGCCAAAGGTGACGCTGCCATGAGGCGTGTTCAGCCGCATCCGCACCGGCCGGTCGTTGGGGTCTTGCGTAGAGATCGAAACCCGGCCCTTCTGCAGATTCAACGCGAGCTGAATAGGACCATCATTCCAGGCGAAACGCGGCGCACGCGCCGTGGTCAGCCGCAGGTCGGTGTCTTGATATAACTGGATCGTGGCGAGAAGCGGACTGCTAGGGTCCTCCACAAAGCTGGTCAGCAGAGACCGGGCGTTGGCGTCAGTCATGATCCGGCTCCCCTCCGCAACCACGCGGCGGTCTGTGACGGCCGACGGGTCATCCGCGCCCGGCGGGAAAAACTGCACGGTGCCGGCCGTCACCGTCACATAGGACTGGATCGGCCGGGTAGCGTTGAGCAGGTAACTGCGGACGCTCAGCGGCGCCGCGACGGCCAGCAGGCAGCAGAAGGAAAAGCTGACCGTCAGGACCAGCCAGGCGACGCGCTGCGGATTCTGGCGCCAATGCATCGGTCTCACCCGTCGCGTGGGTTGTCGGGGCCGGCCGGATCGGCCGGCCCAGGCTCGCGGTGCGTCCGCTCCAGCCAGAATTGCGCGTCGCGGTCGTTCGGATCGGTCTCCAACGCGCTGTAGAAATGGGCCGCGGCGCGCGCCATGTCATTGCGCTCCAGATAAACCAGGCCCAGGTTGTAGTGCACGTTCGGCGCACGCGGATCGAGCGCCAACGCCCGCTCATAGGCCGCGATCGCCCGATCCTGGCGCGCCGGGGTCGAAAACGGCAACTTGCCCAGGTATGCCGCGGCCAGGTTGCTCCAGATCATCGCGTTGCCCGGCTCAAGGCGGCTGGCCATCTCCAACGCCGGCACGGCTTGATCGTGCTTCCCCTGCAAGATGAACGCGCAGCCGAGATTGATCGCCGCCGAGATGTTGTCGGGAGCGAGGCGCAACGCCTCCTGCAGTTTTGGGATCGCTTCGCCGGGGCGCCTGGCGGCCAGCAGCCGCGCGCCGTCGCCGACGAGCTGGCGCACGCGCTCGGCCCTCGAGGCTGAGGCCGCCTCGGGATCGCTGCCGGCCGCCCCGAAGCTGGCCGATCCCGCGCCGCGCCAGGCTGGAATCACTTTGGGGAGCTGCGCTTTCCGTGGTTTGCTCATGGCTTTTCCCGTGATAGGGTCAATGCAACAGGCTCAACAGGAACGTGATCGTGACCAGGCTGACCAGCGATGATGCCAGGACGCTGCCGGCCACCAGGTTCGGCGCCGCGTCGTAACGGCTGGCGATGATGTTCGCCATCACGGCCGACGGGACGGCCGCCTCCAGCACGCTCACCTGGCGCGGCACGCCGGTCACACCGAACAGCGCGGACAGCACGAGGGCGATGAGCGGCGCGACCACCAGCCGCAGGGCCGAGGTCACTCCGATCAGCCGCCAATAGCCGCGCTCGAACGGCAGCGCGGCCAGTTGCATACCCAAGACGATGAGCATCGTCGGCACTGTCGCCCGGCTCAGCATCTCAAGCGCCCGGCTGACGGGCAGCGGCGGCGTCCAACCGAACTGATGCGCCAACAGCCCCAGCGGCAAAGCGTAGAGCGCGGGATTGCGCAGCACTTGCTGGGCGGCCGCGCGCGCCGTCGTGCGTCCTCGCGCCGCCAGGAAGACGCCGAGCGAGTTGAGCATCAGGTTGTCGGTAACGAAGCAGATGAGCGCAAACGCCACTGCCTCTTTCCCGAAGGCGAACTCCGTCACCGACAGGCCGAAATTCCCCGAATTGCAGAAGACCGTCGCCAACAACAGGGCGCTGGCCGTTTGGGGCGCCAGCTTCATCTGTCCGCCGATGAACCGGCCGAGCGCCAGGATGACGAGATTGGTGCAACCCTTCAGCAAGAACAACCGGCCCAGAACGTCCACCGTCACCGAGGTGGTGGATAGGGTGACGAACACCAGGGCGGGATTCAGCAGATAGAACGCCGTGCTCGCCAGGGGCGCCGGGTCGAGCCGGCGATACCGGCCGAGCAGGTACGCGGCGCCCGCGATGACCATCAACGGCAGCAGCACCGTGGCGAAAATGTTCAGGAGCAGCGACAAAGTGCCTCCGACCGCATCGGGGATAAAGGTCTGTGCAGCGCCGATGGTGTCTGGCGAGTAATGCTACACGAGACGAAGATCAGCGCCGCCGCGGCCAATCGAGGTCGTCTGCGGAATCATCGTCAAAGTCATCCTCGCCATCCCAATCCGCTTCGCCATCTTCCCCGAACTCATCGTCGGCCCACTCGTCTTCGTCATCCCTCCCGAATTCGTCATCGGTCCACGCATCATTCTCTTCGTCCAGGTCCTCCTCTTCGGCCAGCCCGGCGCGGCCGGCGCGCGGGCCGTAATCCATGAGCGGTGTGTCGAAGGCCTCGCTGTTGAACGCCAGCTCATCCAGGGCATCGGCGGCCGCTTCGGCCAGGCCGCGGTCGCTCGATTCCAGGCAGGCTTCCAGGGCATGACGCGCGTCGCGGCCGCCGATCTTACCCAGCGCCATTGCCGCGGTCTCGCGCACCGAGCTGTCGGCATCGTCCAGGAGCCGGATCAACGGCTTGACGGCCGCGGTCAGCGCCAGCTCGCCGGCCGCGGCGGCCGCCTCATAGCGCATGCCGGGGTCGCCGCTGCCCAGCTCGGTCAAGACGAGCCTGGCCCACCGGCGATCGGCGGTGCGCCCCATCGCGAAGACCGCGCTTTGGCGCATCAGATCGTTCTCGTCGTAATAGGCCGCCTCGATCAGCTCATCCACGCCATCCTCGTCGGTATAGGCCAGCCCTTCGAGCGCCCGGCGGCGCACCTCCACCACCTCGCCGGGCCGCGACCAGGCCCCGCGCATCGCCCGTTCTGCGCGCGCAGCCGTAGCGTCGCTGATTTCACCCAACACGCCGAGCAGCACAAAGCGACCGAGGGATACCGCCGCGGCCGCCCGCACCTCGGGCGCCGGATCTTCCCCCAGCAGCCGGACGAGCGGCCCCACCAGGCTCGTTCGTTCATCCTCCCACAAGCCGTCAATGGCGACCTTGCGCACCTGGGCCTCGCCATCGTTCAGACACTCACGCATCACGGCCAGAAAGTTGAGATGGACGTTGGCTTCGGCTTGCTCGGCCAGCGTGCTCACCAGTTCCAGGCGGCGACGCGGGGTCAGGCTCGCCAACAGCGCGTAAGTCTCGGCCGCTTCGGCCCGCGGCAGATCGGAGAGGCCCGCCAGGTTGATGGAGCGCACGGCGCGGTTCTCGTCGGCCAGTTGTTGCAGCAAGAGATCGAGATCTTCAGGCATGGGTTAGTACCAATAGAATATTCGTTTTTCGCTGGACGGGCTCAACAGGATAACTCGCTCCCCGCCTTTGCCATCGGTCGCCAGTTGCAGGATCTGCACGAACCAGGTGTATCTGCGATCGGGCTGGTCGGCCCGACCCCAAAGCCAGCCCGCTGCCCGCAGGCTGGTAGCTACGGTGTCCCAAAAATAGAATTGGGGGATGCCTTTCTCGGTCCATGTAATTGTCAGACGGTACACCGCGCCACGGGGCAGCCCATCGCGCGATTGCCACTCAAACATAATTTGCGCTGTGTCACCGGAGTAAGGCGCTTGATCCCCTGGATTGCTCAACACAGGCGCCGTCAAGCTGGGCGCCGACGTGCTCGTAGGCGTAGCTGTCAGGGTCGGCTGACGCGTCGCCGTCGGTGAGGCAGTCGCAGTGGGCGCGCCCCGCTCTCCTTCGGTGGGTGTGCGGGTGGGTATGCCGGTCGCGGCAAGCGTTGCTTTTGGGGAAGCGATGCCCGTTGGAGCGGTTGTCGCACTCGGCGCGGCAGTCGGCGTGTTCGTGCGGGTCGCTCCACTGGTTGCAGTCGTCGTGGCACGAGGCGGCGCAGGAGTCAGAGTCGGCAAGCGCAGCTTGTCGCCGGGCTGGAGCATCGAATACGCGGTGAGGCCATTCAGCGCGGCGATCGTCTGCCAGGCGAGATCGAACTTCTCGCCGATCAGCGCCAGGGAATCGCCAGATTGGACGACATACTCGCGCGCGCCCCCGGTCGCCGTCGCGGTCGGGGTGGGCGATGGCGTGGCGGAGGGTGGCCGCGTCCGCGTGGCGGTGGGTGGGCGCGTGGGTGAAGGGGACGGCATGACCTGCGCCGGCCGCGCGGTATTCCCCTGGGCGGGCGTCGCCGTGGGCGTGATGATCTCCGGGAGTTGCACCATGCCCGAGAGTTGGGCCTGCGCCGCCGCGGCCCCTTCCCGTATCTGCTCGATCGGCAGCCGGCCATAGCCCCACTGCGCGGCGAAGGCCAGAAGCAGCGCCAGGGGGATCCACAAGGCCCAGCGCGGCCCGGCCGGCGCCAGATTGCGGCCACAATGGGGGCAGACGGCCATTTCGATCGTGGCGCGGCCCCGACAACGGGCGCAATGGATGGCGCGCGTCTGCCGGCGTTGGCGCGCGCCGCACTCGGGGCAGACGACTGTCCCTTGTTGCAGGCGAGCGCCACAACGGTTGCAATACATAACGTGCGATCTCTAGGGGATCAACGACGGGAAGGTGCCGCTGACCAGGGACGACACTTCACGGATCGTCAGAATGCTGACCAGGAGCAGCAACAGTCCCAGGCCCACCAGGTGGACCAGGCCTTCCTGGGCCGGTTCGACGCGGCGGCCGCGCACAGCTTCCAGCAGCACGAACACCAGCCGGCCGCCATCCAACCCCGGGATGGGCAACAGGTTGGTGATGCCGAGCGCCGCGCTCAACAGCGCCACGAAAATCAACACCGGCTCAACCGTCTGTCGGGCCGCCGCCGAACGCACCACGTCGCCGGTCGTGACTGCGATGCCAACCGGCCCCATAAAGCCGGCGTCCGAGATCGGCCGGCCCTCCCGGATCAGCGTGGCGGGTACCAGGAACGTCATCACGACCACTTCGCCCGTGCCGCGCACCCCGGCCCACACCGCCTCTGGCAGCGTGGCCGCACGGATCGCCGTGCCGATGCTCACCCCCAATGCGCCCTGCCCTGGCGGCGGATCGGTGCGCGGGGTGATGGTCAGGGTCAAAATCTGGTCGGCCCGCGCAATCGTGTAGAGGACGGGTTGACCGAGGTGTGTCCGGGTGTAGCGTTGCAGATCGGTCGGCGCGGCGATCGTCGTCTCATCCGCCTTGATGATGCGGTCTCCTTCCAGCAGGCCGGCGAGCGCGGCCGGCGTTCCAGGCATAACCTCTTTGATCAGCGCGCCGGGGCGGGCCGCATCCGGCATTCCGGTGAGGAGCGTGACCGCGGCAAAGAGGAGCGCCGCCAGCACGAAATTCATGCTGACGCCCGCCAGCAGCGTGGCCGTGCGGGCGCGCTTCGAGGCGGCGGCAAAGCTGTGCGGGTCGGTCGGATCTTCCTCCCCGCGCAATTTGACATAGCCGCCGAATGGGATCGCATTGATGGCGTACACCGTGCCATCCCGCTCGCCGAGCTTCACCAGCCGCGGCGGATAGCCGAAGGCGAACTCCTCCACGATGATGCGATTGCGCTTCGCGACCAGGAAGTGTCCAAGCTCATGCACGAACACCAGGATACTCATAACGATCAAAAAGGATATAACTGTTATCAACATAACGTCCTCATCACTCTCACATCCATCCTCTGCCATGCTCTGGCCGGTCTTTATTTATGGAACGCCCCTGCTTGTTTGGTCGCCGAACCAGTTCAGCCCATTATACCGTCAGCCCCCCCATCTCGCAAAGCAGAGAGTGCAGCGCAAATCAGCGCATCACCGCCCCGCGGCCGTGATACGCGTCCCGGCGCGCAGGTCGGGATCGGCCAGGACCGCGCGTGTCAGACCGGGGACCAGGCCCGAGATGATCTGGATGGCCGCCAGCGCGGGGACCGCCTGCGCCAGGGCCAGCATCGCTGCTACCTTGGCGACCATGCCGCCGGTGACATCCACCCCGCGCGAGCCGCCCAACGCCCGGGCCAGATCGGGCAGCATGGCCGGCGTGATCTCCGCGATCAGCTCCCCCGCTACGCCGCTCGCCGGATCGGCCGAGAGCACCCCTGCCACCTCGCCCACCAGGATGACGCGCTGAGGCGCCAGCCGCGGGGCCAGCCAGGCGAAGATCTCCTCGGTCGAGATGATCGTGCCCCCGCGCACGCTGTCCAGCGCAACATCGCCATACAGCACGGGCGCCAGCCCCTGCGCCAACGCCACACGCACGGGACGCTCATCCAGCGCCAGCAGTTCCCCAGCGTGACACTGCGCCGACGCCGAGGGTTGGATGGCGAGCGCCGGCACGCCGGCCTCCCACAGCGCATCCACCACGAGCCGGTTGAGTCGCGCCGCCGCGCGCGCGGTCTCGGCATAGCCGCGCCACTCCTCGGCCGACGCGACGCCGGCCCGCGTGTTATAGCGCCGGGCGGCCATGTGCCCGAAGGAGCCGCTGCCGTGGCCGATCAGCAGGCGCAGGCCGGGGCGATCCGCCAGCGCGGCCGCAACCTCGGCCGCCAGCCGGGTCAGCACATCCCGGCGGAGCGCCTGCGGCTGGGTCTTGTCGGTCAGCAGCGAGCCGCCGAGCTTGAGGAAGATGAGTTCGGGCATGGGCGGAAGGCAGGGATCAGGAGTCAGAGGTCAGGAGTCAGCAATCGGATTGGTGACTGGGCAGACTGTGACGACGCCATCTTCCAGCGTTACACGATCTCCATCGTGGATCAGACTGATGTCAATATGATCTACCATCGGAATATCTGCGATGATCGCGCCGACGGCGACGATGGCTTCGCTCTCGGCGTTGATGATGGCGGCCGGGCCATGCCCGCCGCGGCCCAGGCGCAGGATCGTGTAGGAGCCGACCGTGCTGCCTTTGCCGGTGGGAAATACCAACACCTGCCCGGCCACCGACCGCCCCTGGAGCGGATGTCCAGGCTCCAGCATGACGCCCGTGTCCGGGTCCACCCCGCCCAAGAACCCGATCGGCGCGGGGGAAACCAGCGCCGACCCCGCCGCCCGGCCCGCCTTAATCACCCGGCCATGCAAGATGATTGGCTCAGTCATCGCCCTCACCGTGTGCAAACGGCAAATTGCAAATTGCAAATCTGCAACTTGCACGCCGCCATTTGCTATTTGCTATTTGCTATCCGCTGCCACGCCGCCTCGACCGCCCCCACCAGGGCCGCGTCCGCCTCGAGTGGCACGGTGCGCGGATCGAGGATCAGGCGCTCCTCGGCGATGCGACCGACGACGGGCGGCTGTCCCTGCCGCAGCGCCTCGGCCAACCGATCGGGGGCCGGGTGCGTCAGCGCCAGGGCACGCGTCTCCAGGACTTCGCCCGGCAGCGCGCCGCCGCCGACCGTCGAGGTCGTAGCGACCACCGCCGCCGGAATCCCTCGCGCGCCCAGGGATGCGGCCCAGGCCGCGGCGCGCGCCTCAAGCTGCGACGCCGGCGTCGAGATCATCCGCCAGACGGGCACCTCAGCCTCCGCCTCGCCGCGCAGATAGTGGAGCAACGTCGCCTGGAGCGCGGCCAGCGTGCTTTTGTCCACCCGCAGCGCGCGCGCCAGCGGGTGATGGCGCAACTGGCTGACCAGCGCCTCGCGGCCGACGATCAGCCCGGCCTGCGGCCCGCCGAGCAGCTTGTCGCCGCTGAAGGTGACCAGGTCGGCGCCGGCCGCGACGCTGGCCTGCACCATCGGCTCGGCCGCCAGGCCGTAGCGCGCGGTGTCGAGGAGGCTGCCGCTGCCCAGGTCATCCAACACCGCGACGCCATGCTTACGCCCCAGCTCCACCATCTCGGCCAGTGAGACTTCGGTCACAAAGCCGATCTGCTTGAAGTTGGATGAATGCACGCGCAGCAGGAGCGCGGTGTCCACATCCAGCGCGGCCTCGAAATCGCGACGGTGCGTGCGGTTGGTCGTGCCCACCTCGACCAGCCGCGCGCCGCTCTGCCGCATCACGTCGGGGATGCGGAAGCCGCCGCCGATCTCCACGAGCTGGCCGCGCGAGATCACGACCGGCCGGCCGTGCGCCAGCGCCGTCAGCGCCAGGAAGACGGCGCCCGCGTTGTTGTTGACCGCCAGCGCCCCCTCCGCGCCGGTGAGCCGGCAGAGCAATTTTTCAGCGTGGAGGTAGCGCGAGCCGCGCTCGCCCGCCTGCAAATCATATTCCAGGTTGCTATAGCCGGATGCGACCGCATCCATGGCGGCCCGCGCGGCCGCGCTGAGGGGCGCGCGGCCCAGGTTGGTGTGGATGATCACGCCTGTGGCGTTGATGACCGGATAGAGCGTGCCGCGCGTCAGCTCCGCCAGCCGCCGCGCCGCATCGGCGGCCAACTCCGTCAGCGCGGGCGCGGCCGCGCCTTCCCGAATGTGTGTGCGCGCGCCGGTCAGGGTTGATCGGGCCGCCTCGATGGCCAACTCATGACCATTCTCAGCGATCACCTCGCTCAACGCGGGGTGCGCCAACAGGCGGTCCACGCTGGGGAGCGTGCGACGCCGGTCTCTGATGGGCGGCTCGTCTGCCATGCGCTGTCGTTCCTATCGTCTAATAACAAGAAACCAGGTTCGCACGGGAAACCTGGCTTCGCAGTGATGACCCCTATACAATTAGCCCGCAAAGATAAGTTAGCTCGCGCTGACTTCGGTCAAGTATTGTCTGATCCTGGCAACATAACGTTTTGCATCTGAGAAACGCTGCTCAGCTATCTCTGGCGTAACGATCACGCGGTCATCATAATCGCTATCTTCACGTCCTCGGCGCAGTAACAAATAGAGCTTACCATATTCCGGTTCGAGCCGGCCGGCTCGAACCAGCGATTCATGGAGCGCGGCTTCAACGCCAGAGTGTTTTCCGCGAGTAATACCGACCGTGAGCAATGCAGCCGTCGTGATCAAAAAGGCTGCATAATAGGCTCTTGAGCAGGAGATGCGATATAGTCCCGCCTCGATCAGTCGCTGCGCTGCCAACAACTCTTCTTCAGCACGAACTATCCGGATCTGGATGATGGCGCCTGTGGTTTCGTCCACAACTCAACTCCATCGGCAACAATGTTATGGTAGATTGGCGCATTGTGGCGCTGCCACCAAACGTAGCGGTTGGTATCCACGACCAATGGTGAAAGCACAACGCCATGTTCCAGCATTGGTTCGAAGGCCAATAATGCTACCGCATCCCGCAATCGCCAGTCGCCATCATCCAACACAACCAGGATATCCAGATCGGATTCCGCATCCGCGTCTCCGCGTGCTTTGGAGCCAAACAGCACAACTCGCTGCAAGCGATCGCTGTATTGGTGATGCAACCGTGCAATGTACGCATCCAAAGCATCCTGATCGGCGCGGCTAAGTCGCAAGGCCCCTGCGCTCATCGCTCATCCCATCCTGTTTCATGCGCAATCCAACGACTCGCTGTTCGCAAAGTGGGCGAAAAGGGACTCGAACCCCTGACCTCCTCGGTGTAAACGAGGCGCTCTAACCAGCTGAGCTATTCGCCCGATACGTACATTATACCGCCGACCATTGAAGACTGTCAACACGAACGGGACTGCTGCGAAAACGACGGCCCGCTGACATCTTCGCTCTCATCCATCCCTGCGTTCAAAGGCGATCACGTCAGCCGCCGGCTGACCCAACGCGACGATAGAAGCAAACCCGCCAGCCGAGATGCTCCGCTGCTCGGCACAAAACGTGCAAACCCACTTCGCAATGGGTTGGCCCCGCGCATCGCGGATGATCTGTACACGGACCAATCCGCAACCGCGCGGGGCGGTTGCCGCGTCAGGGCAAATGTCTGTCATTGTATCCTCCTTGTTTTATGGTTGATGCCAAGTTGTGAATCAGTTCGGGATAACCCAAGTCGCGACCTGGCCGGCGGCGCTGACCTGTGGGGCGGGCAGCGCCAACCGGCCCAGCCCCGTCAACACGATCTGGCCCACCGCAAGCTCGCCGCGCTGCACGCGGAAGGTCAGCTCGCGGCCCGCCAGACGATATGTCCCCCAGGCATAGCCGTTCGACCAGAAGAACTCGCCATCGTTGGCCGCCAGCGTCAATCGCTGCTCGACCGCCGAATAACCGAAGCCGGTCAGCGCCAGGAGCGCGCCCCAGGCGGCCATGGCGCGTGCATAGTGATGGCCGCATTCGGCCTCGTTGAACGGGTTGCGCTTGCGGCCGTCATAGCGGTCGCGGATGTTCCGAATGCAGCGCAGCCCGGCCGCGGTCTGGCCTTCGTACAACATGCCGATGGCCGCGGCATACTCGAAGCCGGTCATGACCTCGGTGAAATAAGGGAAGGGGTTGGCCGGGCGACCCTTCGGATAGCTCGCCATCAACAATGCGGCTTCATCGCCCAGGGCATACGAGCGCATGACGTTGAAGTGGTCGTGGAAACCTTCACACAGATTATACCGCAAGATGCTGCTGAGGGAAATCTGCACATGGTCGCGATCAAGCAGATAGCCCAGGCCGCACACATGCGCCAGCATCTGACCCACGAGCTGATCCACCAGGCAGCCGGGGCCGAGCTGATAATCCGGCCGGCTCAGGTCGGCCGCGCCCATGCCGACGAGCAGGCTGGGGGCCACATCGGCCGCGCTGTGCGGCGGGCGGACTTCGTGCTCGTAGTATTCGCCGTTGAACAGGTGCGCGTCGGTCCAGGCCTGGCCGCGTGCGAAGAGATCGTGACAAGTCGCCGCGAAATCGGCTTCGCCCAGGTAGCGCGCCATCTCTTCGGCGGCGCGAAGCGCGCCCAGGTACCACGCCTCCATCTGCGGATTCGGGCCGAAGTATTCCACGTCCATCGTGTTGTGCTGGCACCCTTCCATCACGCCGTCGCGGTCGGCATCCCAACCGCCGGGGATCCAGCAAAATTCGACCGCCGCGCGGATCTTCGGCCAGAGGGTGCGGAGCAGCGCGTCGTCGCCGGAGAGCTGCCACTCGCGGTAGACCTTCATGATGCAGCCCATCTGCCCGTCGGCCGCCGCCTTTCCGAACTCTTGCCCGCGAGAGATCGGCAGGTGCACGCGAAACGCCATCATCCCGTCGTCGCGCGTGGCCTGAGCGAACTCCACTTCGCGCATCCTCTTTGCGAGGGCGCCGAACAGAAACGGCGTCGTCACCTCGTAATTCCAGACGTGCGTGCATGAGCCGTGACAGCAGCCGCGCCGGTCGTGACATCCCTCCCAGCCGTAAAGCCGGCCATCGGGCGTGCGAAAGCAGGTCTGGCTGCGCAGCGTGCTCACGTTGAAGAGCGCGGCTTCTTTCACCACTTCCGGCAGGTCGCTCGCACAGAAAGCAGAGACGAAGGCCACGGTGTCCGCTTCCAGGACGGGCAACTGCGGCGCGACCTGTTCGACCACATCCCAGGCATCGCGGAAGTGCGTCGCGTAGTAGTTGCCGATGCAGTTCGGGTCGCCGCAGGCGCAGTCGGGGCCGCACGCGCCGGCGTCGCCGCCCTGCTTCGGCGTCCAGGTCATCCGGTTGGGGAAATGCCAGGCGAGCAGGAAAGTGAGGGCCTGTGTCCCGCGGGGCGGCACGGTGACGCTGGCGGCCAGCGAGCCGATGGGCATCTCCGCGCCGGACGGCGGTCGCTTGTCCAGCCAGCCATCCGCGGCCAGGTCGTCCCAGAAATCCAGCAGGCTGGCGCCCCAATGCGGCTGGCGCCAGTCGGTGCGATAGGTGATCTCGTTGATGTTCGTAGTCACGACTTCAGTCGTGTTGGGGTTCTGGGGAGCGACTGAAGTCCCACAGGGATGCTTCGCAATCGCCACTACGAGCGCCATACTGCCCCATTGCTCGGCCGACGCCGCCACGCCATCCGAGACCATGAAGATCCCCCGCGCGTCCTCGCCGGCGCGGAAGATATTGCGATTGCCCTGCGGGCCGGGTGCAGTCGCCGAGCCATCCGCGCCGATGAAGTTGGGCAGGCTGCCGGCGACTGTCGCGGCCACCGGCTGGTCGGTGCGGTTGGTCAGCACATAACGGAGCGCCGCCACCGGTAGCCCGCTGCGGTCGGTGTCGGGCGGGATGAGCGGATTGAACGCTTCGAGGCGCACGTCGAGCGGCACAGCGTCATCGTGCAGGCTGACCTGGCCGAGCGGGTACGCGGCCGCAAACTCACAGGCCGGGAAGCGTGGCAGGCCGTGGTTCGGGACGGGCGCGCCGCTGGCGCCTTCGTATTCGGCCAGCGCCAGCGGCCCCTCGAGCAGGCGCAGCACGGGGGGCGCGTCCCCGGTCCGCGCATAGAGCGCGAAGAATGGGCCGACGCGCGCCACGGTCGGCGTGAAGCCCGCGGCGGGCCGGTTGCCGACCTCCCAGTCGCGCAGATCGCCGCGGCCGCCGAGCGACACGGTTCCGGTCCCGATGCCGCCCAACGGCAGCGCGATGCGGGTCAGGTGGTCGCGATCATAGCGTTTGAGAATGGGCCAGGTGATAGAGAACATGGCAGCGGCTCCCGTCTCACGCGAAGCGTGGCGTCCAAACCTCGACCCGCGCGCCGGTCGGCGCGAAATGCGCCGCGTTCGTCGTGATGATCGCCAGGCTATGGATGAGCGCCGTGGCGGCGATCAAGGCATCGGGGAAGGAGAGCTGGATCCCCGTGCGCGCCAGGCGATAGATCAACCGCCCGGCGCGGTCGGCCACTTCGTCGGACACCGGCAGGTTGCGCAGCGAATTGAGCAGAGCGATTGTGGTGCGTTCTTCATTCGGTTTCATGCCGGCGAGAAGCTCCGTCCGCGTCGCCACCGAGATGTGCAGGTTATCCTGCTCACCCCACTGTAGCAAAAACTCGGTCGCAGAGCCGCGCTTCCGCAGGTGCAAGATCAGGATGTTTGAATCAAGAAGCAGATTAGCCATGAGACTCAGCCTCGGCGATAATCTCATCCCAACTGCGCGGCATCCAGGTCTCGCGCAGGCGGCGCACATAGCGGTCTACATCTTCAACGGTCATCAGGTCGGGGTGATCTTCATCCGACCAGGCCCCGCTGGAATCGCGGATCGCATCCAGTTGTCGCTCACGGCGCAACGCTTCCTCGGTGGCCTCGACGATGAAGGTGTTGCGCTTGCGCGGCGGCACCACCAACTCCAGCAGATCGAGCACCGCGGCGGGGAATGTGACATTGATGCGCTTTTTGGCAGGGATTGCTACGCCCATCTTTTTGCCTCCTGATTTGATGTATTGATATTACATCAATTGCGGGCGCGCGTCAATAGTATTCATTGACAGGACCTAAATACTCAAATTATCACATCCACCGGCGGTGTCGGCGGTTTGACCTGTCCGCCGTTTTCTGGTCGTGACAGGCCAGGAGCATTTCGCCAACAACGTCCGGGCCGATGTGTCACGCTTCTTTGCGGGCCGGCAGATCCCCCCGGCCGAGGTTGCGCCGCTGGTCTCGACGCGCGGGCTGGAAGCCGGGCAGTGGCGCGAGCTCCTGAGCCGCGCCGCGCGCCAACTGGCCGAGCTGAAGGCGCCCTATATCGTACCATAGGCCAGCATACGGTCAAGCCGGCCGCGTGTTTCAGCGACCAGCGCCTCCAAGCTGGCCGCTCGTGTCTCGGCGACGGTGCGGGCGATGCCGCCGCCGGCCGCCATGATCTGCATGTAGGCCGCGCCGCCGATGCGCATCTCGAACTCGGCCGCGCGGTGACCCGCCCAGGGGAGGTGGGTGTGGGGATCCACGAAGCCGGGCACGACCGCGCGGCCGCCCGCGTCGAGGGTGGCCGCCGGTTCGATGGTCGCGGCCAGCTCGTCATCTTTGCCGGCCGCGACGATCCGCCCAGCAGCCATCGCGACCGCCGCGTCGGCGATAATGCCCAGCGCGCATCGCCGCCCCGCGCCGCGGCCCGTCGGTGTCCCGGCGCGGGCCGGCCAGCGTCACGGGCTGGCCGATGTTGTGGATCAGAAGGTCTGCTTGCATCACTCGCCGCTCCGGCATCCCACGCCGGGAACCCGCCGAACAAGTTCAGCACTCCGGAATCCTCGACTCGTCACTCCGGAGTCCTCGACTTGTCAAGGCATTCTCAACGGGGAAACTTCGGGGGCCTTGTGCCTCATCACGCTGCCCTCGACGCCGGTTGCTCCATCCTTGCCTGCGCCCCTTCCAGAGCGATCGTTTTGAGAGGTAAAACGGTCACGCGCTCCGCCAAACGATATCGTTGCTCGCCCGGATAGACTACAACCAGTTGGTCGAGAGCCAGGTCCTCCACGGCGATCCGCATGGAGGGGGTCAGTCGAGGAGCGTCCATGCGTTTACACTCCACGCCCACCCGGCGGCCGCCCAGCAGCAGGAGCAGATCGAGTTCGGCGCCGTTATGGGTTGCCCAGAAATAGGCTTCATCTGGCCTGGCAGCTTTGATGACCTCTTCGATCGCATAACCTTCCCATGATGCGCCGACCTTGGGATGCGTTTCGAGCTCCAGTTGCGAGCGGATGCTGAGCAGGGCATGCAGCAGGCCAACATCGCGAAAATACACCTTGGGCGACTTGACCTGGCGTTTCTGGAGATTGGCGAGCCAAGGTTGAAGCTGGCGCACCATGAAGACGTTTTCCAGCACATCCAAGTAACGTCGCGCCGCCGCCTCGCTGACATTCAGCGAGCGCGCCGCCTCGGTCGCGTTCCAGACTTGTCCATGATAGTGCGCCAACATCATCCAGAAACGCAGCAATGCGGCCGCGGGCGTCCGCACGCTAAGCTGCGGCAGATCGCGTTCCAGGAGCGTCTGGATGAAACTCCTGCGCCACGCCAGGCTATCGGCCTCGGACGCAGCCAGGAATGCCGGCGGATAGCCGCCGCGCAACCAGTGTTGCGCGGCATTCTCGATCCCAACCTCCGCCAGGCTGAACCCGGCGAGCGCGATGGTCTCCTGGCGGCCGGCCAGCGATTCGGCGGCGTGTTGCACCAGGTCGGGCGATGCGCTGCCCAGGATCAAAAAGCGCGCCGGGAGCGGATCGCGATCCGCCAGCACACGCAGCAGCGGGAACAGTTCGGGCCGGCGTTGGATCTCGTCAATGACGATCAGCCCCCGCAGCTCGCGCAAAGCAGTCATTGGCTCATCGAGCCGCGCCAGACTGACCGGGTCTTCCAGGTCGAAGTAGTTGAGCGAATCGGCCGGGACGAACCGGCGCGCCAGGGTGGTCTTGCCCGATTGGCGCGGGCCGATCAGCGCGACCACGCGGCTGCGCGCCAGCGCGGTGCAGATGCGGTCTTCAACGGCAGGACGCGGGATCATGATGCGATTACACCATGAAAAACCGAGATGTCAAGATGGATTTTCATGGTATAACGACGACTGATAGGCACAAGCCTCACATCTCGTGCTCCGTCCGGGCGATGACCTCTTCCTGCATCTTCGGGCTGAGCTTGGTGAAGTAGTCCGAGTAGCCGGCCACGCGCACCAGCAGGTCGCGGTATTGTTCGGGGTGCTCGCGCGCGGCCAGCAGGGTGTCGCGGCTGACCACGTTGACCTGCATCTCGAAGCCGCCGCGCTGCAAGTAGGTCTCGATCAACTGCCGCAGGGCCGCCCGGTCGCTTTCGGCCTTGAACAGGGCTTGCGAGAACTTGGCGTTGTGCACCAGCCCGCCGAGCGCCGCGCGGTGCGACCATTTGGTGGTGGAGAGCACCGAGGCGGTCGGCCCGCAGCGTTCGCGGCCTTGCGCGGCGCCCGCGCCGTCGGCCAGCGGCCAGCACGCGCGACGGCCATCGGGGGTCGCGCCGGTCTGGCTGCCCAGCCGCTCGTGCATGATCCAGCAGAAGAAGCCCGGCACGTAGCGGTGCGGCCCGATCGTCTGCGCCTCGGTCAGCTCGATCAAGGCGCCGGCCCACCGCCGCGCCACCTCGTCCGCTTCGTCGGCGTCGTTGCCATACTTGGGCAGCTTGTTCAGGATGCGCTGACGCAGCGGCTCGTGCCCGGCCCAATCATCGTGCAGGATCGCGGCGAATTCGGCCAGCGTCAGGCTGCACTCCTCGTACACCAGCCGGCGGACGGCCACCAGGCTATCGGCCAGGTTCGCCAGCCCGACGAAGGAGTTTTCCACCCAGTTGTAGCGCGCGCCGCCCCGGTCGAAGTCCAGCCCGCGCGCCAGGCAGTCATCGGTGAAGCAACTGGCGAGCGGGAAGCAGCCGCGTGTCGCCCGGTCGCGCCACACGCCATCCAACTGGGCGGCCGCGGCCGCGACCTTGGCGGTCAGATTGGCGCGGACGCGCGCTTCAAGCTCCGCGAACGTGGCTGGCGCGGGCTGCGCGCCGGCCGCGACCGCGTCCATCTCATCGAGCAAGCCCTGGGGCACATTGAAATAGGGCGCGGTGACCCAGATGTTGGACGCGCCGACCGGCTTGATCTCGACGCAGGTCGAATTCATGTAATCCGGCGCATCCTCGCGGCGCACGCCATGATCGCCCAGCCCCGTGACGATCAACTCGTCGTTGAAGAAGGCGGGATCGCCCCGGCCGTAGGAGAGCATCTGCACCGCGAAATCGGTCAGCTCCGGCGGCATGGCGCGATGCCAGCAGAGGCCGACCGTAGGATAGCCCAAGCCTGTAACGATGCGCGCGGCGATGCAGAGATAGGTCAAGTCGTTGGTGACGTCGTCGCCCGCCTCGTCGCGGCCGCCGACCAGCACCGCCAGCGCCAGCCCGGTCGGCATGATCCGGTTGACCTGGATGAAGAGGGTGACGGTCAGCTCGAAGGCGGCCTGGGGCGTGATGCGCCCCGCGGCGATGTCGGCCTCGTAGAAGGGGCGCAGGGTGCGATCCAGCCGGCCGGGCGAGGTGAGGCCGTGCCCTTCGCCCTGCCACAGCGCGACCAACGTCAGGAAGAGCAGTTGGATCGCTTCGTGGAAGGTGCGCGGCGGCTCGGTCGCCACGTGGCGGCAGATGGCGGCCAGATCCAGCCAGTACTGGGGCGTCATTGCGAGGCCCGCCGTTTGGGCCGAAGCAATCTCCCGCATCGGAGAAGATTGCTTTGCTTCATACCTCGCAACCGCGAAAGACGCTCCTCGCAATGACAACGCCGCGCACGCGTCGGCCACGTGGCCGATGTAGGCCGACAGCCCATCGAGCGCGATGCGACAGGCGTCGTAGAAGGTCGTGCGTTCGGCATCGCCATCCGCCGCGCGTTTGCGTTCGGCGATTTCTTCCTGGAAGCCCCGCACGCCCAACCGGAACAGCTTCTCGTAATCCGGGTGAAAATGCCCCGCGTCGCCGCCGGGGAAGGGCGGGACCGCAGCCAGGGCCTGGCGGGCGGCGTCCAGCGCGGGGCGTTCTTCGTCGGATGGATCGCGGAAGCGTGGCCGGCCGGTGATCCGCTCGCCCGCGGCCAGCTCGATGGGCATGGCGGCCAGCCGCGCCGCGACCAGCCGCGCCCGCCAGATCAGCCAATCCTCGTCGGCGGGCCGCGCGGCCCACGCGGCCGCGTCGCTGAGGGTCAACTCGGGGATGGGCGGCATGGCCGTGCCGATGCGTTGGTGAAAATCCAGCGCGGCCTCGCGCAGCGCGGCAAGCTCGGGCGGCAGGCGCAACGAGAGCGGCGTCGCCAGACCAGGGACGATCAGGCTCTCTGACAAGCCGGGGTGGACGTTTTGGGTTGGCATCTGTTCCCTCCGAGGATGTGAGCAACTCGACTGGTTCGGGAATCTTCGAGCATTATATTACCGGACCGGCGCATCACGCAAGCGCAGACGGCGCAAGTAGCGCAAGTGGGCCTGATTGATGTATCATACGCCCGTCTGATGTTCGCAATCCATTGCCATCCACAACAAGAGAGAGGCGCATGACACCATTCCTGCAATTGATCTTTTCCCTTATGATCATCATCACCGCTGCGAAGGCTGGCGGCTGGATCGCCGTGCGCCTGCGCCAGCCGGCCGTGCTGGGCGAGCTGCTGATCGGCGTGCTGCTCGGCCCCAGCCTGCTCGATCTGCTGCATTGGCCGCTGCTGGTGGACCCCGCGGAGCCGCAGCTACTGACCGAAGCAGTATACGGGCTGGCGGAGTTGGGGGTGGTCTGCCTGATGTTCCTGGCCGGCCTGGAGGTGGAGGTGCGCGCCATGCGCCGCGCGGGCCGCGTGGCGACCCTGGCGGGCGTCAGCGGTGTGATCGTGCCGCTGGTGTTGGGCAGCCTGGCTGTCCTGCCGTTCGGCTATCGGGGCCACGCGGCGTTCTTCGTCGGCGTCATCCTGACGGCCACCAGCGTCAGCATCAGCGCGCAGACGTTGCTCGAGTTGGGCGTGCTACGCACGCGCGAAGGGGTCGCGCTGCTGGGCGCGGCCGTGATTGATGACGTGCTGGTGATCCTGTTGCTCTCGATTTTCATCGCGTTGGCGGCCAGCGCCGCGGGCCTGGCCGCGGTGCCGCTGGTCTTGCTGCGCATGGCGCTCTACCTGACGGCGGCCGCGGCCGTGGCGTTCCTGCTCCTGCCGCGGCTGGCCGATTGGGTGGATCGCCAGCCGATCAGCGAGGGATTGGCCGCGCTGGTGCTGGTGGCCGCCCTGCTCTTTGCCTGGGCCGCCGAGGTGGCCGGCGGGCTGGCCGCGATCACCGGCGCGTTCATCGCGGGGGTGGGCCTCTCGCGCAGCCATCTGCGCGCCGAGATCGCGCGCGCCATGCACACGATTACCTATGCGTTCCTCGTGCCGATCTTCTTCGTCAGTATCGGCCTCAAGACCGACACGCGCCTGCTGATCGGGGCGAACGTGCTGCTCGCCGCGGTGTTGGTGATCGTCGCCATCATTGCCAAGATCATCGGGAGCGGGCTGGGCGCGCGGCTGGGCGGCTTCACCAACCGCGAGGCGCTGCGCGTCGGCCTGGGGATGGTCAGTCGTGGCGAGGTCGGCCTGATCGTCGCCTCGGTGGGCGTGGATGCCGGCCTGATCGAACCGGATCTGTTCGCCATCGTCACGATCATCGTGTTGGTCACTACTTTGGTCACGCCGCTGTTCTTGCGGCAGGCCTTTGCCCACAAGGAGCCAAGCCATGCCTAACATGGTTGTCGTTGTGTTACCAAACCTGGAAAAATGTCAGGATGTCCTGGACGCATGGGAGAAGCGCGGCGTCACGGGCGTGACGGTTCTGGAGAGCGTAGGGCTGCTCAGAATCCGGGAGATGCGCGGCCTGAGCGATGATTTGCCGCTCATCCCCTCGTTGCGCCACTTGATGGAAGGCGACGAGTATCATCATCGGACGGCGTTTGTGGTGCTGGACGATGACTTCAACCTGGATGGCCTGATCGAGGACACGGAGCGAGCCGTAGGCGGCGACTTCGACGCACCCAACAGCGGCATCCTGTTCGTCGTGCCGGTGGCTCGCGCGCTGGGGATGCGGCCGTATTGGAAACGCGGCCAGAAATAGCCGCGCGTCGGGCAGTCATTCAGGCTACAATGGAGGCGCTGAGGCGATTTCGACCGGCAAGCCCGAAAGGATGCCGCGCGCCTGTGTCTGAGCCAGCCTCCAACACCTATTCGCCGGGAGGTGGATTTCACACGTCGCAAGCGATGCCAACCGCCTTACATCAATCGCCGACCAACCTTTGACCGATTCTCGTTCAACTCAATTCAATCACCACGCCACCGGCCAATCCCAACTCTTCCAGTATGTGCCGCAGTTCGGCCAGGAGCGCGGGCGCGGCCTCCGGGCTGACCGTGACCTCCAGTTTCACCTGCGCCGTCAGCCCCGTTCCCGATCGTAGCTTCGGGATCACCTTCGTCCCGAACCGGTTCCACGTCTCCGGCGGGATGGCGCCGGCGAGGCGGAGGGTGCGCGTGGCCTGGGCTGGAGACTGAGGTTGAGGCCGAGGCTGAGGCGGCTGGCCCTCGCGCTTCTCCTGATCACCCTCTCTGGGTTCGGTCTTCGGACTTTCGTAGGGCGGCTTGGGCTGCGGTTGCGGCTGGACGATCTCCTGCCGCTTGAACGCCTCGGCCTTCGCCTTCTGCAGCAGGAAGACGTCCTTCTCGAACATCACCTCGCCGGGCGGCAGGGGCTCGTGGAACCACACGCGGTCGTAGCCACCGTCGGGCCGCGGCCCGGAGGCGAGGCCGAAGTCGCCGCGCTCGACGAATTCCGGGATCTTGCCGGTCAGGTAGGCGTCGGGGTCGAGAAGGCGCTCCAGCCCGCCGGTCAGGAAGGCCTGGCGCAGGCTGACCAGCGGCCACGCGCCGGACTCCTTGAACGCGGGCGGCCAGCGGCGCTCCAGGTAGCCGGCGCCGGGCGACTCGTTGAGCAACGCCAGCGACTTGAGTGCGGCAATCGCGCGGCCGCACAGCGTCTCGCCCGAGCTGGCATGTCCCGCGCCGATGTCAATCACCCGCACGCCATCGGCCTCCGCGTTTTCGGCGATCACGAGGTAGCGGTAGCTGTTCCAGACTTCGTCGCGTGCATCGTCGCGGGCAGTGCTGATATTCGTTTGCAGGTCGTCCAAATCGGACGGCTCGAACTCCGCGCCTAGTAAGCCGGTGTCAATATCTTTCTTGACTTTCTTCCAGGCCAGCCACTGCTCCATCTTCTCGCGCAGATCGCGGCCGGGCTTCGCGACGCACCAGACCAGCGCGGCGGGGTTCAGCCGGGTCGCTTCGCCCTGCTTGCGGATCCACCCGGCGAACTCCGTGCGCTGCGCCTCGCTGCCGGTCCAGGCGACCTGGGGATCAACCACGACCAGCGTGAGCCTGGCCGAGGCCTGCACGTCCGCGCCGCCGGCCGGGAAGTAGATCGCGGGGATCGAGCGGCCGCTCTCGAACTGCTCCTTGGCCAGCGCCTTCATCGTCGGCTTCACCTCGTGCTCGTCGTCGAGCGCGGAGCGCCGGTCGTTCATCACTTTGATCAACTTGGGCTTGTAATGGATGCGGAATGCGTCGGTGCCGACCTTGCGCACGAAGAAGGCTCGTCCTTCCAGGATCACCGCGGCGTTGTCCACCGAGGTCGTTTCGACGTCCGGTTCGCCGATGGCGAAACGGAGCTCGGGCAGGTGCGCGGCCTTGTCCACCTGGCCGCCGGAGGACTCGAACAGGATCGCAGTGGCGACGCGGCGGTGGATGTCGCGCAGCGAGCCGCGGGTGTCGGCATCCAGGGCGCGGGCGTGTGCGAGGGGGCCGGCGATGTCCGCGTCGATCGCGGCCATCAGCCGCGCCTCGCCGAGCTGACCCAGCACCATGCTGCGGAACTCCGGCGCATCCAGCGGCGCCGAGCCGAGCGTGATGAACGCCTCGGGGCGGGCGCGCGTGTAGCCCTCGCGATAGGCCAGCGAGATCCATTGGGCGAGCATGGCCAGAGTGCCGCGCGTCTGCTGGTACTGCGGCAATACCTGCCATTTGCGCTGGAATACGGAGAGGGTCGCCGGGTGGAAGGGATAGCAGGCCTCGAACCGCTCTTGCAGGAACGCGCGCGCCGTGGACTCCGTGGCGCCCATGTCTACGGCCGTCCATTCAGGCGGAAGCTGGGCGCGGCGTTGGAAGCACCATTCCGCGTATGCTTTGGCGGCGCGGCGGCGTTTCTCCTCGTCGCCCAGGCCCTCGAACAGCCGCTGCCGGATGACCTCGCTGATCTCCCCTTCGTCGGCCACGATCAGGTGCCTGGCGACTGCGCCGACGACCTTTTGGATGCGGTCCTGCCACTCGAACTCCCAGTCGGTCATCTCGACCTGGCTGCGCGGCAGGCTGACGACCGCGGCCCGGCCCGTGGCGCCGATGAAGCCGCGCATGACGTTGTGCAGGAACGCGTGCATCGGCTCGGCCAGCCAGCGGTGACGGCTGAGCGCGTTCAGCACTTCGTCGAAGAGCAGCAGCACCGGCCGATCGGCCAGCGCAATGACACGATTGATGGTGTCGGTGCCGGGCGGCGCATCCTTGGCCGCCGGGCCGAGCGCCCGCACCCCCTCATCCCCTGCGATCTGCCGCGCCAGGTCAATCCACGGCGTCTCACGGCCCTCCTGCGGATCCCACGCGTTGCCGACGAACACAGCGACTTTGGCCGCGGGCACGGCCGGCAGCCTCGCGGCCTTCAGCAGGTTTGGTACACCCCGGAAACCGGCCGCCCGCTCGCTGTTGCTGGCCAGGTGGTAGAGGGTCGCCAGGGTGTGCGTCTTGCCGCCGCCGAACTGGGTCACCAGCGTCAGCACCGGGGCCGTGTTGATCGTCTCGCCCGCGAGGCGGCGCAGCACCATGCCGGCATGCTCGGTGAGGGCGCGAGTGAAGACGGTGCGGCTGAAGAACTTGTCCGGCTCGCGGTAATCTTCGGGCGCGGTCCTGGCGACGATCTGTTCCAGGGCGATGGCGAACTCGTCCGGGTTGAAGGACCGGCCCTCGCGCACCTCCTTGCGGGGAAGGACGACTCTGTACCAGGGATCGAGGGGCATGGGATTGCTCCTTGCTACTTCGGTACCGCCAACAACATCGCATCTAACAGCCGCTTCTCCTCGCTCTCGCGCGGGTAGAGTGCGGAGAGGGAGTTCGCCAGCCGCAGGAAATCGGGGCCGCGCTCCTGCTCGGCGGCCAGCAGGGCGCGCAGCGCGTTGGCCCGGCCGCTGCTTTGGAGCAGCATGGCCGCGTGGACGCGATCCAGCGTGGTCGCGCCGCGGCGATCTTGCAGCGCATCGTCGCCGATCGCCGCGCCAATCACCTTGCGGCCGCGCACGCGCACGGAGACGTCCTCTTCGATATCCGGGAACAGTGACATTTGGAGCGCCCGCTCCGGCGCTTCCTCCAGGGCCGCGGCGACCGCCTGGGCGCCCTCGTCGCCGAAGAGCTGGCCGGCGCGCTCGGCCACGGGCAACAGGCGGACGAGACCCTTGTCGGTTTCGATGATCCGGCCCTCCCAATCGTCGAGGTGGATGCCGAGCGGCTGGGCGAAGCGCCGGGCCACGTCGAAGACCAGGGTGTAGCCCTTCTTCTTGCGGCCGGCTCCGTCGCCTTCCGCCTCCGCGTCTTCCTCCGGCGGCTCGGCGTCTTCGGATTGATCCTCCGCCGCGGCTGCTTTACCCTTGCGGCCCCCTTTGGCCGGCGCCTCGACCTTGGTGCTTTGCAGCGTCCAGAGGAACAGGGCGGTCAGCCGGGCGTCTTCTTCGAGCGCGCCAGCGGCGCCGTTGCGGGCGCGCGCCTCGGCCGTGCCCAACACCTGCTCCAGCGCGGCGCGGCCCACGACCTCCCAGACGTAGGCCAGATAGCCGCGGCGGTGCGGCTCGGCCGCCTCTGGGTCGCCGCCCAGGGGGATTTCCCGATCTTCGGCGTCCACTACCTTCGCGTATTGGCTGTAGAGCTCCAGCGCCGGGCCGATGCAGGCGAAGACCAGGTCAGCGCCGGCCACGCCCTCGGATTGGAGGCGTTCCATCCAGTCGCCGACGCGCTTGGGGAGGGCGCGCAGCACGTCACTCCAGTCGCCGATGTCTGCATCGGCCGGGCGAGGCCGGCAGATGAGATGGACGCTTGTCGCGAGGGCGGCGGAATCTTGAGAACGCAGACGACCGGGGCGTTCGGTGGCAATCGGCCATGAGCCGGTGATCGTCCATCCGCCCCGTACCAGGCCAGAGAGCAGGGCTTCCCAGCCTTCCGTGGTTTTATGGGCAAAGACGACGCAGCCGATGCCGTCGTCCCGCAAGACGCGGCGGCCCTCGGCAAAGGCTTTGCCCATGGTCTTCTCGAAGAAGACACGATCTTTGGGACGGCCATCTATTCGCTTGATTTCATCCTGAACAGCCTCTCGTTGTTTGGGCGTCAGGGAGTTGGTCGCATCGAATGGGTCACGCAGGATCGGGTGGCCAGGCAGTGCGCGTTTGAGCCACACAAAGAAAAAGTCCGAAAGATCAGCATAGGGTACGGCATCGTAGTAGGGTGGGTCGGTGAACCAGCAGCTCGAAGCCTGGTCTGGTATGGGCGAATCCGTTGCATCGGATATCTCGACCTGACCGCCTGGGACGCCTCCAGGCCAAGCTTCCACAACGCGCGCTACCCAGCCTATGGCCCCTTCCAGGTTCCCTGAAGCCTCTGCCCATGGAACGGCTTCTGCAAAGTCCCAGACGATAGGGAGGGCTTGACGTCCAAAGGTGTGCGCGACGAATTCACCAGTCTGAGCCCACACTACGCCGGAACTCCAATAGTCAGCACAACGACCGATAACGGTAGCCAGCAGGGTATGGACTGGCATCTGACCCAAATCCGATACCCTAACGACAATTTCGATGAGTGCCAACTTCTGCCGTGCCGTGAACAGATCGCCCCACTGTGTCATGCCGTATCGCTGTACACGGAATCCCAAAGTGCCGATCGGCGGCAGCGGCTCATCCGGCACAGGACTCAGGCCGCCGGGCAAGGGTTGAGCGGCGACCTCCGCCAGTCTTCGCTGCGCCTTCCAGACGGCTCGGTAGTCACCGGCGGTGGGCAGGCGATACTGGCGGCCGTTGGCCGCGTCGCGCAACGTCACGACCGCCAACAAAAACGCGCCGCCGGTCCGAATACCTTTCGCGTCGAAGATCACATCGGCTCCGCCGCGTTGCGCCGCCAGTTGCGCCCGCACGCGCTCCGGCGGCAGCGGGGAATGGCAGCAGAGGCAGACGGCGCGTGCGCGGCTCACTGTGCCGGGCGATACGTCGCTGTCGGAGTGCGGTTCGAAGATCTCGAACCTAACCCCCCATCCCCCTTCCCTGCCAGGGAAGGGGGTGAGGGGGATAGGTCGCAGGGCGCGCTTCCGGCCTGCCTTCTTGCTCAGCCAGAAGGAACGGATGAGCGGAATCTCTGCGCCGCACTGGGGCGCCTCACAACGCACGGTACGCGCCCAAAGATAAGCGATAGGACGGCTGCCATCGGTATCGGATGGATAAAACTCGGCCAGCTCTTTCTCGGCCGCGGCTTTGATCTCGGCGCCGGCGCGACGCAGCTCGTCGGCCAGGCCGGGGCCGTGGCGCGGGATGTCTTCCAGCATCACCTTGTTGATCAGCACCGCGACCGGGTTGAGGTCGCTGGCGAACGCGTCGCAGCCCAGCCGCAGCGCCTCCAGGGGGATCGAGCCGCCGCCAGCGAAGGGATCGGCCACCAGGGGCGGCTCGTCGCCGTGCGCGGCGCGGATCAGCGCGCGGCCCACCCGCAGGTACTCGGCGTCGGTCGCCACGTCCCAGTCGGCGAACTCCCCGATGAACTGCAGGAGCACCTTGCGCAGCCCCTCGTCGGTCGCGACCAGGTCGGTCCACCCCTGCGGCCGGCCGTGCTTGCCCAGGAGGATGCGCCGCGCGTCGCCGCGGAACTCGGGCGGGCAGTGCGGGTCGGCCGGATCGGGCAGGAGCAGCGCCAGCAGCATCGCGCGGCACGCGGCCAGCGGCCGCCGCGCCCACCACAGGTGCAGCGTGGAGGGGTGGCCGTGACGGATGGACTTCTCCCGCGCCGAATGCGCCGACACGACGGCGATGGGGAAGTCCACCTCGGCGAGGCGCTTGCAGGCAATCGGGATCATGCCGGCCTGCGCTCTTTCCAAAGGCGGACCGTGAAGCGGGATACTTCTTCGATGAGATCCGGTTCGGTGCCGTTGTGCTCCCTCATGCCGCGAATGATCTTGCGCGGCACGCCCAGGCCGCTGGCTTCGATATAGCGGTAATCGCGCAGCGCCTCTTTGATCAGCTCGTTGCGGGTCGCCCGATAGCCCAGCCGCATCTTCTCGACGGTGACGGTATTGGGCAGGTTGCCGGGGGAGATCACTTCCAGGCGGTCGGCATAAAGAGACACTTCGATGTCAATGCCGCCGATGGTGTAGTCACGATGTGCGATGGCGTTCACGATCGCCTCTCGCACCGCTTCCTGGGGGTAATCCCACCGTTCTTCACGACGGCCATCCGTCCCGATGTGGGCCTTCATCTGGGTGTTACGTCGCACAAATTCCAAGGCTTGCTCCACCAGGCCTGACTCCACCAGGTCGCCCACGGCCGAGCGCAGCGGCACGATTGGCCCTCGCAACACCGCGCGCTCTTGGCTGGCGTAATCCTTTTCCCGACCGGGATACGCCACTGCGGAGATGCCTGCCTGCGGCAGAAAACGATTGGGGCGAATCCCGAAGAGCAGCATACCGCCCACGGTCGCCAACGCACGACCGCGGTCAAGGATCATCAGCTCGGTGTTGCAGAGAAGTCGTTCCCATCCGGCGCTATCGTCAGGCGCAGGACATTCCTGCTGCCGGATATCGCGGAAGTAGTTCTCCAGGCGGCGCAGGTCCAGGTCGGCAAGGCCGCTGCCCGGCGCCGGTCGAATGTCATTTCGCAGGTGGCCCGAGGCCTGATAGAGGCGGGCCTTCTCCTCTCGACTGGCTTCCCGCGTCACCGTGCCGATGCGGATGAACACAATCCACGCGGAGCCTTGTTTTGCCTCGTAGGGTTTATCTGGGCTATCGGCCGGCAAGGAAATGACGCCCACCCTTTTCCCGTCGTCCGTTTGCACCACTTCCCAGAACGGGATCACCGGCGGTCGGATATTATTGCGACAGATGTTCATCACCCATTGTTCTGCCTCGGCAGTAGAACGGGTCAAACCGGACACCTCGCCTTTATCTTCAACCCCCAAGAAGATGTGCCCACCCTCGAAATTAAGCAGCGCGACGATCCGGGAAGCGAGCTGATCGGGATGCACGTCATCGCGCTTGAATTCGACCCCCGAGCTCTCGCCGTTGCGGATCAGCTCAGCTAATTCGGTCTTCAACATGCGGCCCTCCCTAAAATCCGTACTTCAGCCGGCGCATCTGGAATGCTGCTTCGCCGCCCTCGAGGAGTTCTTCTACCAGATCACGCACCGGTTTGGCGTCAATAGAGCCCATATATTCAACCGGGATCTCGGCATAGCCCTGCCCGGCCTCACCGGTCGCTCGCAGGCCCAGGATCAGCTCCGCATCTCCAAGGACCGGGATATTGGCGTTGTGGGTCGAGAAAATGAACTGGCGACGCCGCTTCTCCTCTTTCATTTTCGGGACAACCCCCTCGGTCACGAAGCGATTATCCAGGTCATCCTCCGGCTGGTCAATCAGCAACGGCGCGTCTGACTCCAGGAGCAACAAGAGCAACACGGCTGTCGCTTTCTGGCCGGTTGAAAGATCGTCCAGGACGCGCCAGACCGGTTCCTGGCCTTCGGTCGCTACGTTCAGCTCGATCCGGGTCGTCGTGCGCAACTCCAGCTCCTCGACGCGCATCACCGTTTCCACGGGGGCGGCGGCCAATCGTTCTGCTGCGGAGCGTGGAATCGCGTAGCGTTCTGTCAGCGCGGCTGCGCCCTCGCGCCAGGCTTCGGCGAACGCCTTGAGCGACAGCGTTTCCGGCCTGCGCAACGCCTCGATCGCTTCGGCCAGTCGGCCGCCTATTTCTTCGCGCAGCAAGGCATAGAGCGGTTCCCGGTCACCGACAAAAGCGACCTGCACCCGGACATGCCCGACCAATTTTCGGTTGACCTTCTTGGCCGCGCGTTCTAATTCGCGGAACTGTGTTGCCAGCAGATTCTCCCATTCAGCCAGCAGATTGCGGCGATGGCGCTCGAGCTCGTCCAGGTCGCGCACCAGGTTTTTCCGCCGCTCCGCCAGCGGGCGCAAGTCTTCGACTTGCTTGCGTAGCCGGATGAACTCCTCGCCATCCACGTGCGCCTTCTGGAGCTCACGCAAAATCCTCTCGTAGGCAGCCAACACTGCTTGCTGCCGTTCTTCCCAACGACTGCGCGTCCTGGCGATTCCTGCTACGGCCGCGTTCAGCGCCTCCTCGATCTTCGCCGACGCCATTTGCATCTCGGCGCTCAACTGCTCGAAGACCGGTCGCAAGTCTGCCAGGATGACCTCGCCCGGCAGGTCTTCCAAGGCGCGCGGCGAGAGGAACGTGAGGTCTATCGGGAGTTCGCGGCGCAGCAGATCCAGCAGCTCGCGCAATGGGCCAAGACGTTCAGTAGCACTGGTCACAACGCGCTCTTCCCGTACCAGGGCGCTGCGCTCTTGCAGACGTTCTTCCAGGCCGGCCTGCTGAAACCTGCGCAAGGTCTCTTCCAGGCCCGGCAGCCGGGCAAGACGATCATCCACGGCCTGGATTTCCTTGCGTAAATCTCTGATCTTAGTACGTGATCCTTCCAGCTTGCGCGCCAGCTCAACCTTGCGGGGCGGCAGATCGGGATCATGTTGCGCAAAACGATCGAGCAGGCGCGTGAGCTTCTCGGGGCTTTTGGTTAACTCAGCAATCTCGTGCTGACCATAGACCTCGACTCTTGGGACAATCTCAGCAGGAGCTACATCCAGCAGATCACCCGCGTCGTTGCGCACCAGGGGTGGATTGGGAACCGTGCGCTCGATACGATACTCGCAGCGCGATGGACTGTGGGTACAGACCGACAACGATATCTTGGTGCCGCTTCGCAGCACACCACGTACAATTCCTTCGTGGGCGCGGCGCGCCTCGTCACCCAGCGGATCGAGCCCCAAAACATAACGGATACTTTCCAGAATCGTTGACTTGCCCGTGCCGCGGCCTCCGATCAGGACGTTGAGGTTCTCGTTGAAATGAATTCCCTGTCCATCGAGGAATCCGCCTTCCCACGCGAGAGCCGCCAACTCGATGTGACCTTGGGGAGTCGGATCGGTGGCCAGCCGGATACGTGATTCGGGGTCCAGAAAGGCCTGGCGCAAGCCTTCGACGCCCACCTGCGACATCTTGATCCAACAGGATGAACTGGATTGAGCCAGATCGCCAGGGCTGTTCACATCTTGTGCGTTGATGACAGTGATAGGGTGATTGCGCCGGTGTTGCTGGTCCCTGTTCTGCAGGATCGGTCGTAGCTCGGCAGGAGCATCATCCACGGGGCCAGGCAGAGAGCAAGCCAGCAGGTCGGAGGATTTCCATGCCTGAATTCTCGCCTTTCCCTTGAGCGTTCGCAGTAGGCCTCCTTCGCTTGCGACATGGGCGGCAATGCAGATCCCCTGCCACTTGCTGCGCGCTCGCTCGAGCAACTCCAGCGCATCGAAATCGCCCAAAGGCGACTCTTGATCATCGTCGTGGATGCCGCAGTCTCCGATCAGGCGCTCCAATTGTTCGACTGTGCGATCAGGGTCAAAAAGGCAAAGTAGATGCACACCGTCCTTGGTGACCGCTTCGAAACCCGGAAAGACAATCAGGCCAGCCTGCCTGGCAGCCAGCCGGAGGCCCTCTGAAGATCGGACGCAATAATGGTCGGTGATCGCGATCACTTCGATGTCGTGTTGCTTACAGGCGGCGATGATTTCCTGGTTGTAAGTTGCCTCGTTCGCAAAGGGGGCTTCCTTGTGGTACTGTCGCAGATATTCGAATGGGTTGACCTGCAGCGCACATCGGTAAAATCGCGCGCCGGATGGAAGCATCCGGGCGCGTTCAAGGGGTTCAAGTTCGGCCATGATTATGCTCCATAAACAGAAGACGTCTCTCGTATCTTAAGCGGTTTGGTCATCGCGTCAACTTGCAGCCAGTAGTGATCCACCTTGACCACCTCGTGCCACGGGAAGCGGGCCGGATCGCGGATCGGCTCCTGGAGCACCGGCGCGGTCTTGCAGTCGGTGACGATGTAGAGCCAGTAGCAATCGCGGCGGTCTTCGGCGACGCGGCGCTCGTTGGGCGTCAAGATGATCGTGCCGGTTGAGGCGGACATCCCCTTGACCTCGATCAGTCGCAGCTCGCCGGAAGCCAGGTCGAGGCTGGTCACGTCGTAGCCCAGGTCCTTCTCGTGCACGTCGTAGACCTGGCGGCCCAGCTTCGCCTCGTGTTCCATCACGACCCGCATGGCGATGCCTTCGGTCTCCGGGTCGGGCCGCAAGCGGCGGACGTCGGGCGCATCGCGCTCGGGATGGGGCAGGATCAGCGCGCTGGCGACCCGCTCGACGTTCTGAAGGGTCAGGCTGCACTGCCGCGCCAGGTCGCTGCGCCGGCGCTCGCGGCGGGCCAGCAGCTCGGCGTGGCGCGCCTCGGCCTGCGCCAGCCGGCCCTCGGCGCCCTGTACACCCGCCTCTACCTCCGCAGCCGCCCGGCCGATGTCTCCGTCCGCCTCGCCCAATAGCTCGGTGAGCGATAGCTCTACGTGGGCGGCGACCCGCTCCGTCTCGGCCGTGCGATCCTGCCGTACTTCGTCCAGGAACCTCGCCAGCACGTGCTCGTTCAGCCAGTCGAGCGCCTCCGGCTCGGCCGCCACGGCGGGCAGCGACTGCGGCGCGGGTGCGGGCTTCAGATTACCCAGGGCAGCCAGCTCGCGCTCGCAGGGGCCGCCGTCGGCCAGCTCGACCGCAAACACACGCTCGCGCACAGTGCGCCCCAGCCCGTCCACTACGGCCGCGCGGTAGAAGTCCACGCGCGACGGCGCGGCGTGCTGCAGCGAGTAAAAGCAAGCGCCGGCCCCGAACGCCTCGCGGGCCGCCTCGACCGTGTGGCGGCGCAGCGCCTCGAACAGCGGATGGCCCGGCGTCACCCATTCCAGGCTATGCTTGTCGGCGGTCGGCCGGTCGGTGGAGCAGCGGGGGTAGCGGAGCGCGACCGGCGGCAGCCGCCAACTGGCCTCCTCGCCGTACCGGCGCAGGAGGGGCGGCGTGCGGCCCGGTTCGAAGGTGTGGGGCAGAGAGGATACCGGCTTGATCGCCAGGCCGGCGTATCCAGAAGTCTCGCCGATGAAACGGGCGATGGTCTCGGGCACCACGCGGCGTTCCTGCGCCTGGGCGCGGCGCTCGACCAGCATCTCGATGTTCAGGTTCCTGGCAGCCAGGCCCTCGAGCGCGTTCTGGCAGATCGCCCGGAAGCGGCTCTCGTCCACGTTGTGCAGCAGCCGTTCCTCCAGATCGGCATCGCCCAGCTCGCCCGCGTAGTACTGGCGCAGGACCCGCTCGACGTAGGCCGGCGGCAGCAGCTCGCCGACCACGTTGAAGACCGAGTCCTCTTCCAGCGCGTCCCGGATTTCCTGTAGCTTCTCCAAGAGTCGCGCCAGCACCCGGCCCTCGACCGTGTTCATCGCCACGAAGTTGAAGATCAGGCAGTTCTCCTGCTGGCCGTAGCGGTGGATGCGCCCCATACGCTGTTCCAGCCGGTTGGGATTCCAGGGGATGTCGTAGTTGAACAGGATGTGGCAGCACTGAAGGTTGATCCCCTCGCCGGCCGCCTCGGTGGCCACCAGCACCTGGATCGCGCCGTCCCGGAACTGCTGCTCGGCATGGAGACGGGTGCCCGGCTCATCGCGGCCGCCCGGCTTCATGCCGCCGTGGATGAAACCGACCCGGAACTTCCACTCTTTCAGACACCGTACCAGGTAGTCCAGCGTGTCTTTGAACTCGGTGAAGATCAAGAGGCGCTGTTGCGGGTTCCCGAAAAGGCCCTGTTCCTGGAGCAACGTCTTGAGGCGGGCCAGCTTGGCCTCGTCGCCCGACCCTTCGAGCGCCTCTGCCCGGCCGGCGAAGCCCAGCAGTTCCGTGATCTCCTCCCTGACCTCGGTCGCGTTGCGCGCCAGCGTGACCGCGCCGAACAGCTCCTCCAGCCGTTCGCGCTCGGCCTCCTCCATTTCCTCGATCTCGTCCGGTTCGGGCAGCACCGGCGGCGCCTGGCCGGCCAGCTCTTGCGCCAGCTTGAGGCGTTCCTCCAGGCTCTTGGCGCTACGCTCCAACGAGCGGCGGAGTGCGTAGGCGCTCGACGCCAGGCGCCGCTGGTAGAGCGACATGCGGAAGCCGACGGCACGGGCCCGAGCATCATCACCGGCGTGGGCTGCGCGGGCGCTCTGGCGCTTCACGAAGCGGGTCACGTCGCGGTACAGCTCGAACTCGGCCCCATCCATCCGGAACTCGACCGTATGCGGGATGCGCTCGGTGAAGATCTTGCGCGCGGCCCACGTGCCGTCCGGCTGGCGTTCGGGGAAATGCACCATCGCCTCTTTGGTGCGTCGCAGGTAAAACGGCGCCTGCCGCTGCTGCATCGCCTCCCGGATCGAGCGCACATCTGCGTACACATCCCGATCCAGAAGCTGGAGAAAGAGCGTAAAGTTGTCCGGGTCGCCCTTGTGCGGCGTCGCAGTGAGCAGCAGATAGTGATCGCTGGCGTCGCGCAGCAGTTCGCCCAACGCATACCGAGAGGTCTTTCGAGAGGGCGGCGACCACGACATCCGGTGCGCTTCATCCACGATGGCAAGGTCCCAACGCACCTGGGCCAGGCCGGGCAGGATGTCCTCCCGCTTGGCCAGGTCCAGCGAGGTGATGACCTGCTCCTGCTCCAGCCACTGGTTGACCCCGAACTGCTCTCGGATATCGCCGCCTTTCAGCACCAGGAACTTCTCGTCGAACTTCTCCTTGAGCTCCCGTTGCCACTGAAAGGTCAGGTTGGCCGGGCAGACGATCAGGATGCGCTCGGCCAAGCCGCGCAGCTTCAACTCCCGAATCAGCAGGCCGGCCATGATCGTCTTGCCCGCGCCGGCGTCATCGGCCAGCAGGAAGCGCACGCGCGGCAGCTTCAGGAGGTGATCGTAGACCGCCGAGAGCTGGTGGGGGAGGGGATCGACGCGCGAGACCGACAGGCCGAAGTAGGGGTCGTATTCGTAGGCGATGCCCAGGGCCAGCGCCTCCAGCCCCAGGCGCAGGAGCTTGCCGTCGCCGCTGTAGGTCGCCGTGGCGTCAATGATGCTGAGCGTCTCGATGTCGCGCGGCGTGAGGGTGACGTTGCGAAAGCGTTCCGTCTGCACGCCAACCAGGCCGGCCGTCCAGGCATCACGGCCGGCAGGGCGAACGGTTTCGACGCGCATAGGCTCGCTGAAGAGCGAGCCTCTCAGGATTTGACCGACGCGAATAGGCGATGGATCACTCATGCCAGCAGTAGCTCCGACCTGACCTCTGTATACCACAATACAGGCGGGTTGGCAACCCTGCTGACGAAATAGGACGGCAAATCGCGAGTTGTCGGGTCTGGCATGTTCGCGATGGGTATGGTACAATTCGCTTGCTTCGGATGGGGGTCATGCGCAAGGCGCGCTTCTTCGGGCAGGCAAGGAGAGACATGGCAAACTGGCCGATCATCGGACATGAGTGGGCAGTCAATCTGCTGGCGCACGCGGCGGCCAGCGGCCGGCTGAGCCATGCTTATCTCTTCATCGGGCCGGCGCAGGTGGGCAAGACGACCCTGGCCCGCGCGTTCGCCCAGGCGATTCTGTGCGAGAAGCAAACCGGCGAGCCGTGTCGCAGCGACGCATCCCCCTGCCGCGCCTGCCAGCGCATCGCGGACGGCCGCTATCCTGATCTTCAGATCATCGCCGCCGAGAAGAACACCATTCAGATCGAGCAGGTGCGCGTCTTGCAGTCGGATGCGGCGCTTTCACCGCTGGAAGGCCGACACAAGGTCTTCATCATCCGGGAGATCGAGCGGGCCACTGCGCCGGCTGCCAATGCCCTGCTGAAAACCCTGGAAGAACCGTCGCCGCACGTCATCCTGCTCCTCACCAGCCGCCGCCGCGACCTGGTGCTGCCGACCGTGCTCTCGCGCTGCCAGCTCATCGGCCTGCGGCCGGCGTCGCTGGCGCAGACGCAGACGGCGTTCGAAACGCGCTGGGGGGTCGAGCCGGGCCAGGCCGAGCTGCTCGCCCGGCTCTCCGGCGGCTGCATCGGCGCGGCCGTGCACGCCCATACGCACCCGGAAGTGGGTCAGGAGCGCAGCCGGCGGCTGGATCAACTGCTGACGCTGACCGCGGCAGGCTATGTCGGCCGGTTGGGCCAGGCCGAGTCGTTGAGCCGCCAGACGGAAGCCATCGAGCCGACGCTGGGCCTGTGGGCCACCTGGTGGCGCGACGTGCTCCTGATCCAGCGCGGCGTCCCGGAGGCGATCGTGAACCTGGATCGCCGGGCGCAGTTGGCGCAGCAGGCCGAGCTTTACCGCCCCGGCCAGGTGGAAGCCGCGCTGGCTGACCTGATCCAGACGCTGCGCCGCATCCAGGCCAATGTCAATGCGCGGCTGACCCTGGATGTGCTGGCGTTGCGGCTGCCTAAACCGATTGTGACATAACGCGTGAAAATAGCGTATCGTGAGGAGTGGGTTTCATGCCATTAGTGGTGGGTGTAGCGTTTCAACCTGTGACCAAAGTCTATTTCTTTGACCCGGCGGGCCATGATGACCTGCAAGCCGGCGAGCGTGTCGTCGTGGACACCGCGCGCGGGCGCACGCTGGGCCAGGTCGTCTTTCCCCCGCGCGAGGTTGCGCCGAGTGAAGTCAGCGGCACGCTTAAACCGGTGGTCCGCCGGGCCACCGCGTGGGACATGGTGCAGCGCGACCAGATGGCGCACAAAGAGCCGGAGACCCGCGCTATCTGCCAGCAGCGGGCCGACGCGCTCAAGCTGGAGATGAAGGTCATCAACGCTGAGTATAGCTTTGATGGCAGCAGCATGGTGGTCTACTTCGTGGCGGATCAGCGGATTGACTTCCGTAACCTGGTGCATGACCTGGGGCAAATCCTGCATACTCGCGTCGAGATGCGCCAGGTGGGGGTGCGCGATCAGGCGAAACATCTCGGCGGTTATGGCCGGTGCGGCCGGCCGCTCTGCTGCGCCTCCTGGCTGCGCGAGTTTGCCCCGGTTTCCATCAAGATGGCGAAGACGCAAGATTTGCCCCTGAATACCACCGAGGTGTCGGGGGTCTGCGGCCGGCTGCTCTGTTGCTTGAGCTACGAAAACGAGCACTATGCGGCGGCGCGGCAACGCATGCCGAAGCTCAACAGCATGATCGAGACGCCGCAAGGCCCCGGCAAGATCAAGCAACTGAACGTGCTGCGCAACTCCGTGACCGCCCAGGTCGAGGGGCCGGGCGAGAGCATCCAATACGTCGAGGTGATGTTGCCGGAACCGGCGCAGCCCGGCGCCGCAGCCGGCGGCCCATGCGCCGGGTGCACCAGGCGCCGCGCGCCGCTGGCGACAGCAGAGGAAGAAGGCAGCCCCATAGAGGAAGAGGAGGGGATGGAGACGATCGGCGAGGCCACGCCTCGCCCGGCGGAACCGACCGCGGCAAAATCCCCGCAATCGGCGGGCGGTCAAGGCGGGCGGTCACGCGCCCGCAGGAAAAGACGTTAGCGGGATGGCAACGAGGCTTGGATTGATAGGTCGTAACGACTTCAGTCGTCTGGCGATCCGTGGCACGGTTCGACGACCAACTTAACCGCCGTGCGTTCCTGGCCGTTAATGTCCACTTCAACGAATTCCGGCATGCACATGATCTGCATCCCGTCCGGTTCCAGATAGTTGCGCGCGATGGCGACGGCCTTAATCGCCTGGTTGACTGCGCTGGCCCCGATAGCTTGCACTTCTGCGTGTCTTCGCTCGCGCATCACGCCGGCGATGGCGCCAGCGACCGCGGTCGAACGGGACTGGGCTGAAACCTTGATCACCCCCATGGTGCGCCTCCTGGCAGCGACGGAGCTGCGATTCGTTCTCTGAAAGCCAGGGCCATCTATCCGATCGAATGGATCTTCGAGGAAGATTGTACACCAACCGCCCCCCCAATGCAAGCACTTTCGTCAAACTGGCGATATTTCGCGTTTTGACCGGTTTGGCGCGTGATGGTAGAGACCGGCTCAAGCCGCGAGACCAGTGGGACAGGTCGCCATTTGCAGAGCAGTTGCTCATGCCGCGCGCGATGCCACGGCGCATGAAAACCGCTTCCAGCCGATCACGGATCGGCTGGTCACGGATCCGCCCCAAGCGATTTGCAGGGCAGTTGTTTATGTCGCGCGCGACGCCACGGCGCATGAAAACGCCTCGACAAGTCGAGGACTCCGGAGTGCCGAACAAGTTCGGCTCTGGAGTGCCGAACTTGTTCGGCGGATTTTCAGGACAGCGGCTCCGGGTTTTTTTGAGGATCTTTCACCGGGTATGCTTATGCTGGTGGGCCGGCCTCGTGTTCCTGCTGGTCGGGTGCGCCCAGCCCTTTCCCACCGCGATGCCCGTTCCGCCGACGGCCACAATCGCGCCGACACTCACAGCCACGGCTGCGCCTGCCCCGTCACCCCAGCCGACGGCCGCGCCAACCCCGGCCGCGCCGCCGACAACCACTCCCCCTGCCCCCACCGCAGCGCCCGACGCCTGTCTGCCGTTGCCGACCACCAGCGGCCGCCCGCGCTATCGCTTCGAGGTCGCGGCCGATCCCCAGGCGCACACGCTCCGGGTGAAACAACAGGCGGCGCTGGCCGATCCGGTCCGGCTGGCGACCGGCGAGCTGGTCTTCAACGTGCCGGCCAACGGTGTGTTGGGGGTCTTCACCCTGACTCGTGCCCGGCTGGCCGCCCATGCTCAAGCGCCCCTGGCAACACTGGCGGGCGCCGCGCTGCGCCTGCGCCTCCCCGCGGCCGCGACCACTGCGCCGGCCGTCACCGTCTGCCTGGACTACACGCTGCGCCTCCCGCCCGCCGGCAGCGAAGGGATCTCGGCGGTGCACGCGCTCGGCTGGTCTGACGTGGGGATGATGGCGGGCTATTGGTATCCCGTCCTGGCGCCTTATGCCGGCGGCCGATCAACAACCGCCAAGGGTTGGCTGCTGACACCCTACCACCCGGTCGGCGACCCGATCGTCTACGAAACGGCCGACTACGAGGCGACGATCCATGCGCCGGCCCCCTATCAAGTCATCGCCGCGGGGCTGCAGGGGATGCAGGATGGCGGCTGGCGCCTGGAGCTGGCACAGGCCCGCGGCTTCGCCTTCAACGTCAGCAATCGCCTGATGGCCAGCCAGGCCGAGGCCGCCGGGATCCCGGTGCGGGTGTATCATTTGCCGGAACATGCCGCGGCCGGCCAGGCAGCCCTCCGCGCGGTGCGCGAGGCGTTGCCGCTCTTTGCGCAGACCTATGGCCCTTACCCCTACGCCGAGCTGGTCATCGTCGAAGCGGCGCAGTTCGGCGGCATGGAGTACAGCGCGCTCATCACCTTCAGCCGGGACTGGTTCGCCGACTATCAACCGCCGGCCGCCGGCGCGGACTTCGGAGCCGATCTGCTGGTGCGCTTCGTGGTGCACGAGCTGGGCCATCAGTGGTGGTACGGCGCGGTAGGCAATGACCAGGCCCATGAGCCGTGGCTGGATGAGGCGCTGGCGCGCTACGGCGAGACGCTGTACTACGAAACCCTGCATCCAACTCACCTGGCATGGTGGGAGGCGCCGTCCAAAGGCATGGCGACCCAGCCGATCAATCAGCCGATCTATCGCTTCGCCGACACAACGACCTATGTCCAGGCGGTCTACGTCAGCGGGACGCGCTTCCTGCTCGATGTGCGCAAGCTGCTGGGCCAGCCGGCTTTCACCGCCCTCCTGCAGGAATATCGCCGCCGCTACGCGGATCGGATCGTCACCGAGGCCGAGCTATTGGCGCTGCTGCGCGACCGGCTCGGCCCGGCGCTCGACAAGCTGTTGCAGATTTATTTCCAGGGCACAGGCTGATGCGCGTCGTCATGGTCTCGAAGGCTTTGGTGGTCGGGGCATACCAGCGCAAGCTGGAGGAGCTGGCGCGGCTGGGGGAGATCGCGCTGACCGTCGTGGTGCCGCCGGAGTGGCGCGACCGCCGCAGCCACATCAGGCTGGAGCGCGCCCACACGGCGGGGTATGAGCTGGTGGTCGCGCCGCTGCGGTTTGCCGGGCAGTATCATCTGCATTTCTACCCCACCCTGGGCGCCATCCTCAAGCGGATCCGCCCCGACATCGTGCACATGGACGAAGAGCCTTACAATCTGGCGACCTGGCATGGGTTGCGGCTGGCCGAGGCGGCCGGCGCGCGGGGGATCTTCTTCACCTGGCAAAACCTGAACCGCCGCTATCCCTGGCCGTTTCGCGCGTTCGAGCAGGCGAACTACCGCCGCGCGGCCCACGTCATCGCGGGCAACCGGACCGCCGTGGCTGTCCTGACGGCCAAGGGCTACCGCGGGCCGGCGACGGTCATCCCGCAGTTCGGTGTGGATCCCGACATCTTCCGACCGGCGCCGGCAGTCGCAGATCAGACCGCGCCGGCGCCTCTCCACATCGGCTACGCGGGCAGCTTGATCCCGGAGAAGGGAGTGGATCTGCTCCTGCGCGCCTGCGCGGCGCTGCCCGGCCGAGGCTGGCGGCTGACGATCCTGGGCGATGGGCCGGAAAGGCCGCGCCTGACGGCCCTGGCCGACGCGGCCGGCATCGCGGGGCAAGTGACCTTTCTCGGCCATCGGCCCTCGACGCAGACACCGGACATCTACCGCACCTTCGACGTGCTCGTCCTGCCTTCCGTCAGCCGGCCCAACTGGGTCGAGCAGTTCGGCCGCGTTTTGACCGAGGCGATGGCGTGCGGCGTGCCCGTCGTCGGGTCCGACAGCGGGGAGATCCCGCATGTGATCGGCGACGCCGGGCTGATCTTTCCCGAAGGGGATGCAGCCGCGCTGTGTGACGCTCTGGCCCGCCTGTTGGCAGACCCCGCCCTGCGCCACGATCTGGCCGACCGGGGCCGGGCGCGCGTGCTGGCGCACTTCACCCAGGCGCAGGTAGCCGCGGCGACCTATCGTGTCTACCAGGCGGTTTTGACGCACGCAAAAACAACATAATCTATTGCCGTTCCGGCGATAAAATCCAGATAAAGTGATTTTGTATCCTGGGAATCTATGCTATAATAAGATCGTGCCCAGAGACCAGAGTTCACCGCGGCGTGTTGGCTTGAATGCGCACCTGTTGTCCCTCAGCGGGACCTATCGGGGCGCGGGGATCAACGGCTACATCCACCAACTGCTGCAGCACTTGCCGGGGGTCGCGGGCGCGGAGGCGCAGCCGTTCGAGTACATCGCCTATCTGTATGATGCCAGATTTGCGCCCCTCGCGGGGCTTCGTGTGGCCCGCGCCGGTTGGGATACCCGTAAGCCGTGGCGGCGCATCGTTTGGGAGCAGACCCGGCTGGCGGCGCTTTCACGAAGTTTGGATCTGCTGCATGGCCTGGCGTTTGCCTTGCCGATGGCCTGCGCCTGTCCGGCGGTCGTCACCGTACATGATTTGAGCTTTTACCGGTATCCGCAGGCGTTCCGGCGCTTCAACCGGGCCTATCTGGGCTGGATCACGCGTGTCTCGGTCCGCAAGGCGGCGCGGGTCATCGCCGTATCCGAGAGCACGCGCCAGGATGTCATCGCGTTCTGTGGCGTGCCCGGCGAGCGGGTGGTCGTTGTGCCGAACGGCGTGACCGGAGAGTTCTGCCCGGCCGATGCACGCGCAGTCGCGGAATTTCGCCGGCGCAAGGGACTGCCCGAACGCTTCATCCTCTTCCTGGGGACGCTCGAGCCGCGCAAGAATATCGAGCGGCTGCTCGAGGCGTATGCGCGCATGGTCGCCGGACGCGCCGCGCGCGAGGCGCCGACGTTGGTCATCGCGGGCGCTCGGGGCTGGTTCTATGACACCATCTTTGCCCGCGCCGGGCGGCTGGGACTGGCGGATCGGGTGATTTTTCCGGGCTTCGTGCCCGCCGAAGAGCTGCCCTGGTGGTATCGGGCGGCTGAGTTATTTGTCTATCCGTCGCTCTTTGAAGGGTTTGGGCTGCCGGTGCTGGAAGCCATGGCCTGCGCTACACCGAGCATCACATCCAGTGTCTCGTCTCTGCCCGAAGTGGCGGGGGATGCGGCGGTGTTGGTCGCGCCGGAAGATACCGCCGCGTTGGCCGCGGCGATGGCGCGCGTGCTGGATGATCCCGCGTTGGCCGCTCGGATGCGCGCCGCCGGTCTGCGCCAGGCCGCGCGCTTTCCGTGGACGCGCACCGCGCGGGAGACCGTGGCGGTGTATCGCGCTGTCTTGGGAGAATCAGCGTGAAGAGCGATGTCCGGCGCTGGCTGCCCTGGGTCACGGTCGTGCTCGACGCGGGGTTGATCCATGCCGCGTTCCTGATCGCCTACTGGCTGCGCTATGATTTGCAGTTGTTCCGCTCGGTGGACCCGGCGAACAACGTCCCTTACACCGCGTATCTGCCCCTCGTCATCTTGCAGACCCTGGTGCTGCTGTTCGCATTGCGCCGCGAAGGCGACTATGATCTCCGGCGCGCCCGTCCCCTGTTCGATGAGCTGTATGGCGTCCTCAACGCGACGACCACCGCGATCATGCTCATGATCGTTTTCGTCTTCTTTTACCGGAGCCTCTTCTACTCCCGCATCATCTTCGTCTACGCGGGGCTGCTCATCCTGGTTTTACTTGGCTCGCTGCGGCTGGTGCGCCGGCTGATCTTGGGGCGGCTGCGTCAGGCTGGCCAGGGGGTAGACCGTCTGCTGATTATCGGCGCGGGCGAGGTCGGTCGGGCCGTCATGCGCAACATCATCGCCCAGCCGGAATTGGGCTACCAGATCGTCGGCTTCCTGGACGACGACCCGGCTAAGAGCAGCACTGACATCGGGCCGATCAAGGCGCTCGGCCCGGTCGAAAACCTGCCCCAGGCGCTCCGCACCCTCGACATCGCCCAGGTCATTATCACCCTGCCGTGGCAATATCATCGCAAGACGGTGCGCCTGGTGCTCGAGGCGGAGGAGGCGGGCGTGCGCGCGCGGGTCGTGCCCGATCTGTTCCAGCTTAGCCTGGGCGGGGTGGATGTCGAGACGATCAACGGCATCCCGCTCATCAGCATCAAACCGACGGCTTTGACCGGGTGGAACCTGGCGATCAAGCGGATCCTCGACTTGAGCTTCGCCATCCTCTTTACGTTGGTCACCGCGCCCGTCTGGCTGATCATCGCCATCGCGATCAAGCTCGATTCGCCCGGCCCGGTCTTCTTCAAGCAGGAACGCGCCGGCAAGGGCGGGAAACCGTTCCAGGTCTACAAATTCCGTTCGATGGTGGTAGGCGCCGAAGCCGAGCAGGCGAAGTTGGCCGCACAAAACGAAGCGACCGGCCCGCTCTTCAAGATACGGGATGATCCGCGGCGGACGCGCGTGGGACGCTTTATCCGTCAAACCAGCCTTGACGAGCTCCCGCAGTTCATCAACGTGATCCGCGGGGAGATGAGCGTCGTCGGCCCGCGACCTGCGCTGTTCAGCGAGGTCGCCCAATACCAGGAATGGCAGCGCAAACGGCTCGATATCCAGCCAGGGATCACCGGGCTGTGGCAGGTCAGCGGTCGCAGCGATCTGACCTTCGATGAAATGGTCATGTTGGATATCTATTACGGCGAAAACTGGTCGCTGGGGGCTGATATCCGCATCATGCTGCGCACCGTTCCTCAACTCCTGTTCGGCGACGGAGCGTACTGAGCCGAGGATGAGATAAAAGAAATGGTCACCGAAGACATATTACCTCGCATTGCCATCCTGATGGCGCATACGGGCGGCGGACATCTGAGCGCGGCCCGCAGCCTGGCGGAAGCCCTGGATGGGCGCGCGCGCGTGACGATCATCAGCCTGGTGGATGACTACGTGGATTTCCCGTGGAACACGATGTCGGTCGCCTACGGGCCGTGGGTGAATTATGCGCCGTGGCTGTACCATCTCATCTATCGGGCCTTCGCCTCACGCAAGCGCGTCGAGTTCACCTACCGCGCGGCCTATCCGTTGGTGCGCCGCGAGGTGTCCGCCGCCTTTGCCAAAGACTGGCCCGATATCGTCATCACCGTGCACCCGCTGCAGACGCAGATACCATTGCGGGCGCTGCGAGAGCTCGGCAACCCCGCGCCGTTCGTGACCGTGGTCACCGATCCGGTGACGCCGCCGATCGCCTGGTTTTGCCCCGATGTGGATCTGACGGTCGTAGCGACCGAGCCGGCCAGGCATACCGCCATCGAGTGTGGCGTCCCGGCCGATCGCATCCGCGTCCTGGGTCTGCCGGTGCGGAAGGCGTTCGCCAGTATTTGGGGGCGATCCAAGCCCGGCGCCCGCAGCCAGATGGGCCTCGATCCCGAGCGGCCCCTGGCGCTGTTGACCGGCGGCGGCGCCGGGATCGGCAAGCTGCTGCCGCTGGCGCGTGCCATCGCCCGGCGGCTCGCCAGATCCGCATATGGCGCGCAGATGGCGATCATCGCGGGGCGCAACCAAATCCTGCAAAAACAGCTCCAGTCTGAGCCGTGGCCCGTGCCGGTGAAGGTGCTCGGCTTTGTCGAAGACATGCCGAATTGGCTGGCTGCCGCCGATCTGTTGATCACTAAGGCCGGGCCGGGCACGCTGGCCGAAGCCACCTGCGCGGGCCTGCCGGTCATCATCACCGGCCATATCCCCGGCCAGGAGGATGGCAACGTGACGTGGCTCGAACAGCACGGCGCGGGCATCTACGCGCGGGAGCCGGAACGGGTGGGCGAGCTGGTCAGCGACCTGCTGCGGCCGGCCAATCCGCTGCTGGCGCACATGGCCGAACAATCGCACTCGCTGGCGCATTGCGACGCGTCTGAACAGATCGCCCAGGCCGTCCTGGAGTTGGCCGGCCAGCCGGGCTACGCTGTAACTTTAGCCCCAGCGCGGCATCCAACCAAACGTGGCTTGACACTTAAGGAATGGATGGGAGGGCTTTATGACAACCGCTAATATCACCTGGGTTGAAGATATGCAGTTTGTGGCGCAGGGCGAGACGGGACATGCGATCGTGATGGACGCCTCGGAAGAGGTGGGCGGCCACGATACCGGCGCACGGCCGATGGAAGTGCTGCTGATGGGCGTCTTGGGTTGCACGGCGATGGATGTCATCAGCATCCTGAAGAAGAAGCGCCAGCCGATCACCGGGCTGAAGATCTTCGCCGCCGGCGACCGCAACGCGGAACACCCCAAATACTACACCAAGATTCACCTGGAATATGTGGCGTCTGGCGACGTGGATCTGGCGGCCCTGGAGCGCAGCGCGCAACTTTCCGAGGATAAGTACTGCTCGGCCATCGCAACCGTGCGGGGGAAGGCCGAAATCACGCGGAGTTGTCGGGTCGAGAAGGCATGAGTTGGCCGCGCTCGCTTGTCTTCTGGGCGCTGGTGAGCCTCAGCCTGGCGACGCTCGGCCTGGGGCTGTGGCTCTGGCAGTCGGATCGGCAGAAGGTCGCGGCGCAATCGCAACCCGCGGCGCAGGCGGCCCGACTCGCGCCCGATTTCACGTTGCCGACCGCGGACGGCGGCCAGGTCCGCCTGGCCGAGCTGCGGGGCAAGGTCGTCCTGCTCAACTTTTGGGCGACCTGGTGCCCGCCCTGCAAGGCGGAAATGCCCGACCTGAACGCGCTGCATCAGGAGCACGGGCGAGCGCGCAACTTCGTCGTGCTGGGCATCAACAACGAAGAGGCCCAGCACGAAGTTGAAGCATTCGCTCGCCGCAACGGCATCCTCTTCCCGCTGGCCCTCGATCTCGACGGCGCGGTCACTGCTGGCCGCTATGGCGTGCGCGGCCTCCCCACCTCCATGATCGTTGACCGCGAAGGCAATATCCGCGACAGTTGGATGGGTCAGCTCAGCCGCGAGGCGATGGTGGCGCGGTTAAAGCGGGTGTGGTGAATGATGAATGATAAGCTATACTTTCCGCTAACTTGATTATGATCGAGAGTCGAAGATCGGGTAAAATGATCGGGAAGTGCGTCAGCCCACATTTCGGAAGGAGTCCCCGATGCCCGAGATCGTTCAACACACGATGACCG
>Ga0233425_10000924_pt1 | contig 70405 bp, 81 predicted proteins | sample Watercolumn_Towu_2_FD_181712 | JGI IMG/M metagenome (GOLD analysis project Ga0233425, IMG submission 181712) | Freshwater microbial communities from Lake Towuti, South Sulawesi, Indonesia - Watercolumn_Towuti2014_140_MG | ecosystem: Environmental > Aquatic > Freshwater > Lake | place... | reverse complement strand
TGCGCTACCGTCCGCTCGCCCATCATCGGCCCGTCTCCGCTTACTTGCCGAAGATTGAATCAAACCATCAGCGCGACTGCAAGCGAGCCTTTTTCAACACAATCGGGCGAAAGCTGCCGTTCCTACCGAACCGTCATCCCCGCCGCCGCGATCTGCGACAGCAGGTTCGCCCGCACCGCATCCGATACCGGAGGCAAGGGCCGTGCCGCCTTGCCGTGGCGCAGGCGTTCGCGGTCCTTTTCGTCCGGCTCGACCCGGCGCACCCGCACGGCCGCCTTGCCGACCGCGCGCAGGCCGAGTTGCTCCGCCGCGCCGCGCGATAGGTCGATGATCCGGGACGATCCCGCGAACGGCCCGCGATCGTTGATCCGCACGATGATCCGGCGCCCGGTGTCGAGCGCCGTCACCTCGACATAGCTGGGCAGGGGCAGGGTGGTGTGCGCCGCCGTCGCCCAGCCGGGGCGGAAGCGTTCGCCGTTCGCGGTGCGCTTGCCCGATTCGTTGCCATACCAGCTGGCATAGCCGAGCATGTCATAGGTCGCGTCCTCTGCGGGGACATAGGTGATGCCGCGCACCGTATAGGGCTTGCCGATCCGCACCGGAAAATCGCTGACCGGCCGGTAATTCCCGCCTGAACAGGCCGCGACCAGGCCGGCCGCCGCCGGCGCCCAGCGACGCCATCTCATCATATTCGCCATATGATCCGGATTAAGCCGCTCGCGTCAGCCGATAAAGCCGTTTGCGCCTCCGCCCACCGCAGACTATCCCCGGGCCGACCGGCAAGGGCTTTCAGCTACACCGCCGGGCTATCGCATCGGTGCCCCGTGGGGCTTCAAACGGGAATATGGTGCAAATCCATAGCTGTCCCTGCAACTGTAAGCGGTGAGCGCGTGATGCCGGTTCCTGCAACAGGGAACAGCCACTGGAATTTTCCGGGAAGGCCGCATCGCGGAACGCTTCGACCCGCAAGCCAGGAGACCTGCCGATGCGAGTCGCTCTTGCCGCGATCCAGGGGATGGTCATGGCCAGGATATATTGTATCATGCGAGCGACGCCATTCGGCCGACCCGAATCGGAAACCCAGCCCGGCGTGCGCCCGCTTGTGGCCGGGGAGGGACGGCCTTAGTCGCAACGGCGCTGTGCAAGGCGTGATCCGCCCATGTCCGAAGTTTCCACTCGCCCCCCGTTGAAGCGCCGCGTCACGCTGCTGATGGGGGCACTGGTGATCGTCAATATCGCCGTCTGGGGCTGGGCGCTCAGCGTCTTTGCGGGCAACAGCCTGATGCTGGGCACCGCTTTGCTCGCCTATAGCCTGGGGCTGCGCCATGCGGTCGATGCCGATCACATCGCCGCCATCGACAATGTCACCCGCAAGCTGATGCAGGACGGCCAGCGGCCGATCGCGGTCGGACTGTGGTTCGCGATCGGCCATTCCGCCATCGTCCTGATCGCGGCGACGACCGTGGCGCTGGCGGCGAGCACCCTGTCGGATTTCGAGGCGTTCGGGCAAAGCGGCGGCACCATCGCCACCATCGTCTCGGCCAGTTTCCTGTTCGCCATCGCGATCATGAACCTGATCATCCTGCGCGACGTCTGGACCCGCTTCCGCCGCGTCGCGCGCGGCGAGCCGATGGCCGAGGCGGATGCCGATATGCTGTTTTCGGGGCAGGGGCCTTTGTCGCGACTGTTCCGTCCGCTGTTCCGGCTGATCCGCCGCAGCTGGCACATGGCGCCGCTGGGCTTCCTGTTCGGGCTGGGATTCGATACCGCGACCGAGGTGGCGATCCTCGGCCTGTCGGGTTCGCATGCCGCCGATGGCGTATCGCTGGCGACGATCCTGGTGTTCCCGGTGCTGTTCGCGGTCGGCATGGCGCTGATCGACACGGCCGACGGTCTGGTGATGCTCGGCGCCTATGAGTGGGCGTTCGTCCATCCGTTGCGCAAACTCTATTACAACATGACGATCACGCTTGTGTCCGCCCTGGTCGCCTTGGTGATCGGGGGCATCCAGGCGACCGCGCTGCTCGCCGAGCGGTTCGGCTGGACGACGGGGCCGTTCCGCTATGCGGGGGCGCTGGCGGAGCATTTCAACGTGCTCGGCTTCGCCATCGTGGGGCTGTTCGTCGTCTGTTGGGGCGTGAGCTTCCTCCTCTATCGCTGGCGCGGTTTCGCGGCGATGGAAGCGCGAATTGCAAAGCCCGGCGGGGCGGGATAAATGCCGCTCATCGGGGCAGAAATGTCCTGAAGATCGCGCCGGTGCCCGCAAGGGCTTCAAACGGGAATGGGGTGAAAATCCCCGGCTGTCCCTGCAACTGTAAGCGGTGAGCGAGCGATGCTGGTGCTCCCATGAGGGCACGGCCACTGGAGTGATCCGGGAAGGCGCATCCCCTTGCTTCGACCCGCAAGCCAGGAGACCTGCCGGCGTCATGGTCGCTCTTGCCTGGACCCAGGGGGTGGTCGGGGCACGGTTCTCCGTCGGGGAGCGACGAAGCCATGCGGCCGGGGCCGCATCAGTCGCCGATCAGCGGGGCGGACGCATTCGACAGCGCCCGTTCGTCACCGCTCCGGCGATTGGCCCCTGTCCGTGCTCGCTCGTCCGGCGCGTCGGAGAATTATCATGCGTGACCTCTCCAAGGTCCCCGTCACCATCGTCACCGGCTTTCTGGGCGCCGGGAAAACCACGCTCATCAGCCACCTGATCCGCAATGCGGGCGGCCGCCGCCTGGCGGTGGTCGTCAACGAGTTCGGCACTTTGGGCGTCGATGGCGACATCCTGCAGTCCTGCGCCATCCCCGACTGCCCGGCCGAGAATATCGTCGAGCTCGCCAATGGCTGTATCTGCTGCACCGTCGCCGACGACTTCATCCCGACGGTCGAAAAGCTGCTGGCGATGGAGCCGCGTCCCGATCACATCCTGATCGAGACGTCGGGGCTGGCGCTGCCCAAGCCGCTGTTGAAGGCGTTCGACTGGCCCGCCATCCGCTCGCGGATCACCGTCGACGGCGTGGTCGCACTGGCCGATGCCGAAGCGGTCGCGGCAGGGCGTTTCGCCCCCGATCTGGACGCGGTCGAGGCGCAACGCGCCGCCGATCCCAGCCTCGACCATGAAACTCCGCTGTCGGAGGTGTTCGAGGATCAGCTCGCCTGTGCCGATATCGTCCTGTTGACCAAGGCCGATCTCGCCGGGCCGGAGGGCGTTGCCAAGGCGCGCGCCATCATCACCGCCGAAGCGCCGCGTCCGCTGCCGATGGTCGAGGCGGTGGACGGCATCGTCTCCGCCGAGATCGTGCTGGGGCTGGAGGCCGCCGCCGAGGACGACATTGCCGCGCGCCCGTCGCACCATGACGGCGCCGACGATCACGAGCACGACGATTTCGACAGCATCTCGGTCATGCTGGGTGAAGTGGACAGCCCCGAGGCGATCACGCAGCGCATCGTCACGCTGGCCGAGCAACAGGACATATTGCGCGTAAAGGGCTATGCCGCAGTGGCGGGCAAGCCGATGCGGCTGCTGGTTCAAGCGGTCGGCCGCCGGGTGCGGACGAATTACGACCGCCCCTGGGGCGCAGGCGAGCCGCGCGGAACACAGCTGGTCGTCATTGCCGAGCATGACCGGATCGACCGGCCCGCGATCGAGGCTGTGCTGAAGGGCTGAGCCGGTGCATCTCGTCTTTCGCGAGAGCCATGGGCTGGAGGAACAGGCGGTTCCACAGGATCTGGGGCAGCGCCCCGGTGATGTGGTCGTCCTGTCCTTCTCCGACAGCGACCTGAGCGCCTTTGCGGCGGGCTGGCGGGCAGGGAGATTTCCCTGGACCCTGCGGCTCGCCAATCTGGCGGCGCTGGTCCACCCGCTGTCGGTCGACACCTATGTCGAACAGACCCTGGCGCAGGCGAAAGCGATCCTGATCCGGCTGATCGGCGGAGCGGCCTATTGGGATTATGGCCTGCGCGAGGTCGAGCGGCTGGCGCGCGAGCGGGGTATCGCGCTTGTCGTGCTGGCGGCGGACGGGCGTGAGGACCGGCGACTGGCGGCGGCGTCGACGGTGGGCGATGACGTGGTGCGGCGGTTGACGGCGCTGTGCGACGCGGGTGGGGCGGATGCGGCGGCTTTGGCTTTGGAGGAGTTGGCGGCTGTGTCGCTCGTGGCCCTTGCCCCTCCCCAACCCCTCCCCCTGCCGGGAGAGGGGCTTTTCAAGCCAGCGCTTACCACAAGCACGCCCCTCCCGCAGGCGGGAGGGGATGGGGGAGGGCCTTTTCCGCGAGCGGCTGCCTCGCTAATCGCTCCCGTAGGGGGTTGGACCCCTACACGACTATCCTGCCCCGCTACTGCCCTGCTGCGACCAGACCGCCCCCGGATCCTGATCGTCTTCTACCGCGCCTATCTCGCTGCCGCCGACCTCGAGCCCATCGCCGCCCTTCATACCGCCATGAATGAAAGGGGCTTCGACCCCGTCGCCCTCTTTGCTCCTTCATTAAAAGCCGAGGGCGCAGGGCCATGGATCGCGCGCTGGGTAAAGGCGCTCGCCCCGACCGCGATCATCAACGCCACCGCCTTCTCCGCGCGCGGCGACGACGACACCACGCCGCTCGACGGCGCGGGCGTGCCGGTGTTCCAGGTCGCGCTGTCTACCAGTGACCGCGCGGGCTGGGAGGGTTCGGCGCGCGGGCTGTCGCCCGCCGACCTCGCCATGCATGTCGTCCTGCCCGAGATCGACGGACGGTTGTTCGCGGGCGTGGTCAGCTTCAAGCAGCCGGGCGAGCGCGACCCCGATTTCGACATTGCCCTGCGCCTCCACCGCGCCGAGCCCTCCCGCATCGTGGCGGTTGCGGACCGGGTGGCGGGCTGGACGAAACTGGCCGCGACCCCCGTGGCGGAGCGGCGGCTGGCGATCCTGCTCTCGACCTATCCGGGCAAGGACTGGCAGGCGGCCCATGCCGTCGGGCTGGACGGTTTCGCCTCGACGCACGCGATCCTCGAAGATCTGCACGCCGCCGGGTACGACACCGTAGCGCACGCCGATCTCCCCGCCGCGCTGACAGGCAGCCGTTTCGCATGGCCGCTCGCCGCCTATCGCGAAGCGCTGAATACTCTGCCCGAAACCCTGCGCGCCGACCTCACCGAAAGCTGGGGCGCAGTCGAGGACGACCCTTTGGTCGAGGGCAACCAGTTTCATTTCCCCGCGCTGGCGCTCGGCAAGGCGATCGTCGCGCTTCAGCCCGAGCGTGGCCGCCGCGAGGCGCGCGCGGACGATTATCACGATCTCTCCCGCTGCCCGCGCCATTCCTATGTCGCCTTTTATCTCTGGCTCCGCACGCAAGCGATCGATGCGCTGGTCCATGTCGGCGCGCATGGCACGCTGGAGTGGCTGCCCGGCAAGGCGGTCGCGCTGTCCGACGCCTGCTGGCCCGAGGCGCTGACCCGGGACTGGCCGGTCCTCTATCCCTTCATCGTCAACGACCCCGGCGAGGCGGCGCAGGCCAAGCGCCGTCTGAGCGCAGTGACGATCGGGCATGTCCCCCCGGCGCTGGTCCAGGCGGAGACGGGCGCGGGGCTGGGGCGGCTGGAGGTGTTGCTCGATGAATATGCCAATGCCGATGGCCTCGACCCAGCGCGTCGCGATCGGCTGCGCGGTCTGATCGCCGAGGAGGCGGACAGCGTCGGACTGGGCGAGACTTTGGGGCTGGCGGGGGCGGAGGACCCGCTCGCCCGGATCGATGCGTTCGTCTGCGACGTGAAGGACAGCCAGTTCGGCGAGGGGCTGCACGTCTTCGGCCGCGGCGAGCAGGGCGCGGCCGAGCGCGCCGGGCTGCTCGCCGGTCTGGATGGCAAGCGCGTCGCGGCGGGGCCTTCGGGCTCGCCCTATCGCGGCCGGGCCGACGTCCTGCCCACGGGCCGCAACCTCTACGCCATCGATCCGCGCGCGGTGCCGTCCCGCGCCGCGCAGACGCAGGGGGTCAAGCTCGCCGAGGAACTGATCCGCCGGCATATGCAGGAGGAGGGCGACCATCTTCGCACGCTGATCGTCGATCTCTGGGGATCGGCGACGATGCGCACGGCCGGGGAGGAGTTCGCCATGGCGCTGCATCTGATCGGGGTCGAGCCCGTCTGGGATCATCGGTCCGAGCGGGTGACCGGATTCGAGGTGATGCCGCTGATGCGCTTCGACAGGCCGCGGGTCGATGTGACGCTGCGCGTGTCGGGACTGTTTCGCGACGCCTTCCCGCATCTGGTCGCCTTGTTCGGGCAGGCCGTGCGGGCGCTCGCCCAGCGCGACGAAGCGGCGGAGTGGAATCCGTTCGTCGGGCAGGCGTCCCCGCGCGTCTATGGTCCCGCGCCGGGGCGTTACGGCGTCGGGCTGGACCCGAATGCGGGCTATGACGACGCCGCGCGGTTCGAGGCGGGGCGGAGCTGGATCGCCGCCTCGGCAACCGCGCTCGACGATGGCGACCGGCGCGATGCAGAGGGGATCGCGGCGCGGGTGGCTCGCGCACAGGCCTTTGTTCACGTCCATGACCTCCCCGAAAGCGATCTGTTGCTCGCCGCCGATTATGCCGCGCATCAGGCAGGTTTCGCGGCGGCGCGGGTGGCATTGGGCGAGGGGGCGGCGTCGCTTTATCATCTGGATACGCGCAATCCCGCCAGCCCCAAGGCGCGGACGCTGGCGGAGGAGATCGCCCGCACCGTCCATGCCCGCGCCGCGCATCCGCGCTGGGTCGAGGGGATGATGGCACACGGCTTCCGCGGAGCGGCGGAGATCGCCGCGACGCTCGACCATCTGGGCAGTTTCGCGCATCTGGCCGATGCGGTGCCCGCCGCGTTGATCGACCTTTACTGGGACGCGACGCTGGCGCGAGACGAGGTGCGCGACTTCATGGCGCAGGCGAATCCGGCGGCGCTGGCGGCCATGGAGGCGCGCTTCGCGGCGCTCCATGCGGCGGGCCTCTGGCAGACGCGGCGCAACTCGGTGCTGGCGATGCTGGACGGCATGGCATGAGCGGCTTCGTCGTCAAGGGCTGGTGCCCCGATGCGTGGCGGCCGATGATGGCGGGCGACGGTCTGCTGGTCCGCGTCCGCCCGCCGTTGGCGCGGCTGACGGCGGAGCAGGTGGAGGGGCTGTGCAAGGCCGCGATCCGGCATGGCAATGGCCAGATAGACCTGACCGCCCGCGCCAATCTGCAACTGCGCGGGGCGACCGAGGCAAGCTGGCCTATTATGGTCGCCGAGTTGCAGGCGCTGGGACTGGTCGATCCCGATCCAGCGCGTGAGGGGCGGGGGGCGATCATCGTCAACCCCGACTGGCGCGAAGGCGACGACACCCATGCCATCGCCAGCGAATGGCGGGTGCGGCTGGCCGAATTGCCCGAGCTGCCGGGCAAGGTGGGCTTCGTCGTCGATGCGGGGCCTGCGCCGATCTTGGCGCACGCCTCCGGCGATTTTCGGATCGAGCGGGCGGCTGCCGGGGACTTGCTGTTGCGCGCGGATGGCCGGGCGAGCGGCGTGACCGTCACCCGCTCTAACGCAGTCGATGCCCTGATTCGGCTGGCACACTGGTTCGCCGACAGCAACGGCCGCACCGCCGGGCGGATGGCGCGACACACGGCCTCTCTGCCCGACTGGGCCGAAGGCGATGCCGTACCTGCATCCGGCGCGCCGATGCAGCCTGGCGCGCATCCCATGGGTGCGGTCTATGGCCTGCCCTTCGGCCGGATCGAGGCCGCATCGCTGGCGGCGTTTGCCCGCGCCCATGACTGCGCCATTCGCCTTACCCCGTGGCGGCTGCTGATCGCGGAGGGTATCGTACCAGCGCCCGCCGCCGGAATGCTGCTGGCCGACAGCCCGATCCTCCATGTCGATGCCTGCGTCGGCGCGCCCGCCTGTCCGCAGGCCAGCGTCGAGACCCGCAGTCTTGCCGCCCGTCTTGCGCCGCTGATCGAGGGGCGGCTGCACGTCTCGGGTTGCGCGAAGGGCTGCGCACGGGCACGGGCGGCGGACTGGGTGCTGACCGGGCGGGAGGGGGCTTTCGATTTGGCCTGCAACGCCCGCGCCGGGGCCACGCCCCTTCACACTGGATTGACGCCCGAGCGGGCGGTCGCGCTTCTCGGAGCCTGTTGATGCCGTACACTTACGAAACCGATGGCGCGGCGATCTATCGCCAGTCCTTCGCCATCATCCGCGCCGAGGCGGATCTGGCCCGCTTCGACGCCGAGGAAGAGCCGGTCGCGGTGCGCATGATCCATGCCGCCGGGCTGGTCGAGCTGGCGCGGTCGATCCATTTCTCAAGTGGTTTCGCGGTGGCGGGGCGGCAGGCGCTGGCGGCGGGCGGGGCGATCCTGTGCGACGCACATATGGTCAGCGAAGGCGTCACGCGCGCGCGGCTGCCCGCCGACAATCCGGTAATCTGTACCTTGCGTCACCCATCGGTGCCCAAGCTGGCGAAGGAGATGGGTACGACCCGCTCGGCCGCCGCGCTGGAGTTATGGCGGCCGCATCTGGCGGGCGCGCTGGTGGCGATCGGCAATGCGCCGACCGCGCTGTTCCATCTCCTGACCATGTTGGAAGACCCCGACTGCCCCCGCCCGGCGGCCATCATCGGTTGTCCGGTCGGCTTTGTCGGCGCGATGGAGTCGAAGGACGCCCTATGGGACGCGCAGCCCGTCCCCTGCGCCATCGTCAAGGGCCGCCCCGGCGGCAGCGCGATCACCGTCGCGGCGATCAACGCGCTGGCGAGCCGCGCCGAATGACCATCGGAACGATCCACGGCGTCGGCCTCGGCCCCGGCGCGGCGGACCTGATGAGTGTCCGTGCCGACCGGCTGGTGCGGGGGGCGCGTCATGTCGCTTATTTCCGTAAAAGCGGGCGGCGCGGCCATGCGCGCACCATTGTCGACGGGATGCTGCGCGACGATGTGGTCGAGTACCCGATGGACTATCCGGTCACCACCGAGATCGTCTTCACCGACCCGCGCTATAATGAATGCCTGGCGGCCTTTTACGCGACATGCACCGCGCATATCCTGTCGCTGGTGCAGGGTGGCGAGGATGTGGTCGTGCTGTGTGAGGGCGATCCGTTCTTCTACGGCTCGTTCATGCACCTGCACAGCCGGTTGAAGGATCACGCCCCCGTCGCCGTGGTGCCCGGCATTACCGGCATGTCGGGCGCCTGGACGGCCAGCGGCGCGCCGATCACCTGGGGCGACGACGTGCTGACCGTGGCGATGGCGACCCTGCCCGAGGCGGAGCTGACCCGCCGCATCGCCGAGACAGACGCGCTGGTGGTCATGAAGATCGGTCGCCACCTCCCCAAGCTGCGCCGCGCCATCGCGGCGGCGGGGCGCGAGGGGCAGGCGTGGCTGATCGAACATGCCGCCCAGACCGGGGAGCGGGTCCGCCCGCTGGTGGAGGTCGAGGACGCCCCCGCTCCCTATTTCTCGATCGCGCTGATCCATGGCCAGGGGCGGCGGCCATGAGCGGCTGGCTGATCGTCGCGGGGCTGGGGCCGGGGGCGGACGCGATGGTCACGCCCGAGGTATCGGCGGCGCTGGCCGAGGCGACCGATGTCGTCGGTTATATCCCCTATGTCGCGCGCGTGCCTGAACGGCCCGGCCTGACCCGCCACGCCACCGACAACCGCGTCGAGCGCGACCGCGCGCTCCATGCGCTGGAAATGGCGGAGGCGGGCCGGCGGGTGGTCGTCGTATCCTCGGGCGATCCGGGGGTGTTCGCCATGGCGGCGGCGATCTTCGAGCGCGTGGAGGAGGACCCTGCGCGCTGGCATGATCTCGACATCCGCGTGCTGCCCGGCATCACCGCGATGCTGGCGGCGAGTGCGCGCGCAGGCGCGCCGCTGGGCCATGATTTCTGCGCGATCAATCTTTCGGATAACCTCAAGCCGCAAGCCTTGATCGAGCGGCGCCTGGCCCTTGCGGTGGAAGCGGACTTCGCCATCGCGCTCTACAATCCCCGCTCCAAGGCACGGCCCGACGCGTTGGATGCGGCCTTTGCGCTCCTTCGCGCGACGTGTGGCGACGACCGTCCTGTGCTGTTCGCCCGCGCCGTCTCGACGCCGGAGGAGGTCTTGCGCATCGTGCCCTTGCCCGAAGCCCAAGGCGAGATGGCCGACATGCGCACCGTCGTCATCATCGGCTCCAGCCGCACGCGGATGATCCCGCACGCAGGCCAGCCGATCCTCTACACCCCCCGGACGACGCCGTGATCCAGCCAGTCCAGCACGGCCGCGACGCTGTCCACCTGCGGGCGGGGCGGGATGAAGGGGCGGTCGATCATCACGACCGGCAGCCCCAGCGCGCGCGCGGCATCCAGCTTGGCACACGCGCCCGTGCCGCCCGCATTCTTGGCGACGATCACCTCGATGCGGTGTTCGCGCAGCAAGGCCAGTTCGCCCGCCGGCGTGAAGGGGCCGCGATCCACGACCAGATGATGGTGGGGCCAGGCCGGCGGCGCGGCGGCATCGACGAAGCGCAGCAGGTAGAAATGCTGCGGCGCCTTGGCAAAGTCGCCGATGGTCTGGCGGCCAAGGGCCAGGAACGCGCGCGAAGGGTCGGTGCCGAGCGCAGCGATCGCCTGTTCGGTATCCGCCACGCGGATCCAGCGATCACCGGGGCCTTCCACCCATTCGGGCCGGGTCAGCGCGAGCAAAGGCACGCCCGCTCGCGCCGCCGCCGCAATCGCATTGGCGCTGATCCGCGCGGCGAAGGGGTGGGTCGCGTCGACCAGATGCGTCACGCCTTCGCGCTTCAGATGATCGGCCAGCCCCTCGACCCCGCCGAACCCGCCGACGCGTATCGGGATCGCCTGGGCGCGGGGATGCTCGGTGCGGCCCGCATAGCTCAGCACCGCCCGCTCGCCACGCGCGGCCAACGCCATGGCCAGGGCGCTCGCCTCGGTCGTGCCGCCGAGCAGAAGGATATGGTGCATGGCTGACTCCGAACCCTGGCTGACGATCGTCGGGATCGGCGAGGATGGCTGGAATGGCCTGACCGCCCCCGCGCGCGCCGCGATCGAGGCGGCCGATAGCGTGATGGGCGCCGCCCGTCACCTGTCGCTGCTGCCCAAGACGAGCCGGGCGGAACGGATCGTCTGGCCAGTGCCCTTTGCCGATGGGGTGCCGATGCTGCTCGAACGGCGGGGGCAGCGGGTGGTGATGCTCGCCTCGGGCGATCCCTTCTGGTTCGGAGCGGGATCGGTCGTGACCCGTCATCTGACGCCGGGCGAATGGGTGGCCTATCCGGCCGCTTCCACCCTGTCGCTGGCGGCGGCGCGGCTTGGCTGGCCGGTGGAGACGATCCAGAGCGTCGGGCTTCACGCCCGGCCGGTCGAGACGCTGCGCCCGCATCTGGCGCCGGGAAAGCGCATCCTGGCGCTGATGCGCGACGGGGCTTCGGTGACGGGGCTGGCGGCGTGGCTCGCCGAGCAGGGTTTCGGCGACAGCGCGCTGACCGTGCTGGAGGCGCTGGGCGGCCCGCGTGAACGGGTGCGGGCCTGTACGGCGGACGCGCTCGACTGGACCGACATCGCACACCCGGTCGCGGTGGCGATCGAGCCTGCCGGATCGGGCAGGGTGTTGCCATGCATAAGTGGGTTGGACGACGACTGGTTCGCGCATGACGGACAGATCACCAAGCGCCCCGTCCGCGCGCTGGCGCTGTCGGCGCTCGCCCCGCGCCCAGGCGAGTTGCTGTGGGATATCGGGACGGGATCGGGATCGGTTGCGATCGAATGGCTGTTGAGCGACCCCAGCACCCGCGCCATCGGTTTCGAGCGCGATCCCGACCGCCTCGCCCGCGCCGCTGCCAATGCCGCGCGTCTGGGCCTGACCCGGCTGGAACTGGTCGAAGGCGATGCGGCGGCTGAACTGGCCGAGCGGCCGCATCCCGATGCGGTGTTTGTCGGCGGTGGCCTGTCGCGCGCCCTGGTCGAGGCGCTGCGGACGCTGCCGCGTTGTCGCCTGGTCGCCCACGCCGTCACGCTGGAGACCGAGGCGCTGCTAGCCGAATGCCACGCCCGCTATGGCGGCGAATTGCTTCGCATCGAATTGGCGCACGCGCGCCCGCTCGGCACCAAGCGCGGGTGGAAGGCGAGCTATCCCATCGTGCAATGGCGGGTCGCATGGTAATCGCCGGGTTCGGATGCCGGGCAGAGGCGACGATGGAGTCGTTCCGCAGCGCGTTGGCGCAAACAGGCATGCGTCCGGATGCGCTGGCCGTACCTACTGATCGCGCAGCGGTGATCGCGCCATTCGCCGGTGGGATGGCTGTCCACGCCATTGCCGCCGACCTGTTGCAAGACATCGACACCCCGACCCGTTCGACTGTCAGCTTGGCCGCGCGCGGCGTAGGTAGCGTCGCCGAAGCCGTGGCGCTCGCCGCCGCCGGGCCGGGCGCGCGGATCGTCGTTGCCCGTGTGATTTCCTCCGACCGCATGGCGACCTGCGCCATTGCCCAAGGACCCGAAGCATGACCGTTCACTTCATTGGCGCCGGCCCCGGCGCGCCCGACCTGCTGACCCTGCGCGGGCGCGATCTGATCGCAGCCTGTCCCGTCTGCCTCTATGCCGGGTCGCTGGTGCCCGAGGCGGTGCTGGCGCATTGCCCGCCGGGTGCGCGCATCGTGAACACCGCGCCGATGACGCTCGACGAGATCATGGCCGAAATCTCGGACGCGCATGCCAAGGGGCAGGACGTCGCCCGGCTCCATTCGGGCGACCTGTCAGTCTGGTCGGCGATGGGCGAGCAGGTGCGGCGGTTGCGTGAACTGGGCATCCCCGTCTCGGTGACGCCGGGCGTGCCGTCCTTCGCGGCGGCGGCGGCGGTGCTGGAAAGCGAGCTGACCCTGCCCGGCATCGCCCAGTCGGTGATTCTCACCCGCACCCCCGGCCGCGCCAGCGCAATGCCCGAGGGTGAATCGCTGACCGCCTTTGCTGCGACCGGCGCGACGCTGGCCATTCATCTGTCGATCCATAATCTGGAGAAGGTCGTCGCCGACCTGACCCCGCATTACGGGGCCGACTGCCCGGTCGCGATCGTCTGGCGCGCGAGCTGGCCCGAACAGCGCATCGTCCGCGCGACGCTGGCCACCATCGAGGACGCTGCCGCCGATGGGCCGGAGCGGACCGCGCTGATCCTGGTCGGCCGCGTTCTTGCCCCTAGCGATTTCGCCGAGAGCCGTTTGTACGCGGAAGGCTATGACCGCCGCTATCGTCCGGGGAACAGTCTCACATGACTCCGGGATTGATGATCGCCGCGCCCGCCTCGGGCACCGGCAAGACGACGGTGATGCTGGGCCTGCTCCGCGCTTTCCGCGATGCGGGGCTGGCGGTGCAGCCGTTCAAGAGCGGCCCCGACTATATCGATCCGGCCTTTCACCGCGCGGCGTGCGGGCAGGCGTCGTTCAACCTCGACGGCTGGGCGATGCCCGCCGCGCTGCTCGATACGCTGGGGCAGCGCGGCGCGGATGCCGATTTGGTGCTGGCGGAGGGCTCGATGGGGCTGTTCGACGGGGTCGCCAAGCCGGGTGCTACCGGCATGGGCAGCAGCGCGGAGACCGCCAAGCGCATGGGCTGGCCGGTGATCCTGGTCATCGACGTGTCGGGACAGGCGCAGTCGGCGGCGGCGACCGCACTGGGTTTCGCGCGCTACGACCCCGAATTGCGGGTAGCGGGCGTCATCCTCAACCGGGTGGCGAGTCCGCGTCACGAGCGGCTGGCCAAGCTCGGCTTCGAGGAGATCGGCCTGCCGGTCTTCGGCGCGCTGCCCCGGCGCGGCGACCTGGTTATCCCGGAGCGGCATCTCGGGCTGGTGCAGGCGGTCGAGCATCCCGAGCTCGACCGGTTGATCGGCGACTATGCCGCCTTTCTGGCGGCGCATGTCGATCTCGCGGCGATCCGCGCGGCGGCCTATGGCAAACCCTTCGCCGTCGTGTCCGGCACGCTCCCGCCACCCCCGGCGCAGCGGATCGCGCTGGCGCAGGATGCGGCCTTTTCCTTCGTCTATCCGCACATGCTGGAGGGCTGGCGCGCGGGTGGCGCGGAGATTTTGCCCTTCTCGCCGCTGGCCGATGAGGCACCTGATCCTTCCGCCGATCTGGTCTGGCTGCCCGGCGGCTATCCCGAGCTTCACGCCGGGCGGCTGGCGGCGGCGGAGACGTTCCGCAAAGGCCTCACCGACCATGCCCGCACCAAACCGATCCACGGCGAGTGCGGGGGATACATGGCGCTCGGCGAGGCGCTGGTCGATGCAGGCGGCGTCAGCCACCGCATGGTCGGGCTGCTCGGCCTCGTCACCAGCTATGCCAAGCGCAAGATGCATCTCGGCTATCGCCGCGCGACCCTGCTCGGCGAAGTGACGGGGATGCCCGAGGGCGCGGTGCTGGGCGGGCATGAGTTTCATTATTCGACGGTGCTCGAACAGCCCGATGCCCCACTCGCCCATGTCGTCGATGCGCGAGGCGAGGCCGTGCCTGAAACCGGATCGCGGCGGGGCCAGGTGACCGGCACCTTCTTCCATCTGGTGGCGCGCTGGTGGTGAGCGGGTTCGTCTATCTGATCGGCGCGGGGCCGGGCGACCCCGAACTGCTGACGCTGAAGGCGGTGCGCTGTCTGGGCGCGGCCGATGTCGTGCTGTTCGACGACCTCGCCGCCGGGCCGATGCTGAGCCATGCGCGCAGCGGTGCCGAACTGATCGCGGTCGGCAAGCGCGCGGGCCGCGCCTCGCCCAAACAGGGTGAGATCGACCGGCTGCTGGTCGATCATGCCTTGGCGGGCAAGCGCGTGGTGCGCCTGAAGTCGGGCGATCCCGGCATCTTCGGGCGGCTGGAGGAAGAGATCGTCGCGCTGAAAGGCGCGGGCATCCCCTTCGAGATCGTCCCCGGCGTCAGCGCGGCGAGCGCGGCGGCGGCGGTGGCGGGCATTCCTCTGACCCGGCGAGCCGAGGCGCGGCGGGTGCAGTTCGTGACGGGCCATGACGTGACCGGCGCGCTGCCTGCCGATCGCAACATGGCGGCGCTGGCGGACGCGGGCGCGACGACGGTGGTGTTCATGCCCAAGCGCACCTTTCCCGCGCTGGCCGAGGCGCTGGTCGCGCATGGTCTGTCGCCCGCGACGCCCGCGCTGATGGCCGAGCATGTCGGCTGCCCCGATCAGCGGCTGACCCGCGCGACCGTGGGCGAACTGGCGACGCAACTGGCGGAGGGCGTGTCGGACCGGGCGGCGCTGATCCTCTATGGCCCGCTGATGGAGGATATGTGATCCATCTCGACCTGATCGGCATCGGCACGGGCAATCCCGATCATCTGACCCGTGCGGCGGAGGCGGCGATGCGCGCCGCCGACCTGATCCTGCTACCGCGCAAGGCGGACAAGGCCGAATTGATCGACCTGCGCCGCGACATCTGTGCGCAGGTGCTGGCGGAGGCGACGACGCGGGTGGTGGAGTTCGACCTGCCGGTGCGCAGCGGCGAGGGGGCCTATCTCGATAGCGTCGAGCATTGGCATGATGCGATCGCCCAATGCTGGGCTGGGGCAATCAAGGCACATCTGCCCGGCGGCGGGCGGGTGGCGCTGCTCGTCTGGGGCGACCCCTCACTTTACGACAGCACGATCCGCATCGCCCGGCGGCTGGTGGCGGTGGAGCGGGTGACGGTCGTGCCGGGAATCACCAGCCTTCAGGCTCTGTGCGCGGCCCATGCGATCCCGTTCAACGCGGTCGGCGCGCCGGTGATGGTGACGACCGGGCGGCGTCTGCGCGACGGCGGCTGGCCCGAGGGTGCGGACAGCGTCGCGGTGATGCTCGACGGCGGATGCGCGTTCACCACGCTGGATCAGCCGGATGCGGCGATCTGGTGGGGCGCGTATCTCGGCATGGCGCAGCAGGCGATCGAGGCCGGGCGGCTGGCGGATGTGGCGGAACGGATCGTCGCGCGGCGGGCCGAACTGCGGCGGGTCCATGGGTGGATCATGGATGTGTATCTGTTGCGGCGGGCGGGAGATTTGGCGGGGGAGGGCCTTGCCCCCAGCGACGTTGCTTGCGGCGGAGCCCCCACCCCAAACCCCTCCCCCCTGCCGGGAGGAGGGGCTTAATGCGGATCGCGGCGCCACACGCTTCTCCCCTCCCGCAGGCGAGTTGTGGGTTGGCCATGCCCCCGGCATGGCCTGAACGATGCGGGGCATCGTTCACTCACAACTGGGGTGGGGGAGGGCCTCGCCTCGAGCCGCGTCGCCCGTGGCCTGGCCCCCACCCCAAACCCCTTCCCCCTGCCGGGAGGGGCTTAGAACTCGATGCCCTTCTGCGCCTTTACGCCCTGTTCGCGGAAGGGGTGCTTCACCTGCGTCATGTCCGTCACCAGGTCCGCCGCTTCGATCAGCGCGTCGGGAGCATTGCGCCCGGTAATCACCACGTGCGTCATCGCGCCCTTGGTCGCCAGCACCTCCAGCACCTCGTCGAGCGGCAGATAGTCGTAGCGCAGGACGATATTGAGTTCGTCCGCCACGATCAGGTCGTAGGACGGGTCGGCGATCATCCGCTTGACCTCGTCCCAAGCGGTGCGCGCGGTGGCGATGTCGCGGGCGCGGTCCTGGGTGTTCCAGGTGAAGCCTTCGCCCATCGCATGGAAATCGACCTCCGGAAAACGCGCCAGTACCGCCGCTTCACCGGTGGTCATCGCGCCCTTCACGAACTGGACCATGCCGACCCGCATGTCGTGGCCGACTGCGCGGATCACCATGCCGAGCGCGGCGGTGGTCTTGCCCTTGCCCTTGCCGGTATGGACGATGATGAGGCCCTTCTCCGCATCGCGCGCGGCAACCTTGCTGTCCTGCGCGGCCTTCTTCCTGGCCATGCGCTCGGCATGTTCGGCGTCGGTTCGCATCATTTCTCTCCTGAAAGCCGTAAAGGCAGCCCCGCCACCACCAGATCGGTCGCATCGCACACCCGCGCCAGCCGCTGGTTGAGCGTGCCCTGCGCATCGCGGAAGCGGCGGGCCAGCGCGTTGTCGGGGACGATGCCGAAGCCCACCTCGTTGCTGACCAGCACCACCGGGCCGGGGGCGTCCTCCAGCGCCGCGACCAGCGCATCGCCCGCCGCCGCCAGATCGGCCTCGCCCAACAGCATGTTGGTGAGCCACAAGGTCAGGCAGTCCACCAGCAGCACGCGGTCGGGACGGCTATGCTCCGCAATGGCATCGGCCAGCGCGAGCGGGGCCTCTACCGTCGTCCAGCGTTCGTCGCGGTCCGCCTGGTGCCGCGCGATGCGGTCGCGCATCTCGTCGTCCCAGGCTTGTGCGGTTGCGATGAAGCAGCCTTCCGGCGTCATGGCCTCGGCCAGCGCCTGCGCGTGGCGGCTCTTGCCCGACCGGGCACCGCCGAGGACGAGGATGGTGCGGGGCTTCGTCATGTCCGTCCGCATCGCGGGAGCAGGGCAATGACGCAAGCGGAAATGGCGGTGCTGACCCATCATGGCGGCCGGATCGACGCGGCCATGGCGCTGTTCCCGAACGCGCCTGCGCCGTGGCTGGACCTGTCGACGGGGATCAATCCGGTGTCCTGGACCCCGCCCGCAGGGCTGACCATCAATGCAGGCCCCTTGCCGGATCGCGGTGCGCTCGCCCGACTGGAGGCGCTGGCGGCGGCGCATTTCGGCGTCACGCCGGAGCGGGTCGCCGCGGTGCCGGGCAGTGAGATGGCGCTTCGCCTGTTGCCGTTGCTGGGCGTGGCCCAGCCGATCATTGCGGTCCGCCCGAGCTATGGCACCCACGGCGCGGTCGCTTCCGTGCGGGTCGATCATGCCGCGCTGGACGATTGGGCGGGGCGGACCGGCGGCTTGCTCATCGCCAATCCGAACAATCCCGATGGCGTCCATCGCTCGCCCGAACACCTCGCCCGTCTGGCCCAGGCGCAAGAACGGGCGGGCGGTTGGCTGCTTCTCGACGAAGCCTTTGCCGATGCGATGCCTGGCCCCGGCTTTGCCGGCGACGAGCATGTCGTGGTGCTGCGCTCGTTCGGCAAGTTTTTCGGGCTGGCGGGGGTGCGGCTGGGCTTCGTCATCGCCGCGCCGGGCATATTGGCGCGGCTTCGCGAACTGCTGGGCGACTGGCCGGTGTCCACCCATGCGATCCTGTGGGGTAGCGCAGCCTATGCCGATCGCGGGTGGATCGCCGCGACCCGCATCGCGCTCGTCGAACGCGCTCGCGCTCTGGATGCGGTTCTCGCGCGCCATGGTCTTGTCGCGCAAGGGGCATGTCCGTTGTTCCGCATGGTCGAGACGCCCGAAGCGTCGGACCTGTTCCGGCGGCTGGCGGCGGCGGGCATCCTCGTCCGGCCCTTTGCCGATGCGCCCGAGCGCTTGCGTTTCGGCGTACCCGCCGCGGAGGCGGAGCTTGAACGACTGGACAAGGCCTTGCGGCATGGCTGATCCCGTGGCTCTGGTGGCGCTGGCGCTCGATGCGGCGATCGGCTGGCCCGACCGCCTCTATGCGCGCATCGGGCATCCGGTGGGAGCGTTCGCCCGGTTCCTGAATCTCGCCGAGCGGCTCGGCAACCGGCCCGACTGGTCCGAGGGCGTTCGGCGGGGCCTTGGCGTCCTGACCATGTTTTTCCTCATCGCGCTGACCGGCGGGGCGGCATGGTGGCTCGACCGGGAATTGTACCTGCTGTTCGGCCGTTGGGGCTGGGTCGCGAGTGCCGTCCTGGCCTGGCCTGGCCTGGCGCAGCGGAGCCTTTACGTTCATGTGAGGCCCGTGGCAGCCGCGTTGATGCGTGGTGACCTGCCCGCCGCCCGAACCCTGGTTGCGCGGGTCGTGGGCCGCGATACCGACCGGCTGGACCAGGCGGGCGTTTCGCGCGCTGCGATCGAGACGCTGGCGGAGAGCTTTTGCGACGGCATCGTCGCGCCGCTGTTCTGGTTGCTTCTGCTCGGGCTGCCCGGGCTGTGGATGTACAAGGCGATCAACACCGCCGACAGCCTGATCGGGCATAAGGAGCCGCGCTGGCGGGCGTTCGGCTGGGCGGCGGCGCGGATCGATGACGGGGCGAATTGGGTGCCCGCGCGGATCGCCGGGCTGCTGGTCTGCGTGGCGGGGGCAGGCGGCTGGACCGTGATGAAGCGGGATGCGCGCGCCCATGCCTCGCCCAATGCGGGCTGGCCCGAAGCGGCGATGGCAGGCGCGCTGGGCATCGCGCTGGCGGGGCCGGTCGCCTATGACGGGGTCACGCAGATCAAACCGTGGATCGGACGCGAAGGGCGGGCGGCTTCGCCCAAGGATATCGTGATCGCTTTGCAAATCTACGCGCGCGCCTGTCTGTTGCTTTGGTTGATCGCGGGGGGCGTCGCATGGCTGGCGTGATGATCCAGGGTACCGGCTCGGACGTCGGCAAGTCGGTGCTGGTCGCCGGGCTGTGCCGGGCCTTCGCCAATCGCGGCCTTCGCGTCCGCCCCTTCAAGCCGCAGAATATGAGCAACAATGCCGCCGCCACTCCGCAAGGCGGCGAAATCGGGCGGGCGCAGGCGACGCAGGCGATGGCGGCGCGGGTCGTGCCGCATGTCGATATGAACCCCGTGCTGCTGAAGCCGCAGGGCGACCGCACCTCGCAACTGATCGTGCGCGGGCAGGTGCGGGGGATGCTCCCCGCCTCGAGATGGCGCGAGGGACGAATTGGGCTGCTTCCCGAGGTGGTGGACTGCTATCGCCGGTTGGAGACGGCGTGCGACCTCGTCATCGTCGAGGGAGCAGGCTCGCCCGCCGAGGTGAACCTGCGCGCGGGCGACATCGCCAATATGGGCTTTGCGAGGGCGGCGGGCGTGCCGGTGGTGCTGGCGGGCGATATCGATCGCGGCGGGGTGATCGCATCGCTGGTCGGGACCAAGGCGGTGATCGACCCTGCGGATGCCGCGATGATCCGGGGGTTTCTGGTCAACAAGTTTCGCGGCGACCCGGCGCTGTTCGCCGATGGCATGGCGACGATCGCCGAGCATACCGGCTGGCACTCCCTGGGGCTGATCCCCTGGCTGGCGGACGCCGCCCGTCTCCCCAGCGAGGATGCCGTCATTCTGGAGCGGGGGCGAGCAAAGGCCGGGGGGCGGGTGGTCATCGCCTGTCCGATCACGCCACGCATCGCCAATTTCGACGATCTCGATCCGCTTCGCCTGGAGCCGCAGGTCGATCTGGTCATGGTCCGCCCCGGCGAGCCGATTCCCGATGCCGCGATGATCGTGCTCGCGGGGTCGAAGGCGACGATCGCCGACCTCGCCTTCCTCCGCGCACAAGGGTGGAATATCGATATCGCCGCGCATCATCGGCGCGGGCGACCGGTGTTGGGGCTGTGCGGCGGATACCAGATGCTGGGCCGCTCGGTCGCCGATCCGGACGGCATCGAAGGGCCGGCGGGGAGCGTCGCCGGGCTGGGGCTACTCGACGTTCAGACCGTGCTGACCGGCGCTAAGACGGTGCGGCCCGTGACGGGCGAGGCGCTGGGGGCGTCCTTTTCGGGCTATGAAATTCATCTCGGTCGCACGAGCGGCCCGGATACCGCGCGCCCTGTCGGTCGTCTCGCCGATGGCCGGGTGGAGGGAGCGATCAGCGCCGACGGGCTGGTCGCGGGCAGCTATGTTCACGGCCTGCTCGGCGAAGCAGGGCAGCGCGCGGCGTGGCTGGCGCGGATCGGCGTGGCAGGTCAGGGGCCGGATCACCACGCCGATGTCGATGCCGCGCTCGATGCGATCGCCGCCGTGCTGGAGGCGCATGTCGATTGCGATGCGCTGCTGCGGATCGCTCAGGGCAGGGCGTAGAGCGCGGCGGCCAGGAGCAGGGCGGTTTCGGTCAACTCGATGCCGGCCCCATGAACATCGCCGGTCACACCGCCCAGCTTGCGCCGGAACCATAGTGACAGGATTAGGATCGCCAAGGGCGCGGTGGCCAGCGGCGGATAAAGCAAGCCCAGCGCCAGTACGGCGATGGTCCAGCCGATCAGGTCGAGCGGCCGCACCGCCCGCGCGACCAGCGCGCCCAAACCGCCGGGGCGAAGCGGCGGCAGGAGCCGTGCCCAGACCAACGGCCCGATCCGCGCCGCCACCGGAATCAGGGCGACCACCGCCCAGCCGCCGGGGGGGACGCGGTGCAGCAGGACCAGCTTGGCGATCAACTGCATCGCCAGCGCCACGACGCCGAAGCTGCCGATATGCGGATCGGCCATCACCGACAACAGCCGCGACCGGTCGCCATGCGCCGCGCCCAGCCCGTCGGACAGATCCGCCAGCCCGTCGAGATGCAGCGCCCCCGTCGCCCAGACCCAGGCGACCAGCGCCGCCAGCGCTCCCGTCCATGGATCGACCTGCGCGCCCAGCCACCCAGCCCCCGCGACGATCACGCCGATGACCAGCCCCACCACCGGATAGAGCCGAATGGCTGCGGCGAAATCCGCTTCGTCTGCGTCGCCCCGTGGCACCGGCAACCGGGTCAGAAAGCCGAGCGCGACGATCAGCGTCTTCACGGGCAGACCAGCCCCGTCACCTGCGCGCTACGCGGCGCGCCGTCCCACACCTCCAATGTGACGAGCGCGGCATAGGGGAGCGCAAACGACCAGAGCGAGCGCAGGTCGAACCCGCACAGCACATGCAGCGCCGCGCGAATCGCGCCGCCATGGGTGACGATCAGCGTCGGTTCGCACGGCAGTTCGGCGATCGCCGAACGGACGCGGGCGACCAGATCGGACCAGCGCTCGCCGCCGGGGGGCGGGGCCGCGTCGGGATCGTCCCAGAAGCGGCGCAGCGCATCACGCTCGATCGCATCGACCGCCCGTCCGTCCCAGTCGCCGAAATCCAGTTCCCGCCAGCGGGGATCGACCTCTGCCGGGCCGATCGCCTCGGCGCATGCACGGGCGCGAGAGAGGTCGGAGGCGATACGGCGGGTGACGCTCAGCCCCGCCGCCTGCCCGACACAGGCCGCGATCCCCCGCGCCGTGGCGGGACTGTCGGTCCGCCCCAGCATCCGCCCCGTCAATTCGGGTTCGCCATGACGGAGCAGATAGAGCCGGAAGGACGTCACGCGCCCGCGATACCCGCCTCGGCAAAGGTCGCCATGCCGTCATGCGCCGCGATCGCCGCGCGGATGATCTGCACCGCGACCGCCGCGCCGCTCGCCTCACCCAACCGCATGTTCAGCGACAGGATCGGCTTCAGCCCCAGCCGCGCGAGCAGCAGGACATGGCCCGGTTCGGCCGAACAATGCCCCGACAGGCAATGCGCGACGATCGCCGGATTGGCACTGGCCAGCGGCGCGACGGCGGCGGTGCCGATAAAGCCGTCCAGCACCACCGGAATGCGCCGGTGTCGCGCGGCGAGCACCGCACCCGCCATGCCTGCGATCTCCCGCCCGCCCAGACGGCGCAGAATCTCAAAGGCGCTGGTCAGGTGTTCACGGTGCAGCGCCAGCCCCTCGGTCACGACCTCGGCCTTACGCCGCACGCCCCGCGCATCGAGGCCGGTGCCCGGCCCGACCCACAGCGCCGGTTCGCCTCCGAAACTGGCGGCGGCGAGCGCGGCGGCGGCGGTGCTGTTGCCGATCCCCATCTCGCCCAGCACCAGCAGGTCGGCATCGCCCACCGCCTCGGCTCCGGCGGACAGCGCGCTCAGGCACTCCTCGACGGTCATGGCGGGCGCGGCTGTGAAGTCGGCGGTCGGCTGATCGAGGTCGAGCGGCACGACCGCCAGTTCCAGCCCCGCCGCCGCCGCCAGCGCGTTGATCGCGGCGCCACCGGCGGCGAAATTGGCAACCATCTGAACGGTCACGTCCGCCGGAAAAGCGCTGACGCCGCGCGCCGTGACGCCGTGATTGCCGGCAAAGATGACCGCGCGGCCCCGCTCGATCCGCGGACGTTCGATGCCCTGCCACCCGGCCAGGAAGATCGCGATATCCTCCAATCGGCCCAGCGAGCCCGGCGGCTTGGTCAACTGTCCCTGCCGCGCGGCCGCTGCCTGGCGAGCCTGGTCATCGGCCTGGGGCAGGGTGGCGAGCGCCGTCTCGAACGCGGCAATCGACGCGAAGGCGGTCATGCGACGACGAATCCTTCCGGGGGGGTGCGGGTCAGGAAATGGCCCTTAACCCCTTGCGGCCATTGCTTGTACGGCACCTGACCCCAGTCGCTGTCGGCATAGGCGCGGGCATAGTCCAATATGGCGCGCGCGGCTTCGTCATCGGGGGTGAACTTGCCCATCACATAGCCGACCTTGCCGGGACAGCGCAGATGGACGGTGCAAAAGGACTGGCACGCGAAGAGGCAGGGCATCTCTTCCACCGCGACATCGGCATAGGCAGGGTCGGACGCCTGCACCCGGCGCAGAGCCTCGACGAGCAGCGCGCCGCCGCGCTGGCCCTGATCGTTCTCACGCGCGTCGTCGGACAGGCGGCAGGTGTTGCAGGCGACCACGGCGGGGCCGGGAGTGGCGGGCTTCAGCATGGCAGGGGCTCGTACATCGGGACTCGTCTCCACAAAGGGGCTGTCGCCGCGCGAGGGAAAGCCCCGTTTCGTCCGGTACACCCTGACCAGCCGAAGGACGACCGCGACGGGCAGGTCTCCTGGCTCGCGGGTCGGGGCCGGTCCGCCGCCTTCTCGGGGTAATCCCAATGGCGTCGTGGCGGGCGGCTCGCCGCTTACAGTTGCAGGGGCAGCCGGGGTGTCGCACCCCATTCCCTTTTGATCCCCTTTCGGGGAACCTGTCGCAAGGTGGGCGATAGGCGGGCGGGGGCGAGGTGGCAAGCGTTCTGCCCTCGCATGGTCGGCTTCTGAACACTATGTCATGGGAACCCAGCCCCCTAGCGGTGAGTCCCTGTCCCCATGACCCAGATCTCGACCGAATCCACCCGGACCGAAACCGACTCGATCGGTCCGATCGAAGTGCCCGCCCAGGCCTATTGGGGCGCGCAGACCGAGCGCAGCCTGGAGAATTTTCCCTTTGGGCCACGCGAGCAGATGCCGATCGGCATCGTCCATGCTCTCGCCATCGTGAAGAAGGCGGCGGCGCAGATCAATCGCGGCCATGGCCTGGCGGCGGACAAGGCCGATGCGATCGAGGCGGCGGCGCAGGAGGTGATCGACGGGCGCCATGACGACCAGTTCCCGCTCGTCATCTGGCAGACCGGCTCGGGCACCCAGTCCAACATGAACGCCAACGAGGTGATTGCGGGCCGCGCCAATGAGATGCTGACCGGCACGCGCGGCGGCAAGTCGCCCGTCCATCCCAATGACGACGTCAATCGCGGCCAGTCGTCCAACGACACCTTCCCGACCGCGCTGCATGTCGCCGCCGCGCTGGCCGTGACCAGGCAGCTCTTTCCCGCGCTCGACCGGCTGCACGGCGCGCTGGATGCCAAGGCGAAGGAATGGGACGGCATCGTCAAGATCGGCCGCACCCATTTGCAGGACGCGACGCCGCTGACGCTGGGCCAGGAGTTCTCCGGCTATGTCCAGCAGCTCGCCAATGCCCGCGATCGGATCGAGGGGACGCTCCACCGCAATATCCTGCCGCTGGCGCAAGGGGGGACGGCGGTCGGTACCGGGCTGAACGCACCGCATGGCTTTGCCGAGGCCATCGCCGCCGAGATCGCGGAGGCGACCGGACTCAATTTCGTGACCGCGCCCAACAAGTTCGAGGCGCTGGCCAGCAATGACGGGCTGGTCGACCTGCACGGAACGCTGAACGTGCTGGCGGTGGCGCTGACCAAGATCGCCAACGACATCCGCCTGCTCGGCTCCGGCCCGCGCTCGGGTCTGGGTGAGCTGGAGCTACCCGCCAACGAGCCGGGCAGCTCGATCATGCCGGGCAAGGTCAACCCGACCCAGTGCGAGATGCTGACCATGGTCGCCGCGCAGGTGATCGGCAACAATGCCGCCGTGACGGTCGGCGGGATGCAGGGCCATCTGGAGCTCAATGTCTTCAAGCCGCTGATCGGCGCGAATGTGCTGCGCTCGATCCATCTGCTGTCAGTCGGCATGGAGAGCTTTGCGACCCGCACGGTCGAGGGAATGACGGTCAATCGCGACCGGATCAGCGAGTTGCTCGACCGCTCGCTGATGCTCGTGACGGCGCTGGCGCCCGAGATCGGGTATGACAATGCCGCCAAGATCGCCAAGCACGCGCACCAGAAGGGGCAGACGTTGAAGGAGGCGGGGCTGGAGCTGGGGCTGGTCGATGAGGCAACCTTCGACCGGGTGGTCCGGCCCGAGTTGATGCTGGGACGGTGAGGTTGGGGGCAAGGGAATTAGCCCCGATCCCACCCCTTCGCCGGATAAGCAGGCAGAGCAATCCGATACCGGATCGCCGCCCCGCGCAATATGAATCCTGCCAGTGCCGCTACCGGCCCGGCACCGGGCACCCCCAGCTGCATCAGGATCACATAGCTGGTCGAGGACAGTGCGGCGGCGGTTACGTAGAGTTCCGGCCGCATCAGGATCGAAGGCTCGCCCGCGATCACGTCGCGGATGATGCCGCCGACACAGGCCGACACCACTCCCAGCATTGCTGCGGGAATTGGGGTGATGCCATAGCCGCTCGCCTTGGCCGCGCCGTACACGGCATAGGCCGCCAGCCCCACCGCGTCGAACCAGTCGAGGGCGCTGCCGCGCCACCAGCGCGCGGGCGTTGCCCAAACGGCGAGCGCCGCGATCAGGCACACCAGCGGCACCCGTGCGTCATGCACCCAGAAGACCGGCGCATCGATCAGCAGGTCGCGCAGCGTCCCTCCCCCGACCCCGGTGATGAGCGCGAAGAAGACGAGCGTCACGATCGTCTGGCGGTGCTTGGCCGCGACCAGCGCGCCGGACACCGCGAACACGGCCAGCCCCGCCAGATCGAGCCAGGGCATCACGGCGGGCAGCATGGCGGTGGATTGGGGCAGCATCGCGGACGACCCTAGAGCCGGTGACGACGGGGGGAAAGGGCGGTCGGCAGATGAACGCGACGTTATCTCACGTTCATGCAACGGACAGTAGAATTGGCACGTTACGGCGTCAGATCAATTCGAAAGGAAGTTTGTGATGCGGAAATTGATGCTTGCCCTGGGTTGCACCGCAATGGTCGTCCCGACGCTGGTCCTGCCGGTGACCGCCGCCGACGCACAGCGCCGCTACAAGTATCGCGAATGGCGCGACGATCGTGGCCGTGTCCGCTGCCGCAAGCCGGACGGCACGACCGGTCTGGTCGTCGGTGGCGTCGCGGGTGCGCTGCTGGGGCGCACGATCGATACGCGCGGCGACCGCACGCTGGGCACGCTGGGCGGTGCGGCCGTTGGCGCCTTGGCCGGCCGCGAGATCGAGCGCGGCACGAGCAACCGCCGCTGCCGCTGAAGCCGGTTTTTCCCTCGCAACAAAAAAGGGGCGTCACCTTCGGGTGGCGCCCCTATTATTTGGAAAATCCTGCAGATGATACTGTCTCGATAGTGAACGCCAAGTAGTTTTCCATTCACGCAACAAGCGTCACAGACATGGGTTCTTCTTCCCATCATCAACGGGAGTTTGGTAATGCGTATTGCTCTGTTGACGGCGACGATTGCCGCCACCGCCTTTTCTGCCATTCCTGCCGAGGCGCAGCGCAATGGCTGGGAAGCTCGTCAGGAATATCGCGAGGACGTGCGCGACGCCCGCCGCGACTATAACCGTGACGTCCGCCGCGCTGATTCGCGTCGCGACGTTCGTGAGGCACGTCAGGAATATCGCGAGGACATTCGCGATGCGCGAAAGGATTATCGCCGCGACATGCGCAACGTCCGCTGGCGCAATTATGACTATAACCGTTTCGAGCCGGGCCAACGCGGTTACTATCCCGAGCGCTATTATCGCGATGGCCGCTATTACCAGCCACGCGCACTGGGCCGGAACGACCGTATCTATCGCGGCATGAACGGACGCTTCTACTGCCGCCGCAATGACGGGACGACCGGTCTGGTGATCGGCGGCCTGGCGGGCGGCGCGCTGGGTAACATCATCGCGGGCGGTGGTTCGCGTCTGCTCGGCACGGTGATCGGGGCTGGCGGCGGCGCGCTGCTCGGCCAGCAGATCGATCGCGGTCAGGTCCGCTGCCGCTAAATCGACAGGCGGCGTGAAGGACGGCCCGGCGGGGAGACTCGCCGGGCCGTTTGTCGTTTTAGATGAAGCCGCCGCCCAGCATCAAGCGAAGTCCGAAAATCAGGATGAGGATCAGATTGAGATTGCGGCCCGTGTCACGCGACGACAATGCCCCGACCGCCGCACCGACGATCGCGATGGGGATCACGAACCAGTAACCCCAGGCGAAAAAGGGCAGGAAAGGCACGATGCCGAGCAGAAGCGCGACCAGGCCGATGACGATCGAGAACAGGTTCAGCATGGATCCCAAGATGGAGAGGGGGCACCCTCTGCACAAGCGTTACGCCTGTGACTGATCGACATTTGCCCCATTCCTCCCCCTGCGGGGAAGGAACAGTGAGGGCCGTCCCTTTATCCCACGCTGGGGCAAGAAAGGATAAGAACCGTTTAGGATCACGTCGTATCCCCGTGCTAGACAGGGCATCATGATGGCGAAGTCGACATATATCCTGATCCCGCTGGGCTGCCTGTTGCTGGCGGCGTGCGGCGGCAAGTCGGACGATGACGCGCAACTCAATGCGCTCGACAACGAACTCGCGTCGCTGAACGATGGCAGTCCGGCGCGCGACCCGCAACTGCGCGAGGCACTGGCCGGGCAGATCATGGTCGATCCCGGACTGACCCAGACATCCAGCGCCAATGCAGTGCGCCCGCCCAATCGGCCCGCTAGCGATCAGGTTCCTTCGCTGCGGCCGCCCGCCGATCCTGTCGATGCCCGCACGCTGAAGTCCGCGCCGCTCGCCTCGCGCGACTGCCCGGAATGCCGTGCCTCTGCCGGGGCCTTCACCCTGGCGGCCAAGGCAGGGCAGCAGGGGGGCAATGCCGCCTGCCTGTCGGGCCTGCGCTATTCGGCGGGATGGGCGAACCGGATGCCGGGGGCCTTCGCGCCCTATCCGGGGGCTCGCGTCGCGGAGGCCGCGGGTAACGATGCGAATGGCTGCGCCCTTCGCATTGTCGGCCTGCGCACCGCCGCGCCCGCGGCGAAGGTCATCGACTATTATTACACCCGGGCCAGCGGGGCAGGCTACAGCGCCGAGCACAAGATGGACGGCGCGCAGCATGTCCTGGGCGGGACGCGGGACGCGGCAGCCTATATGGTCTATGCCACCACCCGGCCGGACGGTGGCACCGATGTCGACCTGGTGGTAAAGGGCGGCTGATCCAAGCCGGGCCGCGCTTGTCCTTTGCGCGGGTGGGCGGGTTGCGCTAGGGGAACGGGATTATGTCACCGCTTCTTCTCGTGATGCTGGGCGGCGCATTGGGTTCGGGGGCCAGGCATTTGACCGGTCGCTACATGCTCCATGCGTTCGGCCCGAACTTTCCCTATGGCACGCTGACCGTCAACTGGGTCGGCGGACTGTTGATGGGATTGCTGGCAGGCGTCCTTGCCCGTACCGGCGGTGCCGAGGGGTGGCGGCTGTTTATCGGCGTCGGGATTTTGGGCGGTTTCACCACCTTTTCGTCCTTCTCGCTCGATACCATCACCCTGATCGAGCGTGGCCAGATGACGGTCGCGCTCGGCTATGTCGCCTTGTCGTTGCTGGGTTCGCTGGCCGCGTTGTGGGCCGGACTCTCGATCACAAGGATTTTCGCATGACGGACTCTGTCCGCCAATTCACGGTCGGCTATGACGATGACGGCATCCGGCTGGACCGCTGGTTCAAGCGGCATCTGCCAGACACCAGCTTCACCACGGTCGCCAAATGGGCGCGCACCGGGCAGCTTCGCGTCGACGGTTCGCGTGCGACACCGGGCGACCGGATCTCGGCGGGCCAAGTGCTGCGCGTGCCCCCCGCCGAGCCCGCGCTGGCCGAGAGCAGCAAGCCGACGATGCGGCCGCGCCACATCCTGTCCGAGGACGAGGAGTCGTTCGCGCGCGAGATGGTGATCCACAAGGACCGCGACGCGCTGGTCCTTAACAAGCCGCCGGGTCTGGCGACGCAGGGGGGGACCAAGACGACGCAGCATGTCGACGGCCTGCTCGACGCGTTGCAGTTCGAGGCGGAGGGACGGCCCAAGCTGGTCCACCGTCTCGACAAGGACACCTCGGGCGCGCTGCTGGTCGCCCGCAATGCCCGCGCGGCGGCGTTCTTCGCCAAGGCCTTTTCGGGGCGTACCGCCAAGAAGATCTATTGGGCGCTGGTCGTCGGCGTGCCCTCGATCGATGACGGCACGATCGAACTGCCCATCGCCAAGCAGCCGGGCACCGGCGGCGAGAAGATGCATGTCGACGAGGAAAACGGCCAGGCGGCGCGCTCGCGTTACCGCGTGATCGAGCGCGCGGGCAACAGCTGCTGCTGGGTCGAGTTGCAGCCCTTCACCGGCCGTACCCATCAGCTGCGTGTCCACATGGCGGCGATCGGCCATCCCATCGTTGGCGACGGCAAATATGGCGGCGCGGCGGCGTTCCTGACCGGCGGGATCAGCCGCAAGATGCATCTCCACGCGCGCCGCATCCGCGTCGACCATCCCGATGGTGGCCGCATCGACCAGACCGCCGAACTGCCCCATCACTTCGCCGAATCGATGAACCAGTTGGGTTTCGACGAGATTCGCGGCGACGTCCTGCCCCAGGACGAGGATCGCGGCCCGCCGCCCAAGGAAGTCCTGAAGCAGCGCGCCAAGGCGCACGCCAAGCAGTATCGCAAGGAACGCCGTGGCGAACGGCGGGGTCGGGGAACGCGATAATCCAATCCTCCCCGGCACGGGGAGGGGGACCGCCGCGAAGCGGTGGTGGAGGGGGCGTGCGGCAAGCGATGTGCTGTGTGGCCAGCCCCCTCCGTCAGGGCTGACGCCCTGCCACCTCCCCGTGCCGGGGAGGATCGGTAAGGCAAAAAGCCCCGCCGACCAATGGGTCGACGGAGCTTCGCTTATCGAAGGGCGAGGGGGTGTCCCCCTCAGCCCCGAATGTTACCGGCAATAGCCGGGGTTGTTCGACTTTTCGATGGCATGACCGGCCAGCGCACCGGCACCGCCGCCCAGGATCGTGCCGAGGGTGCGGTCGCCGCGCGAGTCAATCGTGCGGCCCAGCAGGCCACCGGCGATCGCGCCGACGATGGTGCCCGTGGTGCCGCTGTTGCAGCGCTGCGGACCCCGGTTGTAATAGCCACGGTTGTAGCCGCCACGGTCATAATAGCCGCGATCATAGCGCGGGCCGCGATTGTAACCGTCCGCATAGGCATCGCCATACGCACGGCTGTCGCCGTAACCGCGATCATAATAACGCTGTGCCGAAGCAGCGGTCGGAACCATGGCCGTGGCGCCGACGGCAAGGGCGGCGGCAGCGAGCGAAAGCTTCTTGAACATCACGATCTCCCTTGATCTTCAAACCGGCGGCGGCGGGGTGATTCCCGTCGTCGTTGAAGGCCTTATGGGCGATTCGCGATGTTCGGATGCTGAATGCGGTTGTTAGCTGTTGTTCATGCGAAACGTCATGCTTCCCCCGCGCCAGCCTTGCCGATAGGAGGGGACGATGACGCGCCCGCGCCTTGCCCTGTTCGATTGTGACGGCACTCTGGTCGACAGCCAGGCCAATATCTGTCTCGCCGCCGTCGAGGCGTTCACTCTGGCCGACCTGACCCCGCCACCTGCCGCCGCGATCCGCCGGATCGTCGGGCTCAGTCTGGTCGAGGCGATGCGCGTGCTGGCGCCCGATCAGGCGGACGCGATGCACCACCGGCTCGCCAGCGATTACAAGGCGGCGTTCTTCCGCTTGCGCACGGCGGGCGCGATGGAGCCCGAGCCTTTGTTTGACGGCATCCCGGCCCTGCTCGACCATCTGGCGGGGGAGGGCTGGTTGATGGGCGTGGCGACGGGCAAATCCGATCGTGGCCTCACGCGGGTGCTGGCCGAACATGGCCTGACCCATCACTTCGTCACGCTGCAAACCGCCGACCGCCATCCCTCCAAACCGGACCCGTCGATGATACTCGCCGCCATGGCCGAGACCGGCGTGGCGGCGCAGGACGTTGCGATGATCGGCGATACGAGCTTCGACATGGCGATGGGCAGGGCGGCGGGCGCCTTCGCGGTGGGCGTCGCCTGGGGATATCATGACGTGAGAGAGCTGGTGAACGCGGGCGCGAATGTCGTCGCGCAGGATGTTGCGGATCTCCCCGCGCTGCTGGTGCGGCCATGACCGGCGATACGCGCGCCCGGCGGCGCTGGTTGATCATCATGGCCGTCCGCCTGATCGGCGTGGCGGGCGCGCTGTTCGGCGTGGTGCTGGCCTCGCGCGGGGTGGCATGGCCACACAAGGCGCTGGGGGTCGCCATCATCCTGTCGGCGCTGGCGATGATCGCGATCGTGCCGGCCGGGCTGGCGCATCGCTGGCGGAGCGGGGGCGAATGAAGCGGTTTTGGAAACACGTCTCGGTGGATGCCGAGCGGGTGGTGCGGCTGGACGACCGGCCGGTGCGCACGCCGGGCCGGGTTCCGCTGGCGCTGCCGACGCCTGCGCTGGCCGAGGCGGTGGCGGACGAGTGGCGCGGCGTCGAGGAGACGGTCGATCCGCGCGCCATGCCGCTGACCGGGCTGGTCAATGCGGCGATCGACCGGATCGGCATGGACCCGGCGCCCTTCGCGGACGGCCTTGCGCGTTATGCCGAAAGCGACCTGCTCTGTTACCGCGCCGACTCACCACCCGAGCTGGTGGCGCGGCAGGACGCGGTATGGAATCCGCTGCTCGACTGGGCGCAGACGCGGTACGACGTGCATTTCACGCTTGTGACGGGGATCATGCACAAGCCCCAGCCGCCGGCGACCGTCGAGCGGCTGGCGCAGGCGGTGGCGGCGCTCGATCCTTTCCGCCTCGCCGCGCTGTCGCCCGTGGTGACGATTACGGGCTCGCTGGTGCTCTCGCTGGCGCTGCTGGACGGGGCCGCAGACGTCGATGCGATCTGGGCCGCGGCGCATGTCGACGAGGATTTTCAGGCCGAACAATGGGGCGAGGATTACCTGGCCCTTGAAGCGCGCGAGGCCAAGCGGCGGGAGTTCGACGCGGCGGTTCGGTTTTTGCAGGTGCTCGGGTAAGTTCAGCCCCCGCCCGGGGGGGAGGGCACGCCCCCCCGCTTACTTCGTCGTCAGCTTCCGGATGAACCCGATCAGCCCGGTCTGGCGCGATCGCTTGAGGCGTTCGGCCTGGAGGATCGTCCTCACCCCCTGGAAACACTGCTCGACATCGTCATTGACCAGGACATAGTCGTAACCGTCCCAGTGGCTGACCTCGTTGGTCGCGCGGGCCATGCGGGCGTCGATCACCTCCACCGAGTCGGTCGCACGGCGTTCGAGGCGTTGGCGCAATTCCTCCATCGAGGGGGGGAAGATGAACACGCGCACCACGTCGCCGCCAGCAATCTGGAAAAGCTGCTGCGCGCCCTGCCAGTCGATGTCGAACAACACGTCCTTGCCCGCCGCCAGCATCGCCTCGACCTGCGCGCGCGGGGTGCCGTAGCGATTGTCGAAGACATGCGCCCATTCGAGAAATTCGTCATTCGCCACCATGCGGCGAAACTCTTCCAGGTCGACGAAGTGATAGTCCTTGCCGTCTTCTTCGCCCGGTCGCATCCCGCGTGTCGTCGCCGATACCGACATTTGCAGACCATCGTCATCAGCGAGCAGCTTGCGCGCGATCGTCGACTTGCCCGCGCCCGAGGGGGAAGACAGCACGAACAACATGCCGCGGCGCTTCAGCTTGTGGGGATCGTCGGGATGGGCGGGCGAGTTGGGCATGTCTGCCTTTGACGCACGCGGTTGCAGCGCGTCAAGAGATGCTTGACGCGCTGCGGTATCACTGTGGGCTTCGGCGGTCTTTCAGTAGCGGTTGCCCGCCAGCTTGCCAGCCTTGCGCCGGTCATAGGCCTTCTTGGCCGCATAGCCGCCGCCGAGCAGCAGGCCGAGCGGACCCAGGCGGCGCATACCGCCCACCGCCAGCGCACCGAGCGCCGCGCCCTTGAATCCGTCGCTGCCTTCGCGACGGCTGATTTCACGCCCGACGAGCGCGCCGATAATACGTCCGATCATGCTGCTTCTCCGAAAATCCGGTCCTTGATCTCGCCCGCGCCGCGCAGCACCGCCCAGCCCACCGCATAGGTGATGGCGAGCGGCAACACGACTTTCAGGACATTGGCCGTCACCGCGCCGATGATCGCGCCGTCGGCGACGCCGTCGTCACCGGACAGACCGTCGACGGCGGCGCCCACCATGGCGCCGATGGTCGTTGCACCCATTGCCCATGTCCTTCGTTGCTCGAGGCAGGAAAGCATGGGAGGGGGCAAGGGTTCCGTGGGGAATAATCCTCCCCGGCACGGGGAGGTGGCAGGCCGCAGGCCTGGCGGAGGGGGCGTGCCGCAATCGACTTACCCTGCGGCGATCCCCCCTCCACCAGCTTCGCTGGTCCCCCTCCCCGTGCCGGGGAGGATTGCATTCAACCCTTCGCCGCGACCTTCGCTTCGATCGCATCCCAGATCAGGCCGGCGACGTCGGTGCCGTCGAACTTTTCGATCGCGACGATGCCGGTGGGGGAGGTGACGTTGATTTCGGTCAGCCACTCGCCGCCGATCACGTCGATGCCGACGAACAGCAGGCCGCGCCGCTTCAGCTCCGGACCCAGAACCGCACAGATTTCGCGCTCGCGCGCCGTCAGCTCGGTCTTCTCCGCCGAACCGCCGACCGCCAGGTTGGAACGGATTTCGCCCTCGCCCGGCAGCCGGTTGATCGCGCCCGCGACCTCGCCGTCGATCAGCACGATACGCTTGTCGCCCTTGGCCACGGCCGGAAGGAAGGCCTGCACCATATGCGGCTCGCGATAGGCGGTATTGAACACCTCGATCAGCGCCGACAGGTTCGCGCCGTCGCGACCGACCTTGAAGATCGCCTTGCCGCCATTGCCGTGCAGCGGCTTGATGACGATCTCGCCATGCTGCGCCAGAAAGCGGCGCGCCTCGTCCAGCGAGCGGGTGACGAGGGTGGGCGGCATGAACTGCGGATAATCGAGGACGAAGACCTTTTCGGGCGCGTTGCGCACGCTGCGCGGATTGTTGACGACCAACGTCTTCTCGGCGACCCGCTCCAGCAGATGCGTCGCGGTGATATAGCCCAGGTCGAAGGGCGGGTCCTGCCGCATCAGCACGACATCGGCTTCGTCGCCGAGGTCCAGTTTCACCGGCTCGCCGAAGCGGTAATGGTCGCCCGCGACGCGTTGCACGGTGACGGGATGCGCCTTGGTCCACAGATGCCCGTCCGACCAGTTGAGATCGCCCGCATCATAATGGAACAGCCTGTGCCCGCGCGCCTGCGCCGACAGCATCAGCGCGAAGCTCGAATCGCCCGCGATGTTGATCTGGTCCATCGGGTCCATCTGGACGGCGACGGTCAGCGACTGGGTCATGGGGCGTTCCTTCCTTCGGTCGGTCTTCGGGGCGGAGGTAGTCGCTGACCGCCCGCCTGTCACCCATGCGTCACCCGCACCAGGCATTTTCGATGTGACGCGGCCGAGTCCCGGGGGCGAGCAGGATCACGTCGACCCGGATATCGTCGTTCGGCCCGGCATAGCTGGGCATCAGCACCTCGGCGGCCGCCGCGACCCGCGCCAGCCGCCGTTCGTCGATCGCGAAGTCGAGTTCGGCGGCGGTCTTGCGCGTCTTCACCTCGACGAACGCGACCAGCGATCCGCGCCGCGCGATCAGGTCCACCTCACCGGCAGGCGTTCGGACGCGGCGGTCGAGGATAGACCAGCCTTTCAGACGCAACCACCACGCGGCCAGACGCTCGCCGCGTCGGCCGACCTCTTCGGCGGCACGGCGATCGCGGCGGGGGCGGGGCGGAACAAGCGACATGGGCAGTTTCTAACGCATGACCAGGTCGTCAGGCGAGGCTTTCCTCCGGCGAAGTCAGCCATTCCAGACTATCCTCCGCCGTGTCGAACACGCGCAGATAGGGCTGCGTCATCAGCCGCCGTATCTGTTGCCGCCCGATCGCGCTGCTCGTCACCATCGCGATGCGGCTGGCGCGGGGGAAATCGCGCAGCGCTTCGTGGACGGTCATGACCGCATCCTGTGGCTGGACCGTGATCGCGCTCATATCGATGCGCAGGCGATAGCCGGGACGGAAGCCGCTGCGTCGAAACGCATCCACCAGTTCGCGGGCATAGCGCATCGCGATGTCCGGCGTGAACAACCCCGACCAGCATATGTCGAGCAGGTTGATGTCGTGACGAAATTCGAAGGAATACATGGGGCAGCGGCTCCTTGACCCGACATGCGCCCATGACCCTTGCCGAATTGCTAAGGCGGCACCCTAATCGCTTGAATTTCCGTCCTTCATGGCCAGCGCACGGGCATAAAGGGCCTTGCGATCCAGCCCCAGCGCCTTGGCGACCTCACTGGCGGCGCGGCCGACGGGCAGCCGGGTAAGCGCGTCGGCCAGCGCGGCGTCGGCATCCTGTTCGGTGGCGGGCGGCGCTTCGCCCGGCGGGGCGACGACGATCGCGATCTCGCCCTTCGGGCCGCCCTCGGCATAGCGAGCGGCAAGGGTGGAGAGGGTGCCGGTCACCGCCTCCTCGAACTTCTTGGTGATCTCGCGCGTCACCGCCGCCTCGCGGTCGCCCAGCCCTTGCGCTAGAGCGGTGAGCGTCGCAGGCAGGCGCGGGCCTGACTCATAGAGGACCAGAGTGGCGCGGATGCCGGCGATCTCCGCAATCGCATCGGCCCGCGCCTTTTCCTTGGGCGGCAGGAAGCCTGCGAACAGGAAACGGTCGGTCGGCAGCCCGGCCAGGGTCAGCGCGGCGATCGCGGCACAGGGGCCGGGGATCGTCACCACCGCGTGACCCGCCGCCCGGGCGTCGCGCACCAGCTTATAGCCGGGGTCGGAGATCAAAGGCGTCCCTGCGTCCGACACCAGCGCCACCGCCTGGGTCGCCATCCGCGCGATCAGGCCCGGGCGGACATGCTCGGCATTGTGGTCGTGATAGGGCTGCATGGGCCGCTTGACCCCGATATGACGGAGCAGCCCGGCGGTCACGCGGCTGTCCTCGACCGCGATGACATCGGCGTTTGTCAATATGTTGGCCGCACGCGGGGACAGATCGCCGAGATTGCCGATAGGGGTCGCGACGATGTACAGGCCGGGTTCGAGAGTGTGTTCGGATTGGGTCACGGGGATCGTCATGACAGAGGCAGGGCTGTTCGTACAACCGGGGGCCGTCATTCGGGGCCGCTTCCATCGCGTATCGCTGGTCAGCGGCGGGCGGTTGGGCCGCGCGGTCGCGCTGGCGACGACGCTGGCACTCGCCGCCTGTCAGACGATCGTGCCGCGCGGGCCTGTCGACCAGCCGCAGACCCGGCCGGTGCCGACCAGCCCGCGCCCCTCGACCGAGGTCGAACCCGGCCTGCCGCGCGACACCGCACGCCACCGTATCGCGCTCTTGGTGCCGCTGTCGGGCACCAATGCCGGGGTGGGGCAGTCGATCGCCAATGCCACGATGATGGCGCTGCTCGATACGCAGGCCGATACGATCCGCATCACCAATTACGACACGGCGACCGGCGCAGGCGCCGCAGCGCAAAAGGCCATCGCCGAGGGCGCGCAGCTGATCCTGGGGCCACTGCTATCCGAGGATGTCCGCGCGGTCGCCCCGATCGCGCGCGCGGCGCGGGTGCCGGTCATCGGCTTTTCCAACGATGCGGGTGTGGCGGGGAACGGAACGTTCCTGATGGGCTATACGCCTGCCCAGTCGATCGACCGGGTCGTGACCTATGCGCGGGGACGCGGCGTCACGACCTTTGCGGGGCTCGTTCCCAATGGTCTCTATGGCGAGCGCGCTTCGACCGCGTTCCTGCGTGCGGTCGAGGGAGCAGGGGGGCAAGTCGTCTCGCTCCAGCCCTATGGCCGGGTCGCGGGCGGCATCGCGGCGGCGGCGCAGCGGCTGAATGTTAAGGCACCCTATGACGCGGTGCTGATCGCCGATGGCGGCGCAGCGGCGGCGGCAGCGGCTCCCGTCGTCAAGCGCGGGTCGGGCGGGACGACGCGGTTGCTCGGCACCGAATTATGGAATTCCGAATCGGGCATCGCCTCACGCGCCGCGCTGAATGGCGCGTGGTTTGCCAGCGTGTCGAACAACCTCTACCGCCAATATGCCACCAAATACCGGGCGCGGTTCCGTGCAGCGCCGTATCGCTTGTCGAGCCTTGGCTATGACGCGGTCCTGCTGACCGTGCGGATCGCACGCGACTGGAAGATGAACGCACCCTTCCCGGAGGCGCGGCTGCGCGCGTCGGACGGATTCGCCGGGATTGACGGTGCCTTCCGCTTCGGGCGCGACGGGGTGGCCGAACGCGCGCTGGAGGTGCAGGAACTGCGCGACGGCACAGCGGTGACGGTGTCGCCCGCCCCAACCGGGTTCGGGGGGTGAAGGACGAGGCCATCGTCGTGATGTGCGCGGTCGGCGGTCGTGACGAAGCAGCCGCGATCGCGCAGGCGCTGGTCGAGGGGCGGCTGGCAGCATGCGTCCAGATGATGCCGATCGAAAGCTGGTATCGCTGGGACGGTGCGGTTCAGCATGAGCCGGAAGTCATGCTGCACATCAAGACGATGCGGCACCGCTTTGGCGCGCTCTGCGCCGCAATCGAAGCGCGGCACAGCTATGACGTGCCGGAGATCGTCGCGTTGCCGGTCACCGATGCGTTCCCGGGTTATCTGGACTGGGTGCGTCAGTCGGTCGGCTAACGGGCGCTACTCGTCCGTCACCACCACTTCCCGCAGGATCGCATCCAGCAGTAGCGCCCCTGCCTCGGTAACGATCAACTGCTCGCCCTGCAGCCGTACCAGCCCCTGCTTCGCCAAGGTGGTCACGGCAGTGCGGTTCACCATCTCGCGCCCCTTGGCCAATGCGGTCACGCGCGACAGGTCGACGCCTTCGGCCAGGCGCAGGCCCATGACCAGCGCTTCGGTCGCGCGAGTGACGGGGGGGAGGCTTTCCTCCAGTTCGATGCCATGGCCGTTGCGGGCAATGGCGGCCATCCAGTTTTCCGGCTTCTTGCGCCGCGCGGTGGCGACGCCTTCGCGGCGGCCATGCGCGCCGGGGCCGATCCCGGCATAGTCGCCGTAACGCCAATAGGTCAGGTTGTGGCGGCTCTCCGCGCCGATCCGGGCGTGATTGGACGTCTCATAGGCAGGCAGCCCGGCGGCGGCGGTGATGGCGCGGGTCGTCTCGAACAGGTCGGCGGCGGCATCGCCATCGGGGATGGTCAGTCGCCCGGCTGCCGCCTCGGTGGCGAAGCGCGTGCCCGGTTCGATGGTCAGTTGATAGAGCGACAGATGCTCGGTGCCATAGCCGATCGCGCGGCGCAGTTCGGCTTCCCAGTCGCGCAGCGGCTGGCCGGGGCGGGCATAGATCAGGTCGAAGCTGACCCGGCTGAACTGTTCCTGCGCGGTCTGGAGCGCCTGCAACGCCTCGTCGACGCCGTGCGCGCGGCCGAGGAAGCGCAGTGCCGTATCGTCCAGGGCTTGTACGCCCAGTGATGCGCGGTTGACCCCCGCGGCGGCAAGGTCGGCAAAACGCGCCGCCTCGACCGAGGACGGGTTGGCCTCCAGCGTGATCTCGATCCCCTCGGCAAAACCCCAATGGCGCTCGGCCGCGTCCAGGATCGAGGCGACGGTCGCGGGGGGCATCAGCGAGGGCGTGCCGCCGCCGAAGAAAATCGAGGTCAGTTGGCGTCCCGGCAGCGCCGCCGCCTCGTGCGCCAGGTCCGTAAGCAGCGCATCGGCCCAGGCCGGCTGGTCCACCGACTCCCGAACATGACTGTTGAAATCGCAATAGGGGCATTTGGAAACGCAGAAGGGCCAATGGACGTAAAGGGCGAGCGGCGCGCGCGTGGGCGAGGGGGCGGGCGATATTGCGGAGGACATGATGTGCCCCGATATGGCGGCGATGCGCACGCTTCGCCATCTCTTATCGATTCCGGCCGTCGCCCTGTTGCTGACGGGATGCGGTCCGATGATCCCTTCGCAGACCGGCGTGGAGCGCCCGCCCCGTATCGTCGAGGAGCGCACCACCGACGCGCCCGCGCCGCGTGGGCCAGGACTGCTGCGCCGGGCAATGCTTGACGGCCACCGGGCGGCGCGGGCGGAGGTTGGTCTGGGGCCGCTGGTCTGGGATGAGGGGCTGGCCGCTAACGCGCTGGCCTATGCCCAGGAACTGGCGCGTACCGGTCGTTTCCAGCACGCCGAACAGCCGCAGGGGCCGACCCGGCAGGGCGAGAATCTGTGGACGGGCACGCGCGGCGCCTATCGCTATGACGAAATGATGGGGCATTGGGTGGCCGAAAAGCGCGATTTCGTGAATCTGCCCGTGCCGCAGGCCAGCCGGACGGGCCAGTTCGGCGATGTCGCGCATTATACCCAGATCGTCTGGGCTCGTTCCACGGCGGTCGGTTGCGCCATGGCGAGCAATGCGCGCGACGATTTCCTCGTTTGCCGTTATAGCCCGACCGGCAACGTCTTCGGCGAGCGGGCTTTCTGACTCAGGCCGAGCATGACGGGAAGGTAATGACGCGATGGCGAATCCCTATGATCCGATGGCATGGATGGCCTTCTGGACCGCGCCCGCGCGATTCGCGGTGATGGCGGGCGAAGCGATGGTGAGCGCGCAGAGCGTCATCGCCTCGCGCATGGAGGCGATGGCGACGGGCAAGTCCTCGGCGGCGGAAATGACCCTGATGGTCAGCGAGAAGGTGAAAGCCTTCGACCAGTCGGCCAAGGTCTGGAACCGCGATCAGGCGGCGCTGTCCAGGCTGTCGCGGCACGATCCGCAGGGGAACATGCTGAATGCCTGGGAAGCGATGGCCCGCGCCATGCTGATCGGTGCGTCGATGCCGGTCCAGGCCATGGCGCCGGTGCACAAGGCGGTCACGGCGAACCAGAAGCGGCTGGCCAAGCGGTAACGTCATCCTCCCCGGTACGGGGAGGGGGACCATCCGAAGGATGGTGGAGGGGGGATCGCCACAAAGGACATCCCTGGCGGAAGCCCCCCTCCGTCGGGCCTGCGGCCCGCCACCTCCCCGTACCGGGGAGGATTGTTCAGAATACCGCCTTCACCAGCTGGCCGAAGGCGTCGGCGCGGTGGCTGATGCGGTTCTTTTCGTCCTGGTCCATCTCGGCGAAGGTCTCGGTATAGCCGATCGGCTGGAAGATGGGGTCATAGCCATGGCCCTTGTCCCCGCGCGGCGGCCACACGATCGTGCCGTCGACGCGACCCTCGAACCATTCGACATGGCCGTCGGGCCAGCCGACCGCCAGCGCACAGACGAAATGCGCAGCGCGGCTCATGTCGGGCTCCTCGTTCAGCCGATCCTCGACCGCGCGCATCGCCATGCCGAAGTCCTTTTCCGGCCCCGCCCAGCGCGCCGAGAACAGCCCCGGATCGCCGCCCAGCGCTTCGACGCACAGCCCGCTGTCGTCGGACAGCGCAGGCAGACCGGACAGATCGGCTGCCGCCAGCGCCTTCAACTCGGCATTGGCGACGAAGGTGGTGCCGGTCTCCTCCGGCTCGGGCAGGTCGAGATCGCTCGCCGCGATCACTTCCATGCCGTAGGGCGCGAGCAGTTCGCGAAACTCGACGATCTTGCCCTTGTTGTGGCTGGCCAGCACCAGCTTGCCGGGCTCCAGCTTGCGGATCGCCTGGCGGCCGTTTCCTTCGCCGCTCACGCGCGGATTGCCCGGTCTTGGGCGGCAAAGATTTCGGTGCAGCCCATGCGAGCGAGGCGCAGCAGGCGCAGCAGCGCCTCTTCGTCATAGGTGGCGTGCTCGGCGGTCGCCTGAACCTCGGCGATGTGGCCGTTCTCGATCAGCACGAAATTGGCGTCGGCATCGGCATTCGAGTCCTCGATATAGTCGAGGTCGAGGACGGGCGTGCCCTGATGAATGCCGCAGGAGACGGCGGCGACCTTGTGGCGGATCGGGTCGCTGGTCAGCTTGCCCTCGGCCATCAGCTTGTTGACCGCCATGCGCAGCGCGACCCACGCGCCCGAGATGGCGGCGGTGCGGGTGCCGCCATCGGCCTGGATCACGTCGCAGTCGATGGTGATCTGCCGCTCGCCCAGCGCCTTCAGGTCGCAGACGGCGCGCAGGGAGCGGCCGATCAGCCGCTGGATTTCCTGGGTGCGGCCCGACTGCTTGCCCTTGGCGGCTTCACGGCTGCCACGCGTATGGGTGGCGCGGGGCAGCATCCCATATTCGGCTGTGACCCAGCCTTCGCCCTTGCCGCGCAGGAAGGGGGGCACGCGTTCCTCGACGCTGGCGGTGACGAGCACCTTGGTGTCGCCGAACCCGATCAGCACCGAACCTTCGGCGTGGCGGGTGAAATTCGGCTCGATGGTGATGGGACGCATCTGGTCGGGCATCCGGCCGGACGGGCGCATAGTCTTCTCCTTGTTCCTTGGAACCAGCCCTAACCGCCCCCCGCGTAGAGCGCCAGATGGGACGGTGGCGATCGGAAGACACTCACTTCTTCTCTGCGTCCTCTGCGCCTCTGCGCGAAATTTCTCACGCGGAGACGCGGAGCCGCGGAGATTGTTTGGTTCTTCCTCCGCGTCTCCGCGCCTCCGCGTGAACCATTCTTCCTTTTTGCGCGCAGAGGACGCAGAGAAATGGAGGGTCTTCCGATCGCGGTTGAGTGGCGTGCGCCCAATGCCTACATTTCCGTCATGGTCACACTTCCGATCACTGAGCTGACCGACCGGGCACGCGATATTTTTCGTGTGGTGGTCGACAGCTATCTGACCAGCGGACAGCCGGTCGGGTCGAAGACCATCGCGCTGTCGGGGATCAACCTGTCGCCCGCCTCGATCCGCAACGTGCTCCAGGAACTGGAGGAACGCGGGTTGCTGGCGGCGCCGCATACCAGTGCGGGGCGGATGCCGACCGATATGGGGCTGCGGCTGTTCGTCGACGGCATGATGCATGCGATGGAGCCCAGCATTGAGGAGCGCGCCGCGATCGAGGCGCGCGCCGCCCGCTCTGGCCCGGTCGAGGAGGCGTTGGCTGCTACGACGGCGGTGCTGTCGGGGCTGTCGGCCTGTGCGGGGCTGGTCATGGTGCCCAAGCGCGAGATGAAGCTGCGCTCGATCGGCTTCGTGCCGCTGTCGCCGACCCAGGCGCTGGCCGTGCTGGTTGCCGAGGATGGCGCGGTCGAGAACCGGGTCCTCGAACTGCCGCCCGGCATGACCCCGTCCGCGCTGGTCGAGGCGGGCAATTATCTGTCCGCGACGCTGGCGGGCCTCACGCTGGGCCAGGCGCGCGATCGCCTGGAGCGCGAGCTGGCGGCGGGGCGCGCGGCGCTGGACGGAGCGGCGCGGGCGCTGGTCGAGCAGGGGCTGGCGGTGTGGAGCGAGGATGGCGAGCGGCGTCCGATCCTGATCGTGCGCGGCCAGGGGCGGCTGATCGACGCCGCCGCTGCCGCCGATCTCGAGCGGGTGCGCGACCTGCTCGACGATCTGGAGGGCAAGCAGGAAATCGCCCATTTGCTGGATTCCGCACGCGCGGGAGATTCGACCCGGATCTTCATCGGGGCCGAGAACAAATTGTTCGCGCTTTCCGGATCTTCGGTGATCGCCAGGCCGTTTCGCGGCCTCGACGGCCAAGTGGTCGGCGTGGTCGGTGTAATCGGGCCGACGCGGTTGAACTATGCCCGCGTCGTGCCCATGGTGGATTTCACGGCGGCAACGCTCGCCCGCATGATGGGCTGAACAGGGATTATGATGAGCGAAAATACGACCAACGAAACCCAGAACGATCTGCGTGAGGAAACGGCCGAGGCTGCGCCCGAAGTGGCGGGGCAGGACCGTCTGGCGGAACTGGAGAACCAGCTGGCCGAAGCCAAGCAGCAATATCTCTACGCCCAGGCAGAGAACCAGAATGTCCGGCGTCGCGCGGAAAAGGAAGCGGCGGACGCACGCAATTATGCCGCGACAGCGTTTGCGCGCGACGTCCTGTCGGTCGCCGACAATCTCCAGCGCGCGCTGGCGGCGATCCCGGCCGACCTGCGTACCGACGACAAGTGGAAGGGGCTGGTGACCGGCTTAGACGCCACCGGCCGCGAGATGGACAGCGTGCTCGGCCGTCACGGCATCACCAAGATCGAGGCCATGGGCCAGCCGCTCGACCCCAACAAGCATCAGGCGATGATCGAAATGCCCTCCGATCAGGAGCCGGGCACGATCGTGCAGGAGATGCAGTCGGGCTACATGATCAAGGACCGTCTGCTCCGCCCCGCGCTGGTGGCGGTGGCCAAGAAGCCCGACTGATCGGGCTTTCCGGACGAACGACGAAAGGGCGGACCTTATGGGGCCGCCCTTTTTTCATGGTGTCATGCGCGCAATGACGGGAGTGTTTTGCTGCTCAGGCTGGCCCTGGCCCAGCCGCGCTATCGATCGCGCCCGATCGCCATTGGCGCTGCGTGACGGCCATCGCTCGAAGCGGCACCGTTGGTATTGCCGACCGTCAGGACAACTCCCATCCCGTGATGAGCGCGGCAGGCATCGCAAGTGGAAACGATGGTTGACGATTTACCATCATCCAACAATCCCGGCTTTTCCTGGATATTAGCGAGCCGCATAGCTCTCCGGGGTTCGGATTTTCCCTCCCCCATCCCCTCCCGCCTGCGGGAGGGGTGCGGTGCTCGGTTGCCTCAGGGGCCAACGATGCAACGGCGCCTGCGGCTACCAGAAACACGCCCCTCCCGCAGGCGGGAGGGGATGGGGGAGGGCATTCACCCCAAGCGAAACCTCAGCGAGTCCCCCGAAACGGCACCAGCGTCTCATACTGCGCCAGCGGCGGCGCCCCCGCGACTGCCGCGCCGCGTTTCAGCAGAAAGGCATGGCGGACGATCTCCGCCTGCTGCTCCAAGCCATAGCGCTCGAAACGCTGCCCCGGCTTCAGGCAATAGCTATAGCGGCAAAAGGGATGGCGCTTCAGCGGCAGGAAAATGCCCCGCTGGTGCTGCCAGATATGCACCATCTCATGCACGAACAGACCCTGTTCGTGGAGCGGGCAGGCGCCGAAATCCTCGCGCCACAGACCGCCCTTGGGGTGGAAGTGGATGCATCCGGTCGGGGCCATCACCGTGTCGCGGGGTTGGAAAAACGCCCATTTGGTTGGCGACAGCCGCACCTGGCCATAGTCGATGGCGTCACCGAATACGCCGCGCGCCAGCGCTTCCTCCGCAGCGGTGAGGGGGCGCTTTGCCGTCATCAATTTTGCGGCGCAGGATCGCCTGCCGCGATCACGCGCGCGCCCTGACGCAGCCGCGTGCCATCCGAAAAGGTCAGGAGCAGCGACAGGATGCGCCCCGGCTTCACCCCGGGGTTCATGTCGTACAGCATCACATGCCGCCCGCCCGGCTGAAAGGCGACGGTGCCGCCCGCCGGGATGGGCACGGCGTCGACCTTCTTCATCGCCATGCCGCCCTCATGCATCTCGCTGGTGATCGCGACGTCGCTGCTGACCCCGATCAGGTCGACGGGCTTGGGACCGCCATGCACGATGAAATAGGCCGCCGCCGGACGCCCCGGCACGGCGGCCAGCCGAACCCATCCTTCCTCGCTCGAAAGCTCGGGCCTGGAGGAGCATCCGCCGAGCGCCGCCGCCCCGGCCAGCCCCCAAAGGCCCAGAAAAACAGCGCGTCGCATGACAAACCCTCCCGTTTCGGCAAATCCCGAAGCCATCCTAGGTTCCATCCAATCTTGCGGCAACGGAACGCCCACCTATATCCGGCTCGTGAACGGGGTTTTCGGGTCGCCGCTTTCGGGACCGGCGAACCCCGGCATTTGACTTCCAGACTATGTTCTTGAGGGGCATTTAGAGACTTATGGCAAAAGTGATCGGCATCGACCTCGGCACCACCAACAGCTGCGTCGCTGTCATGGAGGGCGGCAAGCCCAAGGTGATCGAGAATGCGGAAGGCGCGCGCACCACGCCGTCGATCGTCGCCTTCGCCAAGGACGGCGAGCGCCTGATCGGCCAGCCGGCCAAGCGCCAGGCGGTGACGAACCCCGACAACACCATCTTCGCGGTGAAGCGCCTGATCGGCCGTCGCTTCGACGATCCCGTCACCAAGAAGGATACCGAGCTGGTTCCGTATGCGATCGCGCGCGGCCCGAACGGTGACGCGTGGGTCAATGCAGGCGGCAAGGATTACAGCCCGTCGCAAATCTCGGCCTTCACGCTGCAGAAGATGAAGGAGACCGCCGAATCGTATCTCGGCGAGACGGTGACCCAGGCGGTCATCACGGTTCCGGCCTATTTCAACGACGCGCAGCGCCAGGCGACCAAGGACGCCGGCCAGATCGCCGGCCTCGAAGTGCTGCGCATCATCAACGAGCCGACCGCGGCTGCTCTGGCTTACGGCCTGGAAAAGCAGGACGGCAAGACGATTGCGGTCTATGACCTTGGCGGCGGCACCTTCGACATCTCGATCCTCGAGATCGGCGATGGCGTGTTCGAGGTGAAGGCAACCAACGGCGACACCTTCCTGGGCGGCGAGGATTTCGACAACAAGATCGTCGACTTCCTGGCGTCGGGCTTCCAGAAGGATGAGGGCATCGACCTCACCAAGGACAAGCTGGCGCTCCAGCGTCTGAAGGAAGCGGCCGAAAAGGCGAAGATCGAGCTGTCCTCGGCCCAGTCGACCGAGGTCAATCTGCCCTTCATCACCGCCGACCAGAACGGCCCGAAGCATCTGGTCAAGTCGATCACCCGCGCCGATCTGGAGCGTCTGGTCGAGGACCTGATCCAGCGCACGCTGGAGCCCTGCAAGAAGGCGCTGGCCGATGCGGGCATGAAGGCCGACGAGATCGCCGACGTAGTGCTGGTGGGCGGCATGACCCGTATGCCGCGCGTCCGTGAGGTCGTGAAGAACTTCTTCGGCAAGGACCCGCACACCGGCGTGAACCCGGACGAAGTCGTCGCCATGGGTGCGGCGATCCAGGCGGGCGTGCTGCAGGGCGACGTCAAGGACGTGCTGCTGCTCGACGTGACCCCGCTGTCGCTGGGTATCGAGACGCTGGGCGGCATCATGACCAAGATGATCGACCGCAACACCACGATCCCGACCAAGAAGAGCCAGGTCTATTCGACCGCCGACGACAACCAGAATGCGGTGACGATCCGGGTCTTCCAGGGCGAGCGCGAGATGGCAGCCGACAACAAGCTGCTGGGTCAGTTTGACCTGGTCGGCATTCCCCCGGCGCCGCGCGGCGTGCCACAGATCGAGGTCACGTTCGACATCGACGCCAATGGCATCGTCAACGTCTCGGCCAAGGACAAGGGCACCGGCAAGGAGCAGCAGATCCGCATCCAGGCATCGGGCGGTCTGTCGGACAACGACATCGACCAGATGGTCCGTGACGCGGAGAAGTTCGCCGAGGAGGACAAGAAGCGTCGTGCCGAGGCCGAGGCCAAGAACAACGCCGAGTCGCTGATCCACACGACCGAGCGTCAGCTGGCCGACAATGGCGACAAGGTCGACGCGTCGCTGAAGTCGGAAATCGAGGCGGCGATCGCCGAGACCAAGACGGCGGTCGAGGGTGGCAACCCCGACACCATGAACGAGAAGGCGCAGGCCCTCGCTCAGGTGGCGATGAAGCTGGGCCAGGCGATCTACGAGAAGCAGCAGCAGTCGGAGGCTTCGCCTTCTGCCGATGCCGGCCAGGCCAAGCAGGACGATGTGGTCGACGCCGAATTCTCGGAAGTCGACGACACCAAGTAAGGCTGTCGGCCCGGTCCCCCTTCGGGGAGGCCGGGCCTTCGGTTCGGAATTTACGAATACCGCCCCGGCTTATCGTTCGGGGCATGAAGTGGCGAAGCGCTTGGCGGTGTCGCTCCGTCCGGCTTGACGGCACGGACGGTCAGCGACGCGCATGAGAGCGGACGGGGCGAGACCGGGCATGAGCACGACCATCGACTATTATGAACTGCTCGAATGCGAGCGCACGGCGGACGATGCGACGATCAAGTCGCGGTACCGCAAGCTGGCCATGCAGTACCACCCGGACCGCAATGCGGGCTGCAAGGACGCCGAGGCCAAGTTCAAGGCGATCAGCGAAGCCTATGACTGCCTGAAGGACCCGCAGAAGCGTGCGGCCTACGACCGCTATGGCCATGCCGCGTTCCAGCAGGGCATGGGCGGCGGTGGCGGCGGCCATGGCGCGCAGGACTTCGGCGCCTTTTCCGATATTTTCGAAAGCGTCTTCGGCGAGTTCATGGGCGGTGGGCGCGGCGGCGGGCGGCAGCAGCCCCGGCGCGGCGCGGACCTGCGCTACGATATGGAAATCACGCTAGAGGAAGCGTTCCACGGCAAGCAGACCGAGATCACGGTCGATGTCTCGGCGGCGTGCGACACCTGCGACGGCACCGGCGCCAAGGCCGGGACCAGCGCCAAGACCTGCCAACAGTGCGGCGGCCATGGCAAGGTCCGTGCGCAACAGGGCTTTTTCGTGGTCGAGCGGACCTGCCCGGTCTGTCAGGGCGCGGGCCAGATCATCGCCGATCCCTGCCCCGATTGTCGCGGCGACGGTCGCGTCGAGAAGACCAAGACGCTGGCCGTCAACGTGCCCGCAGGCGTCGACGAGGGCACCCGCATCCGCCTGTCCGGTGAAGGCGAGGCGGGCGCGCGGGGTGCGCCTGCGGGCGACCTGTACATCTTCCTCCATGTGAAGCGGCACGCGATCTTTGAGCGCGAGGGCACGACCCTGTTCGCCCGCGCGCCAATCAGCTTCACCACGGCGGCGCTAGGCGGATCGTTGTCGATTCCCGGCCTTGACGGGCGCACGCACGACATCAAGATTCCGGCGGGCATCCAGTCCGGCAAGCAGCTTCGTCAGCGCGGCGCCGGTATGCCCGTGCTGCAAGGGCGCGGCACCGGCGACCTGGTCATCCAGATCGGGGTCGAGACGCCAACCCGGCTGTCGACCCGACAGCGCGAACTGCTCGAACTGTTCCGCGAAACCGAGACGGGTGACGAATGCCCGGAAAGCCAGGGCTTTTTCGCGAAGTTGAAGAGCGTCTTCGCCGGCGAGTGATCGTGACCGGGCAAGGGGTCAGGCGGGTGTGGTGTTCGCCACACGAGCCTTGGCCCTTTGCCGACGGATGCTCCAAGCCATCATCAAGCCGAGCGGCGTGGCGGCGGCGGCAAAGATCAGATTGATGATGAGTATGAAGTCCCACATCTTGCGTGGTGATGCCCGGTTCCCGATTTGATCGCGCCAGACGAACATCGCTCGGCTGGGATTGCGGGGATCATAAAGGATGGGGAGGGTATTGGTCGCCATCACATAATCATATTCCTCATGATCGTGGTGACTGGTCGACAGGCTCAACCGGCCTTCGACCGATTGGTTTTGCCCATGTGGGGTAAAGCGATAGACGATGTTCCGGGTACACGCCGCCTTGCCACAGCCCGCGGTGAAGCTGCGCATGCGTTGCGCGTTGGCGGCCACGCCATGACGGCAGCGATGGCTGCCGGGCATGTCCGCCGCATGGGTATGCAAAACTTCTGATTGTCGCGGCGCATGGGAGCATCGCTTGCCAAGGACGCGAGCTTGAGGGACATCTGCCTTATGCCGCTTAGAGGGGAATGCCTCCATGTCCTATCGTTCCATGATTGTTCCGGCGCTCGCCGCCATTGCCCTGGCCTCCGCCGCCGCCGCGCCGGTATCGGCTCCGCGCGTCGGCGTCGCCAGTTTCGAGGCACTGCGCAAGCCGCTGCCGCTGCCCTATCATGCGGGCGATGCGAAGGCGGCGATCAAGGCGGCGCGGTCGCGCGCGGTCAAGGCACACAAGCGGATGTTGATCGATCTGGGCGGCAATTGGTGCCTCGACTGCCGCCTGCTGGCGGGGGTGATGGAAACCCCGCAGATGCGCGCCTTCGTCGCCAAGCATTTTGAAGTGGTCACGGTCGATGTCGGCCGGTTCGACCAGAATATGGATATCCCGGCTTCCTATGGCGTGAAGGGGCGGCTGGCGGGCGTGCCTGCTGTCCTGATCGTCGATCCGCGGACCAACAGGCTGATCAATGCGGGCCGCGAGACGGCGCTCGCCGATGCGCGGGCGATGACGCCGCAGGCGGTGGCGGACTGGCTGGCCGGTTGGGCGGGGTGAGGGGACTCAGCGGCCTTCTGGCCCGGCAACTTCTGGCTTTCCCTCCCCCAGCCCCTCCCGCCTGCGGGAGGGGAGCTATGTGGGGGAACGGTTGCACACAGCCTCTCCCCTCCCGCAGGCGGGAGGGGCTGGGGGAGGGGAGTCCGGTTCGGCGCAACCCTACGCCAATGAGACTCCCCCACTCATCACGCTTCGCCGAACACCCGCGCGAAGATCGTGTCGACATGCTTATAGTGATAATCGAGGTCGAACCGCGCCTCGATCTCCTCCGGCGACAGCGCCGCCGTCACGTCCGCATCGGCCTTGAGCAACTCCATCAGCGACAGTTCGCCGTCGGACTCCCACACCTTCATCGCGTTGCGCTGGACGAGGCGATAGGCGTCCTCGCGGCTCACGCCCGCCTGGGTCAGCGCCAGCAGCACCCGCTGTGAGTGGACGAGGCCGCCCATCTTGTTGAGGTTCTTCTCCATCCGCGCCGGATAGACGACTAGCTTGTCGATCACGCTGGTCAGGCGCGCCAGCGCGAAATCGAGCGTGATGGTCGCGTCGGGGCCGATATAGCGCTCGACCGACGAGTGGCTGATGTCGCGCTCATGCCACAAAGCGACATTCTCCAGCGCCGGGGTGACATAGCCGCGTACCATGCGGGCGAGGCCGGTCAGATTCTCGGTCAGCACCGGGTTGCGCTTGTGCGGCATCGCCGACGAGCCCTTTTGGCCCGGCGAGAAATATTCCTCGGCCTCCAGCACCTCCGTGCGCTGCAGGTGGCGGACCTCGGTCGCCAGACGCTCGATCGAGCTGGCGATGACGCCCAGCGTGGCGAAGAACATCGCATGGCGATCGCGCGGAATGACCTGGGTCGAGACGGGCTCGACGGTCAGCCCCATTTTCTCGGCGACATGGGCTTCGACGCTGGGGTCGATATTGGCGAAGGTGCCGACGGCGCCCGAGATCGCGCAGGTGGCGACATCGGCGCGCGCCGCGACCAGACGGGCGCGGTTGCGGTCGAACTCGGCATAGGCCTGCGCCAGCTTCAGCCCGAAGGTCACGGGCTCGGCATGGATGCCGTGGCTGCGGCCGATGGTCGGGGTCAGCTTATGCTCGATCGCACGGCGCTTGATGACAGCGAGCAGCGCGTCCAGGTCCTCGATCAGGATGTCGGAGGCGCGCGCCAGCTGCACCGCCAGACAGGTGTCCAGCACGTCGGACGAGGTCATGCCCTGGTGCAGGAAGCGCGCTTCCGGGCCGGTCCGCTCGGCGACATGGGTCAGGAAGGCGATGACGTCGTGCTTGGTCTCTGCCTCGATCGAATCGATGCGCGCGATATCGAAATCGCCAGCCGCCTTGTCGGCTTCCCAGATGCGCGCGGCGGCCTCCTTGGGCACCACGCCCAGCTCGGCGAGCGCGTCGGTGGCATGCGCCTCGATCTCGAACCAGATGCGGAAACGGGTCTGGGGATCCCAGATCCGGGTCATGGGGGCACGGGAATAGCGCGGAATCATCGGGGCACCTTCAGGTCGTGGAAACGGCACGGCTCACCGTGCACTTCCTGTTGGAATCACGGCGTACCGTGCCGTTAGCAGGGACGAGCCGAGCCTTCAAATCCCAAGGACGGATCCCCATATGGCATAATGGAGTTTAGGACCGTATCACTAATGATGAAGATGCGTTCCCGGTCTTCATAGTCATCGATCGACCAAAGTAAGGGAGAGACGAGATGATGAAATATGCTTTTCTTGGCGCCGCGATGATGGCGTCTGCCCCCGTTCTGGCCCAGGTCACGCCTTCGCCAGCCCAGACCACTCCGGCCGCGCCGCAGGAAACCCCGGCAACCGCGACAGACCCGGCACAAACTGCGCAATCCGCCGCGGATGCGTCGGCATCGACCCAAGGTCAGGTGCAGGCGAACGGTAGCCAGATCGCCCAGGTCGTCGACACGCAGTTCCCGACCTATGACAAGGACGGCGACGGCAAGCTGAGCAAGGTCGAGTTCGCCCAGTGGATGGTCGCGCTGAAGTCGCAGACCGATCCGTCGACCAAGGCCGATGCGCCGACGACCAAGAAGTGGGTCGGCAGCGCCTTCGCCCAGGCCGACACCGACAAGGACAAGGCGGTGTCCAAGACCGAACTGACCGGCTTTCTGAGCCAGGGTCAGGGCTAAAATCGGAACACCCCCTCCGTTCCGACTATTCCCCGAGCGGGGATGAACGGGGCCGTCGGACCTTCGGGTTCGGCGGCCCTTTTGCCTTGTCTCGCCCCAATCCTCCCCATCGCAGGATGGGGAAGGGAACCGCGCCTGCGGGGCGTGTTGGAACGGCTTGGCAGGTCCGTCCTGCCCCTTCCATCATCACCGGCGCGATGGTCCCCCTCGCTAAGCACCGCTTGGGGAGGCACGAAAAAGGGCAGGGGCGTTTCCGCCACCTGCCCTGATTTCGTTCGCTTGGCCCGGTTGGGCGAAGCGAGGCCGGATCAGGCCTCTTCCGAACCTTCGGCAGCCGCGTCGGCGTCGGCCGCTTCGTCCGCGGCGGTCGGGACCGTCGGCGGAACGATGGTGGCGATCGCGAAGTCGCGGTCGTCGATCGCGGGCTGGGCGCCCTTGGGCAGCTTCACGTCCGAGATGTGGATCGAATCGCCCACCGCGCGACCCTTCAGCGAGATGCTGATTTCGGTCGGGATGTTGGCGGCGTCGACGACCAGCTCGATCTCGTGACGGGTGACGTTCAGCACGCCGCCCTGCTTGATGCCGCTCTGGTCTTCGTCGGTGAACACGACGGGCACGGCGACCGTGACGGTCTCATGCTCGCCGATCCGCACGAAGTCGACGTGCAGCGGGCGGTCGGTAACCGGATGGAACGCGACGTCCTTCGCCAGCGTGCGCTGGCCGTCCACCATGATGACCGAGGTGAAGAAATGGCCGGTCATCAGCGCCTTGACGAGGGCCTTCTCTTCGAGATGGATCGACGCGGCGGCCTTGTTCTGGCCATAGATCACGGCGGGGACGCGGCCTTCACGACGCAGCGAACGGGAGGCTCCCTTGCCAACCTGATCGCGCGTCTCGGCGGCGAGCGTAAGGGTGTCGCTCATTCCAGTAACTCCGAAACAAAATGGATATAGGCTTCCGACCACGCCTCCAGGGATGACCATGACCGGAAGCGGCGGCGCATAGCGGCAAAAGCCCTGAAAGACAAGACCGGTGCCGCCGCGCGCGATCAATAGGCGATACGCTCGGCCTTGATCCCCTGCTTGGCGAGTTGCGCCTGGACGCTGTCATTGCCCGCCAGGTGGCCGGCCCCCACCGCGATGAAGACGGTGCCGGGCTTGGCCATCCGCTCCTTGATCCACGTCGCCCAGCGCGCGTTGCGGTCGGTCAGCAAAGTCTTGGCGACCTCGGGCGAGTCCTTCAGGCTGTCGTTCATCGTCTTGGCCAGCGCATCGGGATCGCCCTTGGCCCATTCGTCGACCATCTCGGCCATTTCCTCGCCCGCCTTGGGCAGGTCCTCGACCGTCGAGGTCAGGAAGTCGATCTGCGCCTTTTGCGACAGGCCGTTGAAATAGCCGATCTGCTGCTCGGCGGTCTCCAGTCCCGCGACCGGCTTGTTCGCCGCCTTCGCCGCGTCGGCCAGCACCGTTTCGGGTCCGTTCTTGGGATCGTAGCCCAGCTTCTGGATCGGCGCGATCGACAGGGTGACACCCGCCAGCCACGGCTTCATCCGGTCGAATGCCTGGGGCGGCAGGCCCGCATCGGTCACCGCCTTCAGATAGGCACCACGCTTGTCGGCGGGCAGCTGCTCGGTCAGGGTCGGGCCACTGGTGATGATGCCGTTCTTCAGCACGATCTGCTGCATCGTCGCCTGGTCGGGCTGGACCATTTCCAGCATCAGCTGGTCGGACTTGTCGAACGCGGTCTTCACCGCCTCGTCGAACCAGGACAGGCCGGGCTTCAGCACATGGATGGTGCCGAACAGATAGATGGTGGTGTCGGCATCCTTGACCACCCAGAGCGCAGGGTCGGCGTCATTGGGGTTCGGTGCGGGCTTGCTCTGCGCACAGGCAGGCAGCGCCAGCATCAAGGCGAGCGAGGTGAGGGCGGCTTTCATGATCGTCTTCATGGGATCGGACTTTCGGAAAAGGAAGGGAAGATCAGACGTATTTGCGCCACATCCAGACGATGCCGCACGTGGCCATCAGCGCGCCGTAAACCCATTCAACCTGAAGGGCAGGCAACACGCCGCCGCGCCACAGGAACCACCAGACCGGAGCGCCCAGGCCCACGACGTAAAAGGCCGCCAAGGCGCCGTCGCGATAAGCGCGGCTTTCATGCTCGTCGACGACTCGGTGCCAGCGCCAGGAAATGATCGGCACGACGACGCCCCAGATCACGGCCATGAGGATCGCGAACCAGAGCGGCAGCGGCGCTGTCCACATATGGGAAGCGCTGGGCTTTACCCCTGCCGGGGTGGACAGGATCGCGACGATGGCCATGGCCAGGCCGACAACGCCGCCGACAGCGCCCGAAAGGGCGACCAGCCTGCGATTGGCGCGCTCGCTCGGCCCCTTGGTGATGCGCGAAGATTTCATGGCCATGGTCGCACCTCGATGGAAAGACGGACGGAAAATCTGGGCATCGCGACCTTGTGGGTGGCGACGGTAGCGTCCTGCAGGTTCGGGCGGAGCGTATGGAACGTGATGTCGCCCATCCGTCCGGCACCCCAGCCGAGCAACGACACCGCGATGCCGCTGCCGATGACCGCGCGGGTCAGGCGGCGGCTCATGACCGCACCCCGATGCAGGAAAAGGCCATGCCGATCACGATCGCGACCTCGCCCCAGCGGGTGTCGCCCTCACTCACCATGATGCTCGTCATCGAAAATCTCCTCGATGGGCAATTCGAACAGGCGGCCGATGCGGAAGGCGAGCGGCAGCGAGGGGTCGTATTTCCCGGTTTCGATGGCGTTCACGGCTTGCCGCGACACGTCCAGCCTGCCGGCCAGCTCCGCCTGGCTCCAATTGCGTTCGGCGCGCAGCACCTTGAGGCGATTTTTCATGTCCACCTCCTCTTGCATGGCCAACCTCCCTTGTCACTCGTGCATGACGTAATGTCAGGTGACCATGACAAAGTGACAGTGAGCCGCGACATTGTCAATAACACCTGACAAAATATCATGGGTGGCTGACTAGCGGGCGTCAGAGGCATGGCCGCTCGCCTTGACCGCGAAGGGGGCATCCGCCAAAGCCTGCGCCATTATGCAGACCCGAAACGGCACCCCGGAGGGACCCCTTTCCTTCCAGCGCATGATCCTCACCCTCCATGATTATTGGAGCGAGCGGGGATGCGTGATCCTGCAACCTTATGACATGGAAATGGGGGCGGGCACCTTTCACCCCGCGACCACGCTGCGCGCGCTGGGGCCGGACTCGTGGAACGCCGCCTTCGTCCAGCCTTGCCGCCGCCCGACCGACGGCCGCTATGGCGAGAACCCGAACCGGCTTCAGCATTATTACCAATATCAGGTGATCCTGAAGCCCTCGCCCGCCGACTTGCAGGACCTGTATCTGGGCAGTCTGGCGGCGATCGGCGTGGACATGACCAAGCACGACATCCGCTTCGTCGAGGATGACTGGGAAAGCCCGACTCTGGGTGCCTGGGGCCTCGGCTGGGAAGTCTGGTGCGACGGGATGGAGGTGACGCAGTTCACCTATTTCCAGCAGATGGGCGGATACGACATGAAGCCGGTCGCGGGCGAGCTGACCTACGGGCTCGAACGGCTGGCCATGTATATCCAGGACGTCGACAACGTCTACGACCTGCGCTTCAACGATGCGGGCGTGAGTTACGGCGACGTGTTTCTCGAAAACGAGAAGCAGATGTCGACCTGGAATTTCGAGATCGCCGATACCGACACGTTGTTCGACGCCTTTAAAAAGGCGGCGGCCGAGTGTGAGCGCTGCCTGGAGGCCAAGCTGCCCATTCCCGCCTATGAACAGGCGATCAAGGCCAGCCACACCTTCAACCTGCTGCAGGCGCGCGGCGTGATCTCGGTGGCGGAGCGCCAGGCCTATATGGGCCGCGTCCGCGATCTGGCGAAGGGCGCGTGCGGCGCCTGGATGGACAAGAACGGCTGGGCCGCGTGATGACCGATTTTCTGCTCGAACTTCGCTCCGAAGAAATCCCCGCCCGGATGCAGGCGGGGGCGCGGGAGAATCTCGCCAAGCTCTTCGCCGCCGAACTGGCCAAGGCCGGGCTGTCGGCGGGTGAGATCGTCACCTATGCCGGGCCGCGTCGCCTGGCGCTGATCGCGCGCGGGCTTCCGTCCGCGACCGAGGCGGTGTCCGAGGAAGTGAAGGGGCCGCGTGCGTCAGCGCCGCCGCAGGCGCTCGAGGGCTTCCTGCGCAAGACCGGGCTGACGCGCGAACAGCTGACCGAGCGTGACGGCGTGCTCTTCGCGATCACCGAAAAGCCCGGTCGCCCGACCGCGGGGGTGCTGGCCGAGGCGATCCCCGCCATCGTCCGCGCCTTCCCCTGGCCCAAGTCGATGCGCTGGGGTGCCGAGTCCGCCTCGACCGAGTCGATGCGCTGGGTCCGCCCGCTGCACGCCATCGTCGCGCTGTTTGGTGGCGAGGTGGTGCCCTTCGCAATCGCCGGGATCACTAGCGGCAACGTCACGCGCGGCCACCGCTTCCACGCCCCTGCCGAGATCATGCTGACCGGCGCCGACACCTATGTCGAGCAGCTGCGCGCCGCCAAGGTGCTGGTCGATCAGGACGAGCGCGCCGCGATCATCCGCGAGCGCGCCTCCGCACTGGCCGCCGAGGCCGGGCTGGAGCTGGTCGAGGACGAGGGGCTGGTCGCCGAGAATGCCGGGCTGACCGAATGGCCGGTGCCGCTGCTCGGTCGCTTCGATGAGGCTTTCCTCGAGGTGCCGCCCGAAGTCATCCAGCTGACCGCGCGGGTGAACCAGAAATATTTCGTCTGCCGCGATGGTAACGGCAAGCTGGCCAACGCGTTCGTCTGCACCGCCAATATCGAGGCGAGCGACGGCGGCGCGAAGATCGTCGAGGGCAACGGCAAGGTGCTCGCCGCCCGCCTGTCCGACGCGCGGTTCTTCTACGAGACCGACCTGAAGACCAAGCTGGACGATCTGCGGCCCAAGCTGGAAAAGATCGTCTTCCACGAAAAGCTCGGCACCGTCGCCGACAAGGTCGAGCGGGTGGCCAAACTCGCCCGCTGGCTGGTCGAAGAGGGGATCGTGACCGAGTCCCCCTCCCGCAGGCGGGAGGGGCTAGGGGAGGGCAGTGCCACGGGCGACGTCGCTCGTGGAGACGTCCCCCCCCCATCCCAGTTTCAGGTGAACGATGCCCCGCATCGTTCAGGTCATGCCGGGGGCATGACCGACCTGAAACTCGTAAACGGGGGGGGCGAGCTTGCCGATCTGGCGGAGCGCGCCGCGTACCTGGCGAAAGCCGATCTCGTCACTGGCATGGTCGGCGAGTTCCCCGAATTGCAGGGCCTGATGGGCGGTTACTACGCCGCCGCGCAGGGCGAAGACCCGCGCGTGGCTGAGGCGGTTCGCGATCACTACAAGCCAGTTGGGCAGGGGGACGATGTTCCCACAGCTCCGGTTACAGTAGCGGTCAGCCTAGCAGACAAGCTCGATACGCTCGTATCGTTCTTCGGGATCGATGAGCGCCCAACAGGGTCCAAGGACCCCTTCGCTTTGCGTCGCGCCGCCCTCGGTGTGATCGGGCTGATACTCGACAATTCGCTGCGCTGTTCTGACTACGATTTGTTTTATCAAGCCGTAGGTCATTCCAATGTCGGCATTGGCACGGTTGTCGCCGGTGGATACTTCCACGATTTCCTCATTGAACGCCTGAAGGTTCAGCAGCGCAGTAACGGCGTTCGGCACGATGTGATTGATGCGGTGGTTTTGCCTGGTAGCGAAAGCGAGTTTGGAGGAGAGCGAGATCTCGTCCGCCTGCTTGCCCGTGTCCGTGCGCTGCAAGCCTTCGTCACTACCGACGACGGCACCAACCTGCTCGCCGGGTACAAGCGCGCCGCGAATATCCTGAAGAAGGAAGGCGTCGAGGGCGACCAGAGCTGGACCGCGCCGACTTATACGCTAGAACCTGCCGAGGCCGATCTGATCGCAGCACTCGATGCGGCCGAGCCCCAGGCGGCCGAGGCGGTCAAAGCCGAGGATTTCGAGGCAGCGATGGCTGCGCTCGCCAGCTTGCGCGCGCCGATCGACCGGTTCTTCGACGAGGTCACCGTCAACGACGCCGACCCGGCCAAGCGGACCGCGCGCCTCGCGCTGCTCGCGCGGGTGCGGGCCGCCGTCCATACGGTGGCGGATTTCTCCCGGATCGAGGGATGAATTGAGCCGGATCGGGAAACGCCGTTGCGACGTTCCTGTCTTCCCCTCCGGCAATATCGCCTTATGTACACCGACGCCTGTGTCCCCAGGGCGTCGGACGTGACGACCAGTAAAGGATCGAACCGATGACCTATGTGTACCGTTTCGGCGGCGGCGTTTCGGACGGCGGCAAGGGGGACAAGAACCTTCTCGGCGGGAAGGGCGCCAATCTCGCCGAAATGGCCTCGATCGGGCTGCCCGTTCCACCGGGCTTCACCATCTCGACCGCGATGTGCACCCGCTATTATGAGGATGGCGAGCAGTTTCCGCAGGAGTTGCGCGACGAGGTCGCGGACGGCATCGCGCATATCGAGGCGGTGACGGAAAAGCGCTTCGGCGACCCGGAAAACCCGCTGCTGGTTTCGGTCCGGTCGGGCGCGCGGGTGTCGATGCCGGGCATGATGGACACGGTGCTGAACCTGGGCCTCAACGACGCGACCGTCGAGGGGCTGGCGAAGAAGGCGGGCGACGAGCGTTTCGCCTGGGACAGCTATCGCCGCTTCATCCAGATGTATGCCGATGTCGTTCTGGAGCTGGATCACGGCGCTTTCGAGGAAGCGCTGGAGATCGCCAAGGAGGATAATGGCTTCACCCTCGACACCGAGATGTCGGCCGAGGACTGGAAGACGTTGGTCACGACCTATAAGCGCTTGGTCGAGGAGCAATGGGGCAAGCCCTTCCCGCAGGACGTGCACGACCAGCTCTGGGGCGCGGTCGGCGCGGTGTTCGGGTCGTGGCAGTCCGAACGCGCCAAGGTCTATCGCCGCCTGAACGACATTCCCGCCGACTGGGGCACCGCCGTCAACGTGCAGGCGATGGTCTTCGGTAATATGGGGGACACCTCGGCGACCGGCGTGGCCTTCACGCGCGATCCTTCCAAGGGCGACCGCGCCTATTATGGCGAGTTCCTGATCAATGCCCAGGGCGAGGACGTGGTGGCGGGTATCCGCACGCCGCAGTACCTGACCAAGGCCGCGCGCGAGGAAGCGAACGCCAAGCCCGCCTCGATGGAAGAGGCGATGCCCGAGGTCTATGCCGAGCTGGCCGCCGTGTTCGACCAGCTCGAAACGCATTACCGCGACATGCAGGACATCGAGTTCACGGTCGAACAGGCCAAGCTCTGGATGCTCCAGACCCGCTCGGGCAAGCGCACCGCCAAGGCGGCGCTGAAGATCGCGGTCGACATGGCGAATGAAGGGCTCATCACCCGCGAGGAAGCGATCGCGCGAGTCGATCCGGCGGCGCTCGATCAGCTGCTTCACCCGACGCTGGACCCCGATGCCAAGCGCGACGTGCTGACCAAGGGCTTGCCCGCGAGCCCGGGTGCGGCTTCGGGCAAGGTGGTGTTCGACGCCGATGCCGCCGAGCGCGCGGCGGCGGCGGGCGAGGCGGTGATCCTGGTCCGTGTCGAAACCAGCCCCGAGGATATTCACGGGATGCACGCGGCGAAGGGCATCCTGACCGCGCGTGGCGGCATGACCAGCCACGCGGCGGTCGTGGCGCGCGGCATGGGGCGGCCCTGCGTCTCAGGCGCAGGCTCGCTGTCGATCGACAACAAGGCGAAGCTGCTGCGTGTGGGTAGCCGCGAGGTGCGCGAGGGTGACATCCTGACGCTCGACGGATCGACCGGCGAGGTGATGATCGGCGCGGTCGCGACCGTGCAGCCCGAGCTGGCGGGCGATTTCGCCACGCTGATGGAATGGGCCGATCAGGTCCGGCGTCTGAAGGTGCGCGCGAATGCGGAAACCCCGCTCGACTGCCGCACCGCGCGCGAGTTCGGCGCGGAGGGTGTCGGCCTGTGCCGCACCGAGCATATGTTCTTCGATTCGGCACGGATCACCGCGGTACGCCAGATGATCCTGGCCTCGGACGAAGCGGGCCGCCGTGCCGCGCTCGCCAAGCTGCTCCCCGAACAGCGCGCCGACTTCACCGCGATCTTCGAGGTGATGGCGGGCCTGCCGGTGACGGTGCGCCTGCTCGACCCGCCGCTGCACGAGTTCCTGCCGCAGCAGGAGGCCGAGTTCGCCGAGGTCGCGACGGCGGCGGGCGTCGATGTCGATACGCTGAAGCGCCGGGCGAACGAGCTGCACGAGTTCAACCCGATGCTCGGCCATCGCGGTTGTCGCCTGGGCGTGACGTACCCGGAAATCTACGAGATCCAGGCGCGCGCCATCTTCGAGGCGGCGCTCGACGTCGCGGAGAAGTCCGGCGAGGCGCCGATTCCCGAGGTCATGATCCCTCTGGTCGCCACGCGGCGCGAGCTGGAGTTGATGAAGGCGGTGGTCGACAAGGCCGCACAGGCCGTCTTCGCCGAGCGGGGCAAAGCGGTCGAGTATCTGGTCGGCACCATGATCGAATTGCCGCGCGCCGCGCTGAAGGCGGGCGAGATCGCCGAGGTCGGCGAATTCTTCTCCTTCGGCACCAACGACCTGACCCAGACCACGCTGGGCGTCAGCCGCGACGATGCCGCGCGCTTCCTGGGCGTCTATGTCGAGAAGGGCATCTACGCCAAGGACCCGTTCGTCAGCCTGGATGTCGAGGGCGTGGGCGAGCTGGTCAGCCTGGCGGCCGAGCGCGGCCGGGCGACGCGGCCCGGCATCAAGCTGGGCATCTGCGGCGAGCATGGCGGCGATCCGGCGTCGATCGCCTTTTGTGAGACCGTCGGGTTGGATTATGTCTCGGCCAGCCCCTACCGCGTGCCGATCGCGCGGCTCGCGGCGGCGCAGGCGGCGTTGAAGGCGCGGTGATTTTGGGGGAGGGATGTGGCTAGGTTTCGCCCGGCCACTTCTTTCCCTCCCCCATCCCAGTTTCAGGTAAACGATGCCCCGCATCGTTTAGGTCATGCCGGGGGCATGACCGGCCTGAAACTCGCTTGCGGGAGGGGAGCGTTACTGGGCAACCGTTCCGCTTCCTGAAGAGCCGTAGGCCGCTTTAAGCGCTCGACGATTCCACTTGGCACGCCCCTCCCGCAGGCGGGAGGGGATGGGGGAGGGCAGGGTGTCTCACCGAGCCCACCCGACGAAAACCATCACCCGTGTGTCGTCACCCGGTTCCCGAAGTCGAACCACCCGCGACGCGCGCCGGCCGGATAGGCCGGACGTGCGGCACTCGCCGCGACCGGACGGTACGCAGCCCGCTCCACCACCGGGGCCGCCGCAACCGGCTGGGCGTTCGCAAGCCGCTGGTTCTCACGCTCCAGCTCGGCGATGCGGGCCTGTGCCGCTGACAGCTTGGCCTCGGTATCCTTGACCTGCGCGGCATGGGCGTCACGCTCGGTGGAATAGCGGGTGCGCCATTTGCGGCCGCCCGGATGGCTTGCCAGCCCGAAGAGCCAACCCGCGATAAGGACCAGCCCCAGCACGGCGAACTGCGTCGTCGAAGTGAACAGCATCGCGTCGATCCCATCCTGTTGAATATGTCTGTTACGACCGATCAACGACTGGATTGGATGCTGGTTGCGAAGGCGGGGTCTATTGCCCCGCGATCAACGTATCCTTGATCGAGCAGGCGGCTGGCCCCAGGATCACGACGAACAGCACCGGCAGGATGAACAGGATCAGCGGCACCGTCATGATCGCGGGCAGCCGCGCGGCCTTTTCCTCGGCGCGCATCATGCGTTCGTGGCGGAACTCGGCCGAAAGCACGCGAAGCGCGCTGGCGAGTGGCGTCCCGTATTTCTCGGTCTGGATCATCGTGGTGACGACCCCGCGCAACGACTCCAGATTGACCCTCATGGCAAGATTCTCCAGCGCCTGGCGCCGGTCGGTCAGGAAGCCGAGTTCCACCGACGTCAGCTGGAACTCATCGCCCAGTTCGGGATAGGCGCGGCGCAACTCGCGGGCGACGCGGGCAAAGGCGGCGTCGACGGTCAGGCCCGCTTCCGCACAGATGACCATCAGGTCCAGCGCATCGGGCAACCCCTTGCGGATCGCGGCGGTCCGCTTGTCGACCTGGTTCTTGAGCGCCAGATCGGGCGCCTTGTAGGACAGGACCAGCGTGCCGGCGACGATCATGTAGCGGCTGAAACCGCTCCAGTCGGCGAAGTCCTCGGTGCCATAGACCCATAGGGCCATGGTGCCGCCCAGCACGATCGGCAGGGCCAGCCGCCCGAAAATCACCGCGACCGCCATTTCCTTCGAACGGATGCCCGCCTGAAGCAGGCGAATCTGGATCGCCTTGACCTGTTCGTCCTGGAGCATCTTGAAGGTGCTCAGGACCGCGCGCATCCGTTCCAGCAGCGTGGCGCGGTCGATCAGTTGCGCGCGACGCTTGGGCGCGCTGTCGATCCCGGCCTTGAGCAGCTCGCGCCTCTCGTTGAGCGCGCGGACCCGGCGAGCCATCGGGTCGCGCGTGCCGATCACGGCATAGCCCGCGACCAGCAGCGCGAAGACGCAGATGCCCCAGAGCAGTGCGGCCAGCGACGTGGGATCAAGGGTAAGAACGGCGGACGCGGGACTGGTCATTCAGATCTCGAAACTGATCATGCGGGACATGATGAAAGCGCCCAGGCCCATCCATGCGAAGCCTGCCGCCCCGACCAGCATCAGGCGCGGATCGACGAAGAAGCGCGCCATATAGGGCTGGTTTATCATCCAGATCATGCCGAAGACGGCAAAGGGCAGGACGCCGATAATATAGGCCGACGCCTTGGATTCGGACGACATCGCCTTGATCTTCAGCTTCATCTGCGCGCGCTTGCGCAACACCTCGGCGAGGTTGGCCAGCGTCTCGGCCAGGTTGCCGCCGGTTTCGCGCTGGATGGCGATGGCGATGACGAAGAAGCGGAATTCGGCAATATCGAGCCGGTCCGCAGTATCCTGAAGCGCGGCGTCCATGCTGCGGCCGATCCGCATCCGGTCGGTGACGGCACGGAATTCCTCGCCCACCGGGCCGGGAATCTCCAGTGCAACGACCGCCATCGTCTCGGAGACCGGCAGGCCCGAGCGCAGGCCGCGGACGAGCAGGTCGATGGCATCGGGAAAGCGGATGACGAACTTGTTGCACCGTTTGGCAATCATTCGCCCGACGATGATATGCGGCATCCAGAGCCCGAGCAGGACGCCGAGCAGCAGCGCGCTGAAGAAGGACAGGCCAAGGATCATGAACAGGATCAGAAGGCCGAACGCCAGCCCCGCGCTCGCCATCCCATATTGGCCGACGGTCCAGTCGCGCCCGGTGCGATCCAGCCGCGTCGCCAGCTTCGCGGGGTTGGGGAGCAGGCGAGCGAATGCCTTGTCCATCCGCGTGTCCCCGGCCAGCGCGATACCGCGCGAAGCGGCGACCGCCTCCATCGGCTTGCCGACATCGAGTGCGACGCGGCCGCGCAGTCCCGCCAGCCGCCGCGTCTGGCCGCGGGACCGGCCGGGGGCGGAAAACGCCGCCATCGTCAGCATTAGCGTCAGAAAGACGCCGAGAGCCAGGATCAGGGTCGTCGCGTTCGACATGCCGTCAGTCGGCCCGTGTCCGCTTGGTCAGCAGCGACTTCAGGTCGAAACGGTCGAGCAGCCCGCGTCGCGCGGGCATGGCGGCCCCGCCGAGTTCGGCCGAGGCGCAAAGGCGCTGCGTCAGCTCGATGAGCGGGGCGATGGTGCGCGACGTTCGGCCCAGATCGGCGATGGGCTTGCCGACCTTGGCGGCCTGGACCACCAGCTTGGGGTCATAGGGTACGACGAAGTCGACCGGACGCTCGATCGACCCTTCGAAATCGCTTTGCGCGATTTCGCTCTGCGCGGGCGGCTGTACCCGATTGGCGAGCGTCAGGACGGTCGCCTGGGGGGCATGGGTCCTGATCCAGGCGAGCAGACGGATCGTGTCGCGCGCGGCGGCCAGGGTCAGTTCGGTGACCAGCACGATGGTCTGCGCGGTCGCCACCAACATCGGCTGCTGGATCATCATGCCGCGCGGCAGGTCGACGATCGTCGTCTCGAAATTGAGGCGCATCTCGTCCTGCAACTGCGCGAAGGCGAGGCCGTCGGTCAGGATCGGAGCGCTGATCGGCGCTTCGGCCGACAGGATCGCCAGCTTTTCGGACGCCTTGACCATGGCGCGTTCCAGGAACAGCCCGTCGATGCGGCTGGGATTGTCGATCGCATCGACCAGCCCGCGTCCCGGCTCCAGGTCCAGCGCCAGCGCGGCGGTGCCGAAATGGACGTCGAGGTCGAGCAGCGCGGTCGTGCGGTCCAGCCGGTCCGCCATCAGCCAGCCGAGCGAAGTGGCGACGGTCGATGCGCCCACGCCGCCACGCACGCCGACCACCGCGACGCTGCATGGCGCCTTTTCCGGGGTCATGTCCGGGGCGCGGGGGGCATGGAGGATGGTGCGCGCCTGGCCGATCGTGTCACGCAACTGGTCGGCGTTGATCGGCTTCAGCAGATAGTCGTGCAGCCCGCTCGCCATCAGCGAGCGGTACAGCCGCACGTCGTTGACCGGACCGACCGCGATGACGATCGTGCCGGGCTCGCAGACCTCGGCCAGATTGTTGATCTGGGCCACGGGGTCGGCGATGTCGGTCAGGTCGACGAGCAGGATCTGGGGGCTGGCCGACACCGACAGCGACTGGATCGCACCGGGCAGGCCACCCTTCGTGACCTTGTCGACCGACCAACCCTGTTCGGCCACCAGCGGGCGGATCGCCTCTGCCGTCCAGTCGTCGCTGACAAAGGCCAGGAACGGCTCCCGGACGGTCAGCATGGCGGGCTTCCAGGGGGCGTTCACTGCAGGCCTCCCGTACCACCGGTCGGAGCACCGCCGCCGCTCTGGCTGCTGTTGGGATCACGCAGCACGGTGCCACCACGGCCCGTCGGCGGCGCGGCGCGCAAGGCCTTGACCCCGCGCGTGCCCGTATCCGTGTCGCTGGTGGCGGAGCCGCCGACGCCCTGGACCAGGTCGGTCGGGTTCGCCACCATCGCGGCCAGGTTGCGATTGACCGCACAGCCATGGTTGGAGGAAGTCATGCCCTCCACATCGGGCGAGGTGTCGCTGCGCAGATCGGGACAGCCCGGCACGACCGCGCGGGCGCGGGTCACGACCACGCGGATGGTCGAGGGGGCGACCGGGCTGCGCGCGATCGACGAGGCCTGACCGAGCAACAGGCCATAACGGCCGACGACGTTCGCCACCTCGCGATAGGCCGCCGCCCCTTCGCCTGCCGGATCCTCCACGGCGACGCGGTCGCCATAGCCCAGCCGAAGATTGCGCGCCCAGCCGTCGAGCCGCCGATCCTCATCCGCCGCCAGACGACTGCCCGACAGTGCGAGGTCCAGCACATAGTCGGTCTGCGACACGACCGGCTGATGGGCGGACTCCAGCCCAGGCTGACCCGCGCCCATGCAGCCTGCGGTCATCAGCACCAGGCCGAGTGGCATCAGGAGGAGTGGGGAACGACACATGGGGCGCAATATCCTTAGGCAAACGGTCATTCGGAAAAGCCCGGTGTCGGCATGGTCCTGCGGTTGGACGGCGTGGACGCGGCGGGGAGCCCGGTGGCGACCCCGGCAGCCATCGGGCGGCCCTGCACCGGCGGGGCCAGGGTCGGGACGGCGCGCGGCTTCGCGTCGCCGCTTCCCATCCGCCCCAGCAGCACCCGCTCGGCATCGTTCGGCGATCGCATCCCGTCGGTCGGCAGCGCTATGTCCGAGGGGGAATTGACCGGCTTCACCAGATAGGGGGTGATGATGATGACCAGCTCGGTTTCGTTCCGCTTGAAGGCGTTGGAACGGAACAGCGAGCCGATCAGCGGCAGGTCGCCCAGCCACGGCGTCTTCTCGATCGAATTGTCACGCGAGTTGGCCAACAGCCCGCCGATCATCATGCTTTGGCCCGAACCCAGCTCCAGCGTGGTTTCGGCGCGGCGGGTGGTCAGTGCGGGGATCGACGTTCCGCTGATCGTGACGGCGCCCAGCGATGAGAGCTGCGATACTTCCGGCCGGACGCGCAGCGAGATGCGCCCGTCCGACAGCACCGTCGGCGTATAGGATAGGCTGACGCCATATTGCTTATATTCGACCGACACCGCGCCGAAGCCGCTGGCCAGCGGAATGGGAATCTCGCCGCCCGCCAGGAATGTGGCGGTCTCGCCGGACAGCGCGGTCAGATTGGGATTGGCGAGCGTCGATACCTGGCCCAAGGTCTCGCCCAGATCGATCGCGCTGAGCAGGTCCATGCCCAGCACGCGCCCGCCCAGGCCCAGCGTCGTGCGCTGGGCGCCGGGGTTGAACGTATATTGGGTGCCGGTCACGGCACCGGCGGCATTGGTGACGTTGGTAATGCTACCCGGATTGCGCCCCGAGGCGATGCCGAACACGAAGCCGCTGGAATTGGAGTCGCGGTTGAGCAGGTTGACGCCGATCTGCTTGACGAAGCTGCGGTTCACCTCCGCGATGCGGACCTGAAGATTGACCTGGAGCGGGGTCGCGGTCTTCAAACGGCTGATGATCCGGGTGTCCTTGCCGACATAGGCCTGGACCAGTCGCTCGGCCTCGGCGGCATCGTCGGGCGAGGCGATGGTGCCGGTCAGCAGGATCAGGCCGTTCATCGGGGTGGCGACGATCTGCGCCTCGGGCATGGCCAGCTTCAGCATCCGCCCGATCGAATCGAGATTGTTGCCGATACGGACCGTCGCGGCATAAACGACGGCCCCGCCGCGCGCCGTGGCCGACACGGTCGTCTCGCCGGGCTTCTTGCCGAAAATATAGAGCTGAGTCGGGGAACGGACCTGCACGTCGGCGATGCTGTCATCGGCGACGAACAGGTCGGTCATCGGCCGGGGCAGCGTAATCAGCCGCGCGCGCCCGGTATTGATCTCCAGCGCACCCGAACCATCGCTGGCCGGGGCCGCATCGCCCGGCCCGAACGGGGCCGACCGCGCGGGCGCGGGGGCGAACAGAAGCGGCGCCAGCACCAGCAGGAAGGCAGAGGTGCGGGGCGTGCGCGAACGCATCGATCGGAGCGACATGGTCAATTCCCACCCCCCATGGTCATGGCGCTCGGTACGGACGCGGCGGCGGATGGCCCACCCCGTGCGACCCGTACGCCCGCGCTTTCGGACAAGCTGCGCATCGCCTGGGCGGTGGTGCCCATCCCTGCAGTCATGGCCGGCGCACCGCTCGGCATGGCTATGGACCCGTGACTGGGTACGGAGCCATCCTGGCGACCGGGGACGGTACGCCGCTGATAACGAGACACGTCGGCCCCGGTGACATAGGAGGCATGGTCGACCATCGGCTGCGCAGCGGCGAACATGTCGCCTCCGGTACGCAGGTCGGCCGGGCGCTCGGCCAGCGCGCGCAGCGACAGCGACAGGGTGCCGACCGTCTGCGCGACCGCGAGTTGTTCGGCCATTTTGGGCGTCGCCTCGACGGTGACGGTGGTAAAGGTGTGCACCGGCGTCTTGCCGTCATCGGCCGCCTGATTGTCGGTGCGTTGGTCGGTCGCCAGGACGCGGATGTTGCGCAGGATCGTCTCCGACACCTTGAGCGGGGGGCCGTCGCCGCCGCCCGCGACGTCCTGGGTCAGGACCATGTCGATCCGGTCGCCGGGAAAGACGAAGCCCGCCACCGCCGTTTGCGCCGATACCGGCACGGTCACGGCGCGCATTCCCGGCGTCAGCGCCGCGGCCAGGAAACCGCGGTCGCCAGGGCTCACCACCGCGCCCTGGGTCAGCGGCTGACCCGCGGTGATCGCATAGCGCAGCACGGTGCCCTGCAACTTGGCGATATCGGCCTGACCTTTGACATAATAGGCACCGGCCAGCATGTCCTTGGGCCAGGGCTGGAATTTCAGCGCGGTGGGATCGATGATCGTGCCGACCGGCAGGGTGCGGGTCGCCACCAGTATCTCGGCCTGCGGCGCGACCGGCGCGGCCGCGGCGTGAGCCTCGGGAACGCTGCTACCGGATGTGACGGTTCGAGCGAATAGGGCGGTGATCCCCGCAATCAGCAGGGCTCCGACCAGCAGTAACACTTTGCGACTGTCCATCCTGCGTTCTTCGGCCTCGACCGAGCCCGTTGCTCGGTCCGTTGGGTTGGTTAAGTAGACGGAAAGGGGTTAAATAACGGTTCCTGGAGGATCACGAGCGCGGCGATCGCGATGGCGACGCCGTAAGGAACCTCGACTGCCAGGGTCGAATCGCCCGGCTTGCGAATGCGCAGCCGGTGGTCGGCCAGCATCGCGATCGTCACCGCGCCGCCCGCGATCGACATGACCAGCATCATGCGGAACAACGACGGAAGCGGAAGCCACAGCGCGATCGCCGCGATCATCTTCACATCGCCGCCGCCCATCATCCCGATGCGGAACGCCTGCGCGAACAGCAGGAACACCGCCAGCGCGATCCCGATCTGCACCGCCATGTCCGGCCAGACCGCCAGGCCGCTCGTCCACCACCAGAGCGGAGCCAGCAGCGCGATGGCGATGTTCTTGCGATCGGCGATCTCGCGGGTGCGCGCATCCTCGATCCCCGCCGAAACCAGCAGCAGGACGAGCGCCACGAGCAGCGCGATACGCAATATGGTCCATTCCATGGCATGAAGCTCTAGACGGCGGGGCTTTCGAAACCGTAACCGGGACATGGATGACCGATACCCTGTCCCTCCGCCGCAGTTTTCCGGCCGCCGCCGCCCTGTCGCGCTGGCACGCGCCAGACGGGTGGGAACACCGGCGTTTCGATTGGGCGGCGGAATCCCCCCATGGGCGCGTGCTCTTCCAGACGGGCCGCGCCGATGTGATCGAGAAATATCTCGAGGTCTTTGCCCATCTGGTCGCGCGAGGGTGGAGCGTCACCGCGTTCGACTGGCGCGGGCAGGGGGGATCCGGGCGGTTGCTGGCCGATCCGCATGTCGGGCATGGCGGCAACTTCTCGATCCTGGTCGAGGATCTGCGCGCGTTCTGGGCGGGGTGGCGCGTCGAGGATGCGGCGGGCGAACTGCCGCATATCCTGTTGGGCCATTCGATGGGCGGCCATCTGGCTCTACGCGCCGTGGTGGAGGGGGCGGTCGATCCCGACGCTCTGATCCTGGTCGCACCCATGCTGGGCCTGCGCCTGCCGACCGGCGCGCTGCTGGGTGCGGGGATCATCGGCCTGATGAACGCCCTCGGCCGGGCCGAGCGCGGCATCTGGGAGGCCAAGGAAGGACCCGGCCATCACACGCGCCAGCGCAACCTGACCCATGATGTCGAGCGGTTCGAGGATGAGGGCTATTGGTACACCCAACAGCCCGAACTGGCGCTCGGGCCGCCGAGCTGGGGCTGGTTGGCCTCCGCTTTGCGCTCGATCCGGGCGCTGAACCGCGATCTCCGGCTCGACCAAATGAAGGTCCGCACGCTGATGCTGATCGCCGAGGCGGACCGGCTGGTCGATCCCCGGGCGGCCATCGGCATCGCGAAACGGATCGGCGCACGGGTCGAGTGTTTCGGGCCGGAAGCAGCGCATGAACTGCTGCGCGAGGTCGATCCGGTGCGGCTGCGCGCCCTGGCGGCGATCGACGCTTTTCTGGACGGGGTGGCGGCATGATCCACGACGTCGCGATCGTCGGCGCGGGCATGGCGGGGGCGAGCCTGGCCGCCGCGATCGGCACGCGGGCGCGCGTCGTGCTGCTGGAGGCGGAGGACATGCCCGGCCGCCATGCGACGGGGCGCTCGGCCGCCTTCTGGTCGGAAACCTATGGCGGTCCGGCGGTGCAGCCGCTGACCACCGCCTCCGGTCCCGCGCTGCGGGAGGGAGGGTATCTGACGCCGCTCGGCTCGCTGCATGTCGGGCGCGCCGAGGACGCGGTGCGGGTCGAACGGTTGCTCGCCGATTTCGCCGGTAGCGGGGTGGAATTGTCCCGCGTCGATCCGGCCACGCGCATCCCCGGCCTTCGCTCCGAATGGGTGCACGGCGTCTGGGAGCCGAGCTGCGCCTATATCGACGTCGCCGCCCTTCACGCCGATTATCTGGCGGCGGCCAGGGCGACCGGGGCGGAGATCAGGACCGACGCCGGGCTGGTTTCCGCCGAACGACGCGACGGCGTCTGGCATCTGGAAACCCGCGCCGGATCCTTCTCGGCGAGGCTGGTGGTCAACGCGGCAGGCGCCTGGGCCGATGACGTGGCGAAGCTCGCGGGTGTCGCGCCGATCGGCATCACCCCCTATCGCCGGACGATGGTGCAACTGCGCACCGATCCGCCTGTGCCGGAAGGATTGCCGCATGTCGTCGACATAGCGGGCAATTTCTACTTCAAGCCCGAGGCGGGCGGTCGCCTGTGGCTGACCCCGCATGACGAGACGCCGAGCGTCCCGTGCGACATCGCGCCGGAGGAATGGGACGTGGCGGTCGCCATCGACCGGCTGGAAAAGGTGGTCGACTGGCGCGTCGAGGCGGTCGAGCGCCGCTGGGCCGGCCTGCGCAGCTTCGCCCCCGACCGTGCGCCGGTATACGGATTCGATGGACGCGTGCCGGGCTTCTTCTGGTGCGCAGGGCAGGGCGGCTTCGGTATCCAGACGGCACCCGCGGCAGCGGCGCTGGCGGCCGCACTGCTGTTGGGAGAGGGGGGCGTGCCTGAGGGGGTGGATGCGGAGCGCTACGCGGCGGGGCGGTTCTGAAGCTGGGTTTGCCTTTGGCCGCTATCGCTAGATTGTGTTGAAAAAGGCTCGCTTGCAGTCGCGCTGATGGTTTGATTCAATCTTCGGCAAGTAAGCGGAGACGGGCCGATGATGGGCGAGCGGACGGTAGCGCAGGAGGCGC
>Ga0233425_10000923_pt1 | contig 70483 bp, 67 predicted proteins | sample Watercolumn_Towu_2_FD_181712 | JGI IMG/M metagenome (GOLD analysis project Ga0233425, IMG submission 181712) | Freshwater microbial communities from Lake Towuti, South Sulawesi, Indonesia - Watercolumn_Towuti2014_140_MG | ecosystem: Environmental > Aquatic > Freshwater > Lake | place... | reverse complement strand
ACAGCCTGGAGCCGGTCCAGCATCCGTCCTTCCTCGAAGGCCGCGCCGGTCAGATCATTGTCGCGGGCAAATGCCTCGGCGTCATCGGCGAAGTCCACCCCGAAGTCCTTGAACGCTGGCAGATCGCCGTGCCGGTCGTCGCCTGCGAAGTAAACCTCACACGGCTGGCAGGCTGAAATAAGCAGGAGAGCGACGGTCGGTCGCTCTCCACCACTTATCCGGGAATCAGTGAACAGGGCAGGGTTCCGCCTAAGCGGGCACCGCGGCGAGATGTTGCTTGGCGAGGCCGACGAGCTGCTCAAACCCGGGTGCGTCCTTAATGGCCATGTCGGACAGCACCTTCCGGTCCAACAGGACGTTGGCCTTCTTGAGGGCGTTGATGAACCGGCCATACGTCATTCCCTGGACCCGGACAGCGGCGCTGATTCGGGCGATCCACAGACGTCGGAAATCACGCTTCCGGTCCTTCCGGCCCACGTAGGCGTAGGTCAGTCCTTTATCGACGCTCTCGGTTGCCGAACGGAACAGCCGGCTTTTCCCTCCGTACTGTCCCTTGGCCAACTTCAACCGTCTGTTTCTTCGATGTCTGGTCTTGGATCCACCTTTTGCGCGAGGCATGATTCACTCTCCTTTGCAATTCCAATGCGGCCTTCCTGTCAGACTTAGCTATACGGAAGCAGACGCTTCAACGACAAGGCCACGGTGTCGTCGACGACCTGGGCACCGCTCAAGCGGCGCTTATGGTCGCGTTTCTTATGGCTCAGCAGGTGTCGCTTCCCCGCCTTGCGTCGAACAATCTTGCCGCTTCCGGTTTTGGCGAAGCGCTTGCTGGCGCCTTTGTGCGTTTTGACTTTCATCGAGTGGATCCCTTCAGTTGATCAGTGAGAGCAGCAGATGCGCTAATTCTTCGGAGCCACGATCATGATTAGGCTCCGTCCTTCCATGCGGGGGGCATACTCGATCGTGCCGATGTCCGCCAGTCGGGCGATGACCGAGTTCATCAGGGTCCGTCCCATCTCCTGATTGGCCATTTCCCTTCCCCGATAGGTGAGGGTCACCTTCGTTTTGTTCCCCTCTTCGAGAAAACCCTTCATCTGGCGGACTTTGATTTCCAGGTCATGCTTGTCCGTGCGCGGACGAAGTTTGATTTCCTTCACCTGCGTGGATTTCTGATGTCGCCGGCTCTGATGCTCCTTCTTGCTGAGCTCATACTTATACTTGCCATAGTCCATGATCCTACAGACCGGCGGCACGGAGGTCGGCGCCACTTCGACCAGATCATAGCCGTTCTCCTGAGCCTGACGAAAGGCGTCGGGCGCCGGAAGGATGCCGAGTTGCTCGCCCTCCGGACCGATCACCCGCACTTCCCGGACCCGGATCTCACGGTTCACACGCAGTTTGGGAACGATAGACCACCTCTCAGTGTGTGTGTTGAACTTCCAGCTGTGGGCGCGCGACCTCCGCTCGCAGGAGATCTATAACCCCAGCCACCGACATGCTTCCGAGATTCGAACCGCTCCGGCCTCTGACCGACACGCTGCCGGCTTGGACCTCGCGATCCCCCGCCACCAGCATGAACGGGATCTTCGCCTTTTCCGCCTCACGGATCTTGAACCCGATCTTCTCGTTCCGAATGTCCGCCTCCGCGCGGAAACCGGCTGCCGTCAGCTGAGCGGCGACGGAGGCTGCGTAGTCTCGCTGATTGTCCGTAATGTTCATCACGGTGGCCTGCACCGGCGCGAGCCAGGTCGGGAAGGCCCCTCCGTAATGTTCGATCAGAATACCGAAGAAACGCTCGATCGATCCCATCAAGGCCCGATGGATCATGATGGGCTGATGGGCTTTGCCGTCCTCGCCGATGTAAGTCAACGCGAACCGCTCCGGGTTGTTGAAATCGACTTGAATAGTCGAACATTGCCAGGAGCGACCCAAAGCATCTTTGATCTTGATGTCGATCTTGGGGCCATAGAACGCGCCCCCTCCCGGATCCAGCTGGAAGGAGATATTCCGACTCTTCAAGGCCGCCTCGAGCGCGCTCGTGGCCAGAGTCCAGTGCTCGTCCGCTCCCACCGAGTCCTTAGGCTGAGTGGAGAGAAACACTTCGAACTCAGTGAATCCGAACGTCCGTAACATGAAGAATGTAAAATCCAAGACCCGACGGACTTCCGTTTCAATCTGATCCGACCGGCAGAACAGATGAGCATCATCCTGAGTGAAGCCTCGAACGCGCAGGAGTCCATGAAGAACGCCGGTCCGTTCATATCTATAGACCGTGCCCAGCTCGCTGTAGCGAATAGGAAGCTCCCGGTAGCTGCGGAGGTGTGACTTGTAAATCATGATGTGGTACGGGCAGTTCATCGGCTTGAGTTGGTACTCGCTGCCTTCCAGTTTCATCGAGACGAACATGTTCTCGCGGTAATAGTCCACGTGCCCGCTTGTCTTCCACAGATCCAGACGCGCGATGTGTGGAGAATACACGAGCTGGTATCCGTCCTTGATGTGCTGTTCCCGCCAGAAGTTTTCGATCAAGAGACGGATGGCAGAGCCTTTGGGATGCCAGAGAACCAATCCGGGGCCGATTTCGTCCTGCACGGAGATCAAGTCCAGATCCTTCCCGACCTTGCGATGGTCGCGCCGCTTGATCTCCTCCAGGCGAGCCAGGTGCGCGTCAAGTTCGGTTTTGGTCGGGAACGAGGCCCCATAAATCCGCTGCAGCATCGGATTGCGCTCGTCGCCGCGCCAGTAGGCACCGGCTGTACTTAGAAGCTTCAACGATCCGATATGACCCGTCGACGGCAGGTGCGGGCCACGACAGAGGTCGGCGAACTCACCTTGTGCGTAGGCCGAAATCGGCTCGCCGTCCGGGAAGCCCTGGATGAGTTCCACCTTGTAGCCTTCGCCTCTCGCCCGGAAAAATTCGATGGCCTCCTGTTTCGTGAATTCCCGTCTCGTGATCACCAGTTTGCGCTGCGCAATTTCAGCAGCCCTCGCTTCAATTTTTTCCAGGTCCTCCGGGGTGAAGGGCCGGTCAAACGCAAAATCATAGTAGAAACCGTCTTCGAGGGCTGGTCCGATCGTCAGTTGAGCCGTGGGGAACAGTTCCTTGACGGCTTGTGCCATGACGTGTGTACTGCTGTGGCGATAGACCTCCCGGCCTTCGACGCTGTCGAAGCCGAGCGGTTCGAGGATGGCGTCTTCAGCCAGCGGCCGTGAAAGATCGACCACCTGTCCATTAACCTTCGCGGCAAGAACATCCCGGCCCACCCGGACCCCGAGCGAGGACAGGGCGGCCCCGACCGTCTGTCCGCTAGGTAGGGTACTGCTGCAGCCATCCTTTAACGCAATCTTCATGCTTTACGGGGAAACGATCATCCGGAAAAACAACAAAGGCACCCCGCCTCCGAGAGGCGTAGGAGCGCCCTCACCTCGGTGGTAGGCGCGGACGGTCTTGAACCGTCGACCTCTACCGTGTCAAGGTAGCGCTCTCCCCCTGAGCTACGCGCCTATCGGCCGGGGTCGCATGCTAATATAGCCCTGCCTGCACTGTCAAGAAAAGCAAAGAGAAGGCGGCCTCCTTTCACGGCCGTGAAAGGAGGCCGCCTTCTCTTTGGCCAGACACCCGCGGGCAACCAAGCACTACTTGACTGCGGAGCGAAGCTTTTTTCCTGCGGAAAACTTCGGTACTTTCGCTGCCGGAATTCTGAGCGATTCCCCGGTCCTTGGATTTCTTCCCATCCGCGCCTTCCGCTTGGAGATGGTAAAGGTGCCGAAGTTGACGAGGGAGACGCGCTGCCCCCTTTTCAGCGAGGACGTGACCGCCCCGGTAAAGGCTTGCAGGGCAGTACCGGCAGCGACTTTCGTGATTCCGGCTGACGCGGCCATTTTCGCGATGAGTTCTTCCTTTGTCATCGATTCTCCTCCTTGGCGAATAAGTGAAGTAGTAAGCCCCGGTTGATTGCCTCAATGCACGAACACCGACGTTCTAGGCCATGCGGTCGACCTTGCTTCTCGGTCGCTTCAAGGGAATATGCAAATCAGCGATCTTCTTCCGCAACGTGTTCCGGTTGAGCCCGAGGAGTTCGGCAGCCCTGATCTGATTGCCCGCGGTCTCACGGAGTGCTGAGGTGATCAGGGGGCGTTCCACGGCAGAAATGAGAATGGGGTGGAGGTTTTTCGCCGACCCGTTCATCATTCCCTTCACGAAATCACCCATTTTCATCTCCAGATACCCCTCCAGCGAAGCATCACGGGCCTTGCCCTGAGCCGGGTGCCCATTCTGTTGTTCCATGACCGGCATCATTTTTAGGGCCTTCTTCAGCACCGCGCGTGAGCCTGTGATGACCAAGGTGCGCGTGGAATTGAGATGTTCGGGAAGCGCACTAATTCCCTCCTGTCCGGCCCGGGACTCCACCACCACGGCGTCAAACTGACGCCGTGGGAACTCCTTCTGCACAGCAGCGAGGTCCCGTGCGACGGTGACCGAGACATCCTTGAAGGCTTGTTTGAACTGAGCCTGCATCTCTGTATCTGCAGTGAGCAGAAGCACAGTAAAAACGGATGAAGGCACCGGCATGAAGGCACCACGCGAAGAAGTCGGAGGGATTATTGCCCAGGGTGTAAGCGATGTCAATCGGATTTTATGCACCAGGTCTCTGAAGTGCTTGCCGTAAGCCCTTTCAGCCGGTCCCGACGATGGACGACAGGAGTTTCTTGCTCGGGATCATGTTCGAGCTTTCAGAGCTGACGGAGCTCATCGATCCCTGATCGAACGCGTCTCCCGCTCAGATGACGTGAGAGAGCATACAATATTGACCGATTCGGATCGTGGCGCGGTGAGGAGGCAGTGGCTCAATCTAAGGGAAGTGCCAGACCAGCCTGGCTTGACAGTTCGACAGAAATTGGGGTACAAAAGCAATGTACTTATCCCTACCGGAATAATAAAGAATGAAGGTATCTCAGCGTGTAACCTATGGAATCATGGCGGCAGTGGATCTCGCCATGAATGCGAAGGAAACGCCGATACAGGCGCGGGCCATTGCTAGACGACAAGGGATTCCGGTCCGTTTCTTGGAGCAAGTGCTCAATGCGATGAAGAAGGCCGGTCTGGTAGATAGCCTCCGGGGCTCGCAAGGGGGGTATTTGCTGCAGAAGGAGCCCTCAACTCTGTCCGTGGCCGATGTTCTGGAAGCGCTGGACGGTCCGGTGTTTCATCGCGCATTTCAAGCCGGAGGGGATCTTGACCGGCATCTGACGAAGCAGGAACTCTTGCTCGGGCAGGTCTGGAAGCAAGTGGCGCAGGCCGAACATGACGTCCTTCAACGGATCACGATCGATGACCTGGCCGGCCGCCAACGTGCCATTGAAGCACGCCGTAGCCCGATGTACCACATTTAGAAACGAGGACTGAATCGCGTCCGCCGACAGGCGGTTCCGCGACCCACGATAGCGAGAGGAGATATCTCTATGGCTCCACAGCAACTCAAACAGGTGAAAGTCCAGATCGCGCCGCTTCCACCAGGCATTGCGGAAGAAATAGAAACCTTCGAGGCCGAAGCGATGCGGGTGATGGCCGGCGATGTCTCGAGCGACCTCTTCCGGCCCTTCCGCCTGCAGCACGGGATTTACGGCCAGCGCCAGCCCGGCGTGCAGATGGTGCGCATCAAAATCCCGTTCGGCGGGATTTCCTCCAATCAGGTGCGCCGTGTGGCGGAACTCGCCGATCGTTATGCCACTGGCGTGGGCCATGTGACCACCCGCCAGGATATTCAGATGCATTTTGTCGAGCTGCAGGATGTGCCCACGATCATGCGTGGTCTGGCGGAAGTGGGATTGACGACGAGGGAAGCCTGCGCCAACACCGTGCGCAACGTCACCGCCTGTCATCTCGCCGGCGTCTGCCGGGGCGAGCTGTTCGACGTGACGCCCTATGCGAAGACAGTGGCCTATCATCTCCTGCGCAATCCGCTTAACCAGAGCCTGCCCAGGAAATTCAAGATCGCCTTTTCCGGCTGCGCGCATGATTGCGCGCTGACGCCGATCCACGACATCGGCCTCCTGGCCGTGAAACAGGCCGACGGCGCCATCGGCTTCCGCATGGTGGTCGGCGGAGGGCTGGGGTCGGCGCCCCGCATCGCCCAGGTACTCCGCGAGTTCGCCCCCATGGAAGAACTGATTCCCAGTATCGAAGCGGTCATTAAAGTCTTCGATACATTGGGAAACCGGAAGAACCGCAACAAGGCCCGCATGAAATTCGTCGTTGAAAAGCTCGGCTTCGAAGAGTTCAAGCGACGCTGGCAGTTGGCCTATTCCGAGATGGGATATGCAATCCCCAACCAGATGAACGGCGTGCTCACGCTCCTTCAACACGTGGATAAACCGCCCGCCCTCATCATGCCGACGCGCAATGGATCGGTGAGCGGCATACAGCATGGCAATGGAGCTGCACAACGGACGGACAGCGAAACGCCGTTTCAGATGTGGAGACGGACGAACGTGGTCAGACAGAGGCAGGAAGGTTACGTTACCGCGGCCATCAAGCTCTTTATGGGCGACATCACGGCGGAACAGATGCTGTTCGTGGCCGATCTGGCGGAGCGGTACTCCAACGGGAACCTGCGCACGACGATCAATCAAAACATCGTGATTCGGTGGATCCCGGAAGAGCGGGTCAACGCACTGTACGACGATCTCGTGTCCCACAATCTGGCCGATCCGGGAGCGGAGCTCGTCGAGGACATCATCGCCTGTCCGGGTACCGATACCTGCGGGCTCGGGATCACGTCGTCGAAGGGGCTCGCGCGCGCGTTGGCGGAGGTGTTCCCCGCCGGCCGCGTGCCAGAGGATCTTCAGGGCGTGAGTGTCAAGATCAGTGGATGCCATAATGCCTGCGCCCAGCACCACATTGCGACGATCGGGCTGCACGGAGTCGGCAAGCGGCTCGGCGACCATGTGGCCCCGCACTATGAGTTGCATCTGGGCGGGGCGGTCAACGGCACGGCCAGAATCGGGCAGATGACGGTCAAGCTCCCGGCCAAGGCAGTGCCGGCGGCGCTCAACCACCTGATCGACGTCTACCGGCGCGAGCGCCAAGGGGGCGAGGGGCTTCCCGCGTACATCGCGCGTGCCGGGAAGCACAAACTGAAGGATGAGTTGATTCCCTATACGATCGTGCCGGCCTACCAGGAGGATCCGACGTTCTACTACGATTGGGAAGGCGAGGAAGAATTCGTGCTCGAAGACCTCGGACCGGGCGAATGCGCCGGCGGCGCCTTGGAGATGATCGAGAACGGGATTCTCGAAGCGGATCAGGAGCTCTATCAGGCGAAGCTCCTGGTGGAGAAACATCAGTATTCCGTCTCCGTGAACAAGTCCTATCGCGCGGTGCTCGCGGCAGCCAAGGCGCTGCTGGTCACCGAGGGCCTCGATCCGGCGACCGATGCCGAGATCTTTCAGGAATTCGAACGGCGGTTGACGCCGAAGCGCGTCGTCCCCGCCATCTATGCCGATCTGGCCAAGCAGGTCGGCGATCTCGGTCCGAAAGAGACCACCGCGCGGTCAGCCCAGGAGAAGATGGCGTTCGCCAAGGGATTCGTCGATGCCTGCCGGGCGGCCACGGAAAAGATCGGCCAGGATCTGAAGCTTGCCCCGGCCGCGGAAACTCCGACAACGGTGCCAGCGGCAATCGTGCCACCGCCCAAGCAGGCAGCTCCTCCGGCTCCATCTGCCCCCACCGGAGCGCCGGTCTATGATCTGCGCGGCGTGGCCTGTCCGCTCAATTATGTGAAGACGAAGCTGAAATTGGAAATGATGGACGCCGGTGAGAAGCTCGAAGTCTGGCTGGATGCCGGCGAGCCAATCAAGAACGTGCCGATGAGCCTCAAGAACGATGGGCACAAAGTTTTACTGCAGGAGGCGCTGGAGCCTGAAGCCGCGCACTACCGGGTGCTCGTCGAGAAGGTGGAAGGGTAGGCGCGCAACGGTATGGCCATGCAGGGCAGCCAGGACATCATTGCAGAGCTCACATCGCTGAACAGCGAATTTGAGTCGAAGCAGCCGTGGGAGATAGTGGCTTCCGCGCTTGAGCGGTATACGCGCAGGATTGTCTTGGCCTGCAGCTTCGGCGCGGAGGATGTGGCGCTCATGGATATGGTGCATCGGATCGATCCGGATGCGCCCCTGTTTTACCTCGATACCGATTTCCTGTTCTCCGAAACCTATTCGACGCGGGATCGCATCATCGAACGCTACCACTTGAAGCCGAGCCAGATATTACAGGTGAAATCGCTGCTGACGCCGGAGCGTCAGGCCGAACTGCACGGCGAGGCCCTGTGGGCCCGAGAGCCTGATCGCTGCTGCCAGTTGCGCAAAGTCGAACCTTTGGCCCGCGTGCTCAGAGAGTTTGATGCGTGGATCACCGGCATCAGACGCGACCAGGCGCCGACCAGGGCGAACGCGAAATTGATCGAGTGGGATGAGAAGTTCCAGCTCGTCAAAGTGAATCCGCTCGCGAAATGGACGTGGGCTGATGTCTGGGCCTACATCCGCGTCCATGACGTGCCGTATAACCCGCTGCATGATCAGCACTATCCGAGTATCGGTTGTTCCCATTGTACGGCTCCCGTGGCCGCCGGTGAGAATCTGCGCGCGGGCCGCTGGAAGAACTTCGCCAAGACCGAATGCGGGCTGCATAAGTCATAAGATGCCGATTCAAGACATCATCGCCAAGATCGCGAAGGGACCCAAGGCCTCCAAAGACCTGACGTGGGAAGAGTCCAAACAGGCCATGAAGGCGCTGGTCGAAGGTGAGGCGACGCCTGCGCAAGTCGGCGCCTTTCTGATTGCGATGCGCTTCAAGTCGGAATCGGTGACCGAATTGGCTGCGCTGACGGCTGCGGCCCGGCAGTACGTGCCGCCGCTGGCTGTTTCTGGAGAACTGGCTTTGGTCGATGTGCCGAGTTACGCCGGGAAGCTGGAGACGTTTCATGCCCTGGTTGCCTCGTCGATCGTCGCGGCCTCTGCCGGCGCTGCAGTGTTGATGCATGGATATGATGGCCTCCCCGGTCGGCCCGGCAGTGCCGGAGTGTTGAAGGCGATGGGTATCCCGACCGATTCCGACCTGAGGCTGGTGGCCGACGATCTGAACAAGAAAGGGTTCGCCTATTTGGACATCGGGCTCTACCATCCGCCCGTGTACCGGTTTCTGGAGATGCGCCAGGAACTGGGGGTCAGGAATGTCTTTCATCCGATCGCCCGGCTCCTGAATCCGGCGCGGGCTGCCGCTCAAGTGGTCGGCTTGTCCCATCCGCCGCATTTCGAGAAAACTGTTGAAGCGTTGCGCATGCTCGGATGCCCGCACGGACTCGTAATCCGTGGCATCGAGGGGGATCCGGAATTGTCGGCCTCGGCGGTCACGCGAGTGCTGGAACTGCGCAACGAGCGTATTACGCCGCTGGGCATTGCGCCCAAGGACTTTGGATTGGCCTTCGGCTCATCTCGTGAGATGGCCGGATTCCCGCGGGAGCAGCTGGACAAAGAGGCGGAGCTGCTGCGCCGCATTCTTCAGAATCAGGTGCAGGGCGGGCCAAAAGATTGGGTGCTGATGAACGCGGCCATGCTGCTCTATGCGGCGGGGAAAGGCGCGTCGCTCACCGCCTGCTTCCCGGCCGTCCGCGCGGCGATCGAGGGAGGAGCGGCGGCGCGCAAGCTGGATGAGCTGGTGCGCGAGCCCGTGGGCGTCGCAGCGGCGTGGAAACGAGACCAGTGGAAGGATCGTGGACCGTGAAACATCTACGACAGTTGGAAGACCAAAGCGTCTATATCCTCCGGGAAGCGTACAAACATTTCGATCATCTCGCGATGCTCTGGTCGATGGGAAAGGATTCGACCGTGCTCTTGTGGCTGGCCCGCAAAGCGTTCTTCGGGCATGTGCCGTTCCCCCTTCTCCACGTCGATACGAGCTACAAGATTCCGGCCATGATCGAGTACCGTGATCGCCTGGCGCGTGAATGGCGGCTGGATTTGGTCGTTGGCCAGAACAAGGAAGCACTTGCCGCCGGCATGAATCATACGCTCGGGCGGGTGGTGTGCTGTACCGCTCTGAAGACAGACGGACTCAAGCAGTTATTGGAGCAGAAAGGCTATACGGGGGTCATCCTGGGAGTCAGGGCGGACGAGGAAGGCACGCGAGCGAAGGAGCGCTACTTCTCCCCGCGCGACAAACATGGCGATTGGGACTTCCGTGATCAACCGCCTGAACTGTGGGATCAATATAAGACGACGTTCCCGCCCGGCACGCATATCCGGATCCATCCGCTTTTGGATTGGACCGAGATCAATATCTGGGAGTACATCAAGCTCGAAAACATTCCTTTCATCGATCTCTACCTCGACAAGGGAGACGGGACCCGCTATCGGAGTCTCGGCTGCGCGCCCTGCACGGCGCCGATCAAGTCGACCGCCAAGAGCGTGGACGAGATTATCGACGAATTGCGGCATACCACGGTGGCCGAGCGGTCGGGCCGCGCGCAGGATGAAGGACGCGGCATGGAATTGCTGCGAAAAGATGGGTACATGTGAATTGCACGATGGACCGCGAGACTGGCGAGAAAAGCGCGAAAGGCGAGTCACGCGAATCGCGCCCGTCACGCGAGTCTCGCTGGCGCGCATTAAGGGTTCTATAAAGCCATGACGAAGACCCAGGCGGTAACAATCGAAAAACCGAACGAGACGATGAACATCGTCATCGTTGGCCATGTGGACCATGGCAAGTCCACGTTGCTGGGGCGGCTCTACGCCGACACGGGATCCCTGCCTGACGGCAAATTGGAGAAGGTGCAGGCGATTTGCCGGCAACAGGGGAAGGAGTTTGAATATGCCTTCCTTTTCGATGCCTTCTTAGAAGAGCAGGAACAGGGCATCACCATCGATACGGCGCGGACATTCTTCATCTGGAAGGGGCGTCAGTACATCATCATCGATGCGCCGGGCCATAAGGAATTCCTCAAGAACATGATCTCCGGCGCCGCGCGCGCTGAAGCTGCGCTGCTGCTCATCGATGCCTTGGAAGGGGTGAAGGAGCAGTCGAAGAAACACGGCTATCTGCTGTCCTTGCTTGGCGTCCGCCAGTTTGTGGTTGTGGTCAACAAGATGGATCTGGTCGGCTACCGGCAGGATGTCTTTGACGGGATCGAGAAGGAATATCGGGAATTTCTCGGTCAGTTCAAGGCAGTCCCGGCGCAATTCGTTCCGGCGAGCGCCAAACTCGGGGACAATATCTTCAACCGTAGTGAGAAGATGTCCTGGTATGCTGGCCCAACGGTGTTGGATACGCTGAGCATGTTCAAGAAGGAAGCGGCGCGGTCCGAGCAGCCGCTTCGGCTGTCGGTGCAAGACGTCTACAAGTTTGACGCGAGACGGATTATTACGGGGCGCATCACGGCGGGGCGTTTGAGGGTCGGCGATCATCTCGTGTTTTCGCCCTCGAACAAGCGGGCCAATATCAAATCAGTCGAAGCGTTCAACGTCGAGCCTCAACCCACCACGGGTGAAGCGGGACAGTCGATCGGGATGACGCTCGACGAACAGATATTCGTGGAGCGTGGAGAGATTGCTTCTCATCCCGATCAGCTGCCGCTGGTCTCGACGGCTTTCCGAGCCAATGTGTTCTGGCTGGGGAAGCGGCCGCTGGAGAAGGGGCGGAGGTATCTTCTCCGTGTCGCGACCAAAGAGGTGGACTGTGAGGTCGCGTCGATCCATCGGATCATCGACACGATGGATCTGACTCTTCGGCAAGGCAGCAACGCAGTCAATAAGAATCAGGTGGCCGAGTTGACTCTTCGTGCCAAGGCGCCGGTGGCGTTCGACCTCTCGGCCTCGTTTGAAGCGACCGGTCGATTTGTGCTCGTCGATGAGTACGATATCGCCGGTGGCGGGATCGTCACCGAACAGGTGCATGATGACCAGGAGTTCCTTCGTGAAGAAGCTCGGCAGCGAGACTTTGCCTGGGTGAAGGGCGAGGTCGGTATCGAAGATCGTGCCCGGCAGTTTGGCCATCGGGCGGCTGTTGTGCTGTTCACCGGCGGGCGGCATACCGGAAAGTCGTTCCTTGCACGAAAACTGGAGGGCCGGCTGGTAGCTGATGGACGTCATGCCTACTTACTGGACGGCGAGAATTTGAGGCGTGGTCTCGACGCTGATCTCAGTGAAGAGGAGCGTGGGCAGACGACAGAGATGGTGCGGCGATACGGAGAGGTCGCTCGACTCCTCATTGACACCGGATTGATTGTGGTCTCGACAACGAACCCGTTCGGCCTTGGTTACAGAGAAGCGGTGCAGGCCATTCGGACCTTGGTCCATCCTGCTCCAGTCATTGCAATCCATATGAGCAAGACGGACGAAGAACCGCCTCCGAATACTGATATTGTCTTGAGCGGTCCAACAGATTTAGATGCGGCGACCAGGCGAATCATGGAAGAGCTGAAACGACGGGGCGTCTTAGCTCAGGCGATTGGCGCCAAGCCGACTTTCCAGTACTCGATTTAGCAGGGAGCCTACCTCAAGAAAGAGCACACGGGGGTTCTTGGCCTCTCCGTTTATCCCGCCGACGGGTGGTTTGACTCATCGGAAATCCCTGTGTTAGCGTACCTCCTTCGAAATTCTGGCCAACCCCATACGCTATGGATATGGCGCCTGAAAAGGATCTGAAGACCATCCTAGGAAAATTGAAGTATTTGGACGACGCCAAGGTTGTCCAGCAGATTACCGAGCAGACCAAGCAGGTCCATGCGCGGATGGCCGGTATCAAGTACAAGCTGGTTGTTATGAGTGGGAAGGGCGGTGTCGGAAAAAGCATGACGACCGTAAATCTCTCGTTGGCCTTGGCTCGGCAGGGCTCCAGAGTGGGTCTGCTCGATGTCGACCTCAACGGCCCCTGTGTTCCGCGCATGCTGGGGCTTCATGGCCATTCATTGACGATGACGGCAGAGGGTGCGATTCCTCCGGTCGGACACCTTGGAATGAAGGTCGCGTCGATGGGCTTTTTCCTCGATGACGCGACGCCGGTCCGCTGGAAAGGGCCGATGGATGTCAGCCCGGTCTGGCTCGGTCTCATGGAAATGAACGTCATCCGAGAATTCCTAGCCGATGTCGTATGGGGCGAATTGGACTTTTTGCTCGCTGATTTGCCTCCGGGCGCTGCAGCCGACAAACCTCCGGTCATCGCCGGGTTCATTCCCGACTTAGCAGGTGCGATTGTGGTGACGACGCCTTCCGAAGTCGCCTCTGATGTAGTCCGGAAATCAGTGATCTATGCCCGCGATATGGGCATTAAAGTTCTCGGTATCGTCGAAAACATGAGTGAGTATCGTTGTCCGTCTTGTGGTGAACTCAACGAGCTGTTCGAAGGCAACACCGAAGCCATGTGCGAGGTGCTTGATTTGCCGCTGCTCGGGCGGATTCCGTTTGATCGCAATCTCGCCCGCGCGTTCGATAGGGGAGCGCCCTTGCTCGACGGGACCTATCCCACGATTCAGCGGTACCAGGAAATTGCCGGCCGGATCAGAACATTGCTGGACTACAAGAAGGTGTTGGCAGAGAACCTCTGACGACCGAGGTGCTGCGAGAGGAGTCACTATGAAATTTGTTTGCCTCAGCTGTGAAACCTATATGAACTTCGAGAAGGTCGAGAAGCCTAGTGAGGGTTCACTCGGCGTGTTCTTCGGCTGCCCGTCGTGTAACGCGAGGTTCTCCATGGTCACCAATCCCGGAGAAACCCAGATGGTCAGTTCGTTAGGCGTGAAGTTGGGTGGACGGACTGTTGCAGCGGAACCATTCGAAATGACCCGAGGAACCTTGAAAGATGAAGCGCTGGCTGGCGCCGGTCAGATGGTGGCCCATCTCAACGAGGAGATTCAGGGTGGGCAACCTGTCGCAGCGGCGGCATCTCCGGCCAAGGCCGGAGAAAAAACGAGCGGGGGATGCCCGTTTTCAGCCATGGTGGCGGAAATGGGACTGACCGCCGGGGGCAAGCCGGCCGGCGGATCTGTTCCGACCTCGACTGAGTTTACCTGGACCACCGACGCGAAGGAAAAACTCGACCGTCTGCCCTCATTCGTGAAACCCATGGTTCAAGGCAGTGTGGAAGCCTACGCCCGCAAGCACGGCTTCAAGACCATTACACTCCAAGTGATGGATGACTCGAAAAATGACTCACCGAACGGCATGAGCTGGTCGCGGGAGGCTGAGCAACGACTCGAAAACATTCCGGACTTCATTCGTCCCATGGCGCGCAAGGAAATCGAGCGTGTCGCAAAGGAACGCGGATTGGCGACGATTACCGCGCAGGTGATGGATGAAACGAAAGAAAAGTTCATGAAGTTCATGTAACGAAGCGAATGATCCGGTGATGAACCGCTATTTCTGAGCTTCCCGTTCCTTCCCCATCTGCTGGTTGTTTTGTCATAGCCCCACTTGTGTCGGGGCGATGAACCCCACCTGCGCTTGTTTTAGAGCCAGGGTGCTGCCTCAGGACTGCGCGATTGACACCTTTCCAAAGCCTGTGCTACCTCTACCTTCTCGCAGCCTATGCTGCCATACCGTGCGTCTCTAGCCGGCCTAGAACGACGGGCCGGCATGGAGGAGGAACACATGGGCGGACATAGCCACTGGGCGACAATCAAACGGCACAAAGGAGCCCAGGATGCTAAGCGCGGCAAGATTTTCACGCGAATCATCCGGGAACTGACGATCGCGGCCCGTTCTGGAGGGGATCCTGATGGTAATCCGAGGCTTCGACTGGCTATCGCCAAGGCCAAGGAAGCCAACATGCCTGGCGACACGATGAAGAAAGCCATCCAGCGGGGGACGGGCGAACTTCCTGGCGTCACGTACGAAGAGTTTTCGTTGGAAGGGTATGGGCCCGGAGGCACGGCACTCCTACTGGAAATCACGAGTGATAATCGGAATCGCACGGTGGCGGAGATTCGAAGCTTGCTCACGAAAAACCATGGGAACATGGCTGAAGCCGGTGCCGTCTCGTGGCAGTTTCACAAGAAAGGCCTCATCACGATCGAGAAGGGCAAGGTGGACGAGGACACGCTGTTCTCCCTGGCGCTTGATGCCGGGGCGGAAGATGTGAAAGTGGGTGAGAAGAGCTTTGAAGTGGTCACCGGTCCTCACGATTTCGAAGCCGTGAAGAAGACGCTGGCGGATGCCAAGATCGATACGATCCTTGCCGAAATTACCTTCATCCCGCAGAACACGATCCGTCTGGATGAAAAATCAGCCGAACAGATGCTGAGGCTGATGGAAGTGATGGACGAACACGACGACGTCCAGAAAGTCTATGCGAATTTCGATATCCCCGATGAAGTGATGGAAAAGGTGGCCGCCGCAGCCGCCGGGTGAAGGCTGTCGACGAGGCGGAGTGACCTCACAGGGTAACGAGACCAGATGATCGCCTTTCTCACGGGGCGGTTGGCTTTCAAGGCTCCCACCCACCTCACGCTGGATGTGCAGGGGGTCGGGTATGAGGTCCAGATTCCGCTGAGCACCTACTATGCCCTTCCGAATCTCGACGAAGTTGCCGCGCTGAATATCCACACGCATCTCAGGGAAGATGCGATCCAGCTGTTCGGATTTCTCTCGCAAAGTGAGAAAGACTCATTCTTGCTTCTGACCTCGGTTTCCGGCATCGGCCCCAAGTTGGCCCTGAGCGTCCTCTCCAGCCTGCCCATCGCTGAGTTGGTGCAGGCGATTCAGGCTGAGGACGTCGAAAAGCTCGCCACTGTGCCGGGCATCGGGAAGAAGTCCGCGGGCCGCATTGCCCTCGAACTGAAGGACAAGGTGGACAAGATTCACACCGGAGTCGTCCGGACGTCCGCCGCGGACGCCTCCGTGTTCGACGGTCCCTATGAGGATGCGCTGTCCGCTCTGGTGAATCTGGGCTATCGCCAGCAGGATGCCAGAGACGCATTGACGCGAGTCACGAGGACTGCCGTACGTCCGATTGTGCTGAAAGATCTGATCCGCGAAGGGCTTAAGGAACTGGCAAGGGGGTAACGCATGCCTGTGGACGCACCGGACTTTGTCAGACGACTCGTGCTCGCTCTCCATGTTGGAGCGGCTCTCACTATCGGGTTCGTCCCGTCTTCAGGGGCTGCCGCAGAATCAGCCGATCCCAAGAGCATCAGAATGACCTGTGGAACCTGTCCCGACGGGTATGCCACCACGGGGATCACTCAATCGGCCGAAATTTGCAAAGACGGCGATCCCACTCTCGTTCAGTGTGTTCCGCTCGGCGCCAACATGCTGGCAGTCTGCGGTTCCTGTCCGGACGGGTACGCAGAAATCGGCAGGTCGTCAGTGCCGGCCCGCTGCGGCAGTGCGGACGGTGGGCGAATGACTCAATGTCAGTTGAGGAACATGGAGCAGACCCTGCCTGACCCGACGCAAGGCTATAAGACCTGCCCCGCCGGATTGCGGCAGCACGGCCAAGCCGGGACAAGGTGCCTTGCCGCCGCCGCCAAAATATCAACAGATACCTGACAAGAAGTAGGGCTAAGTAGGGAGTGGTACGACGTTATGACTGAGCGACTGGTGACCAATCGTGTCATGGACGAAGAGCGTGGTCTGGAGAATGTTCTCCGCCCGCAGTCTCTGGATGAATATGTGGGGCAGGAGAAAATGCGGGAGTCGCTTCGAATTTGTATCGAGGCGGCCAAACACCGGGGGGAACCGCTTGACCACGCCATTTTCTACGGGCCGCCCGGCCTTGGCAAGACCACGATCGCCCATATCATCGCCAAGGAGATGGGGGGGGCTGCTCTGCGGTCTACCTCCGGGCTGGTCCTGGCCCATGCCGGCGATCTCGCGGCCATTCTGACCAATCTTCAAGCGCAAGACGTCCTCTTCATCGACGAGATTCATCGTCTACCGGCCGCTGTCGAAGAAGCACTCTATCCCGCCATGGAGGACTACCAACTCGACCTGGTGATCGGCCAAGGGCCTGCGACGAGGACGGTCAAACTCGATCTGCCTCCGTTCACGCTAGTCGGCGCGACGACGCGGGCCGGCGCACTAACTTCGCCTCTTCGAGACCGATTCGGGTTGGTCTACCGGCTGGAGTTTTATTCTCCGTCAGAGCTGGAAGCCATTGTGACCAGGTCGGCCAGGGTTCTGGGAATCGGGATCGATCGTGAGGGAGCGGCAGAGATCTCGCGCCGGGCGAGGGGAACGCCACGGATCGCCAATCGACTGATCAAACGAATCAGAGACTACGCCCAGATCAAGGCCGACGGGCATATCACCAGGCAGGTGGCGCAGGAGGGCCTGGCCTGGGTGGGTATTGATGAGGTCGGGTTCGACGACATGGATCGGAAGATCCTCCTGACGATCATCGAGAAGTTCAACGGCGGGCCTGTCGGCGTGGAGTCCCTGGCGGCAGTGGTTCAGGAGGACAAGAGCACGCTCGAGGACGTGCACGAGCCCTACCTGATTCAGGCCGGGTTTCTCGACCGGACCGGCCGGGGACGTCAGGTCACCCGCATGGCATTGGAGCACTTCAAACGGCCTTCCACCTTGCTGCTCTAGTTCCCCCCTGTCGCCCGACAGTGCTCGAGGGCCTGACCATCCTGCGCGATCCTTTCCGAGGCTCCGGCGCTTCCGCTGCCGTTCTTGCAATAGATTCAATCGTTCCTGTAAAATTTACCACTTGTCCAATAGGGTTCCTCCACCCGTCAGGGGATCGCGTTGATCTCCAGGGATCCAGGTTCGAGGCGTTCGCGTCATGCCCAAAGACATGTTCGAATATCGTAAGGAAATCGATCGGATCGATGATGAAATCATTCGGCTGTTGAACGAGCGGTCGAAGAGCGTCATCGAGATCGGACGACTCAAGAAAGAAAAGGATTCGGAGGCGAACCTCCATACCCCGGGGCGGGAGGCGGCCATCATCGAACGATTGACGAAGCAGAACCAGGGCCCGTTCCCGACCGAAGCGATCCGGTCGGTCTATCGGGAGATCATGTCGGCCTCCTTATCGCTGGAGGGGCCTCAGAAGGTTGCCTATCTTGGCCCACGGGCCACCTTTACCCACATGGCCTGCATGCAGAAATTCGGATCATCGGTTCAATATGTACCCGCCAACAGCATTAGGGAGGTCTTTAACGAGGTCGAGCGCGGGCGGGCCAATTTCGGGGTCGTGCCGATAGAAAACACCACCGAAGGCGTCGTGAATCACACCCTCGACATGTTCATCGACTCCAATCTGCTGATCTATGGAGAAATTCTTCAAGAGGTCACGCACCATCTGCTCTCGAAGTCCGGCCTCATCGAAGAGGTGAAAAAAATCTATTCTCATCCGCATGCGATTGCGCAGTGCCGGAACTGGCTGGAGACCAACCTGCCGCACGTTCCCGCCGTAGAAGTGGCCAGCACGGCGCGGGCCGCCGAGCTCTGCATGGATGAGCCTTCGGCCGCCGCAATTGCGTCGGAACTGGCCGGCCAATTGTACGGGCTGAAGGTCATTAAGGCCTGCATCGAAGACAACCTGAACAACTTCACGCGGTTCCTGGTGCTGTCGCAGAAAGCCTCGGAGCGGACCGGTAAAGACAAGACGTCGTTGATGTTATCGGTTAAAGACAAAGTGGGCGCGCTCTACGATCTGCTCCGGCCGTTCGCCTCCCACGGAATCAGCATGACGAAGATTGAATCCAGGCCCTCGCAGCGGAAGGCCTGGGAATACATCTTTTTCGTCGACGTCGAGGGTCATATCGAAGAAGAACGGGTCAGCCGGGCGGTCGAAGAAATCAAGGGCCGCTGTCTGTTCATGAAGATTCTGGGCTCCTATCCCGCTCATAGCTGAACCATGACATTGCACGTCCACCCAGACATTCAAGCCCTCAGTCCGTACGTCCCCGGGAAACCGATCGAAGAACTGCAGCGTGAGCTCGGGCTCGCCCGCGTGATCAAGCTGGCCTCCAATGAGAATCCGCTCGGACCTTCGCCCAAGGCCGTGGCGGCGCTGGCTGGCGCGAACGACCTGCTGCATCGATATCCGGACGGCAGCGCCTATCGACTCCGGCAGGCGATTGCGGATCGCTGGAAGGTCGGGCTCGAGCAGGTTATCCTCGGCAACGGGTCCGATGAAATTTTGGGCCTGTTAGCCCGCACGTTCCTGGCGCCCGGAGATGAGGCCGTCATGGCCGATCACACCTTCGTCATTTACCGGATGGAGGTCATGGCCACCCACGGCAAACCGGTCGTGGTGCCACTGGTCAACTGGACGCACGATCTGGAGGGCATGGCTCAAGCCATCTCCCCGCGAACCCGGCTCCTGTTCGTCTGCAATCCCAATAATCCGACGGGGACGATGGTATCGGCGAAGGCGGTCGGCCGGCTGATGGCCAAGGTGCCCCGCGACGTCATTGTCGTATTCGATGAGGCCTACTTCGAATACGTGCGAGATCCGCAGTTTCCCGACACCCTCGCCTATGTGAAAGGAGGGCGAAACGCGATCGTCCTGAGGACATTTTCAAAAATTTACGGGTTAGCGGGATTACGGATCGGGTACGGAATCACCACCCCTGAAATCACCAATTTCCTGAATCGGGTCCGGCCACCCTTCAATGCCAACAGTCTTGCGCAGCGCGCGGCACTGGCTGCGCTGGGGGATGATGAACATGTTGCGAGGAGTCGCGCCGTCAACGCTGCGGGCATGGAGCAGGTCGGCAGCGGCCTAAAGGCCCTGGGCCTGACCGTCATCCCGAGCGAGGCGAATTTTCTCTATTTTGACGCCCAGCGGGACGGGCGACAGGTATTTGCCGCGTTGCTGCGAGAAGGGATTATTGTGCGACATATCGACGGGACCATGCTCAGGGTCACCATCGGTCAGTCCGATGAGAACGTCGCCTTCCTACAGGCGCTCAAGAAAGTCCTGGCGTAGGGCGGGAAAAAGAGCGAGGGAATCATGATTATCGTATTGAAACCCGAGGCGTCAGAAAGCGAAGTGGATCACATTATCGACCGGCTCCAGGATCTCGGCTTGAAATCGCAGATCTCCACCGGGCAGGAGCGGACCATCATCGGCGTCATCGGCGACGACCGGATCCTCCACAATCAGCCGTTGACGGCCCTGCCAGGGGTGGAGAGCGTGCTGCCCATCCTGGCCCCGTGGAAACTCGTGAGCCGGGAGTTTCAAAAAGAAGACACCATCATCGACGTCAGCGGAGTGAAAATCGGCGGCAAGAAGCTGGCGATCATGGCAGGACCTTGCGCAGTTGAACGGCTCGAACTCACGGTGGGGATCGCCCACGATGTAAAGGCGGCCGGCGCGTCGATTCTCCGGGGCGGCGCGTACAAACCCAGGACGTCGCCCTACTCCTTTCAGGGCCTGGGCCGCGAAGGGCTCGATTATCTCCTGGAAGCCAAGAAGCAGACCGGGCTGCCCGTCGTCAGCGAGATTCTGGACACGAGGGACATCGAGCTGTTCCTCGAAAAAGCCGACATCATTCAGATCGGTGCCAGGAACATGCAGAACTTCGAGCTGCTCAAGGAGGTCGGGGCCTACGACAAACCGGTGCTCTTGAAACGAGGGCTGTCGGCGACCATCAAGGAGTTCCTGCTGTCCGCGGAGTACATCATGTCCCGCGGCAATCGCAACGTCATGCTCTGCGAGCGCGGCATCCGCACCTTCGAAACGCAGTATCGCAACACGCTCGATCTCGCCGCGATTCCCACGTTGAAAACGCTCTCACATCTTCCGGTCATCGTGGATCCCAGTCACGCCACCGGGAATTGGGCGCTTGTCGCTCCGATGTCGAAAGCCGCGGTTGCGGCCGGCGCCGATGGACTGCTGATCGAGGTGCATTCCAATCCCGAATGCGCTCTGTGCGACGGAGAAGAGTCGATCATGCCCTCGAAGTTCAAGGCCTTGATGCAAGATCTTGGGAACATTGCCAAAGCCGTGGGAAGAGAGATTTAGGCAGCAGCCATGGCGGTTCACTTCAAGCACGTTGCGATAATCGGTGTAGGGCTGATCGGTGGATCGCTGGGGATGGTCCTGCGACGGAAGGCGTTGGCTGATCAGGTTGTGGGCGTCGGCCGGCGGGTGGAAAACCTCCGAACCGCCGTTGACTTGGGCGCGATCGATCGGTATGTCGGCGATCCCAAGGATGGCGTACGCGGGGCGGACCTGGTCGTGCTGGCCACGCCCGTCGATACCTATCTGGACCATCTGAAGGATTGGGCGCATTGCCTGGCGCCCGGTGCGATCGTGACTGACGTCGGAAGCGTGAAAGGTGTGCTGGTCGAGCAGTCGGAAGCAGCCATGCCGCCGGGGGTGCATTTTATCGGGGCCCATCCCATCGCCGGAAATGAAAAAACGGGAGTCGCGGCGGGCTCCGATCAGTTGTTCCGAGGCGCGCGCTGTATTCTGACGCCGACGAGGCACACCAATCTAGGGGCTCTGGAACGAGTTAAGCAGCTGTGGGAGGAGACCGGCTCAATTCTGTTGACCATGGACCCGCACCTCCACGATCAGATTCTCGGGGCCGTCAGCCACCTGCCCCATGTGGTGGCCTTTGCGCTCATGATCGCCTTGGCTGATCTTCGCGATCACGAGATCCCTTCCTTGGATCTTGCCGGGCATTCCGGAGGGGGGTTGCGGGACACGACTCGGATTGCCGCCAGTTCGTCGGAAATGTGGCGTGACATCTTTTTGTGGAATAGAGACAACCTGGTGTCCTTTATCGACCGGTTCGAACGGGCCTTGGAAGAATTGAAGCACTTGATCAAGGCGGGCGATGCGGCAGGCATAGAAAAAGCGATCGAACGGGCCAAAGCCGAACGTGAGAAGTTGAATGCGCGCACTCCGATGAGCACGTGAGTTCACGATGGGAGCGTTGACGATCACCCCGGGCCGACCGCTGAAAGGAACGATCACGGTTCCGGGAGACAAGTCCATCACGCACCGCGCCCTCATTCTCACGGCGCTGGCAGAAGGGACGAGCGTGCTGTCGAGCTACTGTCGTGGAGAGGATTGTCTCAACACGATGCGGGCCCTCCGGGCACTCGGTGTGCGGATTGAGGAGACTCCCGGCGAATTGACCGTGTACGGAAAAGGTTTCTGGGGGTTGAGCGAACCGCCCGGGCCGATCGATTGCGGGAATTCCGGGACCGGAATTCGTCTGCTCTCCGGTCTCCTGGCGGGCCAGGATTTTTTTACCGTACTCACCGGGGACGAATCGATCCGCCGCCGTCCCATGGGCCGGGTGGTCAAGCCGCTGCGGGAGATGGGCGCCGTGATTGCGGGGCGCAAGGGAGGGGAGCTGGCTCCACTCGCGATTACGGGCAAGCGACTCCATGGCATCGAGTACGCCTCTCCAGTCGCCAGCGCGCAGGTCAAATCGTCGCTACTCCTGGCTGGCCTCTTTGCCGAAGGGGTCACGCGGTTGAGCGAGCCACGCCTTTCACGCGATCACACGGAGCGCATGTTTCAGCATTTGGGAATCCCTCTCACGAGAGAGGGCGGGACCCTGGTGCTGCAGGGACGTCCGGCGGTCGGATGGGCAGGCCGCTCGGTGGTCATTCCCGGCGACTTCTCAGCTGCCGCGTTCTTTTTAGTCGGGGCCACGATCGTTCCGGGGTCTGACATCACCATTCGAAATGTGGGCCTCAATCCGACCAGGACCGGTCTGCTGGATGTGATGCGGACGATGGGAGCGGATATCCAGACCCTCAGTCAGCGGCAACAGGGGGGAGAGCCGGTGGCCGAGCTTCGGGTGAGGTCCGCCCCGCTCAAGGGCGTGACAATCGGGTCCGACCTCATTCCTCAGACGATCGATGAGTTTCCCATCCTCTGTGTGGCCGCGGCGGTGGCGTATGGCGACACGGTGATCTCCGGAGCGGAAGAACTCCGGGTCAAAGAGAGTGACCGCATTGCGACCATGAGCAACGAGTTGAAGGCGATGGGAGCGCAGATCATCGAACGGTCCGACGGCATGCTCATTCACGGGTTGGGCCGGGCCGGGGAGAATGGCCGTCTGCAGGCGGCCGGCACGCCACAGAGCCACGGTGATCATCGTGTGGCGATGTCGCTGGCGATCGGTGGCCTCACAGCGGACGAGCGCATGACGATTGCCGACACCGATTGCGTGGAGACGTCGTTCCCGGATTTCGATGCCGCGCTGTGCGCATTGTTGACGCACCAGGTGTGAGGGCTATAATACGATGCCTATGGACAGGGCGATGAGCGTGAGGGGTGTCCGGTGATCATTGCGATCGACGGTCCGGCAGGAGTGGGCAAGAGCACGGTGGCGAAATTGCTGGCGGCTCGCCTGGGATTCCGCTACCTCGACACGGGCGCCCTGTATCGGGCAATCGCATGGAAGGTCCTGCAGTCGAAGGTGCCGCCGGCGGACCATGAGCAGGTAGCGAAGCTGCTTCAAGCCACAACCATGCAGGTTCGATTTCAAGACGGCGCGATGCAGGTGTGGGTTGACGATCGCGACGTTACGAATGCGCTCCGCACACCGGAGGTGACCAATCTGGCCTCCATTACCTCTGCGATTCCGGCGGTCCGCGAGTGGCTGCTGCCCATCCAGCGGCAGATCGGCCAGCAGGGCTCGATTGTCGCCGAAGGACGCGATATCGGCACGAAGGTGTTTCCCTCCGCTCCGCTGAAATTCTTTCTGGACGCGGCAGCGACGGTACGGGCCGAGCGGCGGCACCGTGAACTCGTCGCCGCCGGTCACAGGGGACCGATTGAAACGATCTACCAGGATATCGAAGGCCGGGACCAGCGGGACCGGACCCGTTCGATTGCGCCGCTGATTCCTGCGACCGACGCGAGGGCGATCGATACGTCCGTCCTCAATGTCGAGCAAGTGGTGGAGCAGATACTGGCGGCGATGTCGGCCGTGTCGTGACTGGGGTTGCCTACGGTATTCTCTGGGTGTTGACGAGGGCGATCGGCAAGATCTGTTTCCGGTATCGGGTCGAGGGGCAGATTCCCCGCAGTGGCGGACTGCTGGTCGCGGCGAATCACGCCAGCTACCTGGATATCCCGCTGCTCGGCTGCGGGATGAACCGGAGAGCCTGGTACCTCGGACGGAACGATCTGTTTCCCGTTCCGGTGCTGAGCGGCATTTTGAAGTCGCTGGGGTGGATCCCCGTGCGGCTCGGCCGTCTCGACCGGGAGGCGTTCGGAAAGGCCATCAGGCTGATTCAAGCGGGCGAGGTGGTGGTGATTTTTCCGGAAGGCGGACGAAGCCAGGATGGGCACCTCCGACCGCCGAAAGCCGGTATCGGAGTAATCGTCTCGCAGACCGGCTGTCCGGTCATTCCGGCATACCTCAAGGGGACATTCGATGTGCTGCCGAGGGGCGCGCGATGGCCTCGATGGCGCCAGGTCACGGTGCGGTTCGGGGATCCGCTGATGTTTGAAACGACGGGACGGAAGGATCGGGCAGAGGGCAAGCAATTTTACGAACAGGTCAGTCGAACGGTGATTGAACGGATTGCGGCTCTCGGTGAAGTCCCGCCTCCCGCGGCGAGGGACCACCGGGCTCCGGAGACACCGGACAGGCCGACCGCCGGCGCTCGCAATGCTGAGTGAGGCCGGCGTCATTCACCATCAGCACCCGGCGAGAGCCGGAAGAGTAGGAAACGCACATGGGTACAGTGTCCAAGGGTAGTGAGGCGGAGTTCGACCGCAAGGCGTTAGCTGCGTTGTACGAAGAAACGTTCCGGAACCTTGAAGAGGGCACGATCACTGAAGGTCGTGTGGTCGCCCTCACCAAGGACAAGGTGGTCGTCGATATCGGCTACAAATCGGAGGGGATGATTCCGGGGGATCAGTTCTCCTCCGAGGAGCTGCAGAATCTCAAGGTCGGTGACCGGCTCCAAGTCTACATCGAAGAATGCGAGGACGCGGACGGCAATCTCATTCTGTCCAAAGAAAAAGCCGACAAGATGAAGATTTGGGAGGAACTCGAGCAGCTCTACAAAGATGAAAAGAGCATCGAAGGCAAGATCGTCTCGCGCATCAAGGGCGGGATGATGGTCGATATCGGCGTGAAGGCGTTCCTGCCCGGCTCGCAGATCGATCTCCACCCCGTGCGCGATCTCGATGGGCTTGTCGGCAAGACGTTCCCTCTGAAAATCATCAAGATCAATCACCGGCGCGGCAACGTGGTCGTCTCACGTCGCGTTCTGCTCGAGGAAACACGGGACAAGAAGCGGCAGACGACCCTCGCCAACCTGAAGGAAGGGCAGCCTATCCAGGGCGTGGTCAAGAACATCACCGACTACGGGTCCTTCATCGATCTCGGCGGCATCGACGGGCTGCTGCACATCACCGACATGTCCTGGGGCCGTGTCGGACACCCGTCGGAGTTGTTCACCGTCGGCGACCGGGTGGAGGTGACCGTCCTGAAGTACGATCGTGAAACGGGCCGTATTTCCCTGGGCCTCAAGCAGAAGAGCGCGGATCCCTGGACCCACGTCGCAGGCAAGTACCCCGTCGGGACCAGGGTCCGGGGGCGGGTTGTCAGCCTGACGGACTACGGAGCCTTCGTCGAACTCGAACCGGGTGTCGAAGGGCTGGTGCACGTCTCGGAAATGTCCTGGACGCATGAAGTCCGGCATCCGTCGAGAGTCGTGGCGGTGGGCGATCAGGTGGAGGCGGCGGTGTTGAACGTCGATCCGGCGAGCCGCAAGATCTCGCTGGGCATGAAGCAGACCGCGCCCAATCCCTGGGACATGATCGAGAGCAAGTATCCCGTCGGGACGCGCATTGAAGGGAAAGTAAAGAGTCTCACTGATTTCGGCGCCTTCATCGGGCTTGAAGAGGGCATCGATGGGCTCATTCACATCTCCGATATGTCGTGGACCAAGCACATCAAGCACCCCTCGGAGTTGTTCAAGAAAGCGCAGAAGGTCGAGGCGGTTGTGTTGCGGATCGACAAAGAGAAAGAGCGGCTCTCGCTGGGATACAAACAGTTGACGCGTGATCCCTGGGATGACGCGATCCCGGCGCGCTATCATGTGGGCGACTCGGTTACCGGCAAGGTGAGCAAGGTCGCTGATTTCGGGATTTTCATCGAATTGGACGGCGGCGTCGAAGGGCTGATTCATGTCAGCGAGGCCGGTCTGGACCCGCATGGGAAGCTCGATGAGAAGTACAAGCTGCAGGATGAGGTGACGGCCAAGATCATCAAGGTGGATCGGGAAGAGCGCAAAATCGCGCTCAGCCTGCGAGACCATCAATTCGATTCGGAGCGTAAACAGGTCGATGAGTATCACGCATCGCAGACCGGGCTCGACCAGAGTCTCGGGCGCACAGCCAAGCAGAGCCGGAAGCGGACGCAATCGGACGACTGAGTCCAGGACGCGTCGATTCGAATGAGGAGGCTGGTCCTAAGCCATGGCCGGTGACACGACACAGGCGGAATATCCTCCGAAGCGTCGGCCGCTCCGCACGCTCCTGTGGGTGCTGGTCGCCGGCCTCGCGCTCATGCTGCTGGTCAACGTGTTCTTCCCCGATCTCGATCTGTCGACCGAGGATCGCATCGCCTTGATCCGGGTGGAAGGGGTGATCCTGGATTCGCAGACGACGGTGGGAGAGTTGAAGCGATTCAGCGAGAACCCGTCCGTCAAAGCGATCGTGCTGCGCATCGACAGTCCCGGGGGAGGGGTCGTCCCCTCGCAGGAGATTCACGATGCGGTCAAGCGCGCCCGGACCAAGAACAACAAGGCCGTGATCGCGTCGATGGGTAGTGTGGCGGCGTCGGGCGGTTATTATATCGCTGCGGCGACCGATCGCATCGTGGCGAATCCCGGGACGCTGACCGGCAGCATCGGCGTTATTATGGAAACAGCGAACGTCGAGGGGTTGCTACAGAAGATCGGCGTCGAGGGGGTCGTCATCAAGAGCGGCAAATACAAGGATGTCGGCTCTCCGCTCCGCAAGATGAGCGAGGAGGAACGGGGTTTGCTGCAGGCGGTGATGGACGACGTGCACAAGCAGTTCATTGAAGCCGTCGCGGAGGGACGCGACATCGAGCTGACCGATGCCCAGGCGCTGGCGGACGGGCGCATATTCACCGGGCGCCAGGCGAAAGAGGCGAAGCTGGTCGATGAACTCGGCGATCTGGAGGATGCCATCCAGTTGGCGGCCGACGTGGCGGGGATCGAGGGCGAGCCGAAAGTCGTCGAACCGCGCCGGCGTTTTTCCATTCGTGAACTTCTGGAATCGAAGTTCACGGCGATGTTTCCCAAGCTCGATTTCCATGCAGGAGTCAACATGAAGTATCTGATGGCCTTCTAGCCGCGGCGGCGGGGCCTAAGGAGTGCTCGTCCATCAACGGAGCGGAAAGGGGAGGACATGACCAAGGCACAGATCATTGAACGTGTCTCCGAGCAGGTCACCACGTTGACCAAGCGGCAGGCGGAAGTCGTGGTGAACACCATTTTTGATTGTGTCAGAGACTCGCTGAAGAACGGCGACAAGACCGAGATTCGCGGGTTCGGCAGTTTCCGGTTGCGGGCGCGCCGCATGAAGGAAGGGCGCAATCCGAAGACCGGCGCGGCCGTGGCCGTGCCGGCCAAACGCGTGCCGTTCTTCAAGGCCGGCAAGGAATTGAAAGAATTGCTGAACCAGTAGTCTGCGGGAGGGACAGACTGTGTCGGCCTCAGATTCCCAGGAGCCAGTCATGACGGAGATCCGCTGGACCGACGGCGCGCTCAAGCGGATGGAGCGTGCGCCGCTGTTCCTGCGCGGCATGGTCCGTCGTCTGGCTGAAAAGAAAGCCCGCGAGTTGGGATATGAGGAGATCACGGAAGAGATTCTCGATCAGTTTAAAAGTCAGATGATGGGTCGCATGGGCGGCGAGGCCGGCATGGCGTCGGCCGCCAAGGACATGGAGCAGGGTCAGCTCCCGTGGACCGCGGCTGCCAGGGATCGCCTCGCCACCGTCCCCGAGTTCATGCGCGCGATGATCGAGCAGATTGCCGAGGAGATCGCCAGAGAACGTGGTCATCTCGAAGTGAATGTCGATCTGTTTGAAAAGGTGGAAGCGCTCGGCGATGTCCAGGACACGGCCGGCCCTCCGATCGATTGGACGAAGGAGGCGTTAGCCCGACTTCAGGAGAAGGTCGGGCAGTCGCCTCCGATCGCGATGGAATTCGTGACCGATATGCTGAAGCGCGATACCGAGGATCTTGCCCGAGACAGGAAGTTGACCCGTATCGATGAAATGGCCCTGCACGAGCTGTGGGATGCCCCTCAGACACGGATCGCCTGGACCGACGAGGCCTGGAAGCGGTTGCAGACCGCGCCCGACTTTGTGCGAAGCGGAATCCGGAAGGCCGCGGAGCGCCGGGCACGGAAGCTCGGATTGGCCGAAATCGATTCCGACCACCTGACGACCTTCAGAAATCAGGCGATGATGAAAGCCGTCAAACGCATCCGGTCGTTCGGCTATCAGGCCCTGACGTTCGATGCGTTCGAGACCGCGTTGCAGAAGACCAAACGGCTTCAGGGAAATGAGCAGGCAGAAAAGCGTCTTCAGGAAATCCGCGGCCACTTTGCCGATCCCGCGACCAAGAAGCCAGAAGGAGGGACGCTGGGGGCCGAACTCATGGATCGCTTCCGCCGGTATCTGAAAGGCGAAGGAACGCTCTAAGTCGTTCTCGCCCGGTCCTTTGACCGCCGGCAGGAAACGCTCCGCGCGAACCGGCTTTATACTCGCCAGCTCGATTCATTCAAGAGGATCGCTTTCGGGCGGGATCACAGCGGCCCGGAACCGCCTGCAGCGATCCGGACCTGCCGTCAGTGGGTTTGGACCGGCTTCGGCCAGAATTTGTGCCGGATCTGCGGGAGCGGTTCGTTATCGAGATTCGGGATGTCGTACAGACAACGGTCGATGGTGGCGACTTCCTCTTCGGTCAGCGAAAGCGTCACCTTTTTCTTCCAGAACTGATCAAGCGTAAAGTAGTCGCCTGATGCCGGTTTTTCGGCCAGGAACTCCTGCATCTTCTTGAACCCCGGGGTATCGACGCCCGGGATGCGGCCCTTGTTTCGATCATGGCACCACAGCAGGACCTCGGCAATGCCGTACATGGTAATGTCGACGTTCACGGTGCTACCCATAAGAAGCTCCCTCCATCAGAAGAGCGGCTATTGTAGCTTAGACGGAGAGTGAAATTCAAAGGTTCCCACATCCGTTCTAAGAGATTGCGAAAGAAAGAAAACCCTCTGTATAGTAAGCGGTCTGTACACCATTACGATAGGTCTTTGGGCCCCGTACCATGCGTGCATCGGAAGATGGCGTGAGAGCGCTCCGCCAGGAGGAGTCCCATTATATCGGGCCGGTTCTTGCTGTGGCACTCCTGTCCCTCTTTATCGGAGGGCTTGCGGCCTGTTCAAAGACCGAGCCGTATAACCCCCCAGATCTCTTTTATTATTTCGCCAGTTATCAAGTCGGTAAGAATCCGACGACAATCACGGCCACCGACCTCAACCACGATTCCTTCACCGATCTGATTACCACCAATATTGCAAGTAATACGCTCTCGGTCCTGCTCGGCAACGGGGACGGGACCTTTCAGGATCAAGTCCAGCGCCATGCGTGCCCGGAGCCGCGTGCGCTCGTGATGGGTGATTTCAATGAGGACGACCACGCCGATGCGGCCTTAGCCTGTTCCGGCGGGGACGAAGTGGCCCTCGCGCTCGGTCGGGGGGATGGAAAGTTTGAAGAGGGCCAGCACTATCCGGTCCATCGAGCCCCTGTCGCGCTCGCGACCGATGACGTGAACGGCGATCGCCATCTTGACCTCGTCGTGGCCCTCCGGAACGACAAGGTCAAGGTCTTTCTCGGCACGGGCACCGGCGAGTTTCGGCACGGGGCTCAGTACGAATACGGGGATACGCCGACCTCGGTGGCCCTGTCCGATCTCAACAGCGACGGGAAATTGGACTTGGTCGTGACCAACGGCGGTCCCATGTCGAATGCGGTCTCGATCTGGGTGGGCAACGGCGATGGCTCCTTCCGAGACCCGAAGGACTACTCCACGGGAAGGCGGCCGCTCGGCGTGAGTTTCGCGGATTTTAATAACGACCGGAACCGCGATCTCCTCGTGATCAACGGAGAACGGGACAGCTTCACGACGCTGCTCGGCAACGGCAATGCGACGTTCCGACCTGGCAAGGATTCCGGGGCCGACGCCGGCCCAAACTTCGGGCTCGCTTGGGATTTTAACGGAGACCACCTGGCGGATGTCGCGATCGTGAATCTCCAATCCAACGATCTCTCGATCCTGTTCGGAAAAGGCGACGGCACCTTTCATTATCCACCAAGAAATTACCGCACCAAGGCCGGTCCCTTTGCCGTTTCCTCCTTCCGTGTGACGACGACGGGGACAGAGGAGCCGGGCCTGGCCATCGCCGATAACGGAAGCGGCAGCGTGTCGATCTTTCTTCATCGCGGGCTCAAGGCGGTCCGGAAACCGGAGGCAAATGGGTAGGGGCCGCGACACGTGTATACGCGCGGACATCCTCGTGCCATATGGCCTTGTTCTTGACAGCCTGTAACCCCTTCGCTAGAGTGGCCGCAGATGCGCGAGTTCACTGATGGCTCTTCGCTCGTTCACATGGTGGTTCGTGATGGGATCGCTGATGACGCTCTCCGTCCTGATGGTCCAAGGAGGCATCCGTGACCTCTGGGAGGGGACTCAGCCAGCTGGTGACACCAATGTGTTCGTCTACTTCGGCACGACGCTCCTCGGCGGCGGCTTGCTTGCCGGCTGCATCGCGTTGGTGATGAACCGGCTTCGATAGGCGACCGAGCGGATAATGTATGCAATGTCTCAAGTGCAAAGGGTTCATGATGGTGGAACGGCACTATACCCTCCTGAACCGGAGAATTTATGCCCGCTGCCTCAACTGCGGGTTCTGGATCGATCTGGCCGACCTACTCCGTTTCTTCCATAAAGTGATTGATAGCGGGCTGAAAGGTGATAAGGTACGCGAGTCCTACACGCTCTGAACGGCGGCATCGTGTGATGCGAAACGACCAACTCAAGCGAGATCCGGTGTCTCAGAGCCCGGGGACGCTCACGCGGAGTCTGGCGGTCGTCACGGCGCTGTCCCTTTCGACGGTGGCGTGGTGCATATCCCTGGCCATGGCGAAAGCACCCGGCCATGCGAATCGGGTGGTCCGTACGGTGAGCCTCTCCCCGCAGGCGTTTCCCTGGAGAACAGTCCCTGCGCATAGCGTGCTCCTGAAGGAACTCCGGTCGGGACGGGTGCTTTACGAGCACGAGTCCGAAAAGCGCCTCTCCCCTGCCAGTTTGACGAAAATCATGTCGGCGTTGGTGATTCTTGAAAAAGGGCATCTCGATGAGCATGCCACGGTGAGCAAGAATGCCGCTCGCGCACCCAAGACCCATCTGCGATTGAAGACCGGTGAAGTCTTCCGCCTGGAGGATTTGCTGAAGACCATGCTGATCGTCTCGGCCAACGACGCGTGCCTGGCGGCCGTCGAACATGTCGGGGGCGACGAGGAACAGTTCGTGGCGTTGATGAACGCCAAGGTGGCCGAACTCGGCTTAGCCAACACGCATTTCAGCAACGGGTGCGGATTCGACGGTCCGGAGCACTATTCAACGGCTGAGGATCTCGCCACGCTCAGCGAAGTTGCGATGCAGAACCCTGTGTTCCGAGAGCTCGTGCGGGAAGACCAGGAGATTATCACGCCGATCAGCGGCCACCGGGCGTATGTCTTGCGCAATACGAATCGTCTGCTGGGCCGCATTCCCGGCGTCGAAGGGGTGAAGACGGGGTTCACGTCAAAGGCCGGACGCTGTCTCATCGCCAAGGTGTCCCAGAACGGCAGTGATCTGCTGCTGGTCATCCTCAACTCCAACCGACGCTGGAACATCGCCAGGAGTCTCATCGATTACGGTCTCCGCGTCACTGAAATAGTCCAGTGACCTGCTGATCCGATTCTTGCCTGACACGCGCGGTTTCTCTCGCCGGATGGGAACTGGTTGACGGCCTGCGGGGCGAACAGCTCAGTGCGGCTGGGCGAATTCGATGTTGATGTCCTTCCCGAGGTAGTTGACCTGGAAGCCCTGCTTGTCATAGGCCATGACGGCGCCCATGACGTTTTCGTCGCCATATTCTTCCTTGCCTAACAACTTCCGAATATCTTCCGGGCTTTCGCTGGTCAACACGTTGCGAAAGATCCCTCTCGTCTTGTACGCGAAGCGGTTATTGATGAAAATCAAATCGACCTTCCCCTCCTGGATACGCACCCCGGCCATCGGGCCGGTCGGCTTCCGTTGATCGAGCAGGAAGATGAAGGTGCCTTCCTGTTCGGCCTTGATGCCGGAGATCTTCTCATTCACCAGTACATCGAGCGCCAGGGCTTCCGAGTCGCCCAGCTTGACGCCGAAGAGCGAGATGGCGTCGCTTGAAATCGTACTCGGCTCCATCACATCGCTCTTGCTCAATTCATAGGGCTCGGCTTGAATTGCGGGGACGACGCCGGCGAGGGTTGCCAGGAGTACTAAAGTGGGTATCCACGCCGCATTGTTATCCCCCATCGCCTCGTCCTCCGCTGCTCTGCCGGGCTAATAATGGTAAATTATCGGCTGGGTGGTCGTAATTGGTAGGTTGTGCAAATTATGCCTCATTGTAACCAAGGGATGTCGAACCTGCAAGGAACCGGAAGGTCGGGTATCTCCGGTCCCGCCGGGTCCCATCGGAAGAAACCCAATGCGGCCGGGACATAAAAGGAAGGACGCGCATGATGCATCGGAACCGGCTGGTGTCGCGGGGCATGGTGATGGCCGTCCTTGTGTTCAGCCTGTCTAGTTGTGTCCGGACGACACCTGCGCCAGTCGGGAAGGTGCTCTATGTCCGCCTCGGAGGCCAGACGATGATCTCCGCCGTAGTGGATCAATTCGTGACCAACCTCTTGGCCGACGGCCGCATCAACCGCCGGTTTGCGACGGCAGACATCGCCAAGTTGAGGGGGCATTTTGTTGATCAGTTGTGCGTGGTGACCGGCGGACCTTGCGTCTATACGGGCCGCGACATGAAATCCGCCCATGCAGGATTGAAAATCAGCGGCGGGGAGTTCGCGGCGCTGATGGAAGATCTTGCGACCGCGTTGGACCGGCTCAGAGTTCCTGCTCAGGAGAAAGTCCAGTTGTTGGCCCTGTTCATGCCGATGAAGAGGGACGTCGTCGAGTAGTGAAGAGGGGATAGTCTTGATGCGATGGCCTAGGAGAGGCCCCCGGCGGCCAGTCGGACTAGGACTCGGGGACCGCGGCCAGCAACATCTCACCCAGCCGGCGAAGGCGGAGAAAGTACTCCCGAGAGTCGGTATCCAGTTCTTCCGTCAGGTCGCCCAGATCTCCCACACAATCTCTCACGATGGCCACCCGTTGGTGATCGAGTCCTTCCGGGCTATCGAGGTAGAAGACCACGCACCCGCTGATCACCGTATCCAGCGTCATCAACTGGCCCTGATACGGGCTCGAAAACTGAGGCCAGCCGTTCTCGCAATGCTGTTTCCAGGCTGCGGCGATCATGGACCGGGTCATGGGATGCTCCGGCGACCTGTTGGAGGACATGGCTGCCTGAGCAACCCTAGCCGATCGAGGAGTCCTACGGCAAGCGCAAAGCGCGAAATTCCGGGCATCGGGTGCCATCCGTCGGAGCGATGTTGCCGACTGTCCGCTACGGATAGAGGCCGCGCTGAAGGTGCGCCTGGGCGACCTGGTCGATTCCGCTCATAAGTGCTGCCATGCGCATGGACGTTCGCCGTTCGTTCGAGAAGTGGAGCGTGCGCTGGAAGGCAGAGGTGATGATGTCTTGCAGCCGGCGCTGGATATCCGTCGCGCTCCAAAAGAAACGTTGAAGGTCCTGGACCCACTCAAAGTACGACACGATCACACCACCCGAATTGGCGAGGATATCGGGGATGATGAAGACGCCCTTGTTTTCCAGGATGCGATCGGCGTCAAGGGTGGTGGGACCGTTGGCTCCCTCTGCCAGGATTCGGCAGCGGAGGCGGCCGGCATTCTCCCCCGTGATCTGTTCCGACAGCGCGGCAGGCACCAGGACCGTGCAGTCCAGTTGCAGCAATTCCTCGTTGGAAATTTCGTCTCCCAGCGCCAAGTTGCGGAGGGAGTGGTCATCTGTGCGGTAACGCCGGCACAGCTCGCGGACGTCGAGTCCCTTGGCATTGTAGACACCTCCGTTGGCGTCGCTGACGGCGATGACGCGCGCGCCCTGTTCCTGCATGATGAGCGCGGTGTGCGAGCCGACATTCCCAAATCCTTGAATCGCCACGGTGGCATTGTTCATGGACAATCCGAGATGTCGGAGCGCTTCCAACGTGACATACACGACGCCGCGACCGGTGGCGTCTTCACGTCCAAGACTCCCGCCGAGTGACAGGGGTTTGCCGGTCACCACGCCCGGAACGGCATACCCGACCTGTTGGCTATAGGTATCCATGATCCATGACATGACTTGTGCGTCGGTTCCCACGTCGGGGGCCGGTACGTCTTTGTCGGGGCCGATGAGCGGAAAGATCTCCGCGGCGTAGCGCCTGGTCAGTCGCTGCAGTTCGGCGGGGGATAACTGCTTGGGAGCGACCCGGATTCCCCCTTTTGCGCCGCCGTACGGCAGGCCGGCCAGGGCGCATTTCCATGTCATCCACATCGCCAGGGCTGCGACCTCGCCGAGACTCACACCCGGATGGTAACGGATGCCTCCTTTGGAGGGACCGCGCGATGAGTCGTGCTGCACCCGATAACCGGTAAACACTTCCACCCGACCATCGTCCATGCGCACGGGAAGGCTGACGACGAGCGAGCGTTGTGGCAGCTTCAATCGCTCGCGAAGATTCGGGTCGAGGCGCATGGCCTCCGCGGCCTGGTCGAATTGGGCGACGGCTAAGCGAAAGGTGTGGGTATCAAGTTCCGGCATAAGCCCTCGGCAATCTAGTCGATGGATGTGCACATGCGGGCGGTCTCCTCGGCGGCCGTGTGGCGTTCGGCTGAATTCTCCTCCACTGTGGAAGTCGGCCACCCGACCGCAAACACCGCGCCGAATATCTGCGCGATATCGCGCTTGATGGTGTCGACAGGAAGAGTTGCTTGGCGCAGGGCGGCCATGGAAGTCATGGGGCAGTCGGTGAGCCCGCAAGGATGAATGCGAAGAAAGGGTGTCAGGTCCAGGTCGACGTTTAGCGCCAACCCGTGCAATGTGATTCCGCGTTCGACGCGTAGGCCGATGGAGGCAATCTTGGCCGGTTCAGGCGCCATGACCCAGACGCCCGGCTTTTTATCGATTCGGTAGCCGTCAATGTTCCAGAGGCTGAGCACGCGAATGGCGATCTCTTCTAGCAGCCGGACCAATTGCCGTGGTCCTGCCGCATGCTGCGCGAGTCGCAGGATGGGGTAGACGAGGATCTGTCCCGGGCCATGGTACGTAACCGAGCCGCCGCGATTCACGCGATAAAGTTCCGCTCCGTTCGCTCGCAACGCCTCTTCGTCGGCCCCCCAGTGCGACCGTTGCGTGCTCCGTCCCAGGGTATAGACAGGCTGATGTTCCAGGATCAGCACCGTGTCCTGTCTACGATCGACCACGCGTTCGGTGTGGAGGTGGGACTGCAGGTCCCAGGCGGTCGCATAGGGAACGGGTGATGGGAAGATGAATACTCTCCCCTCCGAGGCACAATGTGGAGCGGTCGGTTGACCCGGGGGATCAAGGATGCTCGATAGAGTCACCGGCGCGCCTCAGAAGCGGGGGACATGGCCGGCAGGCGACGGGCGGGAGAGGTCGATCCTACCGTTCCGCATGCAGCCGTCCGAGAGACATTCCGATCCTTCATGCGGGGGGTATTGTCGCATAAACGACTGTCGGGGGCAAAACTGTGTCCCGAGGTGCAGGGGGTGCCCTACCCTCGGGACAGATGAGAATGCGCGTGACGGATCCGCCTACTTGATGGCGGCGAAGAGCTCCCTTATCTCAGGAGTCTTGAGTTTCTTGAGCGCCTTCGCCTCGATCTGACGGATACGTTCCCGTGTCACGGAGAGATTCTGGCCGACCTGCTCAAGGGTGCGGGCTTCATCGTAGCCGATTCCGAAGCGGAGACGGATCACTGTTTGCTCCCGCGGTGTGAGGGTGCTCAGGATCCGGTCCAACTGCTGGGTCATTTCGGTCCGATGCACGTGGGCATCGGGGGACACGGCCTGTTGATCCGGGATCATCTCTCCAAACTGCGTGTCTCCGTTACCGATCGGCGATTCCAACGCCACCGGCTCTTGGAATGCCTGCACCGTTTCATGGAGGCGTTCCGGCCTCAGGTGGAGCACCTGCGCAATCTCTTCCAAGCGGGCCGGCCGTCCGAACTGTTGCCCGAGTCGGCGGGTCACGCGAAGAATCCGATGGGAGACTTCGGTCTGGTGGACCGGAATGCGGATCGTTCGGGACTGGTCCGCAAGCGCGCGCGTGATACCCTGCCTGATCCACCAGGTGGCATAGGTGCTGAACTTGAATCCTTTCCGATATTGGTACCGTTCCGCGGCTTTCATCAGGCCGATGTTGCCTTCCTGTACAAGATCCAGCAAGGTCAACCCGCGCCCTGTGTAGTGCTTGGCCACGTCGACCACCAGCCGCAGGTTGCAGCGTACGAATTCATCCTTCCCCTCTTCCAGCACGATCCGGGCGGACCGGATCTCACTGAGCAGCGACTTCAGCCGCTTCGCGATGGCGACGGCGGGTTTCAGCTCGCGGGACGTTGGCTTCAACATTGCGAGCATCGTCTGCTCCGCGTGGTCGAGCGCGGTGGCCGAAAGCCCGCTCAATCGGGCGATCATCTTAAGCGTCTTGACGGACTCCAACAGCGCCGGGGTGCGTCTGGATCGGCCGAGGGTTTTCACCGCCTGCCGCAAGGCGACCCGGATGCGTCTGGTGCCTTGATCGACTCGCTTCGCGAGCGCGACCTCTTCTTCGCGGGTCAGCAGCGCCCGCTCCCCGAATGAGCGGAAGTACAGCGACTCCAACAGAAATGGACTCGCGCCGTGATTCGTGCGCAGCACCGCCGCGGGTTGTTCATCCTGAACGGATTCCCGAGCCCCATCGCGACCAATGACTTCCAGGATCCCGCTCGCCTGCGGATCATCGGCATCCAATTCCGTCATGACCGCGTTAGTGTCTTCGACCTCGCCGGTCGACCGTAGTTCTTCATCCTTCATGGCGTCACCTTTCATCATCCTGTGATTGGACACCCCTTCGCTTGTGTTAGAGCCACCTGGATCCAGGAGGATTCATCCTGTGCATCGCCTTGTACGCTTCATTACGAAGCAAAATGGATGCTGGATTGGAGATGAGACAACGGTGGCGCGATCTCCACGAAATTGCAGGAAGATTAGAGTGGTTTAATGAGGAAGATGAGTCGGGGTTATTGTAGCAATGCGGCAACTATGCAAAATCGGCACCGGTCGAGGGACCGAATTGCCACACTACTTATTCAACAGTCCCTTGATGAACGGTGCGAGCGTGTCGATCGGGATGGGGAAAATGGTGGTTGAGTTTTTTCCCGCGGCGATTTCCACCAGCGTTTGGAGATAACGTAACTGAAGAGCGGCAGGGTTCCGGCTGATCACATCGGCCGCGTCGGCCAGGCGTTGCGAGGCTTCGAACTCACCTTCGGCGTGGATGACCTTGGCGCGCCTTTCACGTTCGGCTTCGGCCTGGCGCGCGATGGCCCGCTGCATTTCCTGCGGGAGGTCGACGTTCTTAACCTCAACTGCGGACACTTTCACGCCCCAAGGCTCGGTCTGCTGGTCGATGATCCTCTGGAGATCTGCGTTGATCTGCTCCCGCTTGGACAGCAGGTCGTCGAGTTGGCTTTGGCCGAGCACACTCCGCAACGTGGTCTGTGCCATCATCGAGGTGGCGTAGAGATAGTCCTCAACTTGTACGATCGCGCGTTGTGGGTCCACAACGCGAAAATACACCACGGCGTTGACTTTGACGGTCACGTTATCTTTGGTGATGACGTCCTGAGGAGGAACGTCCATCGTGACGGTACGCATGCTGACGCGGATCATTCTGTCGATCAGGGGAAGAATGATGATGACGCCGGGCCCGTTCCCGCCGACGATGCCTCGAGCCAGCCGGCCCCACCGAAAGATCACGGCTCGTTCGTATTCAGGCAGTACTTTGAACCCGAGAAACACGATGACGAGAAGAAGAAGGACCAGACTGATTGGACTGATCAACATAGCTAGACCTCTTTCTTCTGAAAGATCGGAGTAACGTACAGCGTGAGTCCCTCGACTCGGAGTACTTTTGCGGATGTTCCCGGTTCTGCTGGGGCGTCGCTGACAGCATCCCAGAGTTCTCCATGAATTGCGAGCTTGCCGTCGGGACGCAAGGCGGTCTTGGCGATGCCGATGGCACCGATCATGCCATCGCTCCCGGTTTGCGGAGAACGGCGCAGCGCGTGGAAACCCATTCCGACGATGAAGAGCGAGACGGCCGCCGTGGCGACGATGACTGGGACGATCACGGCCCACGAAATCTGAAAAAATTCAGCATCCGATTTGATAAGCATCAGTGACCCGAATATCATGGAAGCCACGCCGCCGATCGCCAAGAGGCCATAACTGGTGACTGTGGCTTCGAGGATAAAGAAGACGATACCAAGGATGAGCAACAACACCCCAGCGTAGTTGATCGGCAGCGACTGCAACGAATAGAACGCCAGAATCAAGCTGATGGCCCCAACGACGCCGGGAAGAATCGCGCCCGGGTTGTAGAGTTCGGCGAGAATGCCGATAGTGCCGATAGTCATTAGCAGATAGGCGATATTGGGATCGCTCAACGCTTTCAGCAACTCGAGGCGGAGTCCCATCGGGAATTCGCGAAGAGTTGTCGCCTCGGTACTCAGCGTAATTGGTCCGTTGGAAAGCGTGATCGTTTTCCCGTTCAGCAGCTTGAGGAGCGCGGAGAGATCTTCCGCAACGAAGTCAACGATCTTCAGTTTCAGGGCCTCCTGCTCCGTGACGGACAAGCTTTTTCGGACGGCGTCCTCGGCCCATGCAACATTCCGTCCACGCTGCTCCGCGATACTCTTGATGTAGGCGACCGAATCGTTCTCCACCTTTTCCTTCATCGTCTTATCCATCTCACCGCCCCCCATCGCGACCGGGTGCGCCGCGCCGATATTGGTCCCGGGCGCCATGACGGCCACATGTGCCGCCAGGGTGATGAATACGCCCGCAGAGGCAGCGCGGCCGCCAGACGGGGCCACGAATACGATGACGGGAAGGGGCGAACTGGTAATGTCTTTCACGATCAGCCGCATCGAGGTATCTAGCCCTCCGGGTGTGTCGAGTTTCAGAATCAAGGCCTGGGCGTCGGATGAGTGGGCGGAAGCGAGGGCATCATGTATATACTCCGCTGCAACCGGATTGATCACACCTTCGTAACTCGCGACGACCATCTCACCGGCATTCGCAGGAAGGTCTGCGAGAATCAGACATGCAGCCATGAGCAGACCGAGCCTTGCCATGGCGAATACGCCTGCAAGCGGGGTTGTATTCCCGAGAAGGCAGCGACGCACTGTGGGCTCCGTACACGGGTCGGGCGTGAAGGTGTGAAAATTGATTCGATCTTACGATCCACTTCCTACCCTGTCAAGAAAGGGCGGTTGGTTGCAAACTGTGGAACGATCCCCCTAGAATGCGCGCCATGTCGCAGCTGTTGAGCGGTGAACGCATCCACCTCGTCGATAAGAAGGGGCGACAGTATGCCCTGACTTTGAAGGCAGGTGAAACCTACCAATTCAGCGGTCAGAAGATCGCTCACGACGCGATTATCGGAAGGCCGGACGGGACCATCGTGATCCTGTCGGGCGGGAAGAAGTTATTGGCGCTCCGGCCCACTTTCGGAGACTATGTGCTCAAGATGCCGCGGGGCGCGCAGGTGCTCTATCCCAAGGATCTCGCGCTCATCTCGATGTGGGCGGATATGTATCCGGGAGCGCGGGTCTTCGAAGCCGGAACCGGTTCGGGCGCGCTGACAATGGCGCTCCTACGTGCAGTTGGGTCGCGGGGCCTGGTCGTGACCTATGAGATGCGGGAGGACTTTGCGCGAACGGCTCTGATGAATATCGATCGGTATATGGGTTCTGTGCCCAACTTGGTGGCGTTGCGCAAGAATGCCTATGAAGGAATCGAGGTGTTGGAGGACGGGATGCCGTTTGACCGCGTGGTGCTCGACCTCCCTGAACCGTGGCAGGTGGTTCCCCATGCGACAAAGGTCCTTCGAACTGGCGGGATCTATCTGAGTTTCGTCCCCACGGTGCCTCAGGTCATGCAAACCGTTGAGGCATTGGAACGAGCGACAGTGTTCGTCATGGTGGAAACATTTGAAACGCTGCTGCGTACGTGGTCAGTCCAGGGCCGAAGCGTGCGACCGGATCACCGGATGGTCGCCCATTCCGGATTCATTACCGTGGCGCGGAAGGTGGAGCCCGGGGTCCTTGATGTCTCGGCTGGGCAGGCTGTGAGTGAGACGGAGCCGTTCGAAGAGGGACCCGGTGTGATGGGAGAGAAGCGACCTCGATGAATCGGTTGGCCGGCAAGGTGGCGCTCGTGACCGGCGGGAGCGCGGGGATCGGCGAAGCGATTGCCAAGACGTTTGCCCGTGAAGGTGCGCGGGTGGTGATTACGGGCCGTCGCCAGGACGAGCTGGATCGAGTTGTAGAAGAGATCGGCCGTCAGAACGGCCAGTCGGTTGCAGTCGCGGGTTCCGTCACGGACGACCGGCACGCACACGCGGCGGTGAATCAGACCATCCGGCATTTCGGCGCACTCGACGTGCTGGTCAACAATGCGGGGGTCGGGGAGTTCGGTCGTCGACTCCATGAGCTTGAGGATGAGACGTGGGCTCGCGTGCTGGACGTCAATCTGACCAGCGCGTTTCGCATGACCCGCGCGGCGGTGGTCGAAATGTTGAAGCGGAGTCGCGGATCGATCGTGAATATTTCGTCGATCGCAAGCCTGGTCGGTATTCCCCTGTTGCCGGCCTACGCGGCATCCAAAGGCGCGCTCGATGCGCTGACCCGGGCGGTCGCCATCGACTATGCGAAGGACGGTATTCGATGCAACGTGGTCAACCCGGGCCTGATCGCGACGCCGATGGCTGCGCCGCTCATGGCCAATCCGGAGCAGCTGGATCCGATCCTGTCGCACTATCCGATCCGTCGGCTCGGGAAACCGGAAGAGGTCGCCGACATGGTGTTGTACCTGGCCTCCGATGAGGCTGCGTGGGTCACGGGAGGCACCTTCACCATCGATGGGGGGATGACGGTTTGGTGAGGGCGACAAGCGGCCCCGCCGGCTGCGTCCCCATCTCAACATAGCTCCGTCTTTTGTCCCGATGGACATCAACGCCCACACTCAGTTTTGCGGCGTCATCGGAAATCCCGTCGAGCATTCGCTCTCGCCGGCTATCCACAATGCCGCCTTTCAGACACTCGGCATCAACTGCGTCTATCTTGCATGGAAGGTCGAGGCGATCGCGGAGGCCCTCCAAGGTCTCCGGGCACTCGGGAACTTTCGCGGCGCCAGTGTCACGATTCCGCACAAGGTCTCGGCGATCCCGTTCCTCGACCATGTGGAAGAGACGGCGGCGCGAATCGGGGCGATCAATACCATTGTGGCCGAGAACGGCCGGTTGACCGGATACAACACGGACGGCAGCGGCGCGCTGCGTGCGCTGCGGGAAGGTGGAGCAGAGCTTGCGGAACGACGGATCGTCATCCTGGGCTCAGGCGGTGCCGCGCGAGCCGTTGCCTTTGCATTGGCCGCGGAGTCCCGCGCGAGCACACTGACGTTGCTGGGAATCGATCACCGAGAACGAGCCGCCCTGGCTGCCGATATCCGATCCAAGACCGCGCTGGCCGTTGAGGACTGTCACCTCGACGAGGCGAGCCTCGCCCGGACGCTTCCCGAGGCGCATGTCTTGATTCACTGTACCCCCATCGGCATGTCACCCAATGTCGAGGCCAGCTGTGTGCCCGCCTCCTTGCTCCATGCGCATCTTGCCGTCATGGATATCGTCTATAACCCGCGGGAGACCCGGTTGCTCAAGGATGCGAGACGAGTGGGGTGTAAGACGATCGCAGGTCTGGAGATGTTTCTCAATCAAGCTGTGACGCAGTTTGAACTCTGGACGAAGCGGTCGGCTCCGGTTGACGTCATGCGCCGGGTGTTGGAGTCGCGCTTCCCATGAATGTCGTGCTGATCGGGTATCGGGGTACCGGCAAGAGTACGGTCGGAAGGATCGTGGCCGCACGTCTGGGCCGCTCCGTCGTGTCGACCGATGCGGAGATCGTTCGGATAGCCGGGCAGGGCATTCCGGAGATTGTCGCCCAACACGGGTGGGACTACTTTCGTGACCTGGAGTCTCAGGTTTGTCGGGAGTTGGCAGGACGGGACGGACTGGTTATCGACACGGGCGGCGGTGCAATCCTTCGGCCACAAAATGTCGAGGCGCTGAAAAAAACCGGTACACTCTTTTGGCTGACGGCATCGGTTGACACGATTACGAAACGCATCGGTCGGGATACACAGCGCCCCTCCCTCACGGGAACGAAATCCTTCGTCGAAGAGATCCAGGAAGTCCTTCGCGAGCGGACCCCGAAGTACGAGGCAGTCGCCGACCATATTATCGCGACCGATGGACGTTCGGTTGTACAGATTGCCGATGAGATTCTTGCCCGTCTCTAGCCGGGTCTGGGACGCATCGCGCACGGATCGGTTCTTGACAACTCTTCCCGCAACATGATTCTTGTAAATGACGTGCGCCCGTAGCTCAGTTGGATAGAGCGCCGGGCTTCGAACCCGTAGGTCGCAGGTTCAATTCCTGCCGGGCGCACCAGGATCAGTCGAGGATCAAGTCATAACATGCTCGTTGAATCAATAGGTTGGGTGGAATCTTTCCACGCACTGGCTCTAAGCAGCTGATCTGCCCCCCCACCAAAGCTGCATAGATAGCCATGGGATCTTGGTCTAGATTCATATCAAGTAAAGCGGGGGTGAGCCGGTGCAAGGGTTACGCCGACCAGAGAACCAGGCGAGACTGAATGGTGGTAGGCTTAACCGTAGAGAGGTACGATGTGGCTGGACTCGCCAGTGTCCTTGTTGCGGAAGAACGTTGCACAAGACCGATCCGATGAGCGCATGGGTCTGTGAGTGTGGATGGAAGAGCGGGTAAATCGAGCAAGAAGAGGGAGGTACTATGATCCCTGTTTTGCACGACGTACGAGCGGGATTTTTCCTCATGGTGGCCCTGGCGATGTTAGTTTTCATTTGTGCGATTGCTGGCCTCGGAGCAGTGTTACAGCCGATTCGGTGGTCTGACCGAAAATCGCTTCGTTAGTGTTGACCAAGGCCGGCTGCCGTCGCTGTCTTGCGCCGGCTGGCGCCCTGTGGGTTTCTTCCCGTGGCAGATCACTCTTCGTTGAGAATTTCAGGCTTGCCTTTTCCTACTGCACTGATCTTCTAATTCCAGCCTTTCCTTCGTGACCGGTAACGCCCGCGCGTATCGTTCCCTGAAAAAAAGTCCTGTTCCTCGTGAGACCAGGACGCAGGTCCTTGGCCTCACATCTACTACGTTGGACGATTCTAACATGTGAAATTACACGGTTATGTTGTGAGAGATCGGTGAAGACCGTCCCAAACAGGCCATTTTCAGCGTCGGTGCTATATTTGTCTTGCATGGTTGCCTAGGTACAGGTTCAGACATGATCGCATCAGAGGCTGACCTTATTGGCCAGGCGCCTTCGGATGGAGAAGCGAAAGAGTAACGTTACACAGAGGAGAGGGTCATGAACAGAATGATCGCGAAGTTCGGGCTGGTAATGGCAATGGCCGTCGTGTTGCTATCGGGGCAGGGTTGTAGCATGAAATGGCTTCAATCCGGCGGCGAGAGCGAATCCGGGGGCACCGATTCGACTTATCCGGGGATCTCCCGTGGGGGGCCTAGTGGCGAGTTGCAAGGCTTCTCCAGGAATCCGTCAGAAGAACGGCTGACACAGGCGCAGGGAGGGGTCTCCACTTCGCTGGCTCCCTCGGGACGAACCGCGCGTCAGCGTGCTGAACTCACGAGGGAAGAGAAGGCGGCAATTGAGGCGGGTCTTGACGACGTCTTCTTTGGATACGATCAGTGGGCCGTCTCCGACGTCGGGATGGAAGCGCTCAATCACGACGCGGCCTATCTCAAAGATCATCCGGGGGCGGTTCTAAAAATAGAAGGGCACTGTGACGAACGCGGCACAACCGACTACAACATGGTCCTGGGCGATAAGAGGGCCAAAGCGGCGCGGAGCTATCTCATCGAATCCGGCGTGAGCCCGAAGCAGGTGGCGATCGTGTCATTCGGCAAAGAGCGTCCCTTCTGTTTTGATCGTGACGAGGCCTGTTATCAACAGAATCGTCGTGGCCATATGTTGCTCAACAGGAAGAAATAGGGACACCTCACAGTGCCCACCGCCACTTGACCGAATCCGGAGTAAGTCAGTCAGAGGTTGCCCGGCCTGTTCGCAGTATCGCGTGGAGAGAGATGCCTGCAGCGCTGAGAAAACTGAGTTCCCTTTTTAGATCGGAACCTGAGGCGCCGGCTCCCCCTGACCCCCAACCGCACGAACGGCGTGCCCAGCCGCGGTTCACGACCCAGTTCCGCAGTACCCTCTCGGGGCAGAACGAGGAAGGACAGGGTCGGGCGCTCGACATTTCTTCGGGCGGGTGCAAAATAGAAAGTGACATGAAGGTGGTGCAAGGAGCAAGGTTCGAGTGTCGGCTCCACATTCCAGGATTGGACTGGCCGCTGCGGATTGAAGAAGCCACCGTTCGATGGGTTGAGGGCAATACATTCGGAGTCGGATTTACCCGCATTTCCCCTGAAGAGTTTTCACAGCTGAAGACCGTACTCGCCAATCTTGAAGATGAAGAGTAGTCTTTCTCCTCCTTCTTCGTTTCCACCTGATAACTAATACACGGTTTCCTTTCCCAGGCGTCCTCTGTCGCGGATTCTTCGTTGGCTCCTTTCCTTCCTCCATGATTGTCCGTGAAACACGGTTGACATAGTGACTGCATCTGTCAGAAAGTACGGGCCGCCTTAGACCGCGGGAGGGAAGTTGGCGCCAGGGTTGTTGCGAAGTCTGGCTCGCGCAATCCCGGATATGGACGACAGAGAAAGGAGTCGGGAGGGGAGCAACGGTATGCAATCACGGTAAAGTTTCTCGTGAATGCCGATTCGGCGGAAGATGCCGAGGAAATCGTCGAAACGGCATGCGAAAAGGCTACTGCGTCATTCCCCGAAATGAGTTATGAAGGGATTGAGGATATCGAGGAGGAAGAGGAAGAATAACCCTCGGCGTCATCAGCCATTCTTGCGAAAGAACACAGAGGCTGGTTCGACGAATTGGGCACAATGGACAACGGATCACGACCGATTCCATCCGGACGAGAAGTCGCAACCCTCGCAGGCGGCTGCTTTTGGTGTCTTGAGGCTGTCTACGACCAGATCAGGGGAGTGGAATCGGTCGAGTCAGGCTACACTGGAGGGACCGTCGAAGATCCCACGTACGAGACGGTCTGTGGCGGCCACACCGGTCACGCGGAAGCTGTTCGAGTAACCTTCGATCCTCAGGTGATCTCTTACCGAGAGCTGCTCGAAATCTTTTTCGTCATCCACGATCCAACGACCCTCAATCGACAAGGGAACGACATGGGGACACAGTATCGTTCGGCGATCTTTTACCACAGCCCCGCACAGCGCCAAACGGCCGAGGAGCTGATCAAGACATTCGATCGGGAAAAGCTGTACCAAGCCCCGATCGTGACCCAAGTTGCCCAGGCCACGCGATGGTACGAGGCGGAACCCTACCACCAGGAATATTTCCTTCGAAATCCCCTACAGGGTTATTGCCAGTTTGTGGTGGGGCCCAAAGTTGCCAAGTTTCGGAAGCAGTTTGCGGCCCGCCTAAAAACCTAGCGCCACTCCAACTATTACGACTATTCACTGCGTGCCACCAGCCTGGATCATCATTGGGTTACGGCCAGCGTGGTCCTCGGATAAGTTGGAACGGCACTAGCGGCCACACCCTCCTATCGACTGAACAATCTGGCCACCATTTCTTTTACACCGCTGAAGACCGCAGGTTTCTGAAAAATCTGATGGGCCTCGAGCAGCACCTCGGCATGCGGAGGACAGAAGGGCCATTCCCCTGCTGGACTGCCTTGCACTTGGGCCACAATTGAACTGTCTGGTTGATCGTTCGGGACATAAATGACGATCAGGGGGTTGTTCGGATCGAGCAGGCAGGTCTCGCCTGGCTGAAGGGACAAACCTGCTGCTGGTTTGCTGAGCTGCGCCCGCTGTTGGCCGTCAGAAAATACCGTGTCGCCTTCCCGTAGAGGTCCGGTTGGAGCAAGTGAGTACAAGACGAGCGGGGCGCCCAGGATGATGACCACCGCGAGCCCGATCGACCATAACGGAGGCTCGGTATGGCTGTTCTCGTCTGATGTCGATGGCCCATTCATGTCCTTGACGGCCTCTTGTCAGACAGGCTGTATGGCTACCGCATCGCTGTTCCAGAAACAGAGTGGACGAGAAATGTGGCAACGGCGATCAGAATCCTAACACAGCAGATGGTGAAAGACATGGGTGAGGCTGGGCCAGTTCAGGACTTACCTGGGCCGATCAGCTAGGACCACTCGTGCCGATTCAGACAGGGATCAGAGAGTCATCACATACTGTGTGGAGGATTTTCGTGCTGTTCTAATTCTAGTCTCTTCTCGATAGTGTGTGGGTGAACGATGCGCGTGATGCGTCTCTCGGGAAAGCGTTTCGAGTTGCAAGTTTCGAGTTTCTTTTTTCAAGCTTCAGGTTGTTTGGAGGGTATGTCTTGCAGCCAGTAACTAGAAACCCGCGACCTATAACTTGCAACTTGAAACCTTCAACTCCCCGGTCTCGTTCCCGCCACACCCGCGTTCCCGCAGGATTACCCACACTCAAGTCGGAAGAGCCTAAATCTGATTCACGTTGTCTGCTCAATTTAACAAGGGTCAAGACTAGTTTAAGGGATCCTTTCTGAACATCTTCAATAGGACGGTGTACAGATTCTCATGGCGATGATTGAACCGGAATTCACATTCCTTCAGATGCAGAGAGAACAGATGCGGCCGGATACCACGTCGCTTGGCCAACCGCGTTTTCGCCGTTCCCCAGAAGCTTTCAATGCCGTTGATATGAATACCGCGTCCCCGAGCAAACTCGTTCGTGCCGTGCAGGACCCGACGATGCTTGCGATAGCCCATATCGACCAAGCCATCATACCCGCGCCAGCCATCCGAATGAATGATACTGCGGCTATCGACGTTGCCTCGCACAATGGCTTGCAGCGTGCGCTTGCTTGCATCGGGGACGATCTCCGTGTAGACACGTGGCCGTTGCGTTTAAAAATCCCGAACACGACGGTTTTGCTTCCAGCTCCACGGCCCCGTTTGCCTTTGACTCGCCGCGGACCAAAGTATGCCTCATCAACCTCCACCGTCCCGCGCCAGGGCGCGGTTTGTTCACAGACCCGGGCGATTCGTTGCCGAATCGCCTGAAAGTACCGATTAACCGTATTGCGATTCAGCCCCGTCAGGACCGCCACTTTCGTGGCCTCTAGGTCGAGCGCAAACAATCGAACCAGGTCCCGAAACTGTGTGCCCGAAATGTGGGCACGATGCACGTATCGATTTTTCCGCGTCATGACTGGATAGTTTAACGTTTTTCATACACTAAACTAATCATGAGCCTTAACAATCATTTAACCAGCCGATAGTACCACCGCAATCCTTCCCCGTTATCCTCCCGACAGACATAAAACATTCAACTATGCAGCTCATGTCTTTCAAGGAGGTGAGGTAATGACACGACCGTGGTTCTCGGCCATCGTTTCTGTGATCGGGCTCGGGTTGATCGTTCAGGCCAATATGGCCCATGCCAGCGTTGAGGATCTCCTTTACGAGAAGGGGCAGATCACGAAAGAAGAATGGGTCAAGCTGAAAGCCGAGCATGAAAAAGAAGAAGCCATTATTCAAGAACGGTCAGCGATCAAAAAATGGTTCGACAAGATCAGCATACGAGGCTATGTTCAAGGCCGCTATACTTATCTTCCTGGAGAAAAAAGGCTGCGGAGCGAGTACGATACCACCATTCGGGATGATGTAGGCTTTGCATTCCGCCGCGTCCGCCTCGTCATTTCGGGCGATGTGACGGATTGGCTATCTTTTTATATTCAGCCGGAATTTGCGGGCGCTGTTCCTGGGACGACAGGAGATCAGAGTAATCACTTTGTCCAACTGCGCGACGCCTATGCCGATATCTTTCTGCCCGTGCCCTTCCTGTTCTTGGAGGAAAAGGAATTGCGGGTTCGAGCGGGGCAATCGAAGGTCCCGTTTGGGTTTGAAAATCTTCAGTCCAGTCAAAATCGGCTGGCTTTCGACCGAAGCGACGGCATCAACAGTGCGGCGCAGGGCGAGCGCGATATGGGATTTTTCATCTACTACACGCCGAAGGAGACCAAAAAATTATTCAAAAAACTGGTCGACTCCGGTCTCAAGGGGTCTGGAGACTACGGGGTTTTAGGCGTCGGAGTCTATAACGGCCAAACTCTCAATGTCACGGAACGCAATGACAATAAACATATCGCCTTGCATGCCACCTATCCCCTTGAATTGCCCTACGGACAGATTATCCAGTTTGGAGCGGATGCGTACAGTGGGACGTTCAATGTCGGAACTCCTTCAGGTACGGGCCTCACGAAGACTCCCACACGCGTAAATAACGGGAACATCCGCGACGAGCGCGTCGGCGTGCATTTTGTGCTGTATCCTCAACCAATCGGTTTCCAAGCGGAATGGAACTGGGGCAATGGTCCTCAGTTGAACGCAACCCGAGAAGCTATTGTGGAGGGGGACCTCCAGGGCGGCTACGTCCAGGGGATGTATAAGTGGGACGTTAATAAGCCGTGGTTGACCACCCTTATACCCTATGTCCGCTGGCAAGAATACCACGGAGGGAAGAAGCATCGGACCAATGCACCGTTCAATGTCGTCCGGGAATGGGAAGTCGGGCTGGAGTATCAATTCAGCAAGGCCCTGGAGTTTACGATCGCTTATGCCAGGACCAAACGCACAAATACGCAAACCGCACCCTATGCAATCCGTGAAGGTGACATTGTCCGTACTCAGTTGCAGTGGAACTTTTAACGATGCCCGCTTCAACGGAACGGGTGGAGCCTGCCTCCTTCACCAGAAGGCATGTGTGAGTGCCAGAATTAGCTCGATGTAACATCGTGGCAACACAGTGGTAATGCTCGTGTAATGCGTTAGCAATAGGATACGATCACCTGTGCGAATGGAAAACTAGGGAGGGAGTGTCGATGAAAATATCAGCTGCCAGGTCTAGTCTGTGGTGCGTCACCCTCATTGGGGCTCTAGCTTCGGGACTCCCGCCGGCCTATGCCGATGACGTGATCGTGCTTGATTCCGCCTTGAAAGGCTATGTCAAGGTCAGCGGGGTGTCCGGCAATCTGAACAGCATCGGCTCCGACACGCTAAATAACCTGATGACCCTGTGGGCCGAAGGATTTCGCAAGCAGTACCCCAACGTCAAAATCCAAATTGAGGGCAAGGGCTCAAGCACAGCGCCTCCGGCCTTGATCGAAGGAACTGCACAGCTTGGGCCGATGTCCCGTACGATGAAAAATACCGAGGTCGATGCCTTCGAAAGGAAATTCAGATATAAGCCCACGGCGTTCCCCGTTGCAATTGATGCGCTGGCCGTCTACGTCAACAAGGACAATCCGGTCAAAGGGTTAACGATGGCGCAAGTCGATGCGATTTTTTCGAAGAGCCGACGCGGGGGCCACAATGAAAACATTCAGTTCTGGAAACAGGCCGGCATGGAAGGTGGCGGCTTGGGGGATACCCTCATCAGCATATATGGCCGCAACTCAGCCTCTGGCACATACGGATTTTTCAAGGAGCATGTGCTCAAGAATGGTGATTTCAAGGACGAAGTCAAGGAACAGCCCGGTTCGGCTTCGGTGGTCCAAGGCGTGAGTGAAGACCGGGCAGGTATTGGCTATAGCGGCATTGGGTATCGCACCTCAAACGTACGACCCATTCCCTTGGCCGAAAAAAACGGCAGCGCGTTCATAGAGACCACTCAACAGAATGCCGAGAATGGGTCCTATCCGCTCTGGCGACATCTTTATCTCTATATCAACAAGGCGCCAGGTAAGCCACTCGATCCACTTGTGAAGGAATTTCTCAAGTTTATTTACAGTAAAGAGGGACAGATGATCGTCAGCAAGGACGGGTTTTTCCCCTTGTCTCAGGCCACAATTGAAAAGGATTTAATAAAGAATCTTGACTGACCCTGGATTCAAGGACGGCGAGAACACCAAACAGGTGGTGCGGATTGGATACCCTCCACCGCCTGCGGGGCAACAAGCCGAAGGTAGTAGAGTTGTGTTGAAAACAGGAACTGCTGGAAAGGCGTGAATACAGAGCACTCGTCGGAATGGGATCCCTTGCCGACACCGGCTCCCTTCGACCGACTCTTCAATCGTCGCCGAATCAGAGCTGTCACTGATCGGTTAACAGGGTTCGTCGTCAAAACTGGCGGAATCGGCATTATTCTTTGCATCCTGGGGATGTGTGTCTTTCTGGTGAAAGAAGTTCTCCCTCTCTTTGACAGGCCACAGGCCACCCCCACCACACCCATCTCTCTCACACCGCCAACCGATCCTTCGCACGCAGCTGTCATCATCGGCATTGACGAACATCAAGAGCTGGCCTACGCGATCCGGGGCGCTTCCCTTGAATTTTTCTCAATGCCCGGAGGATCCCCTGTCACAACGGATATGCTGGGACAACCTCTGTTTCCCGACAGCTCAGTGACGGCTTTGGCACGTGCTTCGAGCAAGGATCACCGCCTTGCGCTGGGTACAGAGGACGGCCGCGTGATCCCGGTGACGATCCAGTTCAATCAAGAATTCAGGGATAACAAACGTTTGATATCCCCCTCGGTCACCGTCGGAGCGCCGATTGTCGTCGGACAGACTCATAGAGCAATAGCCCGCATGGCCTATCAAAGCACTGATTCCGGTGCCAGTATCGCAGCCTTGCTGGATGATCAACACCTCTGGTTTGTCAAGACACAACAGACCTCGCGTCCCGACGGCACGGCTGATTCAACAGTCATGCGGATGGACCTCACGCATCGGATTCCGGGCCGGATCACAGCCCTCACCCTCGACAGTCACGCCGAAACCCTTTCGATTGGAACCGCTAAGGGGAGGCTTTACCACCTCAACATGCGGGAGCCCACTCAGCCAGTTCTGATCGGAACCAATCTGGCCTCGAACACAGACGAGGCCATCACCGCCATGACCTATTTATTGGGCGACCGCTCACTTGTTGTCGGCAGCGCCTCAGGGCAGGTCGCTGTATGGATGCCCATCAGAGACAACCCTGAAAGCAACACCCCTCGCATGGAACTGGTCCATAGTTTCTCCTCCCACGTAACTGCGATCACCGACATAACAACGTCGCAACGTGATAAGGGCTTCGTCACCACCGATGCATCAGGAGAAATTCGGCTTCATCATTCGACCTCCGAACAAACCCTGCTGCGCCTATCTCCACAACAAGGCGTGTTCCGCAGCATCTATTTCTCTCCAAAAGCCGACGGCCTCATCGGACTCACAGAGAACAACCGATTGGTCCATTACACCATTAGGAATCCCCATCCAGAAATCACCTTGCACACATTATTTTTCCCGGTCTGGTATGAAGGTTATGACCGGCCGGAGCTTGTCTGGCAATCGTCGAGCGGCTCGGACGATTTCGAGGCCAAGTTCAGCTTGATCCCGCTTATCTTCGGCACCTTTAAAGGGACGTTTTATGCCTTGCTCTTGGCGGTCCCACTCGCCGTATTGGCCGCGATCTATACCGCCATGTTTATGCATCCGAATCTCAGCGCGAAGATCAAACCCACCATCGAAATCATGGCGGCGCTCCCCACCGTGGTCCTGGGATTCTTAGCCGGCCTTTGGTTTGCACCGGTCCTTGAACGTAACTTTCCTGCGATGGCGGCGATGATCGTTGTGATTCCTCTGACCATCGTCGGCTCTGCCACACTGTTTCTCATGCTCCCCTCATCCATTCGGAATCGAGTCCGTCCAGGCACCGAAGCCCTGCTTATGATGCCGATCATCATCGGAGCCATCTTATGGTGCCTCGAGACCAACAGCTGGTGGGAGTCGATCCTGTTTGGAAGCCACTACAAAGCTTGGTTTGAAACACACCTGGGTCTGCGTTACGACCAACGGAATGCCATCGTCGTCGGCATGGCCATGGGCTTCGCAATTATTCCGATCATCTACAGTATCTCGGAAGAAGCGCTCTCCAATGTCCCCAAGAACCTGATCGCCGGCTCCTTGGCGCTCGGCGCGACACGCTGGCAAACGCTCCGGCATCTGGTCCTTGTTTCCGCCAGCCCCGGCATATTTTCGGCCCTGATGATTGGACTGGGACGAGCAGTCGGAGAAACTATGGTCGTCCTGATGGCCACCGGCAATACGCCGATTATGGACTGGAGCCTCTTCAACGGATTTCGGACCCTTTCTGCCAATATCGCCGTGGAAATTCCGGAAGCTCCCTATGGCGGCACGCTCTATCGCACGCTCTTCCTAGCGGGGCTTCTCTTATTTATTGTCACCTTTGTGATCAACACCGGAGCAGAGCTCATTCGACGGCGATTGAGAACGAAATATGCTCAGTTTTAGCCCAATTGCTTCCCCCAGGACACCCCTTTGCGTTGCAAAGTGTAACGGCCTGCGGAGAGATTCGTTGAGGATGCAGACGAGAGCCCCCCTATGAAACTCTGGCCTCAAGATTTCCTTGCCTCCGGCAACCTTTTCATCTTGGTCTGCGGCGCAGGGCTTTCGCTGGCGCTTTTGATGATCGGCGGTCTGTTGGTCCTCATCCTTCTTAATGGCTTCGGCGAGTTCTGGCCAGCAGACATCGTGGAACTGACTTTGAAAGACGGGAAACATGTAATCGGCCAGTTTGTCGGAGAAGAAATGAGTCCAAAAGGCATTCCACGCATCAGGATGAAGATCGGCAATCGTGATCTTTACGGACTGGACTTCAGATGGATCGAGACCGATCAGATCGTTGAACGGGCGAGGCCGATCGATCTTGCCATGCTTGAACGACGCGAGTGGGGCAACTTTTATGGGCGAGCGCAGGCCCTCGTCAAAGGGTCCCAGGTCATCGCTGAGGGGGCGGCTCATGTCTGGCAGGCCCTGCCTCCGCTCCTTCGCCTTACGCCAGCTACCGAGACGCCAAGCCTCTACGCCCTGCTGGTCTCTGACGCCAACGGCAATGAAAAAGCTATTCCGCTCGACCAGATCGTTCGTGTGCTTAGACCCAATGAACTTTCCGTCTTGGGAAAAACCTGGGTCTATGTCGGCAACATCTGGACGGTCTTGACGACAGAACCACGTGAAGCCAATACCGAGGGTGGGCTGTTTCCAGCGATTTTCGGTACCGCCCTGATGGTGATCATTATGAGTCTGATCGTGACGCCGTTTGGTGTCATCGGAGCTCTGTACCTACGGGAATATGCCAGCCAGGGAATTGTTGTGAGGACAGTCCGCATCGCGGTCAACAATCTAGCGGGCGTCCCTTCGATCGTGTTTGGAGTCTTCGGTTTTGGGTTTTTTGTCTATGGAGTGGGCGGCACGCTGGATGCCTTGTGGTTTCCAGAACGACTGCCAACTCCGACTTTCGGCACAGGAGGCATCCTTTGGGCCTCTTTGACGTTGGCGCTCCTGACCGTTCCCGTCGTAATCGTCGCGACCGAGGAAGGACTTGCCGCCGTGCCACGAGAATACCGTGAAGGATCGATCGCTCTCGGCGCGACTAAATGGGAAACGATTTGGCAGGTCGTGCTGCCTTCGGCCCTCCCTGGTATCCTCACCGGACTCATCCTTGCCATGGCCCGTGCCGCTGGGGAAGTGGCTCCTCTGATGTTGACCGGCGTCGTAAAGCTCGCGCCTGCTTTGCCGATCGATGGCACCTGGCCGTTTCTTCACTTGGATCGAAAATTCATGCATCTCGGCTTTCACATCTATGATGTGGGCTTTCAGTCGCCGAACGTGGAGGCCGCGAAGCCGATGGTCTTTGTGACGACCTTGGTCTTGATTCTTGTTGTCGTGACGCTTAACCTGGCAGGCATCGTGATGCGCGACCGAATGAGGAAGAAATATGCTGGATCAGCAGTTTAGTATGATCTCCGGCGGTCTTCCCCTCGCGATCCCCTCCGCCTTGAAAATGGAAGACAAGGGAGGGAGTGATTCTCCAACACGTTATCAGGAGAAAGCATTGCTGAAGCCCAAACTCCTCATTCAAGGTTTTAGCTTTTTCTATGGCCCTGTCCAAGCTCTCTTCAAGATTGACGTAGACATTCCCGAACATGAGGTGACTGCCTTCATCGGACCTTCCGGCTGCGGAAAGTCTACGTTGCTCCGTTGTATGAATCGCCTCAATGATCTCATTGAGGGGGCCCGGCATGAGGGGAACATCCTGCTCGACAACGTTGATATTTTTAGCCCTACGATCGATATCACACACCTTCGAAAACGTATCGGGATGGTGTTTCAAAAGTCCAATCCCTTTCCCAAGTCCGTCTTTGAAAATGTTGCTTACGGTCCACGGCTCCAAGGCCTAAAGGACAGGCTATTGCTGGAAGGCCTCATCGAAGAAAGTCTCCGAGGCGCCGGTTTGTGGGACGAAGTAAAAGACCGGCTCCACGAGAGCGCACTAGGGTTGTCCGGCGGACAGCAGCAGCGGCTCTGCATCGCCCGCGCCCTCGCCGTCAAACCGGATGTGCTCTTGATGGATGAACCCTGTTCGGCGCTGGATCCAATCGCCACGGGGAAAATCGAAGAGTTGCTGTTTTCGCTCAAGAGGGAGCTGACCATCGTTATCGTCACACACAACATGCAGCAGGCGGCGCGGGTGTCCGATTGGACGGCGTTCATGTACCTGGGTGAACTGGTCGAGTTCGGCCTCACGAAGCAGCTCTTTACCACGCCTTCCAAGAAGCAGACCGAAGACTACATCACTGGGCGGTTCGGTTAAAATCTATGATACAGCGCCACTTTGACGAAGAACTCGCCGATTTGAAAACCAAGCTCCTCCGAATGGCCGGTCTGGTTGAGGATCAGATCGACGAGGCCCTCGCCGCATTGGTGACGCGCGATTCGACCCTGGCCCGCCATGTGATCGAACGGGATCACATGGTCAACGCGTTTGACGTGGAGATCGACGAAGATTGTATCCAGTTGCTGGCCCTCCATCAGCCTGCCGCACGAGATTTGCGGCTGGTCACGACGGCGATGAAAATCGCCACCGAACTGGAGCGGATCAGCGACCTGGCGGAGAATGTCTGCGAACGCGGGATCGAGTTGAACGAGGAGCCGCAGCTCAAACCCTACATCGATATCCCACGGATGGGGAACTTGGCTCGGATCATGGTGAAGGAAAGCATCGACGCGTTCGTGAAGGGCGATGCCGCGCTGGCGAGGAAAGTCCTCGCGGACGACGACCTGGTCGACGACCTCATGGAACAGTTGTTCCGCGAACTGCTGTCATTCATGATCGAGGATCCGCACACGATTTCGCGCGCGATCCGGTTGAGTTTCATCGCCAAGTATCTCGAACGGATGGCGGATCACGCGACCAACATCGGCGAGTTGGTGGTCTACCTGGTCGAGGGCCGGATCATCCGCCATGCCACGCCGCCCGTCTCGTCCTGAGTCCCTCGTCGTTTGAATTGACTTTTCCGCTGTGTTAGCATCCGCGACATGGGCGTCACCACCTCGGCCAAGCGGGGCGAAGCCCGCCGCGCCCCTTCTCCCCCCTCTCATCTCAAGCGGGAAGTCATCGGCGTGATCTTGATCGCGCTGAGCCTGCTCATGTTGCTGAGTCTCCTCTCGTTCGTGCCGGGGGAAGCGAAAACCGTGGCCGCCGGCGCTCCCGCAACGAGGCCGCCTCGCAATCTCATCGGGTCCTTCGGCGCGCTGTTGGCCGGAGGGTTCTTCTATCTCATCGGCGGGGCGGCCTATCTGTTTCCGGTGTTGTTAGGCCGGCTGGGCTTTCGCTGCTTTTCCCAGGCGCCAGTGAGCATCAGGCTCAGGACAGCTGTCAGTTCGCTCGCAGCCGTATTGTTCCTGAGCGCCTTTCTCCATCTCGAGACAACCGCGGTTCCGACGCTGACGAGCGGAATGATCTCGCGTGGCATGGGCGGCGGGGCTGTCGGCCAGGTTGTCGGAGACGGGCTACGTGTCGTGTTCGCCGGTACCGGCGCGCACATTCTTATCATTGCCGGCTTTCTCGTCTCGCTCCTATTCACGACACCCCTGTCCCTCGGTGAAGCGGCTCGTCGCGTGCCGAAGCGATGGGCGGCAGTCCGTGAATGGATGGCGGCGGTGATGCCCGAGCGCACGATAGAGGTCTCTGCGGAGACCGGAGACCGAGGTCAGAAGCGAAAAATTTCCAGGCCGAGCCGGGCGACGGCTGAGGTTGAGACGATTACCGAACTAGTGCCCGACACAGCACCGTTGGTTGCACCGGAGCCTTCCGTCATCCAGCAGGTCGCTTTGTCGATACCCGCTGTGGCGGAGGAGGCAGAAGCCGAACCGGAGGTCGCGGCTGCGCAGGCCGAAGCGGGCGAGTATCGGCTGCCTGATCCAGAGGTCTTGCTCAGCGATCCGTCCGGTCCGCTGAGCCGCATGTCCGATGAAGAGCTGAAGGCCCAGTCCGAAGTCTTATCGCGGGCCCTGGGGAGTTTCGGCATTGAAGGCAAGGTGACGGAAGTCCGTCCCGGCCCCGTGGTCACGATGTATGAGTATGAGCCGGCCCCGGGCACTAAGGTGGCACGCATCGTGAGCCTTGCCGATGACCTCGCCCTTGCCCTGAAGGCCACGAGCCTCCGCATTGTGGCACCGCTACCCGGCAAGTCGGTGGTCGGCATCGAGGTGCCGAACCGGTCACGCGAGACGGTGTCTCTCAAAGAAGTCCTGACGAGCGACGCGTTCACGCGGGCCCGATCGAGGCTCACGATGGCGCTGGGCAAGGATATCTTCGGTGCCCCGGTCACGGCGGATCTCAAGACGATGCCGCACCTCCTGGTGGCCGGCGCAACAGGAGCCGGTAAGAGCGTCAGCCTGAACACGATGCTGTTGAGCCTTTTATTCTCCGCGAAACCCAGCGAGGTCAAGTTCTTGCTCATCGATCCCAAGATGCTGGAGTTTCAATCCTACGAGGGGATCCCCCATTTGTTGCGGCCGGTCATCACGGATCCCAAGTCGGCAGCCAAGGGGCTGGGGTGGGTTGTGAGTGAAATGGAACGGCGGTACAAACTGCTGGCGGAAGCCGGTGTGCGCAATATCGATGCCTACAATCGAAAAGTGGCAGGCTTGCAGGAGGCGTTTGCCGAGAGCGTCGTGCCGTCGGTGGAACAGACCGAGCTGCCGATGCAGTTTCTCTCCGAAGAAGAACGGCTCTCCGCCGGCGAGACTGCGATCCCCGAGGGCGAGGCCGGCTGCATGCTGCCGAAACCGACACCACCGGAACCGTTGCCCTTCATCGTGGTGATGATCGATGAACTGGCCGATTTGATGATGATCGCCCCCAAGGAAGTGGAAGACAAGATCGCCCGGCTCGCGCAGATGGCGCGGGCATCGGGCATTCATCTGGTGCTGGCCACGCAGCGGCCGTCCGTCGATGTGCTGACGGGGTTGATCAAGGCGAATTTCCCTGCGCGTATCGCGTTTCAAGTCTCCTCTCAAACGGATTCCCGCACCATTCTCGATGGTAAGGGGGCAGAGGCACTGCTGGGGAAAGGCGACATGCTCTATCTGGCCTCCGGCACCGGACGCCTGGTCCGGGTACACGGCTCCTTTGTCTCGGACGACGATGTGCGGTCCGTCATCGACTTTGTGAAGAAGCAGGCCCTGCCGATCTACAATCAGGAGCTGCAATCGCTCAAATCGGAAGAGGCCGCGGAGGAAGAGGCGAAAGACGAGGTCTACGAACAGGCCAAAGAACTCGTGCTGTCAACGGGGCAGGCCTCAGCCTCGCTGATTCAACGCCGGTTGCGGGTCGGCTATCCACGCGCAGCCCGCATGATCGAACAGATGGAAACGGACGGGATTGTCGGGGCGGCGGGACGGGATGGACGACGGGAAGTCCTCGGTCGTCGGGGTCCGGTCGGAGCGGCCGAAGTATGAGCCGCTGGTGGGCCTGGGCCGTGCTGGGCCTGTGGTTTGTCGCGCCGGCATGGGGAGCCGACGCTCCGATCAACGAGAAGGCCTATCAGGAAGTCCTCGATGTCGTGAGGCAGATCCAGGCGCGTTACGAAAAAACCAAGGATCTCCAGGCAGACTTCTCTCAGACAACGAAGATCGAAGGATTCGAACGGCCGGTGGTTTCTTCAGGAAAAGTGTACATCAAGAAGCCGGGGCGCCTGCGGTGGGACTACCTCGATCCGGCGAGCGAAGAAATCTACGTCAATCGTGACGATGTGAAGGTCTATGTGCCTGAGCACAAACAGGTGTTGATCGGAAAGCTGACGCAGATGGCCGCGTCCAAAGCGCCGCTGGAGCTCTTACAGGGCGCAGCCAGGCTGGACGAGTCGTTCGACATCGAACCGACGACGGGCAAGGAACGCGGGATCGGCGGCGTGCGTCTGATTACGCTGATTCCCAAAGACAAGGACCATGAGTCGACGCGCAATTTGCAGCGAATCGTCGTGGAAGTGTTTCCGAAAACCTATTTTCTTCGCACCGTATCGCTGCACGAGATCAGCGGCAATGTGGCGACCTTTGAATTTTCCGGCTTGAAGCCGAACCTTGGATTGGGTAATGATGTGTTCGACTTCAAGGCGCCGCCGGACGTGGAAGTCGTCAAAGCTCCGGTTCTTAACGGGCCGTAAGCGGGAGTCGTCAAGCGTCAGCCGTCAACCGTTGAATTGGAGGGGAAGGTCAGGCTTGTCGTACGTTTGACGAATGACGGTTGACGCGTTGGCTGAAGGAGTGATTTGAGAAATGACAGTTGAAACAAGCAGCGTAGCCGAGGCGGTGGACCGGGCGGTAGCAGCCTTGGACGTTGAGCGTCTGCACCGGGAGTACTGGGACCAGAACGAGTTTCTGGTCATCAAGCAGTTCCTGCCCAGGGCCTTCGTGGAAGCGAACTTCGTCCCTCAGGCACAGAGCGTCAAGCCGGAACTCAATCGAAACTACATTCCCGGTCATAAAAAAGGGGGCAGCGTCAGCTATTACACGGTGCAGGGGAAGGCCCCTCTGTTTCTCGATCTCTACCGGTCGGAGTCCTTCAAGGCATTCTTGAGCCGCCTGGTGGAGGCCAAGCTGACGCTCTGTCCGGACAGCGACCCTCATTCCTGCGCGCTCTACTACTATACCGAGCCGGGCGACCACATCGGGTTTCACTACGATACGTCCTACTACAAAGGGGCGCGCTACACGATCCTGATGGGCCTGGTGGATCGGTCGACCCGGTGCAAACTGGTGTGCGAGCTCTTCAAGGATCATCCGACGAAAGAACCGCGCCACCTTGAACTGGTCACCGAGCCGGGCGACATGGTGATTTTCAACGGCGACAAGCTGTGGCATGCCGTGACGCCCTTGGGGGAGGGTGAAGAGCGCATTGCGCTGACGATGGAGTATGTGACAAATCCGGAAATGACCGGCGTCAAGCGGCTCTATTCCAACCTGAAAGATTCGTTCGCCTACTTCGGTCTCAAAGCGGTTTTTAAGCGGGCGTTCTCCGGTTCAAAACCCGCCACCCAGTCGCGTCAGCGGCAAGCCTAAGCAGCCAACCGGCCTTCGAACTCAGCGGCTCCGCGCGCCGCTTCCGTCCGCGCACCCCTCTCGTGTCACCATGTTCGACAGATATCTTGAGTCCTGCACCGGCACGAGCGCTGTGGGTATGGCGGGCGACGCGGGACGAGCGGTTCCGGCCAAGTCATGAGTTGGAAACTACTGATGCAGGTGCTTCATGGCGGCGGCGCAGAGGATGATGAAAAAGCCCATCCAGAGGGCGGCACGTTGGTAGGGGATGGCCTCATAGGTCTCGCCCTCCTCAGCCTCCTCGTCTGCCTTGAAGATGACGGTGTAGAGAAACAGCGTCAGAAGACAGAGGACGAGAAAGAGCTTGATGAAGAAGACGGTCAGGTATTTGGCGTGGTGCTGCATGCCGGTACCGGTCTGCGACGTCAGCACTTGATTGACATAGTGCAGGTTGATACCGCCGGTGAACAGCAGGACCAGCAGGAGAATACCCGCGACTTTCTTGTAGTACTGGTAGAAACTATCCGTGATGGGCTTGATCTGTTCCTTCGCCACGGCCTTTTTCAGACCGGGGGTGACCGCCATGACAAGAAAGGCCAGGCCGCCGATCCAAATCACCGCCGAGAGGAGATGGAGCCAGTGATTGAGGATCGGAATCAGCTGGTTGAGGTCGAGGGCAAGGTCTTGAAGCGCATCCATTGTTAATGCCGTGAAAGGTGAAACGTGACACGTAGGGGAGGATCGAGGAGCCCACGAAGTTGGAACGTCTCACGACTCACGTTTTACGTTTTACGCTAGAATTTGAAAACCGGTGCGTCGTTTCCGAATCGCTTCTTGCGCAGTTCCTCCATCAACGCCACGGTGATGAGGGACACCTGGTTCTCCCGGGCATGTTTTTCGACGCCCTTCTTGACCATGGCGCGCAGGAAATATGGAATCCGGCTGAGACGTAATGCCGACGCCTCGTCCCAGGCGACTTCGGATTCTTCCGAAGTATTGAACGCGACCTTGATCTTGTCGCCACCTTTCGGGGTGTACAGGCACCACTGATCTTCATCCAGCCAGTCGCCGTGATCGACGTAGGGGCGGGCACGGCAGCCTCCGCAAATATCGCTGTACTCGCAGTCGCCGCATTTGCCTTTGAGCTGCGGGTAACGGAACGAATTGAAGATGTCCGACTTTTCCCAAAGGTCGACGAAGCTGTTCTGGCGGATATTGCCTGCAGATAACGGCATGTACGGGCAGGGCGTCAGTTCTCCGTTCGGCGTCACGCGGGCATAGTTGGTGCCGGCGAGGCAGCCGCCTCCCATATAGCCGGTGGCTTTGGTAATCGGCGACTGAGGGTCTTTCTCGTAGGCCATCCGCTTGAAGTGGGGAGCGCACCGGGCGCGGACCAGCATGCCTTGGTAATTGTCCTGACAATCGATAAGGTACCCGAGCACCTCTTCGTACTGGGCCGGCGTGATATCAGTCAGCTCCTCACCACGTCCGGTGCAGACCATGAAGAAGACATTCAACACCCGAGCGCCGAGTCGATGCGCCCAGTCGATGATGTCCGGCAACTCTTTGTAATTCATCGGCTGCGCGCTGAAATGGACCTGAAACTGGAGGCCGTTGCGCTTGCACGCTTCGATACCGGCGACGGCCGCCTCCCACGCTCCAGGGACTCCGCGGAAGGCGTTATGCTTCGCTGGCTCAAGCGAATCGATGCTGATGCCCACGCCCATCACCCCGATCTCTACCAGCTCCTTCGCCACGCGATCCGAGATCAGCATGCCGTTGGTGCCGAAGACGACCATAAAGCCGAGCTGTACCGCGTGGCGCGCGATGTCGAGAATATCCGGCCGCACCAGCGGTTCTCCACCGGTGATGACGAGAAGACAGCCTTTGTTGACTTCCGCGATCTGATCGATGAGACGAAAACACTCTTCCGTCGTCAGTTCGTCGGCGCCTCCGCCTGCTCTTGTGGTGGCATCGAGGTAGCAGTGATTGCATTTTAAATTACAACGTTTCGTGAGATTCAGCGCGATGAGATAGGGCTTGAAGTCGTCGACCGTCCGGCCGTCGTATGGACCGTCCCCTTTCGGGGTGGGTGTGAGAAACTGGGTGATCTGTTGTTGAAACGAGCCCAGCGCTCCCGGCAGCGAAGGGCCACTAATGATAGGAAGAGGCTTACCCATACGACCAGAGTTTTGAGTTATTAGTTTTTAGTGGTTAGCTGGAGCACCGCAATTCAAAACTAAAAATTCAACACTCAACACTCACGTTCCGGCTTTGCCGGTCAGGTTCGCGATCATGTCCTTGAGGTTCCCGGTCTTCATGGCTTCCGCCATGTAGACCTTGGCCTGTTCGATTCCCTCGTTGGCAACCTCGATCGTGATCACGGTCGCTCCGATCTTGTCGGCATGCTTAATGATCAATGCCTTCGTGCAATCGCGCATGAACCCTTCCGGTGCGCGATCGAGCCTGTCCTGCGCATCGGCAGTCCAGATGTAGGGCGAGGCCGGCTCGGCGTGGCCGTTCGTTCCGTTTCCGCTCGTCGTTGCGAGCATCGCCTCCGCTGCCGCCGCCGTTCCCGTTCCCTTGTTGGCGAAGATCGGGGTGTAGTCCTCTGCCGCCGCTTCTTTGATCATCGGCGCAGCGTATTCCAGGGTAATCGTCGTCATCCCAAGCTTGCGCGCGCTTTTTTCGATCTTGGCCTTGGCGCGCCGCCGCTGGAAGCCTGCCGGCACGGCCCGGATCGCTTCTTTGGCATCTTTGGTCCACTGCATGGGCACATCGTCGTACGCAATATCCGTTTCCAGCTCACCCTCGGCTTTCGCCGCCGCCTCGAAGATCGTCTTGTCGACCTGTTTGAATCTCGCGCCTTCCGCTCCGCAGACGGGGCATTTCACCGGGGTCTCGCCCTTGCCGATATACCCGCACCCGTCGCACACGAAATAATTCTGGCTCATGCGATCCAGGTAAGCCTGGGTCGTGGCGGAGGGTTTCGGCTTCTCTTCGACGATCTGGCTCATCATGCCGCTCAGGGTGGAGCCCATGAGCTCTTTGGCCACGGCACTATCGGCCTGCATCTTGTCGCGGTCGACCCCGGCCGAGTCGAGGCTCCCGCCCAGGGCTCGCATGGCCTCCATGGCGCCTTTGGGAAGGATATGCCCCACCGCCGCATCGACCACCGTGTTGCTGATGATCGTGTGACCCTTCTCGATGGCATACCGGTGGATGGCCGTCTTCGCCACTCCGCGCGCAAAGACGGGGATCTTCTCCATCCGTCGCAACGCCTCTTCGGTCCAGGCGATGGTGTATTCCGCCTGGGTGTCGATGGGGGGCACGTACTTGCGGTTCGAGATCAGGACATTGCACGGCGCGGTGCGCAAGAGGTTCTCGGTGTTGCTGCCGATGTCCATGTCCTCATCGCTGTGCACGCCGATCCGGCCGACAATCAGGAGCCAGGGGATCTCTTTGCGGACATACTGGATAATCTTCTCGAAGGCCTTCCCGTCGAGGAGGGTAGTCTTGATGTCGGTCTGTTCGGCCTGGGCGAGCTCGCACGAAATGTCCAAGTGCGACTGATAGATCTTGGCCAAGCCGCTGTCGATGATTTCCTCGTGCAGCTTCTCCTGCTCCTTGAAGCGGAAGACCTTGCCGGCTTCCTCGTTCAAGACGCCGGAGATGCTGTGAAACGCCGCGTAGTGGAAATAGGGATCGAAGGCCGAGATGGCCTCGACGGGGCGGTTGAACGCCTTGCCGAGCGCCAACCCGGTCATGAGTCCGCCGAAGGAATAGGGGCTTCCATCGACCGCCACGACGATTTTCCCGTTCGTCATCGGCTGGGTCTGTTTGATAACAAGCATGTCGGAGTTTCGGACGCGGCGCGCGACCCGCTCGGTATTGCTCCCGATGACGCTGTCTTTGACCGCTCCCACTCCCAAACTTCCCATGATGACCAAGTCGTACGCATTCGTATTGATATCTTCGACCAGGACCTTCCAGTTTCGGCCTTCAAGCGACCGCCGTTCGAGGGGAAGATTGGCCTCCGTGCACTTCTGGTCGACGAAGTCGAGGTAGGAGTCCGTGATGATCTGTAAGCCTCTGGTAATCAGCGAGTCGTGGATCTGCCGTTGCCGGTCCAGTTCCTTTTCGTCGTGATACTCCTCAGGGAGGCCCGCCTCCATCTGCTTGAACCGTTTATCGTGCATCTTGGCGGCATAGACGTGGCTGCCGACGATCTTCGAACCGAACGTCTTGGCGAGATGAAGACCTGTCTCTACCGCGGTGTTGGAATGGTCAGAGTTATCGACCGGGATATAGATGGTTTTATACATCGAAGCGCCTCCTTAAAGGCGCTCTCAGGACGGAGAGCAAATGGACGTAATTGTGAGAAAATCCAAATGGTTGACTGACTACTACACCCAAAGGAGGGCAGATGATAGCACCGGGCAGAACTGGAATGCAAGGATGCGGGGAGCGTCATTCGTCAAGGGTCAACCGTCAAACGACGGAGCGGGGAAGAATCCTCACGATTGACGGAAGACGTTTGACGAGAAATTAGCCGGCTGAAGTCACGCGGGGTTCAGGCGTCTGCGAAGGTGAGGGGGAGGGCTGACGGGAGCGGAGAATTTCTTCCAGCGACAACAGGGCATCCCGTCCGGAATTTCCCTCGATCCCGCGGCTCAGACTCTTGTCCGCATAGGAACTGGATGACTCGGTTGATTGGGACATGGATCCGATCCAGGCGCGGGGGTCCCGACTGCCTTCCTTCCGTGCCCAGGCGTTGAGGCAGGCCTTGGCAATCAACCGGTTCAACGGAGCCGGATTGTAGAGAAGCTTCCTGATACTGGTGGGGGTCAGCATCAGGGGGTTGTAGCCGGCAGACAAGTATCCTTCTTCGAGCAAGCGGTGTTCCAGATCGGTATTCGGCTGGATACCCAGGAAAAACATCAGCGGAAAGACACGCTCTTCCCCTAGGATCGATGCCACCGTCTTATAGGATTCCACGCTCTGCAGAAGGCTCTCCTCCGTTTCTTTCGGACTATTCAGCGAATAGTTGAGGATGATCTTCCCCCGAAATCCTGCTTCGGCCAGATACCGGCAGCCGTCATAGAGCCGTTCCAGCTTGAACCCCATGTGGAGATTGTTGAGAACCTCTTGGGAACCGGAGGTAATGGCCACTTCCAGGTCACCGACACCGGACCGGACCATCAGTTTCGCCAGTTCCGGCGTGATCAGCGAGGTGCGAATATAACCGGACCATTCGATCTCCAATTTCTCGCTGACGACCCGTTCCAGAATTTCCGTGCATTGCGGGTAAGCTTCCTTGCCCGTGATGAACTGGGCATCGGTAAACCAGAACCGGCGGGCTCCCCATTGATGGTAGTGCTGCGAGATATCCTGCACGACCATGGAGGGAGGGCGGTAGCGGACGCGCTTGCCCTCAATGTATGGGTAGAGGCAGAAGGCGCAGTCATAGGGGCAGCCGCGCTTGGACTGCACGCCGATCGATTCGCCGATGTATTCGCCGTATTGGGGAAAGATCGAGGTGAGATAGGGAAGGTCCACGGTCAAGGCATCGAGCAAGGCCGGTGACCCCTGCCGTCCTTTCCGGATCTGCTTCCCTTCTTTGACGATGTAGCGTTCGTCTTCGATCGACCGCCCCTCAATGACTTTGAGAATGGCATCTTCCCCCTCCCCCAGAATTCCGATCGTCCCTTCCGGGAGCTTTTCAATCAGCTGATCGGCGAAGGCCGTGAAGGCCCCGCCTCCGATCATGATCTGGGCTTTCGGGAACTCTTTGCGGATCAGCCAGGGGTAAGACAGGATGGTATAGATGTGACTGTAATAGCGATAGAGCTGCTTCACCCCTTCGATCGAGGCGACGATCCGCTTCAGCGGATTGCTCGCGAAATAAAAATTAAAGGCATGTTCCAGGGAGGAATCCCCCTCGTGCGGCGAAAAAATCTGAATGTCCCGCCAGGAGAGGCAGACCAGGTCTGGCTTAAACTCACCCGCGGCATCCCGGATCGCCTGGCTTCGTTGCGACACCGGGAACAGCGAGAGATCCAGAATCCGCTGATGCACGTCAGGCTTCCGACGATGGATAAAATCAGCCAGGTAGGTGATCCCGATCGGATAGACTTTCTTGCAGGGGAGGAAGATGTAAAGAACTGAGTTCATAGTTCTTAGTTTTGAGTTCTTAGTTTTATGAAACCAAACACTAACAATTCACAACTCAAAACTCATTTTGTTGCGACATGGATCGCCACGATCCCGCCGGTCAGGTTCTGGTACGACACTTGGCGGAAGCCGGCTTCCCTCAGGATGTGACAGAGCCGTTCTTGATCGGGGAATGTGCGGATCGAGGCGGGCAGGTATTCATAGACGCCGGTGCGATCCTGCGCGACCTTCGTCCCAATCCAGGGCAAGAGCGTGAAGGAGTACCAATCGTACAGGGCGCGCAGCCAGCCAAACACCGGGCGCGAAAACTCCAGACAAACGAAGCGGCCACCGGGTTTTATAACACGGCGAATCTCACGCACGGCTTGCGGGAGGTCTCCCACATTGCGCATGCAGAAGCCGGTCGTCACTGCGTCAAATGTGTCGTCGGAGAATCCCAATTGCTCGGCGTTCGCCTGCAAGCAGGTGATTTTCCCTGCGAGGCCCTTGTCGGCTACTTTTCTGAGCCCTTCGGCGAGCATGGCGTGATTGAGGTCGGAGGCCACGATGCGCCCTTGGACGCCCATGCGGGGTTCGACCAGCAGCGCAAGATCAGCGGTGCCGGACCCCACATCGAGTACCGTGCCCTGTTCAACCGGAGCAATGAAGGAGGCGGCAATCTTCTTCCAACGGTAATGAAGCCCGAAACTCAAGAGCGTATTGGTCAGGTCGTAAACGCCGGCGATGGATGTGAACATCCGCTGTACAGCCTGCTCGCGCGCCTGTCCCGACCAAGTCGAGACGACTTGCGCGGGAGCTTGCGATTCCTGCGTCACGGGTGGTTGTTCAGCTCGTACCATGCCAGGGTCGTAGCACCGGCTTTCGCGCTTTGTCAAGGCAAGGTGGTCGGATGATATAATCCGCATCCCATGTCCGGCTCGATCATCATCAAGGGTGCGCGGGAGCACAATCTCAAGAACATCGACGTGGAGATTCCGCGCGACAAGCTGGTTGTCATCACCGGCTTGAGCGGGTCCGGTAAGTCGTCGCTGGCGTTCGACACGATTTATGCCGAAGGGCAGCGTCGGTATGTGGAGTCGTTGTCCGCCTATGCCCGTCAGTTTCTCGAACAGATGGGCAAACCGGACGTCGATTCCATCGAAGGCCTCTCCCCCGCAATCTCTATCGAGCAGAAAAGCACCAGTCACAACCCTCGTTCCACCGTCGGCACGGTGACGGAGATCTACGACTATCTGCGGCTGTTGTTTGCGCGCGTCGGGCGTCCCTACTGCTTCCAGTGTGGCGAGGAAATCACCGCGCAGACGGTGCAGCAGATGGTCGACGCGATCGCGTCCTTGCCCGAGGGCACGAAGTTCCAGATCCTAGCGCCGATCGTGCGAGGGCGAAAGGGGGAGTACCGGAAAGAGTTGCTCGATATGCGCCGTGCCGGCTACATCCGCGCCCGCATCGATGGCAAGCTCGTTGACCTGGGCGAGGACATCGCGCTCGACAAACAGAAGAAACACACGATCGAGATCATCGTCGATCGCCTGGTGATGAAACCGGGCGACGCCTTGCTGCGTCGATTGGCGGACTCCGTCGAGACCTCGCTCAAGCTGGCCGGAGGGCTGGTCGGCGTCATGACGGAGGACGACAAGACCCGGCTCTACAGCGACAAGTTGGCCTGCATCAAGTGCGGTGTGAGTTATCCGGAGATCACACCCCGGGTGTTTTCCTTCAATAGCCCCCACGGCGCCTGTCCGGCCTGCGACGGCATCGGCTATGCTTTGACACCAGGCTCCGCGGAGGAAGAGGACTTTACCCTGTTGGAACCTTGCGGCGTCTGTTGCGGCGCAAGGCTCAGGCCGGAAAGTTTGTCTATCAAACTGGCGAAGCAATCGATATCCGAGGTGACGAAGCTCTCCGTGCGCGCTGCCGCTGAGTTCTTCCTCACGCTGAAGTTTACCGACCGCGAGCTGGTCATTGCGCACCGGATTTTGAAGGAGATTCGGGAGCGGCTGGGATTTCTCGTGAACGTGGGCCTCGATTACCTCACCCTCGATCGTGCGGCGGCTACGTTATCGGGGGGCGAAGGTCAGCGAATCCGACTGGCCACGCAAATTGGATCGGGTCTTGTCGGAGTCCTCTATATCCTTGACGAACCCTCCATCGGACTCCATCAACGGGACAACCGCCGCTTGCTCCAGACGCTGCTGCGATTGCGCGACCTTGGCAACACGGTTGTTGTGGTCGAACACGACGCGGAAACGATGATGGCGGCGGATTACATCCTCGATATGGGGCCGGGGGCCGGTTCCCACGGCGGGCACGTCATCGCGCAGGGCACTCCGCAGCAGGTCATAGAAGATCCTCAGTCGCTGACGGGGCAATACCTGCGGGGTGTCCAGTCGGTGGCGGTTCCGCGCCGGCAGCGGAAATCGAAAGGCGTGCTCTCCGTTGTCGGCGCCCACAAGCACAATCTCAAGAACGTGACGGCGAAGATTCCGCTGGGTTTGCTCACCTGTGTTACCGGTGTGTCCGGATCGGGCAAGAGCACGCTGGTGCTGGAAGTACTCTTCCATTCACTGTCTCAGCTGCTCTATCACAACAAGCCCAAGATCGATGGCTGTAAAGAGCTCCACGGCGTGCTGGCCCTCGATAAAGTGATCGACATCGATCAGTCACCGATCGGGCGCACGCCGCGCTCGAATCCGGCGACCTACACGGGCTTGTTCGGCTACATCCGCGATCTCTATTCGAATCTGCCGGAATCGCGCGTCCGTGGTTATAAGCCCGGGCGCTATAGCTTTAATGTCAAAGGGGGCCGCTGCGAGGCCTGCCAGGGCGACGGCCTGATCAAGATCGAAATGCATTTCTTGCCCGACGTCTACGTGACGTGCGAGGTCTGCAAGGGGCAACGGTATAATCGGGAGACGTTGGAGATTCTGCACAAGGGCAAGAGCATCGCCGACGTGCTGAACATGACGGCGGTCGACGCGCTGGCATTCTTCGAGCACATACCTCTCATCAAAGCGAAGCTCCAGACGTTGCACGATGTTGGGCTGCATTATGTGAAACTCGGCCAGTCGGCCACCACCCTGTCCGGCGGCGAAGCCCAGCGGGTGAAGCTGTCCCGTGAACTGTCGAAGCGGGCCACGGGGCGGACGATGTACATCCTGGATGAGCCGACGACCGGTCTACATTTTGCCGACGTGCAGCGATTGCTCGATGTGCTGGACCGACTGGTCGAAGCCGGCAACACCGTGCTCGTGATCGAGCACAATCTCGACGTGATCAAGAATGCCGACTGGGTGATCGACCTGGGGCCGGAAGGCGGAGATCGAGGCGGCGAGATTGTGACGGAGGGACCGCCGGTCGAAATTGCCAAGTCGAAGCGGTCGTATACGGGGCAGGTGTTGAGAGAGGCGGGGGTGTAAGGCGGGACAGCTGGTTGTCCTCATGCTCGCGGAACGCGGCACCCAAGATTGATCGTAGATGAAATTAAGGGCGGTGCTCGTTCCACGCGCGCAGTGAAGAACAGGCAGGTCGTTCCCTTGTGAGAGGAAATAAGCGGAAGGAGGTGAATCATGGCATCGAAAAAGGACGTAACAGCCAAGGCAAAAGAACCGGCGAAGGCAAAACGGTCAGTAGGGCAGGCGCAATCAAACGCCCAGGACTTTGAAAAGCTCGGGGTGTTTTATCTTGGCCGTCCGTACGATCTGGTGACTAAGCAGGCCAGACCGGGCTGGCTGCTCTACGATTCGAAAGATTTGGTGACGCACGCGGTCTGCGTCGGCATGACCGGCAGTGGTAAGACCGGCCTCTGTCTTGCGCTTCTTGAAGAAGCGGCCATCGACAATATTCCCGCGATCATCATTGATCCCAAGGGTGACCTCGGAAACCTCATGCTCACTTTCCCCGGTCTCAAAGTGGAGGATTTTCAACCGTGGATCAATGAGGATGATGCGAGGAAGAAGGGGCTGTCACCCGCAGACTATGCCAAGGGACAGGCGGAACTGTGGACAAGGGGTCTGGCCTCCTGGCAGCAGAATGGGACTCGGATTCAGCGCCTGCGCGACGCGGTGGATGTAGCGATCTACACGCCGGGCAGTAATGCGGGAATACCGGTGTCCATTCTCAAATCCTTCGCCGCACCGGCCGCCCATCCTCAGTGCGGGTCGCTACGAAGTCATAGGCCCACACATGATTGGGCCGCTCGGCTCGCAGTCGTACACATGAGCCATCCGTGAGCCAAAGTCGCCGGCGGGGCGGCTGCTTCGTCGGCACTTTCAGGCCTT